>ERZ827452.628-NODE-628-length-45896-cov-5.256255_pt1 | contig 45896 bp, 45 predicted proteins | sample MGYA00519866_ERZ827452 | MGnify/ENA primary metagenome ERZ827452 (study PRJEB31778, sample SAMEA3449307) | human gut metagenome | biome: human gut; feature: human-associated habitat; material: faeces | place: United Kingdom | collected 2010/2012 ... | reverse complement strand
AGAATTGCTACAATAATTTCCTCTCAATACGTCGACTGCAAAATATATTATAAAAAGTTATTCTCAAACAATAAAATATGCTAATATTATAAAATGTAGGAGGAATCTAATGAGAAAGAAGTACCTAAATGAAGCGGTAATTGGAAATAAAAATATAGTAGCAAGTTTTAATAAAAAAGGAGAAATGCTAAGACTCTTTTATCCAACTAGAGATTATAGACAATTTGTAGATACAATGACTGTTGGAGTAAAGGTAAATGATTCCTCATTTATAAACTTATATGATGATATAAACAATATATATGAGCAACATTATTCTGAAAATACAAATGTACTAAATACACAAATCGAAAATACATATTTTAATTTGCAAGTCTTTCAAACAGACTTTGTCTGTTTGAAAGAAGATGTAATAGTAAAAAAATATACATTTGTAAATAACAATACAATAGATTTAAATGTAGACTTACTGATATATTCAAAATTATTGTCAAGCTTTAACAACATGGTTGGATCGAAAGTAGAAAATGATATATTTATGCAATATAGTCATAGTTATACATTTTCTATATTTTCTAAAAATCCTATATTAGGATATAGATTAAATAATAGTTCAAATGAAATTGAAAGTGGAACAATAAACGACAAAGACTATGTTGCAATGGCAAATGATGCAGCAGTTAGCTTTAATGTTGGAACAATAAAACCAGGTCAGACTAAGCAAATAGATATATTTATACATATAAATGATAATAAAAAAATATCAAAATTTGATGAAATTGAAAAGAATGTAAATCAAATAAAGAAAATGAATACAGAAGACAAGCTAGAAGAGGTAAAAAAGCATTGGAGAAAATATACTAAAGAACATGATACATTAAAAGTATTAAATGAAAAAGAAAATGCTAAATGGAAAAAGAGACTAAACTTTGATGACAGAAAAATGAATATATTAAAAAGAGTGTATTCTCGAAGTATATTATTATTTCCACTTCTAAGTAATAGTGCAACAGGAGGTATTTCGGCAGCTTTAGAGGTTGATGAAGAAAAAGATAAAAGTGGAAGATATTCGTATTGTTGGCCACGAGATGCTGTATTTGTTTCTAAAGCATTAGATATATTAAATATGACAGAAATTACAGATAAGTTTTACGAGGTATTTAGCAAACAAACACAAAGTGAAAATGGAATGTGGGAACAACGTTTTTATACTGATGGAAAATTTGCACCAAGTTGGGGCTATCAAATAGATGAAACTGCAAGTATAGTGTTTGGAGTATACTCACATTATTATAAAAAACAAGATAAACAAATTTTGATAAATACATTAGAAATGAATGAAAAGGCAGTAAAATTTTTACAACAATATATTGACTATATATGTGAAGGAAAAAGTAGTGGAAAAGAGATTTTTACTAAAAATGAAAGTTACGATTTATGGGAAATGAATGAAGGAATCCACTTATATTCACTTTCTGCAATATATGCGGCATTTAATGTAATGCAAACAATATATAAAATATTAGAACAAAAATTAGGTAATATAGAAAAATTAGAAGAATATAAAACAAAAATAAAAAAATATTGCATGGAAAACTTATATAACAAAGAAACAAAAGTATTAAAAAGAAATACAAGAGATGATGTAATGGATATAAGTATGTTAGGTGCAATAACGCCTTTTAGAATGTTAGATGTAAATCAGCCAGAGGTAGTAAATACTATAGAAAAAATGGAGATGACTCTTCAAACTTATACAAAGGGATATTTAAGGTTTGAACATGATAATTATATGGGTGGAAATAATCCATGGGTTATTGCGACTTTGTGGAAAATGCTATATGATATAAAGAAGAATGATACAATTAAAGTTCAAAATGCTATGGAGTTTATATTGAATACTGCAACAGAGCATGGATTTCTTTCAGAGCAAGTAGATAATAGTGCGATGAAAGCTAATTGGGTTATAGGACTTGCTTGGTCACATGCAATGTTTATTACGGCTTTGTATAGCATTGATTTACAGTAATTTTGAACAAAGGGGTATTTTTTACTATAGTAGATTTTGCTCCCAGGGTAATATATATTTTTTTCTTATACAAATCCCAACTTCGTAGCAACTGTAAGAAAATTGCCAATGGTAATTGCCAATTTTCTACATTTGCTATCTCGCTGGTCCCCACACAAGTTTGCATAATAAAAAAATATATATTACCCTTCGCGCAAAATTAATATAAGAGAAAAGAGTAGAAAGGATGATAAAATGGCAAAAAGTAAAACCGTCTTTGTATGCAACAATTGTGGATATGAATCTGCAAAGTGGTTGGGAAAATGCCCAGCATGCAATGAATGGAACAGTTTTTATGAAGAAAAAATTGCTAAAACTACAGATGGAGCATTTAGTACAGATAAAAAAACAAAAAGTGCAAAACCATCTTCACTAAATAGTATAGAGGGAAAAGAAGCAACAAGAACATCTACAGGAGTTAATGAACTAGATAGAGTATTAGGGGGAGGAATAGTAAAAGGTTCACTTATATTACTTGGCGGAGAACCAGGAATAGGAAAATCTACTTTAATATTACAAATTTGTAATAAAATGCAAGGAGAAGGAAAAGTACTATATGTATCAGGAGAAGAATCAGCAGAACAAATAAAAATTAGAGCAGATAGACTAGGAATAAATAATGAAGACATCATGTTTTTAGGAGAAACAGACATAGATATAATTACACAAGCAATAGAAGAAATGAATCCAAAATTAGTAATTATAGACTCTATTCAAACTATGTATAGTGATGAAATAACCTCTGCAGCAGGTACTGTAAGTCAAGTAAGAGAAATAACAGCAAGAATTATGAAAATATGTAAAGGGCAGGCAATTACAACAATAATAATAGGACATGTTACTAAAGAAGGAAACATAGCAGGACCTAGAGTACTAGAACACATGGTAGATACAGTACTTTACTTAGAAGGAGAAAGATATTTTTCATATAGAATACTAAGAGGAGTAAAAAATAGATTTGGTTCAACAAACGAGGTAGGAATGTTCGAAATGCAAGATAAAGGAATGGTAGAAATAACAAATCCATCTTCCATATTAATTTCAGAAAGAGAGGATAACCCTTCCGGCTCTATTATAGTTGCAACATTAGAAGGAACAAGACCGCTATTAATAGAATTACAAGCACTTACAACGCCAACAGTATTTGGAATGCCAAGAAGAACAGCAAATGGAATTGATTATAATCGTTTGACATTGCTAATGGCAGTGCTAGAGAAAAAAGCAAAAATGAACCTAAGCTCACAAGATGTATACATGAATGTAGTTAGTGGAATAAAAATAGCAGAACCAGCAATCGATTTAGGAATTATACTAGCAGTAGCTTCAAGCTTTAAAAATATTAGTATACCAGTAGATGTAGTAGCAATAGGAGAGGTAGGCTTAACAGGTGAGGTAAGAAGTGTAAATATGATAGAAAAGAGATTGAAAGAAGCAGAAAAATTAGGATTTAAAAAATGTATAATACCAGAAAATAATAAAAAACTATTGAAAGATAAATACAAATTAGATATAATAGGCGTTAGAAATATTGAAGAAGCTTTAGGAAAACTTTACAATCAAAAATAACACACATTTCCGACAGGGACTGTAATAAAATCGGAAAAGGAGTTTGAGGAATGATTACAGAAGTATTAAAACTTATAGCACCAGGTACTCAAATAAGACATGGATTAGAAAATATACTAAAAGCCAAAACAGGAGCTTTAATAGTAATAGGAGATAGCAAACAAGTTTTAGACATTGTAGATGGAGGTTTTAGCTTAAATATAGACTACTCACCATCTAGACTATATGAACTTGCGAAAATGGACGGTGCAATTATACTTAGTGCAGATTTAAAGAAAATATTATATGCAAATGCACAATTAATACCAGATTCTAGCATAAGCACTGCAGAAACTGGTACAAGACATAGAACAGCAGAAAGAACAGCAAAACAAACCGGAGAAATAGTAATAAGTATTTCACAAAGAAGAAATATAATAACACTATTTAAAGGGAATGAAAGATATGTGCTAGAAGAAACAAGCAAAGTTATAACAAAGGCAAATCAAGCATTGCAAACTGTTGAAAAATATAAAAAGGTATTTGATGAAAAATTAAATTTATTAAATGAATATGAATTTAATGACATTGTTACTTTAGAAAACGTAATAGTTGCAATTCAAAGAGCCGAAAAAGTTATGAAAATAGTAGATGAAGTTCAAAAATCTATATACGAATTAGGGGAAGAAGGAAGGCTTCTAGAAATGCAACTAGAAGAGCTAGTAGGAGGACTAGAAAAAGAAGAACTACTAATAATAAAAGACTACATAGCACCAGGCAAAAAACGAACCTCTGAGAAAATACTAAAAGAAATAAAACAACTAAAAAATGATGACTTAATGAGAACAAAAACTATTGCAGGGCTATTAGGCTACGAAGACTTTGATAATTATGACGAGGTTGCAGTATATACAAGAGGATATAGAATATTAAATAAAATACCAAGAATGCCAAGCAATATAGTAGATAATCTAGTAAAATCGTTTAAATCATTCCAACACATACTTGTTGCAGATATACCAGTACTAGATGAGGTAGATGGAATAGGAGAAACAAGAGCAAGAACTATAAAACAGTCATTAAGAAGAATGCAAGAACAATTTGTTTTTGAAAATTTAATGTTATAATTTAATAAACAATAGAAAAGGAAGGTAAAGAAAAAATGAAAAAAGAAATGATAATAAGAATAATTAGTATAATTGCTATTATAGCAGTATTAGCAGGGATTGTATATGTAAGTTATGGAATATACAAAAAAAGCACAGAAGAAATAAAAAATCCAATAGCAACTGTTGAGGTAGAAGGATATGGAACAATAAAAATAGAACTATATCCAGAACAAGCACCAAATACAGTTACAAACTTTATAAAATTAGCTAACAATGGATTTTATGATGGACTTACATTCCATAGAACAATTCCAGACTTTATGATTCAAGGTGGAGATAAAGAAGGAAATGGAACAGGAACACCTAAATTAAGTGATTTGGATAGTAGCTTAGCAAGCACAGAATACTCAATAAAAGGTGAATTTATAGCAAATAAATTTAAGAAAAACAAAATCAAATTAGAAAGAGGAGTCATTGCAATGGCTCGTTCAGACTATAGTTCTATAAGCTCTACATTAACAACAAAAGGATATGACTCAGCAGGTTCACAATTCTTTATAGTACAAAAAGATCAATCATCACTAGATGGATTATATGCAGGATTTGGTAAAGTAATAGAAGGATTAGATGTAGTAGATAAAATAGCAAATGTAGAGGTATATTATAGAGATAGCCAATTAAAAGATGGAGAAGAGGCTCCAAAAGCAGAAGATGGAAGCAAAATAAGTTCAGATACACCAAAGGAGAAACCAGTAATTAATAGCATAAGAGTAGAAACATACGGAGTAGACTATGGAATGCCAGATACACAAGAACCATTTAATTACTATAACTGGTTAATGAAAAACTACAGCAGTAGTTCAGCAAATAAGTAGGAAAATAGAAAGAGGAACACTATCTGCAAGTAACATGCCAACAGTATATAAGGTAGTAAATGGACTAAAAGATGGAAGCAGTGAAATATGGTCAAACAGTAACGTAAATGTTCCAAAATTGAAATGGGAAAAATAAAAAAAGGTAATAGAGTTTGAATATAAATTCTATTACCTTTTTTGACGCCTAGTAGAATTATGTTGTATAAGAATTCTGTAACATAAATGTAATATTTAATTTATTGCGTTTATAGAAGAAATGTGGGATAATAAACTAAAGTTATACTACAAATTCAAACAGACAATACTTTATTTAGGAGGAAAAAACTAATGAAAAATAGAAACGGAATAACATTAATTGCATTAATTATAACAATAGTAATATTAATAATTTTAGCAGGTGTGGCAATTAATTTGACTGTAGGAGAAAATGGTATATTTAATAAGGCAAAGTTTGCTAAAGAAAAATATGCAAATGAGGAATATTTAGAGCAAGAACAATTAAATGAAATATATGCATATTTAAATAAAGATAGTAAATTGCCAGAAAATACAAAAGATACAGAAATGGGAACACAGGTAAAGTTACCATCAGAGTGGTATAGTACTACTCCTACATATATTTCAACAGAAGATGGAAGAACTGTAACAAAAGAGGTAAAAACAGCAAGTGTAATAGCAGTAGCAACAGGTAGTGGAGAGACTGTACCTGTACCAAATGGATTTTACTATGTAGGTGGAAATAAAGCAACTGGAGTAGTAATATCAGATAATAAAGATGACCAAAATAAATATGTAGGATACGAATCAGATGGAACAACTGCAAAAGCTGTAGGAGTAGATTTACAAGGAAACCAATTTGTATGGATACCTTGTACAATAGAAAATTACAAGAAAAAGGATTTTGGAGCTGCGTATGCAAATGCTGCTTGGGATGACCAAACAGATGGAGTAGAAAAAAATCAAATAAGGAAATATGGTGGATTTTATATAGCAAGATATGAAGCAGGACTTGGAGCATCAGGAGTAGAAAACCCTATGCAAGCAGTAACGGCTATAACAAACAGCACTTATAGTTGGTCATGGCAATCAGATGTATATACTAAAGAAAAAGTATCTAGCACAGCAAAACCAACATCAAAAGCAAATGAAATACCATGGTATCACGCAGATTATTTTACGGCAGTTGAAATGAGTAAAAGAATGTATAAAGGACATTCAACAGTAGCAAGTGGTTTAGTAACAGGAACAATGTGGGATGTAATGTTACAATACATAGCAAGTCAAAGTGAATATACATCAAGTGGAACATGGGGAAACTATGCTAATTCTTCAATAACATTAGATAGAGGGTATTATACAAATGTAACTTCAACTGGAACTACAGATGGATTTAAGACAGTAACAAGTGGACAAAAATCTGGAACAAGAATTACAAATTATCCATATGTATTAATATCAACAGGAGCATCAGATGCAACTAAAAAGAAAAATGTATATGATGTAGCAGGAAATCTTTGGGAATGGACAACAGAAACAGCATATATAGTAGCCAATGCCAAATATTCAAAAACAGACTTTAATATAAATACCTGTATGCGACGTGGGGGTAGCTTTAATAATACTTATGACTCTTACTATGCATATTATCGATACTATGACTTTACTGCTAGTAATTGCACAAATAGTGGTTTCCGTGTTGCACTTTATATAAAATAGAATGGACTAAGCATACTCAATATTGTCGTTACAAATAAACAATTAGACATAATGAAGACATTTGGAAAATAAATAATTTTAATAAAATAATTACAAAACATAATAAAACTAGTTAATTAAACTCAAAAAGAGCAGAATTAACTAGTTTTTATGTTTTTCGCTATAATGGTTTACATTTTCCAGATTTTAATATATAATAGAAATGTAAAATTTTAAAGAGATGTAAGCACGAATAAGATTAAAATCATAAATTATTATTGTTTGTGCAAAGAAAGGAAGATAATAAAATGGATAACAATCAAGAACCAGAAGTAGATTTAAATCAATTAATGCAAATAAGAAGAGACAAATTAAATAAATTAAAAGAAGAAGGTAAAAATCCTTTTGAAATAACAAAATTTAATAGAACACACACAAGTAAACAAATTATGGATAATTATGAAGAATTAGAAGGAAAAGATGTAACTGTAGCAGGTAGATTAATGGCTAAAAGAATAATGGGAAAAGCTTCATTTTGCCATATTCAAGATGGAGATGGAAAAATCCAAAGTTATGTTAGTATAAATGAACTTGGTGAAGATAGCTATAAACACTTTAAAGAAGATGATATAGGAGATATTATAGGAATTACAGGATTTGTATTTAAAACAAAAACAGGAGAAATATCAATACATGCAAAAGAAGTAACACTTCTTTCAAAATCTTTAAGACCATTACCAGAAAAATTCCATGGATTAAAAGATACAGATTTACGTTATCGCCAAAGATATGTAGACTTAATAATGAATCCAGAAGTAAAAGAAACATTTTTAAAGAGAGTTCAAATATTACAAGAAGTTAAAAACATATTAAACGAAAAAGGATATTTGGAGGTTGAAACACCTATATTAAATACAATAGCAGGTGGAGCAGCAGCTAGACCATTTATTACACATCATAATACTTTAGATATGGACATGTACTTAAGAATTGCTAACGAACTATATCTAAAAAGATTAATAGTTGGTGGATTTGACAAAGTATATGAAATGGGAAGAATGTTTAGAAATGAAGGAATGGATATAAAACACAACCCAGAATTTACAAATATAGAATTATATGCAGCATACCAAGACTATAATGACATGATGGACATAACAGAAGAAATCATATCAAGAGTAGCTCAAAAAGTATTAGGAACAACAAAAATAACATATCAAGGAACAGAAATTGATTTAACTCCATCATGGAAAAGAATTTCTATGATTGATAGTATAAAAGAAGTAACAGGAGTAGATTTTAATACAATTGAAACTGACGAAGAAGCTAAAAAAGCAGCCGAAGAATTACATGTAGAATTAGATGAATTAAAATTGACAAGAGGAGAAATCATAAACCAAATATTTGAAGCAAAAGTAGAAGAAACATTAGTACAACCAACATTTATATATGACTACCCAGTAGAAGTATCTCCACTTACAAAAAGAAAACCTTCAGATCCACGTTTAACAGAACGTTTTGAAGTATTTATTGGTTCAAGAGAATATGGAAATGCTTATTCAGAATTAAATGACCCAATAGACCAATACGAGAGATTTAAGAAACAAGTAGAAGCAAGAGATGCTGGAGACGAAGAAGCAAATATGATGGATGAAGACTTTATAAATGCTTTAGAATATGGAATGCCTCCAACAGGTGGTCTAGGTATAGGAATAGATAGATTAGTAATGTTACTTACAGATTCTGCATCAATAAGAGATGTATTACTATTCCCTACGATGAAACCTTTGAATTAAAACATTTACTAAAATCTAATAAATCTTAATGAGTTCTAATAACGGCTAAAAGCCACTTATAACAACTGTTTTGGAGAATATAAAATTACAAGAAAAAATTAATAAGTTTTAATAAATCTTAATAAATTTTTTCCAGTAGCAGTCAAATTGCAGTCAAAATAAGCACATAAAATAACCGATTTTCGATATATATTATTTAAAATAGCAGTAAAAAATCTAATAGAAATATTAGGTTTTTTATTTTTGCCTCCAACTAAATTAAAATTGATAAAGAGTATCGGCAATTAGGAAGGAGAATAAAAACTGTGAAAAAAACAGAAAAATATGAAAATCTTATATTCTTCTATTTGAATTATGACTATGATGAAAATATAAATGAGTTCATAGAGAAATTAAATGAAGCATTAAAAGAAATAGTTGATAACAAGGAAATTATAGATTCTAGTATAGAATTTAAACTATTAGCAAAAGAAGATATTATAGATAAAGCAGATGGCAACAAAGTCTATAAAAAGGACAAGAGATTAAAAAATATAATCTAACTAAAGATGGAAAATTAACAATTACATCTCTTCCAATGGGAATATATGAACTGGTAGAAACCAAAACATTAGATGGACTTGTATTAGATACAACAAAATATGAAGTTAAGTTAGAACAAAATTAAAGTATAATTTAAAATTTAATATATTATGGACAAAAATAAAAAAATATTGTAGAATTTAAAACATAGAAAATTGATAATTAGTGGAACGGTTTTGCCACCAATTTTGCGATACATCGTAGGAAAGGAATAAAAATTAAATCAATATATTTTCATTAATATACCCGATGCAATTTGTTATAAGTGCAATACAAAGTGTTTTTGGAATAGGTGCTAATATAAGTTCAATTAGAGATAAAAATAAAATGTACGATTATGTTTTACAATACGGATTTGATATAGAATCAGAAAATAATATACAAAATATAAAAAAATACTTGAAAAACAACAATATAAAGGATAAAGAAAGAAAATGGAGACCACATATAACAATAGATTTATATGATTGCACTAACCAAAATGAATTTATAGAAAAAGTAGATAGTATAGTAAATAATATAAAATGTTTTGAATTAGAATGTAAAAACTTAAATGATTTTGATAAAGAAACATTATATATAGAGCCATATAACAAAGATAGATTATTAGAGTTAAAATTAGATTTTGATAATGTATTGAACGATTATAGAAAGCTAAATAGAAAAGAAAGAATATATAGGCCCCATATAACTTTATGTACAAATGAGAATATAAATCAAAGTTTATATGATTTAACGCATAATGTTTTTGAACCATTTGTAGCTAAAGTAGAAAAGATATGGATTTATAATCAAAATATGGAATTAATTAAAGAGTATAAATTAAAAAATTAGGAGTAAATAAATGAGAATAGGTATAGATATAGATGATACTTTAACAGATATAAAAGACAAATTAACAAATGCTGCAAAAGAATATGCAATTAGTCTTAATAAAAATGTAGAAAATAAGAATCATAAGATAGTAGATATATATAATAATGGTAATATATATCAGAAATTATTTGATTTTAGTTATGATGAATTAAGATATTTTTTAGGAACTATACAAGAAGAAATTACTAACAATGCACTTCCAAGAAATGATTGTGCTGATATAATAAGAAAATTACATAAAGAGGGTCATGAAATATATATTATAACTGCAAGAGATTCTGAATTTCATAAAGATCCATATATTCAAAGTGAAACTTGGCTAAATGAAAATTCTATATATTTTGATAAATTGATTGTTAATGCTAGAGATAAAGCAAAAGTATGCGTAGAAAATAATATAGACTTATTAATTGATGATAGTATAAGTAATTGCTCAAGTGTATATAATTGCGGAATTGAAGCAATTATGATTAGTAATGAAAGAAATAGTAACAACGAAATAAAAACATTTTATAATTGGAAAGAGATATATAATTACATAAACGAAATGGAGTAGCAAATGAAAAAAATAAAAAATGAAAATCAAATATTAATAATGTTAGCTTTTTTTAGCATATCAGTTGGACTATGGGGAAATTTTAGACAACTATGGCTACAAGATAATAATTTTGCTGTTACTAATATAAGCAATATATTAAGTATAGGAACATTTATAAGTGTTATAATTATTGGCTTAATAGGAAAATACGTAAAACTAGATAGATTAAAAAATACATTGGTAATAGTGTTATTAGTAAAATTAGTAAATATGTTTTGGTTATATTTTTTAAATAGGACAGGACCGGTAGAACTAATTAGATTATCAATAATAATAGATATTGTAACAGAATATATAATAATCACAAGTATTTACCCATTAATAACAACGATTGTAAAAACAGGAACAATATATAGTAAAAGAAGATTAACAGAATATTTATTTAGAGATATTGGAATTTTACTTGGAGGAGTATTTATAGGTAAAAGTATAGCAGGATTACTTGTAAATTATAATGCATGTTTACTTATAGCAAATATCTTTTTACTATTTTCGTTATTGGTATTATTAAATATAAAAGTTACTAATTCTGCTAATATAGATGAATATAAAGAAATTTCTTCAAAATATATTTTTAAAGATAAGCTTTTAATATTGTATTTGATTTATACACTAATCGGAACAATTGCAATGTCAACAGCTCTTGGACTAAAAATGCTTACACTTACCAATTATTTTCAATTTAGTGATAGTGTAGCGACTAATTACTTATTAATTATTGGACTACTAGCAGATGTTTTTGGAATTATAGCATTAAAATACTTAACACCTAAAAATGATTATTTAACTGTAACAATAAAATTTGGAATAAGATTTTTAGGATATGTAATAGCATTTATATCAAATAATATGATGATTACATTAATTGCAATTACTTGGTCTATATTTATTTCAACAGCATATGAAAATATTTGTGATGCTGTATATATTAATAGATTAGAAAATAAATATCAATTAAGTTTTTCAAATATATGCCATATAATTAGATTTTTAGGAGAGGCAATAGGAGTATTTCTTTGTGGTATAATGTATGAAATTGGATTAAGATATATGTTTGGATTATCTGCTTTATTTATGATATTCCAAATAAGTATAGCTTATTATATGATATATTTAAGAAAAAGGGAGAGTAAGTACTAAAATTTATTTTGGAAGTAGAAAGAGGAAATAAAATGAATAACAATTTTGGATTTATAGATGCAGTAAAAAATTTATTTAAATATTCAGGAAATAATAAAAAATCTTATATTAAATCAGTAGTTTTTATGGTTTTATTTACAATATCAGAAATGTTATATAAAACATTTTTTTCTAAATTTTTGGCTAATATGGTTAGTAAAGAATTTGATATTGCATTTAATTTAATAATAATATGTGCTTTTTTTAGAATATTCGGAATAACATTTTCTCATAACCAATATAGAAAATGTAGTATAATTGTTGGAGAAAAAATCAGTGCAAATTTACAAGAAAAATTATATAAAAAAATAATGATATTATCTTCAAAAGGATTTAGAAATATGGGTTCTGGAAAAATACTGACAATTATTAAATCGTGTGAAAGTAGTATGGTTAAGATAATAGATAGTATGTTGCAAGAATTCGCATATATTTTTACATCTTTTGTAATGCTTATTGCAATATTTATTATTGATTATAAATTAGCATTGGGAATTACAATAATTTGTGGTATTAGTTTATGGTTGTTTAAAATTGAATTAACAAAATCAAAAGGATTATTGAATGATGAGTATAAATCAACTGATGATTATACTAAACTAATTTCTGAAACAAGTAAAGGAATAAATGACATTAAAGCATTAAATTTTGAAGATACATGTAGTAAAATTTTTGTAAATGATATTGAAAATTTAAAAAGTACAAGAACACACAGAAGATTATTAGGAAAAACTATTAATACATCAAAATGGACTATTAGAACAATAGTCGAATCTTTATTATTAATATATATATTAAAAATGATTCAACTAAATGTTTATTCAACTGAACTTGCGATGCTATTGGTAACATATATGGATAATATAATTGATGATGTGTTTCATAGAATAATTGAACATGATTTTGAAATAGCTGAATTTACAGCAAACATGAAAAGAGTTAGTGATATTATTGAAAGTGACGAAATGGAAAAATTCGGAAATGATAAATATCAGATAAAAGGCAAAATTAAAATTGAAAATCTAACATTTAAATATGATTTATCAGAAAATAATGTTTTAAATAATATAAATATTTTAATAAAGCCACATACACAAAATGCAATTGTTGGACCTAGTGGAGTAGGAAAAACAACAATTTTTAAATTGTTAACAAAAGAGTTAACTAATTATGAAGGTAAAATAGAATTTGATGAAACAGAAATTAACAAATTAAATAAAGAAAGTTTTAGAAATTCAATTTCAATAGTAAATCAAGAACCAATTTTATTTAATATGACTATAAAGGAAAATTTATTAATGGCAAACGAAAATGCTACAGATACAGAAATAATAAATGCATGTAAACTTGCTAATATAGATTCATACATAGAAGAATTACCAAATAAATATGATGAAGTAATAACTGAAAATAGTACAAATTTTTCGGTTGGACAAAAACAAAGAATAGCTATTGCAAGAGCAATTTTAAGAGACACGCCAATAATTTTATTTGACGAAGCAACATCAGCATTAGATAATTATAGTAAAAATAAGATAAAAGAAACTATGACAAAATTATCAAAATATAAAACTATAATTATGATATCTCATACATTAGATTTAGTAGAAGATTGTGATAATATAATTTATATTGAAAATGGACAAGTATTAGAACAAGGAAATCATAATACTTTAATTGATAAAAAAGGTAAGTATTATGAATTGATAAATAATAGTATTTAGAAAAGAAAAATGTCATGCTAAAGAATTAAAAAATAGTTAGATATAAGAAGTATATATTTGAAACTATGTAAGGAGTTTTTATATGAGAATAGGGATAGATATAGATGATACTTTAATAGATATAAAATGATTTATTTAAGAAATAAAGAAAAATTGGAGATGAATTAAGAAATGAAAAATTATATAAAAAATTACCCAAGACCACAATTTGTTAGAAATGAATGGGAAAGTTTAAATGGAGAATGGAACTTTACATTTGATGATGAAAATTTGGGAGAAGAAAAAGAATATTATATTAGCTTTCCAACCAGAAATAAAATCAATGTACCTTTTACATACGAAACTGAATTAAGTGGAATAAAAGATGAAAGTGTGCATTATGTAGTATGGTATAATAAAAAAATACATATTTCAAAAGAAAATAAAAAAGCAATATTACATTTTGAAGGAAGTGACTATAAAACTAAAATATGGATTAATGGAAAATACATAGGAACAAATGAGGGTGGATACCATAGATTTTCATTCGAGATAGATAAATATATTCAAGAAGGCGAAAACGATATTACTGTAAAAGTAGAGGATTCATTAGCCAAAGAACAACCTAGAGGAAAACAAAGATATAAAAAAGAAAGTTGGAAATGTTGGTATATACAAACTACAGGAATATGGAAAACAGTTTGGATAGAATATGTGCCTAAATATTCTATAAAAAACGTAAAATCAACACCAAATTTAGATAATAGAAATATACAATTAGAATATGAAACAAATATATCTGAAAAAGAATTAGAAGAAAATAATTTTTATATAGAAACAGAAATTTTTTTTGAAAATGAACTACTAATCACAAATAAAATTCAGCTTACAGAATTATATCAAGAAAATGAAATATCAATATGTGAAAATAATGCAGAAGTGAAAAAATGGTCACCAAAAGAGCCAAACTTATATGATATTTGTTATAAATTATATTGTAATGATAAACTTATAGATACTGTATATTCTTATTTTGGCTTTAGAAAAATATCAATTCAAAAAGATAGAATATATTTAAATGATGATGAATTATATTTAAAATTTATATTAGATCAGGGATATTGGAAAGAATCGCATTTAACGCCACCAAGTGAAGATGCCTTAATTAAGGATATAGAAATTGCATTAAAATATGGATACAATGGAATTAGAAAGCATCAAAAAATAGAAGATGAAAGATTTTTATATTGGTGCGATGTAAAAGGTATGTTAGTTTGGAGTGAAATGGCAAACTGCTATAATTATAATGATAAATCAATACAGCAATTTACAAATGAATGGATTAAAGTAGTAAAACAAAATTATAATCATCCATCAATTATTACATGGCTTCCTATAAATGAATCTTGGGGCTTACCAAATATAAGTGATAATATAAAACAACAAAATTATGCAAATAGTTTATATTATTTAACAAAATCAATAGATAATACAAGACCTGTAATTTCAAATGATGGTTGGGAACATACAATATCAGATATAATAACTATTCATGATTATAAACAAGATCCAGAACTGTTTTATTTAACATATACTGATAATGAGAAAAAAGTATTAAATAATATGGAAGAACATAATGGAAAACACAAATTATTTGCTGAAGGATATAGATATAATGGACAACCAGTTATAATGAGTGAATATGGTGGAATTGCTTTAGATTCTGAAAAAGGATGGGGATACGGAAAGCAAGTAGCTAATGAAGATGAATTTATACAAAGGTTTGAACTATTAACTAAAAATATAAAAGAAATCCCTTATATATCTGGATATTGCTATACTCAACTTACAGATGTTCAACAAGAGATAAACGGACTAGTTGATGAAAACAGAAATAGCAAATTTAGTAAAAAAGTTGAAGATAAAATAAAAGAAGTTAATTAATTTTTATGTTTTTATTCAGATAATGATACATATGTAAAATATGAAGTAGAAAAACAATTTGCAGACACAATTGCAACAGAACAAATATTAATACCAAATGGTTGACATATCAATAGTGAGAGTGGATATGACACTTTTGAGATATAGTAAATTATTTATAAAGGTGAGAATGAACTATGAATATAGAAAAGCAATTACAAGATTTAAATGTTAATTTTGTAAAAAAATACCTGTTGAATATATGGTTTTTAGTATTGTATAATCAACTTAAGAGGTGCAATAATTTATGAGAATAATAAAAAAATATGGAAAAGACATATTATATAAGGAACTAAAGAAAAGCTATAATTTTTTTATTAAAGAAGCAAATACAGATAAAAAAAGCAAAGGCTATGGACTAATAAAAGATAAAACAATTTTAGCTGATAATATAGCAAGTATAGCATCAGTAGGATATGGTTTAGCAGCATTAGTTATCGGAGTAGAACATAATTGGATAAAATATAAAGAGGCTTATGATAGAGTAAACAGAACACTAGAAACCTTTATAAATAACGTAGAAGGAAAAAACGGGTTTTATTATCATTTTGTAAATATGCAAACAGGAAAAAGAGAATGGAATTGTGAAGTATCAATAATAGATACAGCAATTTTTATATGTGGTGTAATAACTGCAGGTGAATATTTTGGAAAAGAAGTAAAAAATAAAGCAAATATCTTATATAAAAGAATAAATTGGGAATGGTATAAAAACAAAGAAAATAATTTATTCTATATGGGATATAAACCTGAAAAAGGATTTTGGGGACAATGGAATGGATATGCTGAACAATTAATAATGTATATATTAGGAGTTAGTTCACCAACATATCCAATAGATAAAAGTATGTATTATGAATTTAATAGAAAAAAGAAAGATTATAAAGATATAAAGGATATAATATACACATATTGTGGAACATTATTTACATATCAATATTCACATGCATGGATTGATTTTAGAAATTTAACAGATATTAATGGAGTTAATTGGTTTGAAAATTCAGTAAAAGCAACAAAAGCAAATATAGAATATTGTATAGATAATAAGAGCAAATTTAAAACTTATAGAGAAAACTCTTGGGGATTAACTTCTTGTCTTTCTCCAAAAGGATATATAGGACCAGGAGCTGAACCTTGTGATACTAATTTAGAAATAGAAAACGATGGAACAATATCTCCATGTGGTGCAATTGGCTCAATAGTATTTACACCAAAAGAAAGCATAAAAGCTATTGAATATTATTATAATACATTTAGAAAATTATGGGGAAAATACGGTTTTAAAGATGGTTTTAATTTAGAGGGAGAAAAAAGTTGGTTTGCAAAAGAATATATAGGAATTGATAAAGGAATAGGAATGTTAATGATAGAAAATTATTTAAATGAAACTATATGGAAATATTTTATGAAAAATGAGTATGTCATTAAAGGATTAGAAATGTTAGAATTTACTGATACTAAATCAGAAGATTTGAAATTAAACAAAGTATAATTTGGAAGAAATTACAAATGAAATAGCATATAAAACTTGTTATAATATATATAGATGTGTAATATCACATAATAGTAGTAACAAATAACCAAAATGTTTTAATTAAAATGGAGGTATTAAGATGAAAATTTGTATTTTACGGAGAGATGGAGAAAATGTTCATAATGGAATGGTAGAAGTGATGTTTGCAATAACAGAGAAATATTTTGGAAACAGAGAATTATTTTTAGATAAGAACGAAAAAGAATTCACACAGATGATTACTTTTTCAGTTTCTGATAATGAAGATTCGTCCAATATAGTTCAATTTATAATTGCAGTATCAGAAGTAAATCCATTATATGCTGTGAGGATTTTGAAGTAAAAGCAATGAAAAACTCTAACCTAGCAAATGCTTGATTAGAGTTTTTTTTACTTTGAATGAAAAATGCTTTTTTCAATTTCTGCCATACATTCATTAGCAATACTTGCAACAGCTGACCATGAGCCAATTTGTGTAGAAATAGGTTTTACCATACTGTGCAATTCTGATATTGTTTTAAGTGCTTCATTCTTGGTAGAGCAGAAATCTTTTAAAGTCTTTTTGAAGTGCCTTGCTGTTTCATCAGAAGAATCAACAGATTTAAACTGTTTTTCGATTTCTTGTTTAAATCCAGCCGGAGAGAATGTACCGTTATTCACAAACAATTTCAAATTTTCTAAAATATTAGATAATTTTGTGAATGGATCATTACTCTGTTCGTTTGGATTTTGCATAGCATCTAACATCCGCTTTTGATAGTTTTCAAAAGTCTTATCGTTCATATAGAAGCTTCCTAAAAATATTTATTTTTACTTTGATGATTTACTTTGAGTGAAAAAAGGTTAAAACTACAAAAATCTAATTATAGTATAACACAAAATTATGTAAAATACAAAAGCACTATTGAAAATAGCTGGAATTTCCTTTACTTTTATATGAAATCATGATATACTATTTACATAATTTTAGCAATTTGCTAATCAAATTTTTTCATCCTGTTTTGCAGGTTGATATAGAGGCAGTTATTATAAAATGAATATTTTAAGGAGGAAAAAGTATGAGTAAAAATAGCATAGCAGAGGCAATGAGGTTTTATCTTTTAGCTACACAACTTAAATATAAAATAAGAAGTGGCTGGGATGAAACTCATTGGAATGTGAGTAAAGAACGGCTTGAAAGTATAGCAGAACATGTTTATGGTACATGCATATTAGCATTAAGCATTGATTCTGAATTTGAAACAAATTTAGACATTAATAAAGTTGTGAAAATGCTTGTTATCCATGAATTAGGAGAGGTTGTCATAGGAGATATTACTCCATTTGATAATATTACTCCTGAAGAAAAGATGGAAAAAGAGCATGAAGCTATTAAAGAAGTTCTTGGAGACCTAATCAAGAAAGATGAGTTTTATTCATTACTATTAGAATTTGATGACAAGAAAACAAAAGAAGCTATCTTTGCACATCATTGTGATAAACTGGAAGCAGATATTCAAGCAAAAGTTTATCAGGATATGGGATGTCAACATTCTTTAGATGAGCAGGAGAATAATGTTGTTTTCAAAAGTCAGAGAGTTCAGCAAATGGTAAAAGATGGAGCTAAATCTGCATTCGATATTTGGTATGAATGGGATAAATCATTGTATTTTGATGATGAGACATTCTCCAATATTCTTGATTATGTGAAAGAGATTAATACTCAACAAGATTTTTAATGTAACTTGTAAACAATAATTTGTTAGGAGGAAATCTATGGCATTTGAAGATTACAAAGATTTAGATGTAAAACCTGAAAAAGCAACACGAGAAGAAATTGAACAACTTGAAAAGAAATATGGAGTATCAGAATTTCGTGATACAAGTTCAAGAGAATTTCTTCGTAGACAGGAAGAAAAAGAACAGTTACTGAAAAACAATTAAGAAAACTGATTAAATTGTAATTGGATATTGAAAGTGTAAAGAAAGGAATTATCAGTCATGATAGTTCTTTTCTTTACTTTTATACGAAATCGTGATATAATTCACATAATTCAATTTTAATAATCTCCTATGGAGTTAAACATATAAGAGCATATAGACATTTCAATAATTATTGGAGGAGGAAAAAATATGAAAAAAGAAGTACGGAATCAAATTGAAGAATTTATTAAATACAACATAGAATTAAGAAGACTGTCAGAAGAAAACTTTGCTGATAAACGTGCAAAAGATATTGTTTCGTTTTGGATACATGAAATTAATTTTGAATTGTATTCTATGCAGACAATGGGAGTTTTTTGTTATGACACATCAAAGTTAGCCTATGGAATAGACAGTACAAAACTTAATTTGAATGAATTATCAAATACTGAACTTGAGCTAGTCCTTAATTATTATTGGCGAAAAGGATATACACTAAATCGTTATGATAATATTATTATGGAAAAACCTGATATTATTGTAATTGATTGGAGTAAACCACAGAAACAAAAATTGCATGATATGATGTATATCTTAAAATTTGAATGGACTAAATTTGAAAAGTTCTTCAATATGCAAAATAAAGACAATTCTTTTTTTTACTCAATTTTTTTGGCTATGAAAGATTTTTATTGGTACTATATCTGGAATCATTCTTATTGTATTAGTGCAATAAAGGCATATAGAAAAAGCCTTAAATCTAAAAAAGTAATTAAAAGAAGAGAAAAGATTTTTAAAAGAGTACTCAAAATCAAACAAAAATTCAATAAATAAGAGAGCCATTAGCTCTTTTATTTATATTATTTGAGTTTTTCGCATATTTCGACAAATTTCGCAAGAAAAATATGATAATATACTATGGAAACAGCGAAAGAAAAATCCGTCAATCCACTAAAGATTGTAATATAGATTTAGGAGGATAAGATGGATTATTTAATAGTGTATAAAAGAATTTAAAAAAGTATACAATAACTTATTATTAGGTTACTTGTATGTTTTTTTCTTTACATACAATACAAGTGTTTTTGATGAATTTAAAATAAGCGAATTTGATAAAATGAATGCAATTTTTTAAATTATGTTACATAATTGAAATACGATTTTTTGAGAATATAAACGGAAACAATTGATTATTTTGAAAAATATGTTATAATAAAAAAAGTTAAAAACACTAAAAATTTATCAAAGGAGATATTAATGTTTAACTTTGGATTTGATAATAGAATAATATATGTAATACTTGCAATATTTATAATAATGAATATTGGAGGATATATTACAAACCCAGATAATTTAATAAACTTGCTATTAACACTACCAGCAGTGTTAATAGCAATAACATTTCATGAATTTGCACATGCATTTGCAGCAGATAAACTAGGAGATGATACTCCAAGAAGACAAGGAAGACTAACATTAAATCCATTAGCACACTTGGATCCAGTAGGTTCTGTAATGTTAGTGTTTGCAGGATTTGGATGGGGAAAACCAGTAGAAATAAATCCTAGAAACTTTAATAGAGATAGAAGTATGTCTGCAAGCGAAGCAATAGTGTCATTTGCAGGACCACTAATGAACTTCATATTAGCGATAATATTTTCTGTAGTAATAGGGATAACATTAATTGCAACAGATAGTTATATAAAAATAGGTTCATATGGAACAACAATAGTAACTGCAAATCAAGTTACTGCGATAATAGTACAGTTGCTTATGCTATGTGTATCTGTAAATTTAGGATTAGGAATATTTAACTTAATACCATTGCCACCATTAGATGGTTCTAAAATATTAAGGAATTTCTTACCATATAATGCAAAAGAATGGATGGATAGAAATTATCAAATATTATATATAGTATTTATAATAATATGGATAACACCAATAGCTTCAATGATAATATCTCCAATACTATCAGGGGCATATAATGGAATGTTAAAAGGAATATTAACATTGTTTGGAAGAATATTGTAAGCTACAATTTCTAGAAATTTAGCTAGAACGAGCATTTTGTTAAATTAAATATATTAGATTAATAAAAAATATTTTAGAAGCTAATAAAAAAGATTAGAAATTAATATAAAAAATATAGGAGAAATACAATTAAATGAAAGATGTACTTATATTAGGAATAGAATCAAGCTGTGATGAAACATCAGTTGCTGTAGTAAAAAATGGAAGAGAAGTTTTATCAAATATAATAAGCTCACAAATAGACATTCATACAAAATTTGGAGGAGTAGTACCAGAAATAGCGTCTCGTAATCACGTAGAGGCTATTTCTAATGTTACAAAAAAAGCTTTAAAAGAGGCCAATATTAATTTACAAGATATAGATGCAATTAGTTGTACATATGGACCAGGACTAGTAGGAGCACTATTAGTAGGCGTATCATATGCAAAAGCACTTGCCTTTGCAGCCAAAAAGCCATTAATTGGGACAAATCATATAGAAGGCCACATAGCAGCAAATTATATAACTCATAAAGATTTAAAACCACCATTCTTAGCTTTTGTAATATCAGGTGGACATACCCACTTGGTACATATAAAAAATTATAAAGAATTTGAAATAATAGGAAAAACAAGAGATGATGCAATAGGAGAGGCATTTGATAAAGTAGCAAGAGTAATAGGACTTGGATACCCAGGAGGACCAAAAATAGATAAACTTGCTAAAGAAGGAGAGGCAAATATAAAACTTCCTGAAACTCATTTCGATAATTTAGATTTTAGCTTTAGTGGAATAAAAACAGCTGTAATAAATTTAAATCACAAAACACCAGACTTAAACAAGGCAGATTTAGCAGCAAGCTTTGAAAAAGCAGTTACAGATGTATTAATAGAAAATTCAGTAAAAGCATGCGAACAATTAAATTTAACAACAATTGCACTAGCAGGAGGTGTATCTGCAAATAGCTATATAAGAGGCAGATTCCAAGAATTAGAAAAAGAAAAAGGAATAAAAGTATATTACCCAGAACCAATACTATGCACAGATAACGCAGCAATGATAGCTTCAGCAGGTTATTATAATTATATAAACGGAATAACCTCAGACTTAGATTTAAACGCAGTACCAAACTTAAAAATTAACTAAAAGGGACGCCCCTTTTTCAAAAAAAATTGCTAAAAGGGACAGCCCTTCAATAGGGAGAAGATATGTCAATATATGTAATAGGTGATTTGCACTTGCCATTTGGAGTAAACAAGCCAATGGATATATTTGGAGATGGTTGGCAAGATTACACAGAAAAAATAAAAGAGAATTGGAGCCAAAAAGTAAAACCAGAAGATACAGTTATTCTTGCTGGTGACTTTTCGTGGGCTATTTACTTAGAACAGACATATAGAGATTTCGAGTATTTAAATTTGCTACCAGGAAGAAAAATTATGCTAAAAGGAAATCATGACTATTGGTGGACAACAGTTACATCTATGAAAAGATATTTAGAAGAAAATAATTTTAATAATATAGATTTTCTATATAACAATAGCTTTTTAATAGAAGATAAAGTCATTGTAGGAACAAGAGGTTGGACACTATTAGACACTGAAAATAGCGAAAAAATGATAAAAAGAGAAGCTGCAAGACTAGAACTCTCAATACAAGATGCTATAAAAAAATATGGAGAAGACAAAGAAATTATATGCATAATGCACTATCCACCAATAGCAAAAACGAAAATGAAAAATGAGTATACATATGACTCTAAATTTTTAGACATTATGAAACAATATAAAATTAAAAAATGCTATTATGGACATTTACATGGAAATTCTCATAAAGATGCAGTAGAAGGAAATGTCGAAGGAATAGATTTTTATTTAATAAGTGGAGATTATTTACAATTTAGGCTAAAATTAATTGACAAATAGGTAATTGTGTGATAAAATAACTATCTGTAAGCCGCCTGAGTCGGGTACGAAATGCTAATGAAATAATTAGCTGCCTAGTATTTTATGCTTAGCGAGTATACATATAAGAGGAGGTGTACAATTAATGTACGCAATAATTGAAAGCTGTGGAAAGCAATACAAAGTATCAGAAGGAGACGTAGTATTCTTCGAAAAATTAGATACAGAAGTTGGAAAAAAAGTTACTTTTAAAGAAGTAGTTTTAGTATCTGATGACAAAAAAGTAGAAGTAGGAGCTCCTTACGTAAAAGGTGCTAAAGTTGAAGGTAAAGTAGTTGAACACGGTAAAGGTAAAAAAATAGTAGTTTACAAATACAAAGCAAAGAAAAACTACAGAAGAACACAAGGACATAGACAACCATTTACAAAGGTTGAAATTACTAAAATAGCAACAGCTGCTGAAAAAGCTCCAAAAGCAGAAGCAACTGAAGCAAAAACAACTACAAAAAAAGCAACAGCAAAAACAGAAACTGTAGAAGCTTAATTAAAAGAGATATAAACTAAACCTAGAAAGGAGTGGGAAAGTATGGCTCATAAGAAAGGTCAAGGTAGTGTTAAGAACGGTAGAGACAGTGAGTCAAAACGTCTTGGGCTAAAAAGAGCAGATGGACAATTTGTTCTAGCTGGAAATATTCTAGTAAGACAAAGAGGAACAAAATTCCATCCAGGAACAAACGTTGGAATCGGAAGCGATGATACATTATTCGCATTAGTAGATGGAAATGTTAAATTTGAAAGACTAGGAAAAGATAAGAAGAAAGTTAGTGTTTACCCAGTAGAGGAAGCACAAGCATAAATAAAAAAGAATTCATCATTAAGGTGAATTCTTTTTTTGCTATATAAATTCCTTTATTAGAAAAATATATAACTGAATTACAGAGCACTAAACAAGCCAATAGGTATTACCTGCTAAGAAACTTTCTACTTCCGTACTACTAATGTTATACAATTGAGAAAGCATATAAATCATACCTTCAATCATAGTAGGAGAGTAAATATCTTTACACTTTTTTACATACTCTAAGCTTTCCTGCAGTGTTTTTTGACTAGGCATTTCAGCTAATTTTTTAGGTTGCTCTTTTTCACAATAGATTTCATAATTTGATTTACTCATAAATACACCTCCACCAATAGAATTGAATTTTAGTTACAAAGCTGAATAGCTAAGTAGCATGGTTACAAAAGAAAACATAGAAAATGGCTGTATCTTTATATTATTAGGTGAAATCTTTAAAAGATAACCATACCATTCATATACATTATCCGGGGTCTCTCCTGAAATTAAAGTGTGAGGAACACCACATAAAGAAATTATAAAAGGTACATTGCAATTGATGCATGCTCTAACAATATGTTCGGTAGCTTCACAAGGTTCTTGTGCTACTACAAAGTCAAAACCACTTAAGTCAAACGTTTGATAGTCAAAAACATCCTTTATACCCTTTAAATTTGCGGAGTCTTCTGGTATTTCTAATTTTGGATCAATGCAAGTTACATCATAACCTTCACTGGCCAATAATTTAGATAATTTAGCAGTTCTACCGCATCCAACTTCTAAAATTTTTGAAATATTCTTTTTACGAAATTGAGAGCTTAAAACATCTTTAAAAAGATGTTGCCTAGACGGGTATCCGCTGCGCCACAATTTAAAGTCAGCATATTCATCTGAAATAGTATTTGGTTGAGGTTGTTTAATTTCAATTTCTAATTTTTGAAATTGACTTGGAGTTAATTCATTTGGGTTATTTAACCGATAAAGACTTAAAGCTTTTAGCTCATCATTCATAATGCTATCCTCCTAAAAAATATTTTTATATAGTATATAATACAAACACAATTATGTCAACGTAAAATTTTATAAAATTATTGAAAAAGTTGGAAAAATTATGTATAATATATAAGAATTAATAAAGAAAAGTTAATAAATAATTACAATTTTTGTTATGCTAAAATTTAATAATATTTATATTTTAGGAAAGTATGATAACTTTTAGTAAAAAATAATATGGTAGAAATTAGATTTTATGGTAGTTTGTACTGTGTATAAGATTTTAATTTGAGTTATTTATAATGAAGAAAGGAATGAAATTGAAAATGGCAGATAAAAAACGTATATTAACAGGAGACAGACCAACGGGAAAATTACATATAGGACATTATTTTGGTTCTTTAAAAAAGAGAGTAGAAATGCAAAATTCAGGATTATATGATCCATATATACTAATTGCAGATGTGCAAGCATTAACAGACAATTTTAATAATCCAGATAAAGTAAGAAAAAATGTAAGAGAAGTAGCTATGGACTATTTATCATGTGGAATAGATCCAGAGAAAACAACAATATATATTCAATCAATGATACCAGAGGTTGCAGAACTTACAGTATTTTATTCAAATTTAGTAACAATTGCAAGACTTCAAAGAAACCCAACTGTAAAAACAGAAATTGCTCAAAAGAAAGATTTATTTGGAGAAAGTGTTACATATGGATTTCTAGGATATCCAGTAAGTCAAGCAGCGGATATAACATGTTTTGAAGGAGAACTAGTACCAGTAGGAGAAGACCAACTACCTTTAATTGAGCAATGTAGAGAAATAGTAAGAAAATTTAACTCAATATATGGAGAAACATTAATAGAGCCAGAACCAGTACTATCAAGTGCAGGAAGAATAAAAGGCCTAGATGGAAACGAAAAAATGGGAAAATCTCTAGGAAATGCAATATACTTATCAGATAGTGAAGAAGAAATAACAAAAAAAGTAATGAGTGCGGTAACAGACCCAGGAAGAATAAGAAAAGATGACAAGGGAAATCCAGATATATGTATGGTAGCATATTATCATAAATTATTTAGCTCAGAAGATGAAGTAGATGCAGTATGTAAAGAATGTAGAGCAGGCCAAAGAGGATGTGTAGCATGCAAAAGACAACTTGAAAAAAACATATCTGACACACTAAAACCAATAAGAGAAAAAAGAGCTTATTATGAAGAACACCCAGAAATAGTAGATAAAATATTAATGGAAGGAACAGCTAAAGCTCAAAAAACAGCCAAAGAAACAATGAAAAAAGTAAAAAAAGCAATGAGATTAGATTACTAAAAGACATTTGGGGACGGGTCACTTTTGTCCTTTATATAAAAAAACAAACCTGTTTGCCCCAAAATAATATATTTAAAAGAAAGGAATAATCAATTAGATATTTATAATTGATTATACGAGAAGAACATGTTTAAAAAAGGTGATTTATGCAAACATTTTAAAGGAAAAGATTTAATACAAAAGAATATTTATGAAGTATTAGAAACAGGGGTAAAATATACAGGAACAGCAGAAGGTATTACAGATAAATTAATTGTATATAAAAACATTTTCCAAGAAGATAAAATATTTGCAAGAGAAGAAAGTCAATTAGCAGAACAATTAGAAGAAAGCAAGCAAAAAGAATTTAGACAAAAATATCGTGTAGAAAAATTGACACAAGAAGAGATAGAAATGATAAAGACAGAGGAATTTATAAAAGCTAAAAAAGAATATATGAAAGAGGTAAGATAATGTTTACAGACTATGTTAAAATAAATGTAAAATCAGGAAATGGAGGAAACGGAGCCGTTTCTTTTCGCCGTGAAAAATATGTTGCAGCAGGCGGACCAGATGGTGGAGACGGAGGAAAAGGTGGAGATGTATACTTTTTCGTAGACCCTGATGCAAACACATTAGTAGACTTTAGATTTAAAAAGAAATTTAGAGCAGAGGATGGAAAAAATGGAGAGGGAAACCATCGCTATGGAAAATCTGCAGAAGACTTATATATAGGAGTTCCAATAGGAACTATTATTAGAGATGCCGAAACGAATGAGGTGTTAGCAGATTTGTCTGAAAAGAATCAAAAAGAGTTAATACTTCCAGGGGGAAGAGGAGGAAAGGGAAATTCTCACTTTGCTACATCAACAAGACAAGCTCCTCGTTTTTCTCAAGATGGTGAAAAAGGTATAGAAAAAGACTTAATATTAGAATTAAAATTACTAGCAGATGTTGGATTAGTTGGATTTCCAAATGTAGGAAAATCTACATTTCTATCAAGAACAACATCAGCAACACCTAAAATAGCAAATTATCATTTTACAACATTAGAACCTAATTTAGGAGTTGTAAAATCTGAATATGGAGATAGCTTTGTAATAGCAGATATCCCAGGAATAATAGAAGGAGCAAGTGAAGGAACAGGATTAGGAATTCAATTTTTAAGACATATTGAAAGAACTAGATTATTACTACATGTAATAGATGTTTCTGGTTCTGAAGGAAGAAGACCAGTAGAAGACTTTAATACTATAAATGAAGAATTAAAACAATATAGTGAAAAACTTGCAAATAGAAAACAAATAATAGTTGCAAATAAAATAGATAGTATGCAAGATGAAAGTTTATACGAAGAACTTGAGAATATGGCTAAAGAAAAAAATATAGAAATATACAAAATATCAGCAGTAACAGGAGAAGGAATAGATACTCTATTAAAAAGAGTAGTAGAAATACTAAAAGTTCTACCTAAAGAAGATATTGTTGAAATAAAAGAAAGAAAAGTCTATAAATTAGAAGACGAAAATGACTTTACAATAACAAGAGAAGATGGAATGTTTGTAGTGGACGGACCAGCAGTACAAAAAATAATGAGAAGAGTAAACTTAGAAGATAATGAATCTATGTATTATTTCCAAAGATGTTTAGAAGATATAGGCGTAAATAAAGCACTTAAAGAAGCGGGAGTACAAGAAGGAGATACAGTAAAAGTAGTAGATTGGGAACTAGAATGGTATGATTAAAAAAGCCAGATAGAATAAAATTTGTAGAAAATGAAAAAATGTCAAACAAATTTAAAACTTTTGTTTGACATTCTTTTGTTTGTGTGATATTATAATGTAAAATTAAATTAGGAGTGATGTAAATGAGACCAAAAAAAGATCCTATGGAACTTAATAAAAGAGAAAAAGCAATATTAAAGTGTATACAAAAACAAGTGGAAGAAAAAGGATATCCACCATCAGTAAGAGAAATTGGAAAAGCAGTAGGACTAAGTTCAACAGCAACAGTACATGGTTATTTAGCAAAATTAACAGAAAAAGGATACATTAAAAAGGAAAATCAAAAAGGAAGAACATTAAGACTATTAAAAGGAACAGACAATAAACCTAGAAAACAAGAGGACAAATCTTTCTATTCAGGAAGAGAAATGGTAGAGGTACCTGTTATAGGAAAAATAACAGCAGGTGAACCAATACTTGCAGTAGAAAATGTTACAGATACATTCCCAATACCAGTAGATTTTGTAGGAAATAGTGAAAGCTTCATGTTAACTGTTAGAGGAGAAAGCATGATAGAAGCAGGAATACTAAATGGAGACTACATACTAGTAAAAAAACAAAATACAGCAAACAATGGCGAAATAGTAGTTGCATTAATAGGAGAAGAAGCAACAGTAAAAACATTCTATAAAGAAAAGGACCACATAAGACTACAACCAGAAAATAGTACAATGGATCCAATAATTGTACCAAACTGCGAAATATTAGGAAAAGTAGCAGGAGTATTTAGAAAAATGTAATTAATAGAATGGAGAATTATATATGGCAAGAATGAAAACATTTTTTATATATTTTATATTAGTAGTAGTGGCATTTGTTGTATCACAAGTATTAATATATGTAGCTATAAATACAACATATAATTACAAAAATGTAGAAATAAAAACTACACAAATAAAAGAAGCAGAGATAAAAGCTACATCAATAAATGGATATACAAAATTTAAATTTGCAGATGATAATGTAGATACAAAAAAATATGTAAAAGTAGAATGCTATACAAAAAATGATGTATTAATAGGAACAAAATATATAAAAGTAGAACAGTTACAAGCAAATGATAAAAATGAATTTGAAATTAGATTTAACTACAATAGAATAGATAGAGCGATAATAGAAGTTGTAGACGACATACCAGAGAATATAAAGGAAGAACAAAAAGTATCAGACCCTAAAATGACAGCTGCAATGACAATAAGTGCATTAATATTTTTATTTACATTTGCTTAAAAATAGCAAGTAAAGTTAATTACAAATAAATAGGCAAAAGAAAAAGTTGAGAAAAAATCTCAACTTTTTTCGAGGAGTTCCTCCAATTACCAAATGAATAAAGAGAAACTTTATATATAAAATACTCACCACTTATATTATAACATAAGGTTACATAAAACACAATAGAAAGCAAGAAAAAATGCAAAAAAATAAAAAATGAAAAAAATTAAAAAAATTTTAAAATATGTATTGACATTTAATATAAAATCTAGTATACTAAAACTCGTCGAGAGAAACATGGTCGCTTAGCTCAGCTGGGAGAGCATCTGCCTTACAAGCAGGGGGTCATAGGTTCGAGCCCTATAGCGACCACCATTTCTTTTAAAAAAATTTAGTTTAACTAAATTTTTTTAATTTACGGCCTGGTAGTTCAGTTGGTTAGAACGCTAGCCTGTCACGCTAGAGGTCGACGGTTCGAGCCCGTTCCAGGTCGCCATTTTTTTATTTATGAATATTTAAGCCTCGATAGCTCAACTGTAAAATAGCATGAAGAAATATATATGCTTCGATAGCTCAGTTGGTAGAGCAAGGGACTGAAAATCCCTGTGTCAGTGGTTCGATTCCACTTCGAAGCACCAAGAAGAAAAAGCCTAAATATAGGCTTTTTTATTTTGCTGAATGTCAATAGTTGGGGTAGAAAACTTTAAAAGTTTTCTACCCCAATTATTGACATTCAGTCTTATATTATAGCTAGCTTATTCTAATATCAGATTAACCTTCATCCATAAAAAATGGACATATCTTGTCAGAAGTTTTACTGATATTGCATTCTCCAGGGCACAAGAGAGAGGAAGTCATTTGACAATCACTATCGCATTCCCATTTTTCAGGAATACTATCCTCCTGGCGATAAGCAAACGCCATAAGTGTTTTTACTGCTTCCATAAATTCATCAACAGTTACACAAGATAGTGCAGAATGAATTTGGCTTCCTGGGATTGTTGCATGGTTTAAGAAATCTCTTACTTTGACACATGCCTCTTTTGTTCCACCTTCCAAATAGTGATTATGTGCTAATACAAAATCCAACTCTTTTCTTTCCATAAGTTCTACCTCCTAATTGTTTTAATAGAGTTAAAGGTGTTTAATATACTTCGTCGTATAGACTTTGATAACATTATATCATACTAAATATAAAATGTGAACAGTGTTTTCTTTGATGCCCCTGAGTTAAGAGTTCAAAAACTTGAACAATTTACATAACTATGATATAATGAAAAATGAAAGCAATCGCTTTTTTTAGCAAGCCTCGAGTTTGCAGTTACTATATAAACAAGATGATAAAAAAATTTTGGAGGTAAAAAAATGAAAAGATTTGTACGGTACAATGGAGGAACAAAAAGCTATTATGGATGCACAAAGCCAACGGAGCTTATTAAAGGGAAGATATATGAAGTAACCAACGACGATGACCGTGGAAGTCAAACGGATTATACATTAAAAGGTGTGGAAGGTTATTTTAATTCTTGCTGGTTTGATGAAGTTAAGAACACATATGTAGCAATTGCAAATGAAAAGCCGATAAGAGGTACTAAATGTAGATTAGCAAAGATAGAGGCAATTGATGGTGAACATCGATTAAGAAATGTTACTACAAGTACTGTAAAGGAAGTTAATGAAATTGGCAATAATGTATATGAAGTGGTGACGTGCAATAGCGTGTATTTTGTACAAGTGTAAGTTTTTTTAAGCGTTCTCTCATTAGAGAGAGCGCTTTTTATGTAACTACCAAATTTATACTTAGTAAAATTTAATAAAACATTTAAGCACTTTTTTACAAAAACATCACAAACTATTTACTCAAAATACAATGAATAACCAAGATAAGAACACAAATAAATTGTAAAATAAAAGTATAGTAAGGAAAGGAGAGATGCTTATAAGAAATTAACTTTAAAAGTGAAACGAAATTAAATTGGATAAATGCAAAAGTAAAGAAAGAAGTGATGCCTATACGGAACTTTTGAATAATGTATAAAAATAAGAGACAATTTATGAAAATAAGTTGTCTCTTTGACAGTAGATAGAAATATATGAAAAAGTGAAAAAATCAAATGGCAGTAAAACAGCAAACTACTACATTGTTAACTTTTAACAAAATTTCTTTAAACTGTTGATTTTTCTGTAAAAATGTGCTAATATAATAATGCTAAATACCTTATACTTAGTTTTAGGATAACACACCAACTAATACTCAGTTTAAGGCAGATAAAAATATAGGAGGTGTAATTATGACAAAGGAAAGAAAACAAGAAATCATTAATACTTATAAAAGAACAGAAAACGATACTGGTTCTTCAGAAGTTCAAATAGCTCTTTTAACAGAAAGAATTAATGAATTAACAGAACACTTAAAAGTTCACAAAAAAGATAACCATTCAAGAAGAGGTCTTCTAAAAATGGTTGGTGAAAGAAGAAGCTTATTAAGATATTTAAGCGAAAAAGATGTTCAAAGATATAGAGACATAGTTGAAAAATTAGGATTAAGAAAATAAAACAGTTAGGACGTTTTGCAAAATGAGTAAAACGTCCTGTTTTCTGTATATTAAAGGGTGTGTAAAAATACTTTTAATTAGAATAGTAGCTTGTACAATATGCTGAAAATAGAAAATGAAATTTTAAAGGTAAAATTAGTAGAGATTCAACACATTGTAGAGGTTACATCTAATTAAAGTATTATAAAATATAAAAGGGGAGAACCCAGAAAAGGAGAAAGATATGTTTAAAGTATATGAAACAGAATTAGCAGGAAGAAAATTGACAATAGAATCAGGAAAAATTGCAGAACTAACAAATGGAAGCGTTGTAGTTCGTTATGGAGATACAGTTGTAATGGTAAATGTTACAGCTGCAAAAGAACCAAAAGAAGGAATAGACTTTTTCCCACTTTCAGTAGATTATGAAGAAAAACTATATGCAGTAGGCAAAATACCAGGAAGCTTCTTAAAAAGAGAAGGGAAACCAGCTGACAAAGCAATATTAGTATCAAGAGCAATAGATAGACCGTTAAGACCACTATTTCCAAAGGATTTTAGAAATGATGTATGTGTTGTAGCAACAGTATTATCTGTAGAACAAGATAACTCACCAGAGGTTTGTGCAATGATAGGTGCAGCAGCAGCTCTAGCAATATCAGACATACCATTTGGAGGACCAACAGCAGCAGTAAATGTTGGATATGTAGACGGACAAATAGTTATAAACCCAACAGTAGAACAAAGAGAAAAATCAAGATTAACATTAACAGTAGCTGCAACAGAAGAAAAAATAACAATGATAGAGGCAGGAGCTGATGAAATACCAAACGACACTATGTTAGATGCAATAAAAGCAGCACATGTAGAAATTAAAAAACTTTGCAAATTCATAAAAGAAATTCAAGAAGACATAGGAAAAACAAAATTTGAATATAAACATTTTGGAGTTGACCCAGAATTCTATGAAGAAATAAGAAAAGAATTTAAAGACAGAATGTACCAAGATGTACAAGCTAAAGATAAAGAAACTCGTGACGAAAATATAGAAAAAATAACAGAAGCTATTACAGAATATGTAATGAATAAATATGGAGAAGAAGAGCAAGAAGCAAGAAAACAAGATATAGCAGACTCTGTACATGACCTAGAAAAAGAATGCGTAAGAGAGATGATATTTGTAGAACATAAACGTCCAGATGGAAGAAGATTAGACGAAATAAGACCACTTTCTTGCGAGGTAGGATTATTACCTAGAGTCCATGGTAGTGCATTATTTACAAGAGGACAAACACAAGCAATGAGTATAGCTACACTTGGAATGAAGAGTGAAGCACAAATGCTTGATGGCGTAGATGAAGAAACAGAAAAAAGATATATACACCACTATAATTTCCCATCATATTCAGTAGGAGAAGCAAGACCATCTCGTGGTCCAGGAAGAAGAGAAATAGGTCATGGTGCTTTAGCAGAAAAAGCATTAGTTCCAGTATTACCATCAGAAGAAGAATTTCCATATGCAATTCGTGTTGTATCAGAAATATTATCTTCAAATGGTTCAACATCACAAGCAAGTATTTGCGGAAGCACATTAGCATTAATGGATGCCGGTGTTCCAATAAAAAGACCAGTAGCAGGTATATCAACAGGATTAGTAACAAGTAAAGAAAATCCAAATGAATACATAATGCTTACAGACATTCAAGGAATAGAAGATTTCTTTGGAGATATGGACTTTAAAGTTGGTGGAACAAAAGAAGGAATAACAGCTATCCAAGTAGATATAAAATGTGATGGTTTAACATATGACATAATTAAAGAAGCATTTGAAAGAACAAAAGTAGCAAGAGATTATATATTAGATGAAATAATGTTACCAGTATTAGCAGCACCAAGAAAAGAAATATCTAAATATGCTCCAAAGATTATTACTACAAAAATATCAGTAGATAAAATAAAAGATGTAATAGGACCTGGAGGAAAAATGATAAACAAAATAATTGAAGAAGCAAAAGGTGTAAAAATTGACATCGAAGAAGATGGAAATGTATGTATCTATGCAACAGAAGGACAAGATGGACAAAAAGCATTAAAAATGATACAAGACATAGCAAGAGAAATCGAAGTAGACGGAATATATGAAGGTACAGTTACAAGAATAATGAACTTTGGAGCTTTTGTTGACATTGGAGGAGGAAAAGAAGGTTTACTACACATTTCTAAAATATCAAGTAAAAGAGTAGAAAAAGTAGAAGACGTACTATCAGTAGGAGACGAAGTGACAGTAAAAGTAATTGAAATAGATAATCAAGGAAGAATAAATTTAAGCATGAAAGCACTAGAAGTAAACAATGAGGAAAGCGAAGAAAAGGCTCAAGAGTAAACAAAATCCTTAATAATTTCTTAACTAGTTGCAAAAGAGTACTAAAAATAGTATAATGTTTATGATGTCTTAATAAAATAGATATCATAAACAAGGAAATAAGGTTGAAAAGGAATTACAATTAGTTAATTCTTTTCCAATCAATTGACGCCTTGAGAAAGGAATACGATAAGAAATGGAATATTTATATATAATACAAATGGCATTAGTATGGATAGTAACAATATTTTGGTTATACCAATTAATAGTAAGCATATGTTCATTAATAAAATTTAAAGAGAAGCCAATATTAGAGGATAAACAAAATCGTTTTATGACAATAATACCAGCTCATAACGAAGAAAATGTAGTTGCAAATTTAATAGAAAGTTTAAAAAATCAAGATTATCCAAAAGAGTTATATGATATATATGTTATTGCTGATAACTGTACAGACAATACAGCCAAAATTGCAAAAGAAGCAGGAGCAATAGTTTATGAAAGATTTGACGAAGATAAAAAAACAAAAGGATATGCACTACAATGGTTTTTAGCACAAAAAATACAAGAAGATGCTCCATATGATGCGTTTTGTGTGTTTGATGCAGATAATATAGCAGATAAAAACTTTTTAAAGGCAATGAACAAAAAGCTATGTCAAGGAGAAAATGTTGTACAAGGTTACCGTGATATAAAAAATCCAACAGATAACTGGATTACAGCAGGATATGCAATTTTTTATTGGACAATGAATAGATTTTACCATTTGGCAAGATATAACTTAGGTTTATCTCCATTATTAAATGGTACAGGTTTTATGGTTAGATTTGATGTAATAAAACCTACAGGATGGGATACAAAGACATTAACTGAAGACATAGAGTTTTCGTTAAAAAATATAATAGCCGGTAGAAAACTAGGATGGGCAACAGATGCAATAGTATATGATGAACAACCAACAGGTTTTAAACAATCTTGGACACAAAGATCAAGATGGACAGTAGGACATATTCAATGTATGAAAGAATATACAGGACTTTTAGCAGCGGCAGTAAAAGAAAAGAAAACATTAATGAATTTTGATGGACTTTTATATATACTAGGTAGTATACCAATGTTTGTAATAACATTAATATTATTATTAATAAACTTTATAATATTTGCAGTACAAGGAATGACAGCCCAAGAATTATTAATAAATATTTTAAGATATTTAATACCAACATTTTTATTACCAATATTAACGGCTATACTAATTATGTTACTAGACAAAAAGCCAATAAAACCAATGATTAAAGGCTTAGCATTTTATCCATTGTTCTTAGGCTCATGGCTATTAATAAACTTTAAATGTTTATTTAAGAGAGACACAAAATGGGAAAAAATTGAACATGTTAGAGATATAAAAATAAATGAGGTAAATTAATTAATAAAGAGAATTAGGAAAAAACTAATTCTCTTTTGTTTGTTACAAATAAAATAAAAAATGTCAATGAGGATGGAGTTATTTGGCACAAATAATCTTGAATGCTATTATAGGTGACTCGTTAATAAGCGCTAAACAACCCTACATGCTACTATAGGTGACTCGACTAATAAGTGTCAAAAACCCTGCATGTTACTATAGGTAACTCGGCTAATAAGTGCCAAACAACCCTGCATGTTACTATAGATAACTCGGCTAATAAGTGCCAAAAAACCTACATGTTACTAAAGATAACTCGGCTAATAAGTGCCAAAAAACCTACATGTTACTAAAGATAACTCGACTAATGAGCACCAAATTGGTATAACATAAAATTGACATAAAATAACAAACATGCTATAATGTAGATATGTAACGTATAGATCTTTTTTTAAATTATAAAAAGGAGAAAAAATCATGAGGAACACAAAGACAAAAAAGATAAGTGAAATTTTACAGGAGGTAGAAGAAACAAAGCGGAATGAAATAATAGAGTTGATGGATACTTGCTTAAAATCAATTTGCTGCGACAATGTTGACTGGAAAGAAATTCAGGTTTTTATGCCATCATGTGGTATGGTGAAAATGATGCTTGAAAGTCTGACACCAGAATATCTTATGACAGTATGCGACAATGTAAATCTGGACACACATCAGCATGTAAAGATAAGCGTTTTAAAAGGTCAAAAAGAAACGTCAATCTTTACAATAAATCAAAACATTGACACGATGTTAGTCTATATTTCTATCTCCAACAAAAGACTAAAGGAAATTGAAAAAAAGTTACAAGAATAAGTAAAAGGTCAAGCAATGCTTGACCTTTTACTTTAACTAAATTAAACAAACACAGAAATTATAAAAGAAAATAGAGTAAAAAACAATTAATTACTTTTGACTTCAAAAATTGTAGACATTTTTTTTTCATAATGATATAATGAAACACAAATAAATAGCAAAGGAAATGAAAAAATGAAATTAGATAAAAAAGATATTTTACATATAGTAGTAATTATAATAGGAATGATATTTGTAGCAATACCAGTATTTCACAACAATTTATGGTTTGATGAGAGTTATTCTGTAGCAATAGCAAATCATACATTTAAAGAAATATGGACAATAGGTGCAAATGACGTTCATCCAGTATTATACTATTGGATGTTACATATAATAAACTTAATATTTGGAAACCAAATTATATGTTATAGGTTATTTTCATATATATGTGCAGTAATCGTGGGAATTTTAGGATTTACACATATCAGAAAAGATTTTGGTAAAAATGTAGGAATACTATTTTCGTTTTTTAGTTTTTTCTTACCAACAATAGTAGTATATACGGCAGAGATAAGAATGTACACGTTTGCAATGCTATTGGTTACTGTAATGAGCATATACGCATATAGGATTTATAAAAATCAAGGTAACAAGCAAATAAAAAATTGGATAATATTTACGATTTGTAGTTTGGCATCAGCATATACACATTATTATGGATTAATGGCAGCAGGAATTGTAAATTTGATTATGTTCATATATTTTGTGACAAAAGCTGTAAAAAACAAAAAATTTACATATGAAATAAAAATATTCATAATATGTGGAATATTACAAATTACATTATATCTTCCTTGGATAATATCATTATTGGGACAGATGAAACAAATGTCATCTACACATTTTTGGATTTATCTTAAATTCCCAGATACTATAATAGAGTTTCTTACATTTCAATTTACAGGAAACTTAGAAAAAACAAAGTATACATCAGATACATATGCCATATTGTTTAGTATAGTGATATTGGGGTATTTAGTATATACATGTGTACGAAATATAAAAAATGAAGAGAAAGAAAATCTTGCAGTAAAATTGTCAATTGTTGTGTATATAGGAGTAATTCTTGGAGCTTGTGCAATGTCTGTAGTTCTAAACACTCCAATAATATATGCGAGATATATGCTATGCGTTACAGGTTTAGTTATATTTGTAATGTCATATGCTATAGCTAAAAAGGGCAATAAGTATATAACGATGATAATATGTGTTTTGTGCATAATAACCGGAATTTTTATAACATCAAACTTATGCAAAGACAATTATGATGAAACAAATCAAAAACCATTTGAATACTTAAGAGAAAATGTAAAAGAAGGAGACATTCTAGTTTGCTCTAATGAGGGTAGTGGATTTGTAGTATCAGCAAATTTCCCTGACAATTTTTTGTATTTTTATGATGAATCATTTTGGAATGTAGAAGAAGCATATAAGGCATTTGGCAAACATATGAAAACTATTTACAATCTAGAAGATTTACAAAATGTCGAAGGAAGAATATGGGTATTAGATGCTGATAGTTATGGATTATTAGAGAAAATACAAAATAAATATGAGATAAATGTTATAGATAAAAGAAAGTATAGCACTAAATATCATGGATTCCAATACAGTTTTGCATTAATAGAAAAGTGAAATGGAGGAATAATCAAAAAATGAGAGTTTATGCGTTTGTTGGACCATCAGGAACAGGTAAAAGTTATCGTGCACAAATGGTTGCAGGAGAAAACAATATATCATATATAATAGATGATGGATTATTAGTAAATGAAAATGCAGTGGTAGCAGGAGAATCAGCTAAAAAAGCTCCAACTAAAATAGAAACAGTAAAACATGCAATTTTTATAGATGAAAAAGAAAGAAAAGAAATGATTAAAGCATTAAAAAAATATAAACCAGATTCGATACTAATACTTGGAACTTCAGATGGAATGGTTAAGAAAATTGCAGAAAATTTAGAATTGCCACCAATAGAAAAAACAATATATATAAATGAGGTTGCTACAAAAGATGAAATGGATACAGCAAGAAATATAAGGGTTACTCAAGGAAAACATGTTATACCAGTACCAACATTTGAAATAAAAAAAGACTTCTCAGGGTATATATTAGACCCACTTCAAATATTTAAATCAAAAGGAAGTGGAAATAAGCCATATATATCAGAAAAATCTATAATAAGACCTACATTTAGTTACTTGGGAAATTTTACAATATCAGACACAGTGTTTAGGCAACTTGTAGAGTATCAAGCAAAAAGGGAAAATGGCATTGCTAGAGTTATAAGAACAAGAGTAGAAAACTATGGAGAAGGACCATACATATATATGGAGGTTGCCGTATATTATGGACATAATGTAATAAAAGAATTAAAAGGATTTAAAGAAAAATGTGTAAAAGAAATAGAAAAACAAACAACAATGAGTGTACAAAAAATAACAGTGATAGCTAAATCTATAGAATTGCCAAAATAAAAAATCTATTAAACTATTAAGGACGGGGCGTTATTAGTTTAATAGAAAACTTAAATACCCGTCTATAATAGTTTAAGAAAAGAGGAAAAAATATGTCATTTATAGTAGCAATTGACGGACCTGCAGGTACAGGTAAAGGAACAATAACAGCATTAATTTCAAAACACATGGGATTAATAAATATAGATACAGGAGCAACATATAGATGTGTTGCTCTCGCGATGTTAAATAATAATATTAAGTTAGAAGAAAAAGAAAAAATAATAGAGTTACTAGATAAAATAGAAATAGATATAAAAAATGAAAAATCTAAACAAACTATTTTATTAAATGGAGAAGATGTAACTACTCAAATTAGGAGTAAAGAAGTAAGCCAAATAGTATCTCAAGTTTCTTCAATTGTAGAGGTAAGATTAAAATTAGTAGAATTACAAAGAAAATTAGCTATGGGAAAAGATGTTATAATGGAAGGTAGAGATATAGGCACATATGTATTCCCTAAAGCTGATGTAAAAATCTATTTAGATGCTGATGAGGAAGAAAGAGCAAAAAGAAGATATAAAGAATGCAAACAAAAAGGTATAGAAATGTCGTATGAAGAGGTATTAAAAAATATTCAAATACGAGATAAAAATGACAAAGAAAAAGAAATCGGTGCACTAAAAGTTGCAGAAGATGCAACAGTAATAGATACTACAAATTTATCTATAAATCAAGTGAAAAATCAAGTAAAGAAGATAATAAGAAAAAAGCAAAAAGAAATAGAACATAGAAAAAAAGTATATACGCCACGTCCAGATACAAAATGGAAGCAAATAGAATATAAAATGGTAAAAGCTTTTTTACGAGGATTATATAGGATTGTATATAGAGTAAAAAAAGTTGGGGAAGAAAATATAGAAGATGATAAGCCATACATAATATGTGCTAATCACATAAATTACTTGGATGCAGCAGCAATAGTATTATTTACAAAAAGAAAAGTTTGCTTTGTTGGTAAAGAAGACTTGTGTAGATCTGTAATACTTAATTGGCTAGCACACCTATTTGACTGTATACCAATAAAAAGAAATGCACAAGATATAGAAGCAATGAAAAGAAGCTTTAAAGTTCTAAAAGAAAATGGAATATTAGGAATCTTCCCAGAAGGAACAAGAAAAGGTTTAGCTAAAGGTGCTGCAATAAAAAACGGTGCTGCATTTATGGCTGTTAGAACAGGAAGTACTGTAATACCTGTAGGAATAAAAGGAAGTTTTAAACCATTCACAAGAGTAACAGTAAATTATGGAAAACCATTAGATTATTCAAAGTGCCAATCAAAATCTCCAGAAAAAGAAGTATTAAACCAAGTAAGTGAAGAAATAATGAGTAACATAATAATGTTGACAAAATAACAGTATTAGAGTATAATAAAATAGTTAAAAAATGTAAAAATAAGGTGAAAATATGGAAAATGAAAATGATTTATCTTTTAAAGAATTATATGAGAAATCTTTAAAAGAAACAAAACTAGAAAAAACAGTTACTGGTAGAATTATTAGTATAACACCACAAGGTGAAATATTTGTAGATATAGGCTACAAAGCTGATGGAATTATACCAAAAAAAGAATACTCTGATGATGAAAATGCAAATCCAAAAAATGAATTAAATGTAGGTGATATGATTACAGCCGATGTTTTAAAACAAAATGATGGATTAGGAAATGTATTGTTATCTTATAAAAGAGTAAAGCAAAGAGAGAATCAAAAAAAGTTCGAACAAAAAATAAATAATAAAGAAATATTTGAAGAAAAAGTAAAAGAAGTAAACGATAAAGGAATAATAGTAGAAATGTATGGTAAGAGAGTGTTTATACCACTTTCATTATCAGGAATACATAGAGGAGAAGATGCCTCTAAATTAAAAGGAACTATTGTAAAATTTAGAATAACAGAATATGATGCTAAAGCTAATAAAATAATAGGGTCTATAAAATCTGTATTAGATGAAGAAAAAAATAGAAAAATAGAAGAATTTTGGTCAGATGTAGAAATTGGCAAAAAGTACAAAGGAACTGTAGCAAGTATAAGCTCTTATGGTGCTTTTGTAGATTTAGGTGTCACACAAGGATTATTACATATTTCAGAAATGTCTTGGGATAGAAATGCAAAAGTGGACGAGCTTTTAAAACAAGGACAAGAAATAGAAGTAACAGTAATTGATGTAGATAAAGAAAATAGAAGACTAAAATTATCATATGGAGAAAAAGGACCAAACCCATGGAACATGGCTTCTCAAAGATATCATGTAAATGATGTAGTTAAAGTAAAAGTAAACAAAATTATGCCATTTGGAGTATTTGTAGAACTAGAACCAGGAATAGAAGGATTAGTACACATTTCTCAAATAGCAGAAAGAAAACTTGCAAAACCAGATGAAGAATTAAAATTAGGACAACATGTTAATGCAAAAATAATAGAACTAGATTTAGAAGCACAAAGAATAGAGTTATCTATAAAAGAATTAGAAGGAACTTCTGATGAATTTAAAGAAGAATAGTATTTTAAAACTTAAATTGAATGTATATTTATTTTATAGTACAAATCTTTAACCCAAGGTTTATACGCTAAAATAAATATACATTCTGACTGTGATAAATATATTATTTTAATGAAAATAGAAAGGAATGGAAAATAAAAAATGAAAAACGAAAATATAAGAAACATAGCAATAATTGCACACGTTGACCACGGAAAAACAACACTTGTAGACTGTTTGTTAAAACAAAGTCACGTATTTAGAGAAAATGAACAAGTTCAAGAAAGAGTAATGGACTCAAATGACCTAGAAAAAGAAAGAGGAATAACAATACTTTCTAAAAATACATCAGTAATGTATAATGGAATAAAAATAAACATAGTAGACACACCAGGACACGCAGACTTTGGTGGAGAAGTAGAACGTGTACTAAAAACTGTAGATGGTGTTTTACTATTAGTAGATGCTTTTGAAGGACCAATGCCTCAAACAAGAGAGGTTCTAAAAAAATCATTAGCACTTAACTTAAAACCAATAGTTGTAATAAACAAAATAGATAGACCAGGTTCAGACCCAGCAAAAGTTGTAGACAAAGTATTAGAGTTATTTATAGAATTAAATGCAAATGACGACCAATTAGATTTCCCAGTTGTATATGCATCAGCAAAAAATGGAATAGCTAAAATGAGCCTAGATGAAGAAAGTGATAATGTAAACTGTATATTTGACACAATCGTTAAATATATAGATGCACCAGAATGCGAAATAGAAGGACCAGCTCAAATGTTAGTTTCTAACATAGACTATGATGACTATTTAGGAAGAATAGCAATAGGAAGAATAGAAAGAGGAACAATAAAATCTGGTATGCCAATTGCAATCTGTAAGCAAGATAAAAATGTGCAAGGAAAAGTAGCAAAATTATTCACATATCAAGGACTAAAAAGAGTAGAAGTAGAAGAAGCTGGAGCAGGAGATATAGTTGCACTATCAGGTGTAGCAGACATCAATATAGGAGACACTATATGCGATTTAAATAACCCAGAAAAAATACCATTTGTAGACATAGATGAACCAACAGTATCTATGACATTTAGTGTAAATAATGGACCTTTTGCAGGAAAAGAAGGACAATTTATTACATCAAGACATATTCGTGATAGATTATTTAAAGAACTAGAAAGAAACGTATCTTTAAGAGTTAAAGAAACAGAGTCAGCAGATAGCTTTGAAGTATGTGGACGTGGAGAGTTACACTTATCAGTATTAATAGAAACAATGAGAAGAGAAGGATTTGAACTATTAGTATCTCGTCCAAAAGTTATATTTAAAGATATAGATGGTGTAAAATGCGAACCAATGGAAAGACTAGTAGTAAATGTGCCAGATGAATCTATAGGAACAGTTATAGAAAAATTAGGAAGACGTAAAGCAGAAATGTTAAATATGGAGCCAGCAGAATTAGGACATACAAAAGTAGAATTTAAAATACCTGCACGTGGACTAATAGGATATAGAACAGAATTCTTAACAGACACAAAAGGTACAGGAACAATGAACTCAATATTTGATTGCTATGAACCATATAAAGGAGAAATTCAAGCTAGAACAAGAGGTGTATTAGTAGCATTTGAACAAGGAACATCTGTAACATATGGTCTATACAATGCACAAGAAAGAGGAGAACTTTTAATAGGAGCAGGTGTAGACGTATATGAAGGAATGATAGTAGGAATAAACTCAAGAAATGAAGACATTGCAATAAACGTATGTAAAGAAAAACACTTAACAAACACAAGAGCTTCAGGTTCAGATGATGCACTACGTTTAGTTCCACCACTACAAATGTCACTAGAAAAAGCTATTGAATTTATAGCAGAAGACGAACTAGTTGAAGTAACACCTAAAAATATTAGATTAAGAAAGAAAACACTAGACACAAAAACTAGAGAAAGAGAAGCAAGAAGATAAAATAAACAAAGGCGTCACTAAAAGGGACGCCTTTTTTCCTAAAAGGGACGCCCCTTTTTCGAAAAAATTTACCAAAAGGGACGCCCTTTTTTCGAAAAAATTTTCTAAAAGGGACACTCCTTCTTTCAAAGAAAGCAAAAAGGGGGCACTTCTATAGCTTAAATAGATTTTTTTATAATTGATTAAGCATAGTTTAAATGATTTTATATAATTAATAAAAGAAAAAGAGGGAAAAATGAATAAAGAAGAATTAGAAAAAATAAAAGAAAAAGCTTTAGATGAACATATTCCAATAATAATGGATGACACTTTAGAGGTAATAGATAAAGTATTAAAAGAAATTAAACCAAAAAAAATTCTAGAAATAGGAACAGCAGTAGGCTACTCTGCAATGTGCTTTTCTGAATATTTACAAGATGGAGGAAAAATAGACACTATAGAAAGAGACGAAGAAAGACTAGCACAGGCAAGAGAAAATATTGTAAAAGTAGGAGTACAAGAAAAGATAAACATAATAGAAGGAGATGCTGTCGAAATATTACCAAACTTAAATGACAAGTATGACATGATATTTATAGATGCTGCAAAAGGTAAATATCCATTTTTCTTAAAAGAGTCTTTACGAATGCTAAATGAAAATGGAGTAATATTTGCTGACAACATTTTGTATAAAGGTTATGTAATGAGTGATTATAACAAACATAAACAACGTACAGCAGTAAGAAATTTAAGAGAATACATAGCAGAAGTTACAAATAATCCAGAACTTGAAACTCAAATTTTAGAAGTAGGAGATGGACTTGCTATAACAAAGAAACATATTTTAGCTAAAGCATAAAAAAATAGGATAATATATAATTTTAGTACATTAACTTAAAATATATATTATCCTATTTTTATATAGTAATAGAAAATTTAAAAAGTAGAGTAAAAGTCTTACAAATAAAGATTTATTCCTTATATTTTTAAATCAAATTAAGATATTTAATACATGAAATAACAGTATCAAATATAAAAACAAAACAAGTAAAGTTAATTCCAATATTTAAAACTTTAGAATTAAGCTTTTCTACTACTAAATTTACTTTTTTTTCAACAAAAGGATAAATGTGACCTATAAAAATAATAGCTATAAATCCCCAAGCAAGTGTATAAAAAATACTAATTCTACCATTTAAATTTAAAAAGTCTGTAGTGTAATCCCACCAATGCTCTTTAAATAGAGCCTCTAATAAATAGCTTACAAAATATTCAAAAACAGAAAAGATAACAGCAGAATAAGTAAAAAGTTTAATGTCATTATCTTTATACTTACTTAAAAAGATAATTAATATAATAGCACCCCATCCATAAATAGGACATAAAGGACCATATAAAAATCCTCTATTAGTAAAATGACCTAAAACAATAAAACTAAATACCGTTTCCATTATCCATCCAAAAACAGAAAAAATGAAAAAGTATAGTATATATAAATGAGTTTTGCTAATTTTTGTAGTATTTAAATTCTCCGTATTCATAAAGTCCCCCTTTTTTATTAAATATATAATATCAAAAGAGTTTTATAAAGTAAACAGAATTGAAAAAAATTGTGAAAAAATAGTTAAAGGCTGTTGTGTTTTAGCAGATTTTTTATTATAATGGAAACATCCTTTTCAAAGGAAATCTTTGAGGAAGGAGGTGCAACGTAGTGTCTTCATATGAATTAATCTGGCGATTAATCGTATTATTACTATTAAGTAATGCAAATGATGAAAGCCAAGAAAAAAACAAAGAATAATCTTTGTAGCAGGGACTGCGACCCTGCTTTTTCACTTATATATAAAATAAAAAAAGAGATATATCTGCGAAATATATCTCATGCAATTTCGTGTCTTCAAACGAATTTGCTAGCTAATGTTATTATAACATCAATTATATTATATGTCAAACGATTTTTTATATTCATTTTTTATTTCAGATTATTTTTATAAAAAAATATTGCTAAAAGTAGAAATTATATGTATAATAAAAATAATAAGATTAACAAAGGAGAAATATAAAAAATGACGAAAGCTAAAACCGTTGTGGCTGTACACACAGATAGTTTAAATGAAATAAAAATAGATGATAGTAGAGATAGAAAGATTCTACTTTTTTGTGATATGCAAAATTAGTGGAGTTTTCTATCTCTTTTTGGTGTGTAAATTTATTGACTGCAGTGGGGTAAATTGATTGTTTTAATTATAAATTAAGCCTTCCCCACTTAAGT
>ERZ827452.622-NODE-622-length-46171-cov-22.502602_pt1 | contig 46171 bp, 49 predicted proteins | sample MGYA00519866_ERZ827452 | MGnify/ENA primary metagenome ERZ827452 (study PRJEB31778, sample SAMEA3449307) | human gut metagenome | biome: human gut; feature: human-associated habitat; material: faeces | place: United Kingdom | collected 2010/2012 ... | reverse complement strand
CTGATATAGCAGAAGTTGTGGTATATCAGTCTCCACAAGAAATGCTTGATGAAGCGATAGAAGACACAGATATATTCATACTTGATATTGAGTGTGGAAAGTCGAGTGGATTAGATATTGCAAAGGAGATACGCAGATTAAATAAAAATGCAGGAATAGTATTCTGCACATCACATAGCAATTATGTGTATCAGGTATTCGGTCTTACTCCTATTGATTTTATAAGAAAGAATAATATTGAAGAAGATATTGTACAGACAATGTATAATATTATGAATTTTCTCAGAGAAAAAAAGAAAATACTTGTAATTGAGAAAGGCGATATAATAAGACTTTCAGATATTGTGTCTGTGAATGTTATAAAACATGACCTTATATTCAAAGGTGTTAATGGCGAGAGAAGAATAAGAGCAAACCTAAGTACATATGAAGAGCAGCTAAAGCAGTTCGATTTCATTAAGATATCACAGGGCGAGATGGTCAATAAGGATTATATAAAGGAAAGAAAAAGAGATAACCTTATTATGAAGGATGGCACAGTCTATCACATAAGCAGAAGCAGAGTCGATGAGATAAGGAGAATGTTCATATGACAGATATAATATTCGAAAGTTTCATAAATCTGTTTCAGAGTGTAGTTGTGACCGTGTTCCTTATTATTAGTCTTGGCTGTAAGGATAAGTATAATAAGAAATGTGTCAGTGCAGCCGGGATATTGATTACATGCATATATCTTACTGTATCTAATCATATTGTGTTCTTCGAGAGCGTGGGAATCTATGTATATATGGCATATTCGCTGATATTCAGTTTTGTGATACTGAGCGGAAGTGTTATTGAGAAGATATTCTACAATGTCATGATGATATGTTGTCTGGCGGGAAGTTCTGTATTGGGAGGTGGATTGGTATCACTTGTTGTCAGAAAAGATTTTCTTAGTGCAATTCCATATGGCGCTATTTCAAGGTATATAGCTGTTATATTGGTTCAGATATTACTTGTTATCTTTCTTGGATTGATTATTAAATTAAAATATTTTATGAAAGAGAAAGATAACAAGTATATGTTTATTATGTCTCTGATTCCAGCTATATCAGTAATAGTATGCTGCTTTATGGTATACCGTTCGGATAAAAGCTATGAGACTAATGTAATATATACATTTGTTGCTATAACAGGTGTCATAATAGTAAATGTAATAAGTATATTCCTGCTTATTATGGAACAGAATGTATATGAACAGAAAACCCGTCAGCAGGTTATGCTTAGTGCATATCAGCAGAAGGAGGAAGATATTGAATCAATACTTGATATGCACAGACAGAATAGTAAGCAGAGACATGATTTTAAGAATGTAATATTACTTATAAAAGAACTGATACGGGATGGACAGTGTAATAAAGCAACAGAGATGCTTGATAAATACAGTGAAGGTTATAAGAACAATGATCTTACAGAGATTGTAAGTGATAATATTGTGCTTAATTATCTGTTAAACAGAAAGATTAACCAGTGCCGCGAGGCTGGAATTGACATGGCATGTTATATACTGGGGAATATTGCAGGTGTTGATGATATGGACTTATACATACTTCTTGAGAATTTGTGTGATAATGCTATTGAAGCAGCAGGACAATGTGAGAAGCCATCAATTAAGCTCCAGATAGCAGAGGATAATGCCAGCATGTATATAGACATAGGTAATACCACAAGTGGTAATGTATTAAAGAACAATCCACACATGAATACAACCAAGAAGGATAAGAACATGCATGGTTTCGGAATTATGAATATCAGAGATATTATTGATAAATATAATGGAACTATCAACTATGAACAGCAGGGAGATAATTATCTGATGTGTAGATGCACATTAGAAAAGGTTTGTCAATAGTTTTTTGATAAATAAAATTGTGCAGAATATGCCATATATTACCGAATATGCCAAACTACTTTTTTAAAAAATTAAATCAGCTATAATCAATGTATAAAGTGAAAGGAATTATGTATATGATTCATTCAGTTGCATTGGTTATAGCTGATTTTTTATTTTCTAAGGATGTTATTACAGAAGAAGAAAAAGAAGTGTGTGCATATGGTATGGAGTTGATAATATCAGGGATTATAAGCGTAGCACTGGTGATTATCATTGGGTTGATAACAGGCAGCATATGGTATGCAGTTGTATACAACATAATGATGATTGTCATCAGATTGTATACAGGTGGATATCATGCAGACACACATGTGGGATGTAATGTATGTTACTGCGGAACATATATGATTTCGTTGCTGATGCTAAGAATCCAGATGTATGTAAAAGGAACCATCATCACATGGCTTATAGCTTTAGCTGGATATCTTATAATTGTTCTTAATGCTCCATTAGAGCATCATAACAAGAAGCTTACGATGGAACAGAAAGAAAAATATATGATTGTAAGTGCAGTGCTTGGAATAGCGTCTATGCTTATATCTTTTATATTGAATATTATAGGTGTGGTTATAAGATATGGTAAATACTCATTCTTATGCCGGATAAGCCTGTATATTAATACAATGCTTCTGATAATAGGACTATTGCTGTTATTGGGGGTACGAAATGAGGGTAGATTTCATGAAGAGGATTCTTAAAGGAATGGCAGATGCGGCTAAGAAAACAGCTAAGGCTTCTGTTAATTCCGCATCATTCTTTGCAACATATCAACCTAAAGAGCCTGATGTGTTAAAGAAGAAGGAAACAAAGTAGTTGTGCATAACAGAGGCACGGGGTAACTAAAGTCATTGATATTAGATGTATCGATATGTTAAAACGAAAGAAAGTGAGGAACAAATCTATGAAAGTGAAAGGGTTATTTAAAAAAGTTATTGCAGTTGCAACTGTAGTTAGCGTTATGATATTTAGCACTATTGGAGTATATGCTAAATATAGTGATTCTACAAGTGATTATGCATACGCTGGGGACACAAGATTTTTGTATACGTTAAAAATGGATGAGTTTTCCGCATATGCATATTTAGATTCAGATGATGAAGCAGAGTTGACTTTAAATGGATATGTATTGTTTTCTGCATATTATGATAATGAAAAGTATAGCTTTTCTGCAGCAGATCAGCTTGGATATAGTATTGGAGCAGGAAGACAGACACCATTTTTGACAAGATACTCATATTGTAAATATTTTGTTGATTCAGAAACTGGAAGTACATTTACAAATGCGAGCTTAACACCTTAGTATTAATTGGATTGATTACATTTGCAGTAAGGAGATGGTATTATGTCTGGGAAAAAGAAAAAAATTATAAGTGTTGTAATAATAAGTTTAATTCTAATTGTTATGGTAATGATTATATTAATAACAAAAGGAAATAAAAAAGATAAAACAATTAATATAGGAAAATCAATAGACGTTGATGACCAAAGTAGTTGGAGAGCAGATTCACATGTTGTAGCTGTTGCAGAATCTGGTTATTATTTTCTTGATTGGGATTATACGGAAGATTCTATAACATTGAAATATTTTGATGAAAGTTCCCATAAGACAATACCTGTATGTGCAAAAGCAGAATGCATGCATAATTCAGCAGAATGTAATGCAAAACTGGAGAAAAATTATCTGTCATCACAGCTTCATTACTATAAAGGGAATTTGTATGTTGTTAGAGTTGATAGTGGAATGGCTAAGCTTGTAAGAATAGCAAAAGATGGAAGCTTTAGAGAAGAAGTTGCCGAACTATTTCCTAATGATAATATTACATCTATATCTCTCGTATTTCATGATAATTGTGTGTATGTATATGATCATTTAGGACATACCGGAGCATTGGATAGTAGCGAGAATGATGAAGAAAAAATGATAAGGGTCGATTTGGCAACAGGAAATATAAGTGAGGTATTTTCTTATCAGGGAGCATACAGTGCAATTTATGGAGCGAGAAGTTATGGTGATAAGCTTTTTTTTCAAATATATCATTGTTCATTAGATAGAAAAACAGCTAAGGCGGATACATATTATAAATTATATTGCTATGATTATGAAACAGGAAATACTGAGAAAATATCTGATAAAAATATAGCAGATTATTTTGTCGATACGGATAATGAAACTTTATATTATTTCGTAATAGATAAAGGATTGTATTCTAGGAAATTAAGCGAGAGTGATAGCAAAATGCTGTATAATGCAGATGATACAATGGTAATGGGGTTGTTATCATATGATGGCAAAAATATATATATGTATAATGGCGGTATAGGAAGCGTATCAGATTTACGTAATCAGATTGATGAAAAAATATTTGTACTTAATACAGATGGCACATGTGTCAACACTATAAGTCTTGATAGTGAAAAAATGGGAAATTTGTATTATGGAGATGATAAATATATTTTCTTCAGTTATTCACAGAAATTGGCATATGTTGATAAGAAAAATATAATGAACAATGTTGAGATAGTGACCGTAGAATAAAATTTTAACAGAGTAACTAAAATTTTATTAACAAAATGACATTAAATGAAAGAGAGGAATAACATATGAATAAAGGTAGACTGATTAAAACAGTAGCAGCAGTTAGTGCATTAGTTATGTTAACATCTGTAACAGCATTTGCAAAACCAGGAGCTTTTGAAATGGGTAATGGAAAAATTTATTTAGATGGAGAGACTCAAAGCCCGTTTAAAAGAGCTAGTACAGGAACTATTCCTGGGGATGGAGAATCGTCTCTTACTATGCTAATAACAACACTTGATGATGGCGAAGAAGATGTAACAAGAGATGGACCATCAGTTGGAAATACAAGAATAATTCGTAGTTGGGAATATGCTGATGGTTATAAGAGTATTCACAAGATGATAAGAAACGGGCTGGGATATGCAAGTGGTTCATTAAGTTATTAAAACGCAATAGGGCATAATATTATTAATTATTATGATATTATGCCCTAATTTAGGGGGAGGAGGTTGTTATGAAGAAAATAATATTAGTAATAGTAGCATTGATATTTATGTTCACAGTAAGTGCATGTTCGGGGAAAAAAGATGTTGTATCAGATGAAAGTTCTGATTTGCTTGCTAAACCAGAGGTTACACAGGCATCAACTAAGGAAAGTGAAAGTGTTAATGGTAATTCAGGAACAGATGAGACTGGGAAATATGAGAAAATCCAGTATGGAGAGGATGAGATTTATTTTCCTATAATAAAAGAAAGTGACAAGATACGAGGTGTGCAGTACCTGTATGATGCGTATTATGCGGAAAATATGGATGTATATAAATCAATAAACCGTCCAGATGGTACTTCTTCAGTAGAAGGTAATATGCAATTAAGTTGTTGTGCAGGAGCATTACCAGATTTTGCTGTTATAACCGATGAAATGATAAATAAAAGAAATGAAATGATAGATACAAAGAATGAGCTTATTAAGAAAAGAGTATCAGAGGCATATACAAGAACTACAGAAGGGGGAGCATATAACAGAGCTCAAAAGGCTAAGTATCAGATAAATAATAATGTAGATGTACAGGCAGTGTCATTTGCTTTATATGAGAGCTTTTATGAAACGATACCTAATCTTACAGTAAATGTATATGGAATAAGTTCTTCAACATGGAATAAATATCTGCCGGAAGACGATATTTATTCTTATAATGATTTTACAGATATGATGTCAGCACTGGCTGAAAATAATTATTCAGATTGTGATAAACTCGCCAGCAGGGAAATTGATAAGAGCGGTGTATATTATATGGATTACAGTGAGTATAACAAGGATAACAGATATAAGCAGTTATTCATAGTGGCAGAATTTGATGAAATGCCAGTTGATTATGCAGTGGTTATTAATGATGCCATGAATTATATCATAAGTAAACCGGAAGATTATGTTAAGTGGAAAGAGAATAATAAGGATAAGTTTATAGAGTAGTTATGCGTATACGATAAGCCGTGTAAGTTAGATGTAAGTTACATATTATATAATACAGAAAACAAGGTAGCATACAAACTAAAAGAAAAAAGGAGGCGGCTTATGAGAAAGGTATTATTAACAGCAGCATTATTTGGAGTCATGTTTACATTCAGTGCATGTTCCAGAAACAAAGATGTAGTATCAGATGAAAGTTCCAAACTGCTTGATAAACCGGAGGTTACACAGGCATCAACTAAGGAAAAAGAAAGCGGAAGCTCAGATTCAGGTAGTACTTCAGCGGACAGATACAAGAAAATTCAATATGGAGATCTTGAATTGTATCTTCCGAATATTGCAGAGGCTGACAAAAAAAGAGGCGTTCAATATGTAGATGATGCTTATTCACTGGAGGCAGATATATATGATATTTATAAAAAGATTAATAAACCTGATGGCATGAAAATAGATATTATAACAGGATTTGGTATTGCTATGCCATATCGTGAATATAGTGAAGAATTGGAAAAGCAAGTAAATGAGGCATTTAATTATACAGTATATGAAGGATTCAGTGACACAGTAGTAAGAACAGAGAAGAGTGCGTCATCCGGTAAGGATAACGATGATGATGAAATAAAACAATATACAGTTTCACCTGTTGATGTGCAGGCAATATCGTTTGCTATATATGAGGACTTTTTTGACAGTGTTCCAGATATTAAGCTGAGTATATATGGTATACCACATGAGGTGTGGAACAGATATCTTTCCGAGGACGACAGATATTCATCGAATCAGAAGAGAAACACTTTGAATACATTTAAGAATAATAGTTATTCAGAGTGTGACCTGTTAGCAGCCAGACAGATAGAGACAACAGATGTATACTATATTGATTATGCTGAATTTAATAAGGATAACAGATATAAACAGTTTCTTATGGTTCTTGAGATGGGGCATATTCCATGCGAGTATTCATTCTATATAACTGGAAATATGGGGTATGTAATGGATGAAGGCGGGGCGTCTGCATATGCCGCATGGAAGGAAGCCAATAAGGATAGGTTCATAGAATAGACGACAGGGAAATGTGACAAAAGGGGTGGATACTATAGATGAGGCTGGTTAATAAATTTATTATTATATACAGGGAGTATATAAAGAGAGCATTTGTAACGATAATGCTTATGTTCATATGTGTGATATCGTTCTATATGACAGACAGGACATGGAATACATATATGAAGAACAGATGTGAGACCGAAATAAAACGAAAGGCTTACAGTATAAGTCCCTATAATATTAATAAGATTAAATTTTCTACAAGAAGTGTTCATGCTGAGCAGAGTGACATGCTAGAAGGACTTGCTTCAATAGAAGAAATATCAGCATATGGACTGATTATAAAAAATGATGTGCAGTTTGATAATGGTTATGTAAATGTTGTAATAAGTGATTCTGATATAGCTGACATGTGTAATACAGGAGTAAGCAGGGCAGATATTGAACAGAAGCAGGCAGAGTGGGAAGGATATGACCTTGTGTGGATTGGAAGTTCATATAAGGGAGTCTATGAGATAGGACAGAGATGCCAGACAATGGCATCAGAATGTGTGGTTGTGGGATTTCTTAAGGACGACGCACAATGGCTTGTTAATGAGACCATAACACTTGAGAAACCGGATCTGTCGGAGAGTGGACTTGTGGTAACAAAGGATACATCTAAGTATGACTGGGGAGAGAGTCTGGAATACACGACACCTGTCTATTATGTCGCAGATTATAAAGACAATGATGTAATAAAGAGTAAGCTTATGGATTATCAGGCTGAGAAAGGGATAAGGGCATCTATTACTAATGAAGGAGAGCAGCTTGATAAGGATAATCAAGACAATGCAATAACGAATGACAAGACATTTATAGCATCAGTGCTTCTGTATGTTATAGCAATAGTTGCGATATCAGCAGTTACAATTATTGAGTGTCTTATTAACAGAAGAGATTATGCGATATTCATAATTAACGGAATCAGCAGAAAAGCTGTCTATTCAATAATACTGATTAAGAATCTTATACTGATTGTAGTTTCTGCACTTGCTGCATGGCTGTACTGTCAGTGGGAGACATTCGGGAAGATAATAGTACAGACAGCAGGTGAGTATGGCAATGAATTAAATTATACGGCGAAGATAATGGCACATTGCATATATGTTCCTCTTATTATTGCAGCAGAGGCTGTGGTTATGACAGTCATATCGTGCATAGTACCTGTTGTGTATCTGCATGGAAAAGGTCTTATCGACCTTATGAAGAAATGAGGTGGCGTGGTATGAATATAATAAAGAGAATCATACAGAATGTATTCAGATACAGACTTACAGCTTGCTTCTTCATAATAGGACAGCTTATAATGTACGTTACGATATTCGGGGCACTGGGAATATATAACAAGGCATATCAGAAGGAAGCGGACAGGCTTGCGGCGCTGTATAAGAACCGTATAGAGATGTCGGTTGTATCATTGAATAAATCGGACATACTGTCAGCATGTACGGATGGTGTTACAGAAGGCAATATAAGGGCGAAGAAGGTAGGCTTATATTATACGGAAAGAAAATCGTCCACTGTTGCACCGGAGATTATACTGGCAGTGAACGAAGAACTGCCATATGTGATGGAGAGTGGAAGGATTCCCGGAACATCAGAAGAAGATTATGGAAAGAGACTCGTAGCTCTCGGAAGGTCACAGTACAGATATGCGTATGAAGAAAATGGAAAGCATTATGTAACATTTGAGAATGAGACATACGAGGTTACAGGCGTAATCGGCAATGAAGGCTCTGATTATTCTGACAATATGATTGTATTCGATAACAGATGTCTTGGAGATAATGTAAGAAAAGCTGTCAATGAGCTGAAGGAATACACAATTATGATTGACAGTAATACAACTGAACTTAATGATACATATGAAAAGGTATATAACAATGTATACGGAGCGGATATTAACTGTGCAATTGAGAGCCGTTCAGTATCAGGAAACGGACAGAGTACAGTTGAAAAAACTCTCCAGAAAGAGAACATTAAGATAAATAAAGTCGTATATATCTTCTGTATTCTTAACTGTATGCTTATGTCTGAATTCTGGATTATAGAAAGAAATAAGGAATTTGCAATAAAGAGAACTTATGGCTTCGGACAGTTAAGATTAATTGGAGGAATTGCAAGGGACATTCTTATACTTGGCGCGGCATCGCTTGTTATATATGTTCTGGTTCATCTGTTTGCAGCGGGAGTTCTTGGAATAAAGCTGTATACGATAAGCTGGAACTTAAGGCTTATAGTGTCTGTATTGTTTATTAATCTGACGGCTCTTGTGTGTACAATAATTGTTCCTGTATACAGGATAATGAAGATGAATCCGGCTGTTACATTGGAGGATATGGAATGATAAGATTAGAGAATATTATGAAGATATACAATGAAAAGGTTGATGATACTAAGGCGCTTGATGATGTAAGTCTTAAGATAGAGGACGGAGAATTCGTTGCAGTCATGGGAGCGTCAGGAAGCGGAAAGAGTACGCTTCTTAAGATTATCGGCTGCATGGATACACCTACAGCAGGAAAGTATTTCCTTGATAATACCGAGGTGACAGTGGCAAGCCGTTCACAGGTACATAAGCTGCGTAAGGAAAAGATTGGGTATGTGTTCCAGCATTTTGCACTGATGGATTATTATACAGCGTATGAGAATATAGAGCTTCCGCTTCTTGCAGCTAATGTAAAGCGAAAGGACAGGAAAATGATTATATTAAAGCAGATGGAACATCTTGGAATACTGTCGGAAAGAAATAAGCTGCCGGGAAAGATGTCGGGAGGACAGCAGCAGAGAGTTGCAATAGCAAGGGCGTTGGTGACTAATGCAGATATCATACTTGCCGATGTAAACTGAACCCCATGTGCTTACTGTATATAGCGTGTACACAGTAGGATTATATGACAATATAGGTACATGATACACAAGTAATGAAAAAAAATGTGTATGAAGTAAATAAAAATTAGCAGGACTGGTATTGTGGAAATAGAATCCATGAACTAGTTTATTTTTATAAAATATTATGGATAAATGAATTAATAACATCATTGATTATCCAATACTATTATAGATGTAGGGAAAGCCGTTGACTGTGAAATATAAAATGTAGAAAGTGGAGCGAGAAATATCTTCTGTGATGGATAAATATAAAGTTTTATATGAATATAAAGAGCAAAATAAAACAGATAAATTCTAAAGTGGATTTTGAGAAAATGCTTGTTGGGATTCATTTAAATATGTTATAATTACAAAATTATAGTGTAGATTATAATTTAAATTTAAAAGAAATAACATATATTCACCTTGTAAAGAATATATATATTTGAGGTGAATTTGTATGTATGAGGGTGTATTTGTGACAGAAGAAAAAAGTTTAATTAGTTTTGCTATTTTAAGTACAGAATGGCATGAAGAGAAGAAAGATTATTTGGATATGTTTATTCCTTTTTTCTTACAATGTGTTGAGCAGCAGAGAAGTAGTGAAAAGCTTATTAGTTTAAAAAAGATAAAAGTTGAATTAAGAGACAAATTCGGAATAAATTTATTATCTAATGTTATAGAAATGCTTGCACGTAGGGTTGCGAACGAAGGATATATTGAAATACAGAAAAATGTTTGTTGCCTTACAAATAAGAAATTTGATACTCAAATATTTATTGAGAGGAGGGATATGGCTGAAAAACACCAGAAAGAATTATTCGAAGGGATTTCTTTATTTTTGCAGAAAAACTATCCTTTATTTAAATTTGACAAAAGTATTTTAGAAGATTCATTTATTCAGTATTTATGTAAATATGGTAGAGGAATCGTTGCGCAGTCATCAGAAAATACAGAAGAAAATTTAGTTCAAGAGGAGTTGTATATATATTATATTGGGAAATTTATTTCTTATACCAAAGAAGAGGATAAAAGGTATTTTAAATATATTCAGGAAATAATTTATGGTGCAATGTATGCGACTGCATTATTTATGCAAGAAAATTTAAAGAAAATTCAAACCAAAAGCAAAATAGATAATCTAAAAGTGTTTTTAGATACTCCGTTATTATTGCATATACTAGGATATTCTGGAGAAGAATTTCAAGAGTCAATTAAGGAATTAGTCGAAATATTAAAGAACTTAGGGGTTCAGATTTGCTATTGGCAACATAATATAGATGAGGTGCTTTCAATTTTAGAAGCATATGAACATCATTACTTAAATGGAACACTTGATAGATCAAAGAATTTTGAATATTTTATTTATAAAAAAACAACTCCGTCAGATATCAGTAGATATAAGGCAACATTAAGTTCTGATTTGACTAAACTAGGAATATTTCTACAAGAAGATGTAGAAATGGGAAAAGAAGAATTAATCGAGAGTAATCTGTTTGAAGAGTATTTAAAAGAAAATATGTTTTATCGTTCAGATACAAGAAGACTGAATGATGTAAACTCAATATGTTATACATATAAATTGCGAACGCGTAAAGATTTTAGAAGAATAGAAAATTGTGAATATATATTTGTTACACAAAATCATACGTTAGTATCGTTAACAAAAAGATATTTTAAAGAACATAGAAATAAAAATGAATACCCGGCAATTATCGATGATACTTTATTAACAAGCATTGCATGGATAAAATCAGAAACAGATGGTAAAAAAATATTAAACTCAAAAATAATTGCTGATGCATGGGCGGCTCAAAGTGTTCCGGAAACTTTTTGGGAAAAGTGTATTCATGAAATGGAGAAACTTCAAGAACATGGTGATATTAGTCAGCAGGAGGTGTATCGGTTAGAATATGATATCCTTGCAAGAAGGCAGTTATATGAAAAAACGGATGGTGATATTAATAAACTTAATATGGGAGATATAGAGGATGTCCTCAAGCAGGTTGACTATAATAAACATCAGGAGATATTAGAAGAAAAGTCAAAATTAGAACAGGATAGTAATCGAAAAGAGAAAGAGAATATTGATTTGAAAAAACGCTTGATTAGGAGCAAGGCAAATGAATATAAGCGGATGTGGGGAAAGTGGAAACTCGTAGCGCTTATAAGAAAGAGTATGTTGCTTATTGTATGTACTATCCTAGTCTTGATTACTCAACTAGTAGCGATATTACAAGGACAGCATCCTAACTTAGGATTGGGGATAGCAGCAATTCTCTTTTCGATTTTTCTTAAATATGTTGACAAATTATTATCAAGTAAAAATAAGTCACTGGAAGCGTTTTTTTTACGGAAATCAAAAGAAATGTTGTATGAGAAAATTAATGAACAAGAAGAGGAATTTGTTGACGAAATTTCAGAAAAAATATATGAGGAATCAAGATTATTCAAATAATCTACGTAAAACAGATTTTAATTACAAGTCTATTAAAAAAGTCATAGTCCCCGGTTTTGGAGTACTATGACTTTTCTTTCCCCTCAATGAGATACTCATAGGAAACATTAAAAATTTCAGTAAGTGCTTTTAATTCCATATCTGTGACGTAGCGCTTATTGGTCTCAATTCTGGTAATCACATTTTTATCCATATCATACCCATTCAGCTGAAGCTGGTAGGCTAAGAGCCGCTGTGACATATTATGCTGGCGGCGGAGTTCAATAAGTCTTTGGCTGATCAGATTTTTCTCCCCAGTTGATGTTTTCGGTTTCGGCATAGTTCTAATCCCTCCTGCAAATGTGTTGGCAGGTTTGTCTCACTTTTTGCATTTTTTCTATTGATTTTACATGGGATTAGGAATGCAATCGATTGTAAAAATGAGACAAAATATAACAAAACAAGAGAATCAGTTGGAGAAAAGCGGAGAGAATAAGAAAAAGTGATAGTACAAGAGAAATATAAGAAGTGGCTGCTTTTCCGGTTTAGAGAAGTCCGGAAAAGAATGCATTGATATCCGTGTGGAAGATTTTAGCAAGGGCAACAAGTTCCGATACCTTGATGTTCATACGGTTGGTTTCCAGCTTGGCATAGGTACTTTTGGACATAAAAATTCCCATCAGGTTCAATTTTGCAATGACCTGGTCTTGTGTAAGTTTATTTGCATAACGGATGGTTTGGATATTTTTGCCGATATCCATATCTGGTCTGATTTTCTGCATGACAAAATCCTTTCGTTTTCAAAATGTTTCGTAATAAAGAAACTTTATATTGATTTTACTGGTTTCACTTTTTATAATGTTTCGTAATAAGGAATTATTTACAAGAAGGGTAATGGGTATGCACCAGAGTGATATAGAACGGCTTGCTTTCCTGTTTTTATGCGGAAAGCGTGACAGGGAAATCCTGCTGGGAAAAGAAAAGATGACATTTTCAGATTTGGACAGGCTAACGTATGTGACTGATTTTTTAGGTTTGAAATTATATAACCTGGAAATCTGGAATGAATTTTCAGGACAGTTTTGCGAACAGGTTCGCCAGTTGGAATTATTATATGATGAAACTTGCAGTATCGTTTCCTGGGATTTTACAGAAGCGGACGAGCATCTGCATGACCGTTGGCTTCAGGAGTTTTGCAGGCATGTGCCAGATAGAGAAATCCAAAGACAGCTAGAGAAAATCATAAAACAACAATATCATGAAAAAGGGATGGTAGATTCCACAGAGACAGGCATCATTTAGGTGTCTGTCTTTTCTTTTGGAAGGGAGGTGATAGCAAACATGAGTATCAGTATCCATGAATTATTGGCAGTAGCCAGGGAGCCGGAGGGTGTGAAGGCAGTACAGGGAGATGCCATGCTATGTGAAAAACGGTTTGCACCGGATACCCGGTATATGGTGGAGTTTTTGGTGTTGAAGCAGACGGAGCAGTTTGGGGAAGCGGGAATATATCATCGTTACTTTTTAACAAAGAAAGCATATTACGAAATAATGGAGTTACAGAAGCAGGGAATCCTTCGTTTTCAAAGGCAGGCGCTTGTTTTGGAAGGAACACTGCATTATCTTCCCGTCCAGACATTTTTTCGAGACCAGGAGTAGGAAGAACAACAGGCTGGAAAGAAAAGAATGCCTGCCGGGGCGCGCCTTTGGGGGCAAGGGCTCTTTCAACGGAAATTTTACATAGAACAGAAAAGAAGGGAGTGGTAAGTGATGGTCATTGGAATCGACCATGGATATTATGCCATCAAAACAAAGCAGGTGTGTTTCCCCACAGGGATCATCCGGTATGAATACGAACCCTATACCATGCAGAATGTTCTCCAGTACCGGGGAGAATATTATGTGTGTGGGACTGGGAGACAGACATTGGTAAAGGACAAGACCGCCAACGACAATTATTATCTTTTGACGCTGGCAGCACTGGCACAGGAGATTCGAAAGCGAAAGGGGGAAAGGACAGCGAAAGTTGTTCTTGCAGCCGGACTTCCCCTTACCGGGTTTGGAAGGGAAAAACAGAAATTCAAGGAATATCTATTTCAAAAACAGCTAATCCGTTTTTTATATGAAGGGGAACGCTATGAGATCCAGATTGAGGATGTGAAATTGTTCCCCCAGGGATATTCAGCCCTGGCTCTTTATCCAGAGTATTTAAAAGATGAGCCTTCTGTGCTTCTTGTGGATATCGGAGGCTGGACGGTGGACTTGATGCGGCTTGATAATGCTGTTCCTAACGCAGCTACCTGTAGAAGTCTGGAACTGGGTGTCATCCGTTGTATGGATGAGATCAGAGAACAGGTAAGGAGAAATACAGGACTGTCGGTAACGGAGACGCAGATCGAGCGTGTCTTACGTGGAAAACCCAGCAGCATGCCTGCGGAAGTGGTGTCTTTGATTGAGAGGCAGGGCAGGCTTTATATTGAAAAAATCCTGTCTGCGATCACCGAGGCAGGCTTTGACCTGCGGGCAGTCCCTTCCGTTTTCATGGGAGGCGGTGCTGCTATTTTTAAACACCGTGTAAGCGAGCAAGACCGCCTGTGTCGCCCGATTTATCTGACGGACGTCCATGCCAACGCTGCCGGATATGAACGGATTGTGGGGCAGATGAGGACGCTGTGAGCCGCCCGGTCTTTTCCTTCCGCCCAAACCTTAAGAACCCGGAACATGAAAAAGCGTGGCAGCTTTTGATGGAAGTTCCAAAAGGACAGAGGAATCAGTATCTGGTGGATGTGATTTTGGAAAAAGAAGAGCGGGAAACTTTGCGGAAACTGATTCAGGAGACGGTTCGGGAAGAATTGAAAAGTGGCAGTATGGAACGATTGCCAGCATGTGAAAAGGAAGAAATTCCAGATCAGATGCTGGATTTTTTATTTCAGATGGAGCAGGAGTAAAGGGGGTGAGGCCTATGGGCAAGGAAAGTATGGCATTGTTGGATATGCTTGGGTTTTGCATACATTTGACATGGATTCTTTAGTGGGTATTGTGAATAGCTTTCTTTCAAATTTTGGAGTATGTTGTGTATAACAAAACGAAAGGGGAAAACGCTTATGGCAGAGATGAAGAACATATGCGGAAAGATCCCGGTGGAATTACATGAGAAGGTACGAGCCGAGATCGAAGAAAGGGAAACAAGTACACAGATCTTTATCCGGCAGGTGATCGAAGAACACTTTAACAGACTGGAGAACAAAGGAGAAGAAAGCATGGAAAAAAGAACATTAGCAGTACAGGTCACAGAGGAATTATTCCAGAGAGTCAAATGGGTAGTCGCGAAGGAAGGCATCAAACAGAAAGATTTTATTATCCGCATCATTGAAAAAGCGGTGGAAGAGGTAGAAGCAAAATGGCAGGAGCTAGAGCAGCCGGAAGAAACCGCAGAAGCAGACCGAATGGAAGAGTCTACAGAAGAGGAAATCGAAGAGATGGAAGATGTGGAGGAAGAACCAGATGATGAGAACTTCGAAGAATCCACAGAACTGGAAGAGGAAGAAGCGGATACAGAATTTTTTGAAGATGCAGATGAAGGAGAGGAACTTCCGGAAGTCGAGGAAGAAACCGAAGAAATCGTATAATGCCAAAGACATAGAACCATAAAACTTGCAGGCGGTGTGGAAAAGAAACCATGCCGCCTGCTTTTTCTCAGCAAAGGAGGTTGATAGCCGCAACCATTCGATTTTTTGATTTATTCAGCGGGATCGGGGGATTCCGGGAGGGGTTAAGACGTGCAGGCGGTTTTACCTGTGTGGGACACTGCGAGGTGGATGCTTATGCGGATAAGAACTACCGATTGCTGTTCGACACAGAAGGGGAGTGGTTTTGTAATGACGCAAGAAAAATCGAAACAGACCGAATGCCAGACTTTGATCTTTTGTGTGCAGGATTTCCTTGCCAGGCATTCTCTATCGCCGGAAAACGGGAAGGATTTGCAGATGCCAGAGGAACTCTGTTCTTCGAGATTGCCAGACTGGTTGCAGACAAGCGACCTGCGTATTTCATCCTTGAAAATGTTCCCGGACTGCTTTCGCATGACAAAGGCAGGACGTTTCACACCATCCTCAGTACGTTATCTGAGCTGGGGTACGGTGTGGAATGGAAAGTGCTTAACAGCAAGGATTTTGGAGTCCCCCAATCCAGAAAACGGGTGTATATTGTCGGATATCTTGATCGACGATGTGCCGGAAAAATATTACCTTTCCCAACAGCAAATGGAACGCCTCTTATACAAATCCGAACAGGCAGCCAGGGGAAAAGAGTGTACAGCCCGGAAGGATTAAGCTGTACTTTGACATCGCTGGCAGGCGGTATGGGTGGAAAAACTGGATTGTATGAGATGGGTGTTCCCATCAAGGAGAATACCAAGCAGGGATATAAGATGGCGTATCCGGGAGACAGCATTGACTTAGGATATGCAGGCATGAATACCAGAAGAGGGCGTGTGGGGCATCAGATCGCCCATACCCTTACCACAGGAATCCAGCAGGGAACACTTCATTTTGTAGATCTGTCTCCGCCGCCTTTGGTAACAGAGCATTGCAGATGTCTGAACACCAGACAGTCCGGCATCCATAATCACAAAGGGGAATGTTCCGGTGTCTTAAAAGAGGAAGGCGCCAGGGCAGTGCTGACTCCGGGAAGGGAAGAAACCCGGCAGAATGGCCGGAGGATGAAGGAGCCGGAAGAGCCGATGTTCACCATTACTGCCACGGACCGGCATGGAGTTGCCTATCGGGGTAGAATCCGGAGGCTGGTGCCAAGGGAGTGTCTGCGGCTGCAAGGCTTTTATGACTGGCAGATTGACCGCATAGAACAGGAGACTTCGGACAGCCAGCTTTATAAACAGGCCGGAAATGGAGTGACCGTCAACGTGATCGAAGCCATCGGAACGCTTCTTCGGCAGGCAGATGCAGAAATCCGGGCAGAGGATGAAAAGACAAAGAGGTAAGGCAGTATGGCAATTGGAATTCAGGATCAGTATTTTGGTACAGAGATTGAGATGACAGGGATCACCAGGCAGAGGGCTGCGGAGAAAGTGGCAGAGCTGTTTGGAACAAGGGCGGTTTGCAATGGCGGATATTATGGGGTCTGGTCTGTGACAGATCAGGAAGGAAAGAAATGGAAGTTCATGTATGATGGGAGCATCTATACGGAACGCAGGGAGCGTGGACGCATGGTTCCTGCCGGAAGAGAATACAGCACCGAGATGGTCAGTCCGAAACTTTCCTATGGAGAAATGGGAAAATTGCAGGAAGTGGTGCGGTGTCTCAGGCATCATGGGGCGAAGGTAAATGCATCCTGCGGGCAGCATGTGCATGTGGATGCTTCCAATCACACCCCAAGAAGCCTTAAAAATGCCATGACCATTATGTATTCCAAAGAGGACATCCTGTTTAAGGCATTGAAGGTGCAGACATCAAGGGAACAGGAGTATTGCCAGAAGGTACGCCCCATTGTGCTGGAGAAGATCCGCCGGATGCCAAACAGCACCATTTCCATGGAAAAGTTGAAACGGGTATGGTATGGGGGCAGGGATGGAAGCCATGATCATTATGACGATACCCGGTACTATGCGTTGAACCTTCATGCAGTGTTTTCCAAAGGAACTTTGGAGTGGAGATGTTTTGAGAGTACCCTCCATGCAGGAAAAGTGCGGGCAAATATCACTTTGGCTCTTGCCATCTCTGCCCAGGCCATCAATCAGAAATGCACCCAGATGCGGAAAACGGAGATCACAGAGAATCCGGCATTTACCTTCCGTACCTTTTTATTGCGGCTGGGGCTCATTGGACCGGAATATAAGAATGTCCGGGAACATCTGCTTGCCAATCTGGAGGGTGACAGGGCATGGAGATATGACCGCAGTACCTATGAATGTTTGAATCGAAATCATCGGGCGGAGGATGCCCGTTAGGAGGTAAGAGATGAAAGAATCCTATTATTTTGCCTATGGCAGCAACATGAACTTAGACCAGATGGCGTACCGCTGTCCGGCAGCTTCCGTAGTGGAGAATGTCTGGCTGGAGGGATACCGCCTGACCTTTTGTGGCAGGGGGAAAGGAAGCGGTGTTGCCACTATTTTGCCGGAAGAGGGCAGCCAGGTGGAAGGGGTGCTTTGGAAGATCACACCGGAGTGTGAAAAAAGCCTGGACTTTTATGAAGGGTATCCCCACCTGTATGGGAAGGAGCCTGTTCTTGTTCAGGGAAAGGATGGTGTAAAACGGGAAGTCATGGCATATACCATAAATGCACCCTATAAGGATCAGCCTGCCATCCCCTCGGATCTTTATTTTATGGGGATCGTGGAAGGCTGCCATCAGAATGGGATTTCCAGCAAATCTGTGACCGATGCGTTAAAGCGTACCAGACAGGAAGCAGGCAGAGAGAAGCCCAGTCACAAGAAAACAGAAGTCAGCAGATAACAAAGCCGCAGGGGAAAGCCTCTGCGGTATTTTTAACGAAAAAAGGAGAATGCAATGAAGAGCAGGAATATCAAAACAAGACTTGCAGCCTTCGGGCTTGCACTGCTCATGGGTATTAGTCCGCTTGGGAACTTAGCGGATGTCCATGCGGCAGAAACAAAAAATCCGTCAGAGCCAGTGACGGAGAGCGCAGAAATATCTGAAACGGAACAGACAGAGGAAGTTTCAGAAGCTGCGAAATATTTGGTAACAGCAGAAGACATCACGAAAGATATTTCCGACAAGGATTTTATGGCGGAGACTTGTATGGAATGCATCCATTACAATCCAGAACAAGAGGATGTTACCTTGGAACGTATCGAAGCGGAAGATGGAGGGAGCTACCACCCTGACCAGGTAGGAACCTATATTGCAACCTACTGGGTTGTGCCAAAGGATGCGCGTGACAGCTATTCTGTGAGCAGAAAGATTATCCTGACGGATACGGAAGGGCAGGCTCATACAGAAGAAAATGGCGGTCAGAAACAGAAGGAGGATACGAATTCTGAAGAAGATTCGGAGACGCCTGTGCAGGAGATCCCGGATGTGGAAGTGATAGTATCAGGGGAAGATGCAGATGCACAGGCAGCAAGGGAACTGGAAGAAAAGATTGAGGATGGGGAAGTGATGATGCTTTCCGGTGCGGAAAACACGTTCCGAGCAAGGGAAACCGTACATCTGGAAAAAGGGGAGACCATCTACTATCCAAGTTATATTGGAAATTACTTAACCTGCTGGTTTACGGTCAATGGAAAGATCGCTTACTGTCTGGAATCCCATCGTGCTTCACCGCCCAGTGGAGACTATGTGGCACAGGTACTGGACAGCAATAAGAACTTGCAGAAGGTGCTGTATTATGGTTATGGCGGCGCCGGGGATATTACAGGCAGTTACCTGTCCGGGAAAAGTGCGGAAGAGAAATATGTATATACCCACATCGCAGCCAGCTATGCCTATGCAGGTGAGGCAGGATTTACAGGATGTAAGTATGAAGATCTGGTAAACGCAGGCGTGATCGCCTATATTGACCACCTATTTGCTATGGAAGAGCCGCCGAAGGGGGAAATCTCCCTTTCCAAGACTTCTGTAAAAGCAGTCCGAAATGGAAATGTACAGAAAACACCGGACATCACATTGTCAGGGGATCACCGAAACTACATTTCAGTCCATGTACCAAAAGACATCACCATTTATAACAAGACAAAGGGAACTTCCGCAGAGAATGGTGCGCTGAAGATCTATGGCGGGGATACCTTTTATCTGACTGCCCCAATGCTTCATACCGGAAAATATTCCTCTGGGGAGCTGCATGGTTCTGTAGGGGAAACCTGGAGAACACTGGTATTATCCACAGGAAACAGCAATCAGGACATTGGAGTCTTTGAATCGGAGAAAGCCAATCCGGTAAGTTTTACGGTAGACTGGCTGGAGATGACAAGGATCGAGCTTTTCAAACAGGATGCGGATACAAAGAATCCTTTAGACGGTGCAGTGTATGGCATTTATACAGACAGCAAGTGTGAGCATCTTTTGATGGAAATGCCAGTCACCGGGGAAGAGGGAAAAGCAGTCAGTGATTATTTTGAGGCAGCCATCAAAACAGTATATGTGAAGGAGATCAAGGCTCCAGATAAATATGCACAAAGTGATGCAATCCATAAGGTGGATGTGGAAGCCGGAAAGACGGTCACGATTACTGTAACGGATGAGAGGGTAAAGGGTGCTGTCCATATCAAAAAGATTGATAAGGAGACACAGGATTTTCTTCCACAGGGAGACAGTTCCCTTGCAGGAGCCGTGTATGGTCTGTATGCCAGAGAAGATATTGTCCACCCGGACGGAAAGACAGGCGTTTTGTTCAAAAAAGACAGCCTCATCGCACAGGGCGTGATCAAGGAGGATGGTACCTTAGATTTTTCCAAATTGTATCTGGGGAAAATGTATGTGAAAGAGATCGCTCCGCCGGAAGGCTATACGGTAGATCCAACAGAGTATGAGGTGGACCTTGCTTACGAAGGACAGGAAGTGGCAGAGGTAACCAGGGACCTGACGGTACAGGAACAGGTGAAAAAGCAGGCGTTCCAGCTGATCAAGATCAGCGAAGATGGAGACCAGACAGAAACAGACCTTGTGGAAGGAGCAGGTTTTAAGGTGTATCTGATCAGCAGCCTTTCCAAAGTAGAGAGTGGGGAATTACAGCCATCCAATGGGGATCAGTTTACTGCGGAAGATTTCCGAGGTTATGATTTCAGTAAGGAAGAGGTGGCAGTGACCTATGTGGATGGCAAGGCTGTCCCGGTACAGGAGCTTATTACAGATAAAAAAGGATATGCTCTCAGTCCGGAGCTTCCGTATGGTCTTTATGTGGTAGAGGAAAGCACCGTACCGGAGAACTTGAAAGCCATCGATCCGTTTTTGGTGAAGGTTGATGAGGACAGCAGAGAACCGATGGTATGGCGTGTGTTCGATGACCGTCCGTTTGAGTTTTTGTTAAAAATCGTGAAAAAGGATGCACAGACAGGCAATCCGGTTTTAAAAGCAGGAGCTTCCTATAAAATCTTTGACATGGAAAAAGAGGAATATGTAGAGCAGACGGTATTCTATCCGAAGAAAGAAACGATTAGCATTTTCAAGACCAATGAGGAAGGCTATCTGGTCACACCGGAAGAACTGAAATGTTCCACCTATCGGATTGAAGAAGTGAAAGCGCCGGAAGGATTTGTAAGACAGGGGTATGAAATGTCCTTGTATGAAGGGAAAACTGTGATTTCTCCACTAGAAGTGACCGGAAAAGGCAGTTACAAAGAAAATGCCAAAGAGGGAATCGTGATTACCGTTTCCTCGGATACTGCCCATCAGATCGATCCGGATACCGGAGCAGTCATTGTGGAAGTCGAGCAGCCAAACGATGAGCAGGTGGGAAGCCTGACATTAACGAAAACCGGGGAACAGCCAGTAGAAGTGAAGGGAGATTCCCTGCTTGCAAAGGCAAAAAGATTGGCTGGAAAGATCAAAGATGCAGTGACCGGAGAGGATACCGATACTGGGGTGTTCCATGACTTTGTATATGAAGAATCCGGGGTGGAAGGGGCAACTTTTGAACTGTATGCCAAGGATACCATTTACTCTCCAGATGGTGCGAAAGATGAACAGGGAAATCCGGTCATCCGCTATGAAAAAGATGATCTGGTAGCAACCCTGGTCACAGATAAAGAAGGAAAAGCAGTGGTGAACAATCTTTCATTGGGTTCTTATTATCTGAAAGAAACGGTGGCAGGCGACCATTTCGTACTGAACCCGGAACAGAAGGAATTTACCCTGACTGCAAAGGATGATACGCAGGCTGTCGTTTATGAAGGCGTTGCCTATAAAAATGAAAGACAGAAGATTTCCATTTCTGTAGAGAAAAAAGATGCAGTCACAGAAGAAAAACTGGAAGGCGTGATTTTCGGATTGTATGCAAGAGAGGATATCTTGTCCCAGCAGGGTGAAGTCTTGGTGGAAAAAGATACGCTGCTGGAGAAGAAAGCAACGGATGAGAACGGGCAGATTACCTTTGACTGCGACCTGTATCATGGAAAATATTATGTAAAAGAGGAAGTGAGAAAACCAGGATATCTTCCAAATGAAGAAATCTGGGAGATGGATGCCTCTTACACAGACCAGAACCTTGCAGAAATCAAGCTGACAAAAGAAGTGGAAAACCAGCCGACTGAGAGCCAATTTACGAAAACCGATGCAACAACCGGGGAAGAACTGGAAGGCGCGAAGCTTCAGATCATCGATAAAGAGGGCAACATCGTAGAAGAGTGGATCAGTGCAAAAGAACCACACGTAGTTTATGGACTGCCAGAAGGAACGTATATCCTTCACGAAGAACTGCCGCCTTATGCAGAGGGCTATGTATCTGCAGAAGATATCGAGTTTGAAGTAAAAGAAGATGGCAGTGTGACCAAGGTGGAGATGAAGGATGATTATTCCAAAGTGGAAATTTCCAAGACGGATATTACCACAGGCGAGGAACTGGAAGGTGCCAAGCTGCAGATCTTAAATAAAGAGGGTGAGATTCTGGAAGAGTGGGTAACGGATGGAAAGCCTCATCTGGCAGAGAAACTTCCGGTAGGGGAAGAGCTGACTCTGCGTGAGATCACAGCGCCGGAAGGCTATGAGATTGCAGAAGATGTGAAATTCACATTGGAAGATACCATGGAAATCCAGAAGGTGGAAATGAAAGATGCAAGAACACCGGAAACACCGGGTGTACCGCAGACAGGGGATGACCACTGGAAACCAATCCTGCTGTTTGTTCTCCTGGGAGCATCAGCAGCCGGACTCATGGCAACCATGATTTATAAGAAGAAACATGGAAAGACAGAAAAAGCAGATGAAACGAAAAAAGAAGAGTAGGCTGTGGATTCTGCAGGTGATGTTGTGTGTCATCTGCATAATGAGTGCAGCGTTGCTTTATTATGATTTTGTTATCATCCCCCGGCAGAACCGGGAACTGGTGGAGGACTTAAAATCCCACTTCCCGGAGGAATTTCCTCCGGGCGGGGGCTCTCCAACACAAAAAGAAGAACAGGCTGGAAGAGAACTGGAAGTGCCTGCCGTTGACTTTCGCTCCCTCCAGAGTCAGTATCCGGATGTTCGGGGCTGGCTTACGATCCAGGAGAGTGGCATCGATTATCCGGTACTGCAGAGCAGCCCGGAAGAACCGGAGTATTATCTGCCGAGGGATTACCGGGGAAACTACGACATCAATGGAAGTTTGTTCCTCCAGGCAGACTGTATTCTGGGAGAATCGGGAAATCTGACCATCTACGGTCACAACATGAACAGCGGGGCAATGTTCGGGAATCTGGATCAGTACGCCTCCTATGATTACTGGAAAGCACATCCCAGGGTGTTCTTTCAGACACCGGGAGGGATGGAGGAGTACCGGATAGCGGCAGTTTTGAAAGCCGATGTGTCCATGTTCGACTTCCAGAGGACATCTTTTCAGAGTCCACAGGAATTGGAGGCTTATGTAGCGCAGGCAAAAGCGCTGTCGTTGTTTGAAACAGGGGTAGATGGCATAGGTTGTGAGAAAACTCTGACGCTGGTGACCTGCTCTTATGAGTGGAAACAAGCCCGGAACATCCTTGTGGCAGTAAAAACAGGAGCTTAAAGGGGAAAAAGTGTTCAACAGTGGGAACTTTCTTCCGGTCTCTGGATATCTCCAGTACGCTTCGGAGTCAGTAATGTCAGAAAGTGTTCAAAAGTACCCCAAAAGTGCAGAATATGAGACAAGCTGCAGGTAAGAAGTGGCACTACGGAACAAAAAGTGTTCGAAGTTAATGGATGTGCAACGGATCGTGGCGGCTTGTGTAGTCTTGTAGTGTTGGGAAAGTGTTCGAAGATGGGCGCTTTTCCAGCTCTTTGGTGGCTTTTTGGAACTGAAGTTGCCGGGAAGTGTTTGAAAGCACCCGAAAAGTGCAGAATATGAGACAGGGCTGCATGAAAAGGACAGTACCATCATACACAAAAGTGTTTGAGGATGTAGGATGTACAACGAAATGTGGCGTGATGTAGTGTCAGAAAGTGTTTAAAGACTGGGACTTTTGCAGCTATCTGGATGTATCTGCCATCTACCTGGAATGTGTTTTTTAAGCGAAAATCTGAGAGTATAATGAAAATGTAAAATCGGATATAAAACTTAGAAAATGTGAGAAATAGTGCTTGAATTGTAACGACAAAAGCGTTACAATATAAGAAACAAGGAGGTGTGATCATGGAAAAAACAGCAACATTAAACTTAAGAGTAAACCCAACTGTCAAAGAGCGGGCAGAAAAAGTATTGTCTCAGTTAGGTGTTCCTATGTCAACAGCGATTGATATGTATTTGAATCAAATTTCTCTTACAGGTGGAATTCCATTTTCTGTTTCTTTACCAAAAGCACCAGTATCGATTCATGCAGATGCCATGACAACAGAAGAAATCCATCAGAAATTGGAAAAAGGTTACAATGATATAGCTGCAGGAAGAGTGCAAAATGCAGCAGAAGCGTTCGCAAAATTCAGGGAGAATCATTGATATGAAACACTATACGGTTGAGATTACAAATGAAGCATTGGCTGATATGGAGCAGTTATATAATCACATCGCTTATGTTCTTCAGGCACCAGAAAATGCGATGGATCAATACAACCGGATTGCAGACGCTATTTTAACATTGGATACTATGGCTGAGAGAATCCGTATTATGGAATCAGAGCCGGAACGAAGCAAAGAGATGAGAAGATTGTTGGTAGACAATTATTCGGTCTTTTTTGTAATCCAGGGAGATAAGGTGATTGTAACAGATGTACTGTATAGTGCATCAGATATTGAAAGCCGATTAAAAGGTTAAATGAGAAAATTAAACAATATATAAAACATCAGGCAGGATATGTTCCCGTAAAAAGGAAGGTGTCCTGCCTTTTTGCATGAAAGAGAGGGAATTCATATGAGAAAATTTTATACAGCAGAAGCAGTAACAGAAGGACACCCGGACAAATTGTGTGACCAGATTGCAGATGCAATCTTGGATGTGTGTCTGAAACAGGATGAACAGTCCAGAGTAGCATGTGAGGTGCTTGCTACGAAAGGAACGATCATTGTGTCAGGGGAAATCACCAGCACCTATGAACCGGATGTGTTTGCAGTTGTGCGAAAAGTACTGTCTGACGTGGGTTATTCCAGTGAAGGGATTGCAATGGACACTTTTGTCCATCGACAGAGTCCCGATATTGCAGGGACAGTCGATACTTCAAAAGAACGAAGGGAAGGAGTGTCTGACAATCAGATAGACTGGTTCCAAGGGGCAGGGGATCAGGGTGTGATGATCGGATATGCCTGTGATGAAACGAAGCAGCTCATGCCTATGCCTGTGGTGCTGGCCAATCGGATTGTCCGGGAATTATCTGCCTGCAGACAAAGCTCTTATATTCAGGGGATCTTACCGGATGGGAAAGCCCAGGTGACCGTAGAATATGAAAATGGGAAGCCTGTCCGACTGGATAGTGTGGTAGTGTCCTGCCAGCATACGGAAGAAAAAGATTTGAAAAAGCTGGAAGCGGAGATCCGAAAGAAGGTGTTATTGCCGGCGCTTCGTCCCCTGCCACCGGATGAGGAAACCAAGATTTATATCAATCCATCGGGGCGTTTTGTCTGTGGAGGACTGGATGCAGATACGGGGCTGACTGGAAGGAAGCTGATGGTAGACAGTTATGGAAGCATGGTTCCCCATGGCGGTGGTGCATTTTCCGGAAAGGATTGTTCAAAAGTGGATCGTTCAGCAGCCTATATGGCTAGATATATCGCCAAGAATATCGTAGCTGCGGGGCTTGCCAGCAAGTGTCAAGTGTCTTTGGCTTATGCAATCGGAGTGGCACAGCCAGTTATGGTGCAGGTGGACACGTTTGGTACGGGAAACGTGTGTGCGGATGACTGTCTGGAGCTGGCAATCCCGCTGGTGTTTGGGCTGACTCCGAAGCAGATCGTGGATACCCTGCGCCTTACCCGTCCTATTTTCCGACAGACTGTAGCCTTCGGGCATTTCGGAAGAAAAGAGTTTCCGTGGGAGCGCACCGATAAGGTCGAGGCTCTTCGCAATGCAGTGATCTGATGGCTTGGGTTACTGAAGAAGAATATCAGGCAGCCAAGCAGGTGAGAGCCTACGAGTATCTGCAGACATACCAGCCGGGGAGATTGAAAAAAACACGGACAAGAAATGAATGGCAGCTTCAGGACCATGACAGTTTCAAAATCAATGAGATTACCAGCAAATGGCATTGGAAGTCCAGGGGTATTGGTGGAATGTCGGCTCTCCGGTTTTTGATGCAGGTAGATGGCATGGGATATACGGAAGCAGTAAAAATCTTGTGTGAGCAGACGCCTGTGTATGTTTCAAGAGCAGAACCAGCCCCCAGGAAGAAGCCCTTTTCCCTGCCTTTCCCCAACGACAGTTTTTACCGGGTACGGAGATATTTGAACCAAAGGGGAATCCGGGATGAGGTACTGGATTATTGTGTGCAGCTGGGAATCCTGTATGAGAGCGCCCCCTACCATAACGCTGTTTTTGTTGGCATGGATGAACAGGGAGAAGCAAAGTATGCGTTTCTGCGTGGGATTTATGACAGCCGGGGAAAGAGCTTTCGAATGGAACAGGAAGGAAGTAACAAACAGTATAGCTTTTGTGTTCCGCCTTTGGGGAAAAGCCATCGGGTAGCGGTGTATGAAGCCTGTATTGATGCCCTTGCCCATATGACGCTGGAAGATGGACGAACCGATAAGTATCGCCTGTCTCTGGGTGGAATCGCAGCGCCGAAAGAAGGCGCGGAACGAGCAACAAAAAAGATGAAGCGCCCGGATGCATTGGAATATTTTCTGAAAGAGCATCCGGAGGTAACAGAAATTGAGCTCTGCACCGATAACGATTTTGCCGGGCGATGGGCATGTGCGCAGTTAAAAGAGCAGTATGAGGAAAAATATACCGTAGTTTGTAACTTACCACAGATGGAAGGTGCAGACTATGGAGACCTGGCAAAACAGGCGGTGGAAAAACAGAAGAAACAGCAAAAGGAAAGAGGCAGGTGAGGCAAATGGAAGATACGATCAAAATAGAATTATTGACACCGCTGACAGGAACCTTTCTTCCCAATGAGATGGAACAAGATTGGGAAGAAGAGGATTACAATGACTTTGAAGAAGAGCAGGTATTTTTTGAAGGAGATGATTTAACGGAGTATGCTTCTGTGATTCAGGAAAAGATTGCAGAATACAACCGTGTCGGACATGACGATGATAGGACCGATAATCTGATGGATTATTTTGACGGAAGTGCTGCCATTAAAGAAAAAGTAGTGTCCGCAGTTCCATCGGTGAAAGAATCGGATGGTGTGTTATATGGCTGTACAACTTTAGAATTGAAAGAGTATCTGGAGGCGGAAGAATTATCGGAACTGTGTGAATATCTCACCGGACAATATAGTGATGGATGGGGAGAAGGCTTTGAACAGCAGGAGATTCCGGTAGAGGGTGGTGAACTGTGTATACACTTTTGGCGCCCCATAGATTTTGAATTTCAACAGGCAAAATCAGAAGTCTCAAAAGAAAAGTCGGAGAAACAAGAAAATCCGGTAAATGTTCCGAAACGCCTGAAAATGCAGCTTTTGGGAATGGATGGAAATGTGTTTGCGGTTATGGCCAGGGCAAGTAAACTGCTTCAGGAAAATGGGCAGGGACAAGAGGCAAAAGAAATGATTGCACGTGTCCAGAAATCAGAGAACTATTATCAGGCACTTCATATCATCAGTGAATATGTGGAAACAGAACTGAGTGCATCTTCTCAGAATGATACCAAGCCCCCAAAGAAACGTGGGAAGGAAGAATGCCGATGAAGTTATCTTTTGTCACATCAAAGGAGGTGTGGGAAGAAAAAATAGCAGAAACAGATTGAAAAGAGAATAAACAGCCAGAACACTGACAAGGGAGGTCTTATGGAAAAAAGATTGCAATTATGGAGTCCTGTGTGGGGATGGCTTGCCACAAAAGAAGGGGAATCTGTAGATTTGAAGGGACAGGATCTTGTTCTTTATGAAACTGCCATCCAAGAGGCACTGGAGCAGGAAAAATTGTATTACAGAAAAAAGTCGGCACCATTCAATCTGATGGATTACTATGATGCGGATGATTCTGTAAAGGAGAAAGTGCAGAACCTCGATATCCAGGTGAAAAAAGAACAAGATGGTTTGTATGTTTGTGCCAGCCTTGCATTAATAGAGCCTCTTACACAGCAGGAACTGGAAGCGATCCAGAACTTTCTCAGCAGGCAGTACGAAGGGGGAATTTTTGATACCTCACGTATTCGTACCTATTCCGTAGAGGAAGGAGAAGTCGTTTTTGATTTTTCAGTAGATACAAAAGAAAAGTTCTCTCAAAAAGAAGTCCAATGCGAAACGCAGAAGAAATATGAAATCACTTCCATAGCCCATCCACAATTTCCATGGCTGCATAGAATCCGAGCATTGGTAGACGTAAATGAAGCGGTTCCCAAAGGAACCTTGGGTGGCTTTGTAGAATATGAGCAAAATCTTTCCCAGGAAGGATCATGCTGGATTTATGACCAGGCTATCTGCTGTGAACGTGCGGTAGTGAAAAGGAGTGCAGGACTGTTCCAAGAAGCGATTGCCAAGGGTGATGCCCTTCTTACGGGAACTGCAGTGATGTATCAAACGAGTATTGCAGAGGAATCCTGCCGTATTCTAGCTGGAGAGGTTTGGAATATGGCACACATTCGAGGATTTGCCAAGATTACTGCGGCAAAGGAAACAGGAGATGCACCTTTGATTCTCGGAAATAGCTTGGTTTTTGGAAATGTATGCGGGAAAGTATTGGTGAGAGGAAATGTTCTGCCAAGCCGGAGTGTGGAGAATCAGACACAGGAGCTGTTAGTTTTCAGGGGAGGTGATTCAATTCATAAAGTGAATGAAAGCAAGAAAAAAACAAAAAGTAAAAAACAGCCGGAGCGCTGATAAGAAAGGATGATGCCTATGGAAAATACCCTGCAGTTAGGGAACTTATTGAAAGAAGGAACATACCCGGAGGAATATACCGGAGGGAAAAACTGGACAATTTTACATGGAGATACGCTGAAACTGGTGAAAGCATTTCAGCCGGGGATCTTTGATGCAGTGATTACCGATCCGCCTTATGCGTCTGGGGGAACAAAACAGAATGAGCGAAACCGCACGACTAATCAGAAATACAGCAGTATGAAGGCAGAGAATGCACTGCCGGATTTTGATGGGGATAACAAGGATCAGCGTTCCTGGACCCATTGGATGGCAGAGTGGCTCTACGATGCGCGGAAAGCCTGTAAAGTTGGTGCGCCAATCTGCCTGTTTATTGACTGGAGACAATATCCCTCTATTACCGATGCACTCCAGTGGGCAGGCTGGATCTGGAGAGGAACTGCGGTTTGGGATAAGGGAAACTCTCGTCCGCAGAAAGGACGTTTTCGCCAGCAGGCTGAGTATATTGTGTGGGGCAGTAATGGCCCGATGCCAATCAACCGCCCGGTTTCCTGTCTTCCCGGTGTGTTCCGTTATGGAAATCCCCAGAACCGTATTCATGTGACAGAGAAACCGTTGCAGCTGATGAAAGATGTCATTCAGATTTGTGAGCCGGGTGGTAGAATCTTAGATCCCTTTGCCGGAGCAGGAACAACCATCCTTGCGGCGGTGGAAGAAGGCTATGAGACAGTAGGCATTGAAGTGACCGATGCTTATTATAAGCTGGGCAGTGACCGTGTAAAGTTTGCATTGGAAGCAAAGGAAAAAGAAGAGAGCGAGAAATAGCAAGGGCATCCACATGGATGTCCAACTTTGTTTCAGAAGAAGAAAAGTGCATCCACCTGGATGCAGGAAAGGGGTGAGGCGATGGAACAGGCGATGGCCTATGTGTGTTGTCCGGCAGAAGAAAGCAGAGTGAAGGTGCAGCGATATTGCCGGAAGATTTATGAGTTGGGATATGTTCCCATTTGTCCGAGGTTTGGATTTCTTCCTTTTCTGGATGAAGGGGAAGCTGAGGATTTGCAGGCATACAACCGGATGTCCCACTTGATCTTAAAGCGGTGTCGGATGGTGGTGGTCTGTGGAAAAGAAGTCACCGGAACGATGAACACAGATATTAGTACCGCAGACCGATTGCATATCATTTGTACCACATTAGATGGATTGATCAAGATCAAAGAAAAGGAAGCATAATCGATTCTGCATGGGGGAGTCGATGGAAATCGGTGGAACTGGTTTTGCAAGCATAGCGTTTGGATATCCAAACGCACTTTGGGGAGAACCCCAATCCCCCGGCAGTCGAGAAAGGAGAGAAGTGAAATGTTTTTTGCAGGAATGGCTCTTGGGGCAATGGCAGGTGCAGCCTTTGGCATTGGACTGATGTGCTGTGTGGTTGCCGGAAAGAGAGAAGATCAGCAGATGGAGCAGATGCGGATACGCAGACAGAAACAGGGAGAACCAAAACAGATCCAGTTCCGAGATATGGAAGGGTTGGAGCGGTTCTCCCTTTTGGATGGGGAAAGTCTTTGCATGATGGCAGAGGACGGAACGAAAGAGATTGGGCTTTGCCGCTTTGTGGATGAAAAGCAGGTAGATGTGAATGGGCAGGTCTGGGAGATCGGGGAATTCCTCTGGCAGATGGAACGCAGGGGAATTCAGGTGTATCCCTTAGAGACAGCAGAAAAGAAGAAAAGGTAGGTGGTTGAATGAGAAAACGAAACCATGTAGTTCCTGTCCGTCTGAATGCGAAAGAACTTCGCCATCTGGATGGGCAGGTAGCAAAGAGTGGACTAAGCAGGGAGGAATTTTTACGTTCTCTGATCTTAGGTGCACAACTGCAGACAAAGCCCTGTGAGCATCACGCAGAACTTCTTCGAAAAATCGCGGGGCTTTGCAACAATGCGAACCAGCTGGCTCATGTCGCCAATGGAACAGGGAGGGCAGGGGAAGCCAGCATACAGGAAATGCTTCGGATTTCCAAAGAGACCTGGCGTCTGGTGAAAGAGGAATGGTAGATGGCATATACCAGCGTTCTCCCCGTCCACCGCCTGGACCGTTCCATTGAATATGTGAAAGACCGGGCAAAGACAACCAAGAGTGCCGGATCCCTGGAAGAAGCCATTGATTATGCATTAAACCGGGAAAAGACGGAACAGACCATTTTTGAAGATGCCATTGGGTGTACCTGTGAGAATGCCTATGTGGACATGGTAAAGACAAAAGAGCGTTTCCATAAAAAAGAAGGGGTACAGGGATACCATTTGGTACAGAGTTTTGCGGAAGGGGAAGTATCTCCGGAACTGGCACATCTTATTGGACAGGAACTGGCAGAGCAGCTTTTGAAAGGGCAGTATGAGGTCGTGATCACTACTCACTTGAATACGAAGCATTACCATAATCATCTGGTGTGGAATTCAGTGAGTATGGTAGATGGGAGAAAATACCACAGCAATGCCAAAAGTTATTTTACCGAGGTACGTCAGATTTCCGACCAATTATGCAGAAAATATGGTCTTTCGGTGATCCAGACGAATCAGGGAAAAGCCATGCATTATGCCCAGTGGAAAGCAGAAGCAGAAGGGAAGCCTACCTGGAGGACTGCCATCCGCATGGATATCCGGGATGCCATTGGCGTGAGCTTTTCCTGGAGTCAGTTTATAAAAGAAATGGAGAAGCGGGGCTATACCTGGAAGCTGAACCGGAAGTATCCGGCATTAAAGACGCCGGATATGGAGAGGTATGTCCGTCTGCGTTCCTTGGGAAAGGGCTATGGGGAGGCAGAGATCTGGGAGAAGATCCTGCGTCCAAAGATCCAGCAGGTGTATGGAAACACACAGGTGCAGTTTCCAAAGAGGAAACTTACCGGACTTCAAAAGCTGTATTTTTCTTATCTGTATCGGATGGGAGTGCTTCAGCAGAAGCCGAAACGGATTTCTTATGCGGTCCGTGCCGATATCCGAAAACTGGATCTGCGCATCCGGCAGATGGAGTTTTTGCAAAAAGAAGGGATCAACACCAGGGAAGAGCTGGTAGCATACCGGAAACCTTTGGAGGAACAGGTACTTTCCTTGATGAAGGAGAGAAGAATGCTATACCGAAAAGAACCGAGAAGTATGCGCCTTCAGGAGATCAACGGGGAATTAAAAGAACTTCGGAAGAAGATCCGTTTAAGCCAGCAGATCGAGATCCAGTCGAAAGAGATGGAAGAGAGGTTAAAACGGACAAAGGAACAGGAGAAGGTACAGGAATCGTCTGGGAAACAACGAAGGGAAGAAGAACGGAAGCGGTAAGGAGGTGAGAGCGTATGAACTATGGCGGTGATGCGGCAGATCAGATCGTCCGGTATTCCATGGAAGGCATGGAACACACGTTACGGATCAGCGGGAGCGTTGCAAAGAATCTGGCGGTGCTGATCGTTGCGGTGATGAAGGACCAGAAAAAGACCAGGGGAAAGACCAACCTGCTTCGGATGTTAAAGGAACAGCGGGCAATGAAATTTTTCACCATTCCCCATGACAGGCTGCGGGAGTTTGCCGGGGAAGCCAAATCCAGGGGACTGTTGTATGTGGTCATCCGGGATAAGAAGAATCCCCAGTTTTCCGAGATCATGGTGTTTGCCGATGATGCGGCAAAGGTGAACCGGGTGCTGGACAAGATGAATCTGGACTTTGTAAAATCCGAAGCCGGTGAAGCGGTTGTGGAACAAGCGCCAGTCCGGGAAGGAGAGCGTGTGATCGATGCAGAGTTTACCGAGAAAACCGAAGCAAAAGAAGAACTTCCGGTAAAGACCGAAAAGGTGGTGCTGCCGGAAGGGACCATTGAGTTTGAACTGGATGAAGAAGAGCATCTGTTTGATGTAGGGGAAGTCTCTCCTTCGGAGGGAAATTTTACCCAGGCGGAGAAGGCAGGGAATCTGTCCGGACCTTCCTCGCACAGCAGCGGTTCTTTTTCCGGGCAGGAAACTAGCTGGAAAGGGGAGAAACCATCTGTCCGGCAGGAATTAAAAAAGATTGAAACGGAACAGAAACAGCGGCAGAAGCAACAGCAGAGCCGGAGGAAACCGAGAAATCAGCAGAGAAAGAAACAGAAGAAAGTGAAAGGCAGGTAAGGCTATGGATTTAACGAACATGATCCCTGGTGGGGCAGGGGAAGAAAAAACTCCACAACAGCAGTTATCAAAAGAAGAATATGCAGCCATGAAAAAACAGCAGAGGGAAGAGGTGTGGGCAGAGGTAGATGCCCAGGCACAGGCGGTGTTCCAAAACGGGGATTCTTTAAAGGGATTTTTAGATTTTATGGCGCAGTGTAATACGCAGAAAACACCCAATCTTCTGTTGATCTACGGACAGAATCCAGAGGCAACGGTGGTAAAATTCTATGATTACTGGAAAAAAGAACACCGTTCTCCAAAATCCGGGGTGCATGGTTACACCTATATGGTCAGTACGGAATATGAAAAAGACGGGGAGATGCGGACAGGCTATGCCATCGGCAAAGGATTTGACATCAGCCAGATGAGTGGAAAACCGCTGGAGGAACGTCCGCAGCGTTCCATGGAAGAACTGATCCATGCAGTCTTAAAGGATCAGCCAGTGCGGATGCAGATCGCAGACAATCTGCCGGAGGGCATCCAGGCACAGTATATTCCGAAACAGCGTACCGTCTATGTGCGCAATGGCATGGATGAGAATACAACGTTCCATGCAGTGAACCGGGAACTGGCGTGTGCAGCATTAGACCAGCATGATGGGAATTATGTCAGGAAGAAAGTTAATGCCCAGGCATACTGTGCCGCCTATGTAATCGGTAAGCGGTATGGGGCAGAGGTGTCCGGTTTCCAGTTTGGAAAAGTAGCAGAGATGCAGGCAAACGGGCAGAAAGATCCCCAGGAACTGCGTGGCTTTTTAAATGATGTGCGTCAGGCAGCCTATACCATCCGCAACCATATGGAACGGAACTTCGGGGAACAGGAGCAGACTTTTTCTAAAGATGATTTTTCCTTTGAGGAACCGCCAAAGCAGACACCGAAGAAGGAGAAAAAAGAGAAACAGCCGGAGCGGTAAGTTCTGAAAGAAGTTCCGTCTTTGGGATAGCTATTGTGGGGGTCTTGTGGTATGTTGGGTGTAACAAAGGAGGTGCCGAAGATGGCAGATTACTATTTGAAAACAGACAACATCATGAAAAACATGTTTACGGTGGCACTCAAAGATGAGTTAGCAGCCCAGAGTCAGATGGGAAAGGTTCGCCCTGCGACAGAAGCCATGCTGCAGAAAATCCGTTCCTATGAACTTTCCGAGAAAAGGCTTCCCATTACCACAGGGGAACAGCGGGAACTTCGCAATGCCCTCAATCGGCTGCGGGACAAGTATTTGGCCATGGGCAGATACAGCGATGGCATTGACAGCGTGATCTTAAAGGTCATGAAACCAAACACCAGCAGGCGCTTCTTCTGGTAGCAGAAGGGAGGGATGTCTATGAGGATGTATAATCAAAAACAAGTGGAACAATTACGAAAGCGGTATCCGAAAGGAACAAGGCTCTGCCTGGACTTTATGGATGAGGCAGGGATGCCGCCGGGATTGCAGGGAACGGTAGCATTTATCGATGATGCCGGACAGATTCACATGCATTGGGAGAATGGGCGGAGTCTTGCCATTGTTCCCGGTGTGGATTCTTTTCATAGGGTAGACGGATCAGCAAACGAAGTGCCAAAAGACGAAAAAGCGAAGAAGGGGCGAAGCCTGCAAAGGTAGCATGCAAACGTTCTGACCTTTGGGTATGGCTGTTGTTCCTGCCTGTTGTCTGGTGGGCAGGCGCGATCACTGCCTGTGCCATCGAGCCGGATACCAATCTGTTACAAATCTTACAAGTGCTGACCGAAAAACTGGATCAGCCATTTTCTATTACTTATACACCGTACACGCTGCGGTGTGTGTTCACATTCACAATCGCCTATGTGTCAGGCATCGGTATTTATTACTCCCAGAAGAAAAATTATCGAAGAGGGGTGGAGCATGGCTCTGCCAAGTGGGGCGATGCAGCTACCATCTGCAAGCGTTACCGGGACAAGCGGTACACCCAGAATCTCATTTTAACCCAAAACTTCCGCATGGGGCTGGACTGCTATAAACATAAACGAAACTTGAATGTCCTTGTAGTGGGCGGTTCCGGTGCGGGAAAAAGCCGGGCATATGCTGTAGTCAACATCATGCAGTGCAACTGTTCCATGGTGATCACCGATCCCAAAGGAGAACTTCTGCGGAAAACCGGAGGACTGCTGGAGCGGGAAGGATATGAAGTGCGGGTGTTTGATCTCATCAACCCGGAAACGTCCTTTTGTTATAATCCCTTTGCCTATGTGCGGGATGACAAGGATGTGCTAAAACTCATCAACAACCTGATCCGTAACACCACCCCGAAGGGAGCGCAAAGCTCAGATCCGTTTTGGGAGAAAAGTGAGACTGCCTTGCTGCAGGCGCTCATGCTGTATCTGTTGCATGAAGCGCCGCCGGAAGAACAGAACTTCTCCATGATCATGGAAATGTTAGGTTCTGCCCAGGTGAAAGAGGACGATGAGGAATACCAGTCGCCTTTGGATATTCTGTTTGAACGACTGGAGATGCGCAATCCGGAAAGTATTGCGGTCAAGCAGTATGCCATTTACAAACAGGCGGCTGGAAAAACTGCCAAGTCTATCCTGATTTCCGTTGGTGTCCGTCTGGCTGCGTTCAATTTAAAACAGATCGCCAATCTGACCTGTACCGATGAACTGGATCTTTACAGCATCGGGGAGAAAAAGGTGGCGCTGTTTTGCTGTATCCCGGATGCGGATACCAGCCTCAATTATCTGGTGGGCATGATCTACAGTAACCTGTTCCAAACCCTTTACTATGTGGCAGACCGGAAATACCATGGGAAACTGCCCATTCCGGTACACTGCATTATGGATGAGTGGCCAAACGTGGCACTGCCGGATGATTTTGACAAGCTTCTAGCAACCATGAGGTCGCGCGCAATTTCCTGCAGCATCATCATCCAGAACATCGCCCAGATGAAAGCCTTGTTTAAGGATAGCTGGGAAAGTCTCATAGGGAATTGCGATGAATTTTTATATCTGGGTGGCAATGAAAAAGAGGGGCATAAATATGTCTCGGAACTATTGGGGAAAGAAACACTGGATACCAATACCTATGGGCAGACCAAGGGAAGGAGTGGGAGCTATTCTGTGAATTTCCAGCAGTCTGGAAGGGAACTTTTGACTCCCGATGAAGTACGCCTTTTGGATAACCGCAAGGCAGTGCTTCTGGTGCGTGGGGAACGCCCCATTTTGGATGAGAAATATGATCTGCATAAACATGTGAATGTGAAATATACGGAGGATGGAGGGGCTCCGCCTTATGATTATGCGAAGGCTCCCCTGTCCCATGAAGATGTAACCATTGATACCAGGAGACTGGATGATTATGAACTGCTCTCAGCTGAGGAAATTCTCGGAGGGGAGCAGTCTTTTTGATTGGAGGAATGCCATTGAAGAAAACAAATGAAATGCCAAAGAATCAAACAGGAAACCATGCCACTGTACCGAAATTTATGGGAAAAGGACCCAAATATCCCTTTGCCTTTTATGTGGCGCTGGTGCTGTCCATGACGGTAGGGGCAGTCCCGGTGCTTGCTGCCGGAGATCCGCTGGCGGTCATTAATAACCTGTCCACTTTTATCTTTTCCCTGATCCGGGCCATCGGCTTGATCTTATTGGGATTTGGTGTGGTGCAGGTAGGTTTGAGCTTAAAGAGCCATGATCCCAGCCAAAGAGCCAACGGGTTTCTGACGCTGGCAGGCGGTGTCATCATCACCTTTGCAAAAGAGATCCTGGACCTGATCGTTGGGTAGCGGGAAGAGACGGAAGTGGGCAGGGAGGACATCTTCCTGCCCTATCAAAGGAGGTGAGACTGTTTGAGTGATAACTGGATCGTGCAGAACCTAAACTCTGCATTGAACACCTGGAATGAGAAACTGGCAGAAATCTGGACGCTCCTCACCCAAAGCCCGGAATCCTTTAAGGGCGGGACGATCTGGAGTGTCATCACCGGAATCAACGGAGCGTTGACCGCCATTGGATATGGATTGTTGGTCTTGTTTTTTGCTGCCGGAATTGTAAAGACCTGTGGCAGCTTTACGGATATGAAGAAGCCGGAGCATGCCCTCAGAGCCTTTATCCGGTTTGCTCTGGCACAAGGCGCTATTATGTATGGCATGGAACTGATGACAGCGCTGTTTTCCATTGTGCAGGGGATTGTGTCCACCATCATGGCACAGTCGGGCATGACAAACGGGGGTGTGACAGAACTTCCGGCAGAGATCGTGGAAAAGATTGAAGCGGTGGGAATGCTGGAATCCATTCCCTTGTGGATTGTGACCTTGCTGGGAAGTCTTTTGATTACGGTACTGTCCTTCATTATGATCCTTACCGTATATGGAAGGATGTTCAAGCTGTATATGTACACTGCCATTGCACCCATCCCCATTTCCACTTTTGCGGGAGAACCCTCCCAGTCGGTGGGAAAGAACTTTATCAAGTCCTATGCGGGAGTGTGTCTGGAAGGGGCGATCATTGCACTGGCCTGCATTATCTTTTCCGTATATGCTGCCAGTCCGCCGGCAGTAGGGGACACCTCTTTAAGTGCGGTGACCATTGTGTGGAATTATATCGGAGAGCTGGTGTTTAACTTATTGGTACTGGTAGGGGCGGTCAAAGCATCCGACCGGATTGTGAAAGAAATGATGGGATTATAGGAGGAAGTAAAACCATGAATGAGAAGAACAACGAAACTAGAAACGAAAGAAAGACTTTGCCATTCCCTTGGGAATACGGGCAGGAAGAAATTACTTTGAAGGTATCCAGTTATGCTTATGGAAACGGGCTTGCGATTTTGATGTACCGCCAGGAAGAAGGGGAGTTGGAATTGTTTGATGATCTGACGGTAAATCTTCCGGGTGGGTATGGGCTGAAACCGCAGGAGGCATTTGTAAGCGGTGATTTTACCAGGGATAAGCTGGCCTTCATTCAAGAGAACAGGCTGGGAAAGGTGCTGCCGGGACAAGCCCGTTCAGGATTTGCCACCTACACCCCGGTGGCATTTGACCTTTCAAGACTCGCCCGGTATGACCGGGAAGGGGTGGAAGAATTTTGCAGACAATGGGGGTTGGATGTGCCAAAAGAGCCGGAAAAAATCCAAGGGAAACCTGTAGGCAGAAAGAAAAGAGAAAGAGGGAGATAAAAATATATGGAAGTAAAAATGAATAAAGAAATCCGTAACTATCAAGAGTCCATGTTTATGGGGCTGAATTTGCGCCAGTGTATCTTTTCCCTACTTGCCATCGCTGTGGCAGTAGGGATTTATTTTGGTCTGGGAGACTATGTGGGGCAGGAAATGACCGGGTGGCTGTGTATCCTTGGTGCTGCCCCTTTCGCAGCTTGCGGGTTCTTCCAGTATCATGGCATGAATGCAGAGCAGTTTGCCTGGGCGTATATCAAGTCCGAGTTTTTATACCCCAAGCGATTGCTGTTTCAAAGCGAGGATCTGTACCATGCCTGCATGGAAGAAACTATGAGTCTTGGAGAAAAGACCAGGGGAGATGGTGCTGCCCTTTTGAAAAAGCGGGAACAGCGGGCAAGGAAAAAACAGATGAAGCAGAAAAAGAAGGCAGGAAGGAGTGGTGCGTTTGATTAAAACCTTACAGCAGGCATTAAAAATGGACCGGGAGAAGTTCAAAGTCCCGAGGTCTGTCCAGCAGGCGATTCCCATCCAGCGGATCTGGCCGGATGGGGTGTTCCAGTCCGGGACGAAATTTTCCAAATCCTTTCGGTTTTCGGATATCAACTATGCCATTGCAAGCAAAGAAGATAAAACGGAAATGTTCTTAGATTACAGTGAGCTGTTAAATGCTTTGGATTCCGGCGCATCTGCCAAGATCACCCTGAACAACAGAAGAATCAATAAGGAAGAGTTTGAAGCCTCCCTGCTGTTGCCGATGAAAGAGGACGGGCTAGATGAATACCGGAAGGAATACAACGAAATGCTGTTATCCAAGGTCAGCGGCACCAACAACAGCATTTATCAGGAACGGTATCTGACGGTCAGTGTCCATAAGAAGAATATTGATGAGGCAAGAACCTATTTTGCCCGTGTGGGAACGGATATCATCACCCATCTGAGCAAGCTGTCCTCCATTGGGGAAGAACTGGATGCGGAACAGCGCCTGCAGATTTTCCGGGATTTCTTTCAGGCAGATCAGCCCCAGTGCTTTCCCTTTGATATGAAGGCGTTTGCCAAACGGGGGAGCAGCTTTAAGGACTGGATCTGTCCTCAGTCCATGGAGTTTTCCAAAGACTGTTTCAAAATCAACGAGCGGTACGGACGGGTGCTGTATATGCAGGATTATGCCAGTTATGTAAAGGATGACATGATTTCGGAGTTATGTGATTTGAGCCGGGATCTGATGCTGTCCATCGACATTCTCCCAGTGCCAACAGACGAAGCAGTGCGTGAGATCCAAAACCGTCTGCTCGGTGTGGAGACGAACGTGACCAATTGGCAGAGACGCCAGAATGCTAACAATAACTTTTCCGCCATTGTGCCCTATGATATGGAACTACAGAGAAAAGAGACCAAAGAGATGCTGGATGACCTGACCACAAGGGATCAGCGGATGATGTTCGGCATCCTTACCATGGTGCATATGGCAGACAGCAAGAAACAGTTGGATTCGGATACGGAAAGCATCTTATCCGTGGCAAGAAAGCATTTGTGCCAGATGGCAACTTTGAAGTGGCAGCAAGTGGATGGCTTGAATACGGTACTGCCTTATGGCATCCGAAAGATCAATGCCCTACGTACCTTGACCACAGAGTCCACTGCAGTATTGATCCCGTTCCATACCCAGGAGATCATGCAGCCGGGTGGTATTTACTATGGGCAGAATGCGGTGAGCAAAAATATGCTGGTGGCAGATCGGAGAAAACTTCTGAACGGAAATTCTTTCCGTCTGGGTGTCAGCGGTTCGGGAAAAAGTTTCTCGGCAAAAGAAGAGATTGTGGACCTTGCCTTGTCTACGGAAGATGACATCCTGATCTTAGATCCGGAGTCTGAATTCGGTTCACTGGTGGAAGCACTGAATGGAGAAGTAATCACAATTTCCGCCACATCCAACACCCATCTGAATGCACTGGATATGGATTCTGCATATGGAAACGATAAGAATCCGCTGATTGAAAAGTCAGAATTTATCCTGTCTTTGTTTGAACAGTTAGTGGGGGCTGGCAATCTGTCGGCAAAGGAGAAATCCATTTTGGACCGCTGTACCGCAGATGTGTACCGGGAATATATCCGAAGCGGTTACCAAAGCGAAGCGCCGACCTTGAAAGACTTGTACCGACAGCTTATGCTCCAGCCGGAAGAAGAAGCCAGAGGGCTTGCTTTGTCTTCCGAGCTGTTTATCAACGGAAGTCTCAACACCTTCGCCCAGAAAACCAACGTGGATACAAAGAAACGAATCATCGCCTATGATATCCGGGAACTGGGAGAGCAGCTCATGCCTCTGGGGATGCTGGTTACCTTGGACAGTATCTTCAACCGGGTGATCCAGAACTGGAAGAAAGGAAAGACCACCTGGATCTTTGCCGATGAGTTTTATTTATTGTTCCGGTATCAGTACAGCGCTGACTTTTTCTACCGCCTCTACAAAAGAATCCGTAAATACCAGGGATTTGTCACAGGTTTAACGCAGAACGTAGAGGAACTGTTAAAATCCGATACCGCAAGGCTGATGCTGGCAAACAGTGAATTTCTGATCCTTTTGAATCAGGCAACCACAGACCGGGATGAACTGGCTTCCCTTTTGAATATTTCCGAGAACCAGTTATCCTACATCACCAATGTAGGCGCAGGTAAGGGGCTGATCCGTTGCTCTGGGAATCTGGTGCCATTTGAGAACAGCTTCCCGAAGAATACGAAACTGTACCGCTTGATGACAACGAAACCGGGAGAGTGTTAGTCGAAAAGATATTTTTAGGGTGCTGTTGGAATTTCTTCGGCAGCACCCGTTTGGGAAGGAGGGAATGTAAATGGAAGAAGGACAAACAGTGGAAATCCAGGAAACGAGAGAACCGTTTCGGGAACAGGGCAGTATCCGGGAACTGCTGGAATTATTAGAACAGCATGGCATGGAACAGGAAAAGGGCGATGTGGTTCGTATGGCAGACTATATTGATTCTATGGAAATGCAGCTGGGAACTGTCCTAAAGGAATTGGGCGAGGTGAAGAAGCAATTGGGTGTGATGCAGGAAAGTAAGCTCAAACTCTTTGCGGTGAACACAATCCAGAAGGCGGAACATCAGGTGCAAACGCTTCGGTTTCAGGTGGGAGAATGGAAACGAAAGTTTGTGGAACGGGCAGAACAGGCAGTTATGGACTTTAAAGAAAAGGGAAAAGATGCCCTTGCCTGTGCGGTAAAGGGAATGCACATTACGCAGGGATTGCAAATGCTGCAGTCCTCTCTACATAGTGTGATGCTGTCGATGGATCAAAAGATTGACCGTCTGGGAAGTATGGCGGAGGAACTGCATGTTGCCAAAGGGCATCTGCGGAATGCATTTCTGGAAGCGGGTGGAAAAGAGGTGCGAAAGCTCACAGAACGCAATCCCGAACAGGGAATCATCTTTCAAACTCAGAAAGTGCTATTCCAGTCTATGCGGAGTATCCATAAGCTGGAACAGAAAACAGAGCGATTGAAACAGCAGGCTGAGAAACTGGAAGCAAGAGAAGGAAAACAATTGTCTGTGAGGAATACCTTGCAGGAACTTCGACAAGAACAACACCATCTGAAGCTTGGTAAAGAAGAAAAACAGAAGCCTGCGGTTCGATAAAGAGAAGTTTTTCAAAGGGAGGTGAAATCCATGAAAGAAGAAACAACCATTACCTTTCTTGCAGCGGAGTGCGGGGAGTTCCATGGGATGGGGGAATGTATCGAATGTACATCTTTAAAAGAAGCCTTCCGGCATTACCAGAGATTTTGCAAACGTTCCCCTCAGATGCTCCCGTCTTTGGAATTTTCCCTGCACTATGCAGACGATCCTCTGTATAACGAGGGAGAATATCCACTGGTTACCGGGGAGAAGGGAAAAGAGTTATTATCCTATGTTCCCTATTATGCCAATCATCCGCTGGTGCAGGAAGCAGTAAGGGAACTGGAACAGCTGGAGAGTCAGCAGAAGAAAGCAAAAAAGCGGGGAAGGGAACGTTAGAAAGTACAGAAGAAGGGAGGTGTGTGATTGAAAGATATCAAAGAAAAAGTGCGGGATCAAAGTCCAAAGATCCGCAATCCAGCCTCCCGGCTTCCGAAAGAACTGGTGCGTTCTGCGATGCTGGAGACAAAAGAAAAGACCAGCATCATGGCAGATAAGCTCGGAAGAGAAACGGGAGAGGAATCCCCGGTAGAATATGCCGGAAACCGCATCCAGCGTGTGGAACAGCGAGTGGGAAAGGAAAGTGCTTCGGCAGCCTATCGTGGCGGTAAGAAGCTGGCAGTGAAAACTTATGAGAAGTTAAAGGAGCAGAAACAAAAGCAGAGAGAAGCTGCGACAGCCCCTTTGGACGGAGAAACAGGAACGGGTGGCACATCCGCCCAGGCAGGGCAGTCAAAGGCAAAGAAAGGGCGAACAGAAGCCAAAAGAAGCATTAAGGCCAGGCCGGAAGCAGAGAAAACGATCAAGGAAGCTGGAAATCGGATGGTAAAAACAGCGCCCCGTGTGGTGAAAGCCTCTCCGGTTTCTTCCCAGAAGGTGAAAACCCAGGCAGTCTTACAGAAGAAACAAGCACTCAAATCCATGAAAGCAGTCAGGGAAGCGAAACGGGCTGCCATGCACTCTGTTCAGACTGCCAAGCAAAGTGCAAAGACTGCAAAGGCAACCGGAAGAGGATTGAAAGCCATGGCAGAAGCCGCCGCTCATGCAGTGAAAGCTGCATTTGCAGCATTGATGGCAGGTGGAGGCGCAGTGTTTGTCGTTCTGATTCTGATTGTGGGGATCATTGGGGGTGCAGCCTTTTTGGGAAATTCCCAGAGCAGTGAGGCTTTAAGCGCAGAAGTGCTGGCACATACACCTGCCATTCAAAAGTATGCCAGTGAATTTGGCATCCCGGAATATGTTCCTGCCATTCAAGCCATTATGATGCAGGAAAGCGGCGGCAGGGGAACGGATCCCATGCAGGCCAGTGAGTGTCCTTATAACACCCAGTATCCCAATACACCCGGTGCGATTCAGGATGCTGACTATTCCATCAAGGTGGGAATACAGTATTATGCAGATTGTGTCCGGGAAGCCGGATGCCAAAGCCCACAGGATATGGACAAGCTAAAACTCAGTTGGCAGGGATATAATTATGGGAATGGATATATCTCGTGGGCGTTGGAAAAATTTGGCGGTTACAGTGAAGCCAATGCGCTGCAGTTTTCCCAGGAGCAGGCAGCCGCCCATGGCTGGTCGGGGTATGGTGATCCGGAGTATGTGCCTCATGTGATGCGGTATTATTCCGGCGGAGGTTGGTTTACCGGACTTTTTGGAAACAGGCAGCTTGTCACCATTGCGAAAAGCCAGCTTGGAAATGAAGGCGGAGAGAAGTTCTGGTCATGGTGGGGATTTACAGAGAGACAAGAATGGTGTGCTTGCTTTGTCAGTTGGTGTGCGGATCAGGCGGGGCTCATTCAAAACGGAGCTGTGCCAAAGTTTTCCCTTTGTACGGCAGGCGTGGACTGGTTTCAGGCACAGGGGAAATGGCAGGGGGCAGGAAGTGTCCCAAGTCCCGGCATGATTATTTTTTTTGACTGGGATCATGACGGAGCCAGTGACCATGTGGGAATCGTGGAAAGCTGCGATGGAACTACGGTACATACGATTGAAGGAAACAGCGGAGATGCAGTAAGGCAGAACAGCTATACGGTGAATTCCCAGTCCATTTTGGGATATGGACTGGTTGCTTACTAAAAAATGAGAAAAAATCAAAGAACGGATTGCATTGTAGGAGCAGAGGAACAATGCTATAATAGGAAAGCAGGCAGGGCGCACGTCCTGCCTGCTGATAAATATGAAAAGTACAATCATGAGATTGATAAAATAGAGTCATTGGGGAGTGGAATATTTGAAACGGGAAGAAATCTTTGAATATGTAAAAAAGCAATATGGAACAATTCCGGAATATCTTTGGAAGAGTTCTCCGGAGAACGCAATCCTCCGACATAAGAATGGAAAATGGTATGCAGCTATTCTACGGGTTGAAAAATCCAAGTTGGGATTAGAAGAAGAGGGCATGGTAGATGTGATCAATGTAAAGTGCGAACCGGATATGGTGGGACTTCTGACACAGACCTACGGTTTTCTGCCAGGGTATCACATGAATAAGAAGTATTGGATCACCATGTTACTGGATGGAACGGTAAGCGAGGCAAAAATTTTGGATTTTTTGGATATGAGTTATGATTTGATAGATGGGAAAAAAGATTGAGTTTAGAGGTTCCGTAACGAATTTGACATAGGAGGTATTTTATTATGGATAAGAGAGAACAGATGATTCGGTTATGGTTTTCTATGTGGCTGGAAAAGAAAGATTTAGGAACAGATGATATTTTTGCAGAGAACGTGATTTATACAGAAAGTTGGGGACCATGTTATAGCAATCGTGAAACCGTAAAGCATTGGTTTCAGGAATGGAATATGCGAGGGAGTGTAATCGCCTGGGATATCAAACAGTTTTTTCACAAAGGGAATCAGACAGCTGTGGAGTGGTATTTTAAAAATGTGATGGAGAATGGAGACATTGAAGAATTTGATGGAATTTCATTAATTGAATGGTCAGCAGAGAATAAAATCCAATCCTTGAAGGAATTCGGTTGTAATCTTCATAACTATAATCCGTACCAAAAGAGTGATACGCCCCAATTCAGAAAAGAAAAAATTAATTGGTTTTAAATGTTAAGTAAGCGGTACAAAGTAATTTTAGCAAGCAATGAGAAGGTGTGTGGTGACATGCATCTTCTTTTTTGCGTTCCAAAAGATTTTTAAGATTTCAAAAAGAAAATCATAAATTTTTCGATATGTAACATTTCTAGGACATTTCTGTTGTAAAATAAAAATTGGAATGATAGCAAAATTGTCGTAAAGGATGAAAAGGAATGAAACAGATTTTAATCGTAGAAGATGATGAACTTTTAAATAAAATGTTAGTTTACAACCTACAGTCAGAATCCTATGGGATTGTTTCTGTGGAAACGGTAAAAGAAGCCATGGAAGTATTAAAAAGCCAACCGTTTGACCTGGTACTATTGGATATTAATCTTCCTGATGGAAATGGATATGAAATTGCAAAAACAATCCGGGATAAATATAGTGATACCATTGTAATCTTTTTGACCGCAAATGACAGGGAAAGTGATGAGATCCGAGGATATGAACTTGGAGCAGTAGATTATATTACAAAACCTTTTTCCATCCATTCCCTGCAGAGGAAAGTAGAAAATGTACTGCGTATGATGCGGCATCATGTGTCCATGCAGGATGTCTTTGATGATGGCAGGCTGTTTTTAAATTTTGCAGAGCAGACAGCTATGCTGGGTGGGAAGCCATTAACCTTATCTACTTTGGAATTTCGGATGCTGAACCTGTTCTGCCAGAACCGCAATCGTGTATTAACAA
>ERZ827452.604-NODE-604-length-46989-cov-13.652597_pt1 | contig 46989 bp, 68 predicted proteins | sample MGYA00519866_ERZ827452 | MGnify/ENA primary metagenome ERZ827452 (study PRJEB31778, sample SAMEA3449307) | human gut metagenome | biome: human gut; feature: human-associated habitat; material: faeces | place: United Kingdom | collected 2010/2012 ... | reverse complement strand
GTAAAGAGCAGGCTATACCGGGTGATGAAAAAGCTGCGGCTGAACCTCGAGGGTAGCATGGGCTGAGTAATCCGTAGTCAAAGTCAGGGGCTTTTGACCCCGACATCATATATATGCAGGACATAAGACAGATACAGGAAAAGAGATATAGAAAGAGATAACATGACCGGTCCGAACAGACCGGATAGATGGAGAATAGATATGACTGAACAGGAACAGTTGAGGCAATTAAAAGAGGAGTATGAGAATATGACAATACCCGAAACGGGACGGGAACGGCTGCAGGCAGGTATCGACAGAGCCCGGATGGAGAAAAAAAGAGCAGAGCACGCCAGAAGACGTTCTGCATGGACGGCAGTGGCTGCGGCAGCAGTCGTGATGATCGCACTGCCAAATACCAATATACAGATAGCCCATGCCATGGGAAATATTCCGTTGCTGGGTGGCTTTTTTAGGCTGGTAACAGTGCGGCAGTACAATTACAACGATGAGAACCATGATGCCGAAGTAGAACTTGCACAGATCACTTATGGAGAAGATGCGGGAGAAGGTTCTCCCGTAGGAGAAGCGGCAGCCGCTCCTGAGGGCACAGCTGCCGGAAGTGTGGAAGGAGCCAGTGCCGGACAGGAGACTGCGGTAGCAAATCTGTCGGAAGACGGTGTGGAAGCGGTCAACCAGAATATGGAGGCTACGGTAGAGGAACTGATCCGTCAGTTCGAGGATACCTTATCCGAGGAAGGATATCATGGTCTGCATGTAACACAGGAGGTTGTTACGGACAATGCGAGGTATTATACCGTAAAATTAAGCGTTTTGGAGACGGAAGCCAGCGGCTACGAGCATAATCAGTTTTATACGATTGATAAACAGACGGGAAATGTGGTGACACTGGAAGATCTGTTTGCAGAAGGGAGCGACTATATTTCCGCGATCAGCGAGAACATTAAGACCCAGATGCGAGAGCAGATGGCGGCGGACGAAGGCGTGATCTATTTCCTGGATAATGACGATATGCCGGAATTCAATTTTCAGGGGATCACGGAGCAGACGAACTTCTATTTTAATGAAAAGGACGAACTGGTCATTGCCTTTGATGAATACGAAGTGGCTCCCGGTTCTATGGGAGCGCCGGAATTTGTAATTCCGCAGGAAGTGACGGCAGCAATTTTAAAGTAAGCAAAAATATCTAAATGGGGAAACTCCCGCATATCATGAAACAAAAGGATATGTGGGAGTTTTTTATGTCATTGATCGTATTGGATGCGGGGCATGGTGGACCGTGATATGAAATACAGCTACAATTACACAACGTCAGTATTTATGCGGGTTTTAGCACTTATTATATCATGAGATAATAGTGGAATTCCAGCGTGTTTGTGTCTTTATAGAACACGATCTTCTGAACAACACCACGTAGAGCTTCTGCTTTTAGAGTATTTGGCGCGTCACTCTCGATGATATTCAGGACGGACTGGATTTGGGATAGAAATTGCTCTTTGTAATCTGCAGGGGCGGCAGAAGAGGAAGCAGCTAGGTTATCAAGTAATTTTTGCAGATCAATACGTCTTTTCTCTAACATCTCTTTATTCCTTTTGTAATCTTCCAAAGTATCAATTTCGTTCAAATAGGCTTCACGGATACGCTCCATTTTCCGATCTAGAGAGGATAATTCGTGTTCCCAGCGCTGCTGATCAAGTACATCGGTAGGTTCTACTTTTCGTACAAGTGCGTAGGAGACATCTGTAGAGCTGTCCAAAACGCTATGCAGGGAAGCAATGACAGCCTTGGTAAGCTTCTTCGCGGATACGTATTGGGATCCACCGTGCAGACCTTTCATATAACCGAGACATTGAAATCCTTCACCGGAAATGTAGATTTTGCCGTTGGCTTCTGTTCGAGGATACCCCTCTTTATGTGAGAGTGATTTACCGCAAATCGGACACTTTACAAGCCCTGACAACCAATGTTTGGCATGAGACACAGGATGCTCGTAAGGACGCTGCAATTGTTTGCTGCGAGCTCGACGCTCCTGAACAATATTCCAGGTTTCCATATCAATGATAGGTTCGTGGAAACTATCAACTATAATCCATTCAGCCGGATCACGTAAGGTACTCGTATCGCTGGATTCTCTCATGTTATAACGTATCTTACCAATATAGAATGGATTCTCCAAAATATAGATAACAGCTTCCTGGGTAAATTTTCTTCCATTTTTGGTTTTATATTCATGTTCGTTCAGCCAGCGGGTAATATAGTTAATATCACTCCCGGCAGCATACATATCAAAGATTTTACGTACGATAGCCGCTTCTTCAGGGACAATGACAGGATTCTCGTCAGGTGCCTTGGAATATCCGAGTGGCATCTTACCATTGTATAGACCTTTACGCGCGCGGGAGAGCATGGACCTGCGCACCTCTCCGGAAAGATTGATACAATAAAACTCGTCCTGCCATTCAATGATGCTTTCCACCAGACGACCATATGCACCGGCAATCAAAGGCTCGCTGACAGAGACTACATCAATTCCGAGAGTTTTTCGCAAGATTGATTTATAAAATACACTCTCATCCTGATTACGTGCGAAACGGCTAAATTTCCAAAGTACTATAACATCGAAAGGCCTCGGCTTCATTTTTGCAAGGGCAATCATATTTTGGAAGGCATAACGATTTTTGGATTTCCTGCCGGATTTACCATCTTCCTCAATAAAAATGAATTCCTGGGATAAAATGATGTTATGCTCATAACAGTATCGTTGTATCTCTTCTAACTGCGATTCCGGAGAACACTCTAGCTGATCATCAGTACTGACACGGATATAGGTAGCTCCGGTACGTACTTGATCCTCAGAATCAGGGATGTTGTACCTTATTCTCTTTGACATTGCACATTCCTCCTAAGTAAATGTACGGAAAAATGGGCATAAAAATGCCCGGACATATGTTTGCATTGCAATCTGCCCGGGAAAATGATAAAATTCACTTGTTCAAGGTGATTTTATTCGGGTTTCCCGGTAAGATCGGATCAGCTCCGGTGTTGGCGCACTGGGGCTGATTTTATTATTATTAATTATCTGGTGGGGCATCAACGGGAATAGTTTCCCACATTTCCCTCAATTCTTCTGGAGCATCAACTATAAACATACCGGGTATTCCGCTTTGCTTTCGCGTTTTAATAGGATACTCCTTGCCTTCGATAAGAATACAATCATCAGATTCGGTAAAAATATTCAGGTTAAGAACTTCACCTAAAAAATCCAAGTCTCTCTCATAAAGATCTAAATGACGATTTAATTCGGAAGTAAGTGCTCTGTCTATAATATCTCTGGGCTCTTTATAGGGGAATATGTCTAAAAGGTTTAATAATAGACACAAGCCATGCCAGGAATACAAATCGCTCAGAGAACTATCCAAAGGAATAACAGAGGAAATATCATCTAAGCGTACTTCAGCATTAGGTGTGTAGTTATATACACGTCCGCCATGAGCAGCAAGATTGCGATACTCGAGGCAAATTGAGAGAGTGTCGAAAAGAAGCGTTTTTACATCCTTATTGGCACATAGTTCATCGGAACAATTATAAAGCAATTTAACGAAGTATTTTTTTTGAGGTTCCTTAAAAAGCCTTACAAAATTCACCACGGTACTGAAGTAAGATCCCTTAAATAATATCCAAGGAGGGACGATTCCATAAGTTTCTCGATAGTATTTAATAGGATTTTTATCTGATAAAAGATCCTTCTGAAGTTTTTCCAGAGTACCTTTTAAGCCAAAACGTTCTTGGGAGCGTCGTCGGTCTCTAAAATTTTTCCAAGCAAGATAATTATTTTGATCGGTTCCAAATGACTGCGATAATACTTCTGCAGCGGCTGCCTTTATATGCTCTTCCAAAGCTAACATGGATGACATAATAGCATTTCGGAGCGTGTGGTCAAAAGTAAACAGAGAAAAAATCTGCTTGAAAGAGGTTCCTGGTATAAAACCCTTTTTACCATCAGAGTCCTTTTGATAAGGAGCTTTATAACTGTTTATGATGTTATAATATCCAAATTGTTTCAATTGTTCCGAAGCAAAATCGACATCATCAATAATAAGGTCTTTTGAACGAAGAAGTTCAATTTGTTCAGAAATAGTACTATACTCAATCTTTTTATCCATAAGTAATCTCCAAAACAAAAAAAGCCAAGGGAAACCCAAGGCTTTTTCTGTGACCGGACACCAGTCATTCACTAATTAGTGACATTATACTATTATGCTCAAGCCTTGTCAAGTTATTCCTAAAATTTATATTTTTTGAAAAATTGCACCGGTGCAACTATATCAACTCCAACACCACTATCGGGTCGAAGTAGATAACATAATTATCATATTGCACGCAGATACCGTACTTGCTCCGATAGCATTGCAGGGCCTCATGCAGAAACTCCTCTGTGACACCAAGGTAATCAGCCATCTCGTAAGAGGTAGTATAGTGTGCCTTGTGGCAGGAGATGATGCCGTGTAACCCGATCAGTTTGTTATAACTCCAGAGTCTTGCCCGGAGCTCCTGCTTGCGGTTGGAATCGGAGGACTGATCGATAATGTCTCCGACGGTAGTATGGTAATGCCCAAGTTCTTCGGCCAACGTGCATTTCTTTTCGGTTTCATCCAGATCGTGTTTGATAGCGATCCGATTGCCTTTTATCCGTCCGCAGTTTGCGCGGAGCGGTTTCTCCTTTGTGATCAGGTGCTGTTTATCAGCCTCTATCAGTAAATCTGTATATGTAGTCAATAAAATCGCCTCATCATAGTTGTAATGGACTAGAAGTTCTCATCATCCATAATATCATCATCGTGCTTCTGATCTGCTGCGGAAGCTCCGGAAATTGCATGTGCTGCATTTGGATCTAAAGCAGAGGCAGCAGGAGCCGCCAGAGGAATAACCTTGCCAGCCTTTTTCTCTGCGGTAGAGCGTTCCCATTCTTTGGTCAGTGTGAAATCTACCATTTCTCTGCCATGGTCATCGAGATCACGGTATTTCTTTATATGGTCATATTCTGCCAGCGTAACATCGTTTTGTTGTTTTTTTATCTTAACAGCATCTTGAAACAAGTAGTTTGCGTCCACGTTTAACGTTTCCATTAATTTATATATAATTTGTTCTTTCGGATGGCTGGTTTCCTTTTCGTAGTTGGTAATAGCAGAACCAGTTACGCCAATTAAGGCACCGAGTTCAGTTTGGGTTAACCCCATTCGTTCTCTTGCTTCTTTTATTCTATATCCAATACCCATACACACACCTCTTTCTTTGCTAATAATATAACTCAAAAATATTCAAATGTAAATACAAAAAACTCAAGATATTTTAGAAAATGTATTGACAGCTAAAGAAACATGAGTTATTCTGTAAAAGAACTAAAGAAACTTTAGGAAAGGAGAACAAAATTGAATTCTATCGTAGCACCTAACGTAAAAAGAATAATTAAGCAGAAATGTTTAAAGCAATCTGCGGTAGCTGCCAGGGCTGGCTATACTCCAAATCAGTTTTGCTCCATGATGAAGGGCCGAAAGATTATCAAAGATATAGACATTATGAATATCGCGATAGCTTTGGGGGTAGATGCCAATGAACTATTTAAGAAGGAGGAATAAGCAATGAGCAAAGTAGATGAGCTGATCGATGCACTGGCTGAGCACATCAAAAAGCGTATCGATGAAGGTAATGACATGGAGAATGAGATCACCGAAAAGACGAAGGCTCTTGCAGAGCTGGTGTCTGCAAGAGCCAAGGGATATTAGTCGAGAGCCTTGTTATTCAATTCGACCAGTTTGTTGTAGATTTCCTGCATGAAATCAGCAACATCTTCACCACCCGTTTTATTAGGAGAAATGGTGGTGTTGGACATTTTGGCAACGGTAATATCTCTGACAACGTCAATAAGGTATTTGTTGACTCTGGGATCCATAATGAATACCTCCTTTCTACAATTAAACGAAACAAACGTTCTGCAATAATTGTAGAAAACAAATGTTCGTATGTCAAGATAAAAAATACAATATATGCACATTTTATTTTAAAACAAACAAGATATTGCGCATTTATAGGGAAGGAGGCAGCAGGAATGAAAGCAAGAAAATTTTTGGAATGTAAAAATAATGGTCAGCCTTCCATTACCATTACATACACAGGAAATTTACCGGAAAAGGAAAGGCTAACCAAGGCGAAAGAGTTTTCTATGAAAGCTCGTCTAAAAGCGGGGAGAAGACGGGATGCAGCTTATTAATGGTGAAGAGGTAAGGCTTAAGAGAAGCCAGAGCTTCTTCTTCCATCTCAAGTTCTCCTCGGAGGGCTAAATAAGCATTGTCGATTGCTATAGCAATACATAATGCTTCTTGATTACTGGGAGATTGGTGATTAAAAAGTTTTGTACCTGCAGATTCGGCAAGCTGGAGAGCAATGTCCAGATCCTCATCTGTTTCATAACAGTCGCAGGCAGGAAGGGCTAACAAGGCGGTTGAAATAGCAAGTACATCATTGTCGGAAATGCTGAAATTAATTTTTTTCATGAGGATTCTCCTTTTGTAAATATATTTTTGTATAAAAATTTAACCAGAGTATAAGAAAAAACGACAAAAAACAACTTATAAAGAGAATACCGCCGCCAATTTTGGAAAGGAAAATGGCGGTGGAGGGCACTAAAGAAGATTAGAACTCATATGGGTTCCGTAGAGAGAAGCATCTTCTAATTCGGAAGCATTATCAACAGATTCCAATGGATCAAAATCAGCCCAAAGACTAGTGTCGTTTGTGTTACAACCTGAAAAATTGAGACTGGCAGGAAAATCATCATCAGCTTCTGAGATAGAGACCTCTACGATATTCATTCCACTTCTTCGGATGTCTTGGACAAGCGAGCGGAGCTCTGAAACACTTACATAAATAGAGTTTTCCATAAAAAGTATCCTTTCTTTTGTACTCGGCTGCTGCAACAGCCTGTAAGTACAGTATAGAAAAATGAGAGATCATATTCAATAAGAAAAACACTTCGATTTATCGAACGAGTTATTTCGGAGAACCGAAACAGTAAAGGAGGCAGCAGGAATGTGGATAGGAGTATGGCTAAAAAGAATCGTAGCCATGATGGTAATATTGGTCGTTGCTGTAATAGTGAAATATTATCTGGGTGACATATGCGGTTTTGCGGCAGCAATTTTTTTGTATACCATTCTTATGGACTGGATGGAGTGTTAATAGAGCTTATCCGATAGCTTGATTCCCGCCCAGAGGATAACTGAAAGTAATAACAGCCCACCAATCTGAAAAATGTCATTTAGCGAGCTAAAGAGATAATACAGATAAGCAACGATGCCAAGAATAGCGCCTATACTCAACAGGTAAATGCATAGGAATGCGATTATATGCAGAACTATATAACAAATGAAGAAAGAAATATGCATATATTGCTTGCGGTTAATCCGATAGAAATAGCTTCTGAGTTTTAAACCAAGTTTTTTGCAAGAACGGTCATAGAGCCTATTCACATAGGAACACAGGTGGTTGTAATTAGATTGAGATGGATTCTTTTCGCAGTAATAACTTAGCTCCAACAATTTTCCGTCAGCAATATTACGATTTTCATTTATGAGCTTAATAGCTCTTCGCAGGACAGCAGGATCTACTTTTTGAAAGAGGACAGGTTCCAAAAGATCAAAGAGTGGAGAAATGAGATTGTTATGTTGCTCCTGGGCAAAGGAGAGAGAATGCTCACCTTTGAAAATGTATATAGAAACGGCGGCAGCGAGAAGAATACCAACGAAATTAAGGTAATCGGAGTTGGCTTGAACGCTATCAAAAATGGATGAAAAGAAATTCATAAGTATACCTCCTAAATTTTTTCAAATTGGTAATTGGACACTATCAATTATAGAAAAAGAACATGGAGGATGCAACTATCATCTCATCACTAATAAGGGAAGGAGGCAGCAGGATGGAGAGAATCGACAGATTATATGCTCTCTTGGAGCGTAACGACATTGACGAGGACACCAAGGCAGCGCTGCGGTGGGCAATCTTCGAGTTGGAGGATGCAACTTAGACAACCATAGCACCATAAGCTGTAGAAAAGCAGTCAGGAGGTACATATGCGGATTGTAAATTTAATCCACATCGGGGATCAGGTATTGTCACTGGATGATATGGATCCCATGAAAAAGGCAGAGATTGCCTTACGGCTGAATGAACAGAGTCTGAAGACTTTGGGATATGCAGCCAAGAAGGAAAAAGAAACAGCATAACTGCAAGTATCTGTGCCCTGTACGTGGTGTATTCCCAACACCACACTCCCCTTTTACACAATTAGCGTGTGTGTCCAGGATCCCCACCTGGGCACCACGTAGAGGGCATGGATGGGACAAGCATAATAGATCACGTTCTGTGCGTGGTGTCATCTGACAGCACCACATACCCATTGACGGCATGTCACTGCTATGACGGCATGCCGACCTCCTTCCGGTGGGCCCGGTAGATCAGCGCCGGGCACCACGCAGAGGGCGTGATCAGAAAGGATAAGTATGAGAGACATCAGTTATTTTGTCACCGAAGTTTTACGGTACAAAGATGGCCACGAATACTGGGAGGCATGTAATTTACAACTGGCTACGCAAGTCTATGAAGAAGTAAAGAAGTCAGTCCCAGAGGCTAAATATTATAACTTTGAAGGTTTGCAGATTATTACGACAAATGATAAACAGAGGAAGTCCTTATTGAGCACGATGGAACTGATGGAGGATCTCTGTAATAGCAGACTGACCGCAATACAGAAACTGAGAAAACAGATATATGGAGGGGATACAGATGTATAAAGATATCGTGATATCATTCCTGGGAGCGTGGATTTTGAGGGATGTTTTTGGAACAACAGAAGCAGGAGAGCAGATCGCCATGATCATGGGTTTGGCGGCTATGCTTTTTATTTTTTGCCTTTTTTGCGAGGAACAGGCAGAAAAATGGCAGGAAAAGCGCCGGAGGGCACGAATTATGGAGCTGAGGATAGCACAGTTGAGAGGAGGCAGGATGCGTGAAAGACGAGAGAGTGCAGGAGATCATGAAGAGGCTGGAGCAGACACCAACGCAGCCATTGATGATGTTGGTTGACCATGAGGCACAGGAAGTTTTCCCGTACGTCCTCAAGCGATACCGGGATGCACACCTGATCATGATGAAAGGCATCCGGTACATCACAATCAGCGATGATGCCATCCGGGTCATACTGGACCGCCTGCAGCGTGAGAGGGCAGATTTTAAACGCACGGTGGAGTACTACGACAGGGAGATCCAGGGTGTGGAGTACCTGCTGACAGGCAAAAAGCGGTACTACTGGTCACCGGATAATTACATAGTAGAGCCTGTCTATGCAGAGCGATAAAAAAGCCGGCATTTGGCGATGCCGGCCAGCTCACAGAGCTACGTATATAGACAAGATTATTGTAACTCTGTAAGCCAAAAAAGTCAAGAAAAAAGGGGCTTTTAATAGCCTTTGAGGACTTGATTGAAGTATTAAAGATAGGATCAAACAGAGGTATGAGTTACATAAAAGAAACTGACAGATATACCAATGTGATAGAGGTAAGGGAGTATCACAACGGGAAGTATGGAGCACCGGGGATGACAAGGCAGGATAAAAAGAAACCTACCCCAGAGCAGATGGAAAAGGTCAATCAGTATAACAAGGAGAGGATCTGCCGGAAGAAGATGCGGAGATGGTTCCGAAAGAAGGATCTCTTCATTACGCTGACTTATGCGGTGGATGCCAGACCTCCGGATATGAAGACAGCGAAGGAACATTTCAAGGCATTTATCAAAAAGGTGCGGAAATTTTATCACAGAGCAGGATACGAGTTGCGTTGGATCAGAAACATAGAGGTCGGCACGAAGAATGCGTGGCATATCCACATTGTCATGAATAGGATCCAAGATGCGGATCTGATCATAGCGGAAGCATGGTCATATGGAGAAGTAGATATCAGGCTCTGTTACAAAAAAGGAGAGTTCAGGGAACTGGCTCATTATATGGTCAAGACTCCAAAGACGGAACCACGTATCAGAGAGTCCAGTTATTCTACCTCCCGGAATCTTCCTCTTCCGCCACCTGAGAGGGATGTCATTGAGAGATGGGAGACCTGGGACAAGGTCAGAATACCGAAAGGATTTTACGTGGACTGGGATTCGTACCATGAGGGAGAGAACCCGAAGACGGGACAACCTTACAGGGAATACACACTGTTCCGGATCCAGGAGAAAGAAGAAAAAGAAATAAGTCGCAGAAGACAACGGTGGAAGAAATCGAAGAAAAGGAAACCGCCAAACAGGGTAAGGAGGTGTTGATTTTGGAAAATGAATTGAAAGTAGTGGATATCTTTATAGGCACGACTCTCCGGGGATCTGCAAAGGGATCCGGGCGGGTAATGTACATTATGCGCACGAAGAGAAAGAACGGTAGCGATTATGAGGCCGCCCCGCAGATTGCCGAGTATGATGACACTACGGAGAGCGCATCCGTCCTCTATGCCATCCGGGATGCACTGCAGCGTCTCAACTATGCCTGCACGGTGGTGATCCACACGGAATGCAGTAACGTGGCAGCAGCCATCAGCCAAGGCTGGCCGGAGAAGTGGCGGCGGAACGGCTGGAAGAGCGCCAAGGGAAACGATGTCAAGAATGCGATTCTGTGGGAAATGGTCCTACAGCAGATTGAGGACGGGGGGCATATCCTGCTGGCGGAGAACGAAAAGCACGAATATGCCGAGTGGATGAGGTTCAACCTGCCACTGAAACGAGCACTAAAAGACATTTTTGCAGAAGTGTCGAAAAGCTGACCGCATGAGTAGAGTACTCATGTTAGAGACGATTTTGTTGAGGTCAACAAAACATGGAAAGTATAACAATTTGACAATATTGCACCGGTGCAACCGGAGAAGGAGATCAGATGGAGAAATTTAAGACAGTAAAAGAGTTGAATGATAAGGCAGCAGAACTGAAGAGCGCAGGAGATTTGTCAGAACTGGTAAAACTGGCAGAGAAAAACGGACTGGAGAAAGAGGATGCAGAGGACTACATGGATAGCGACGATCCGGAGGAGACGCTCTGTAATGAGACGATGGCAGCTATTGGAAAACTGAAGCTGGAAGAACAGGACATGAAGTTAGAGAGCCAGATGAAGGACTGGAAGGAGTTTGTAGTGCAGATGATATTGGAGTACCCTGCACAGCACAAAGAGGAAGACGGTGCTGCACTGGCAAATGCAGTATTTAATCCGGATAAGAAGCTCTTGGATGTACTGGCAGCAGGACTGAAGATGGCATCAGAAAACAGAGTAAAAATCGACCGGAGAATCACGAAGGCAGCAGGACTGCCGGAAAGCGCCGGACAGATCGGGATGTGTGGCAGGGATGAACTGAAGAAGATCATACTGGACTACTATATGGGAAAGCAGGTGTGAAATGCGTGCATATAAAGGATTCCATAAAGACCTGAACTGTACGATGGGAAAAGGTGTATTTTATTACGAACCTGGGAAATGGTACAGCGAGCAGGAGGCGAGATGTGCTGATACCGGCTTCCATGCGACGGACAATCCGTTGGAAGTATTGAGATGGTATTCCGGTGAGGATGACAGATATTTTGCCGTGGAACTGCGGGGAAATATAGACGAGGACGGATACGGCAGCAGGATTGCGGCACCGGAGATTATGCTGGTAAAAGAACTTACGATAGATGACCTGTATCGTCTGGGAGTGTTGTGGATGTCAAAACATCCGAAAGCCAAACTGGCAGCAGCCGTAATGGTGGAGAGCGGGGAAACATACAGAAATGGAAATGTTATCGTCCGGGGAAAAAATCCGAGAGCCCGTGGGAAAGCAGGGGATAACCTTTACATTGTCAGGGACGACGGCGACGGGGACATCGTGGAAATCGGTGCTTTTAGGGTAGACGGGATAAAGATCCTGCCGGATGTGTATTATGACGCAAAAGGGAGGCGGATAAATGAGAAAAAGTGAACTGGAGAAGCTGAGAACTCTGAATGCCACTCCCGCCATGATCAAAGCATTGCAGGAGCCGGGAACAAAAAGATATTATGGCGGAAAGATTAACGAGGAGAAATACCATCTGGCGGCGAGATGCCAACAGCTAGGCGGATATTTGAAAGTATCTATCTGTACCAAGAAAGATATAAGCAAAAAAGTGTATACACCGAAGTGGGATATCTTTATTAACTACGAAGGCGATGAGTATATCACAAGGGAGAGGCAGCAGGATGGATCCTACAAATGGCGTAAGGCATATGGATACAATCTGGAAGATTACACCTGGTATAACAAGGACTGGGATGAGTACGTATACATGAATCCGGATAGCAGCAGCCAGATACAGAAGATCCTGGGGACAATAAAAAAAGGATTTTGGGGGATGTGTGAGTGGCAGGAAGGCTGCAAAAAACGAAATGAGGATAAAAAAATAAAGAAGCTGACGGATCAGTGGGATAAGGATATGCAGCCGATCAAGGATCCACCAAAAGGATTCGAGAACTGGTGGCATCATAACGCATTCGACGGCAGTAATTATATTTATTATGCCTCGTCGAAATCTACGGAAGGATATTGTACGTCGTGCATCGGCAGGGTAAAGCTGCCGGAAAAACCGACACACAACACAGAGAGTAGATGCCCAGTCTGTAAGAAAAAGGTCACATACATATCGCGGGCAAAGAAAACACAATGCATCTGGACCCGTGCACATGATGCTTCCTGCATCCAAAGATATAAGGACGGACTGGTGCAGAGAGACTTTGAAGTGCGGAGATATGACGATAAGGATGCCCTGAGCATTAATAAATCTACTTACACCATCCACGAGTACAGGAGAACCATTGTCACAGCAAAAGGATGGGGAACATATATCTACATGGATTATCGCAGACGGGGAATGCGTTGGGCAGCAGATCCTGAAGCCTGGGTGGGAAAACACTACGAGACAATGTACCAAAAAAATTTTGGTCAGATATTTAGAAAATACAAAACGGCATATCCGATTGCCGTGAAACAAGGGTATAAGGCAGCAGGTCTGAGGTATTTTTTAAGCCAGGAACATCGCTATCCAGCCATTGAGATGGTCTACAAGGCAGGGCTATACAGGTTGGGGAATGAAATGGTAAATGACGGCTGGTTAAAGCTGAACGGAGTACTGGACAACAAAGCATCTGGTGGACTTGCAAAGATCCTGAAAATAGATAATGCCCGGATGAAACGATTAAAAAACATGAATGGCAATATCGAGATGCTCAGATGGCTGCAAAAAGAAAAACAAATGAACACGATATTGCGCGATTGTGATATAAGAACACTCACGGAAGCAGATATCAGTCCGGAGGTTTTGGAAAGATCAGAAATCGGAAAATATCTGACTATCGAAAAAATCTGCAACTACCTGAATAAACAGGCAGAACTGAGATCATCAATAAAAGGTCACGCATTAAAAACAGCAATATGGAGAGACTGGGAAGACTATGTGAACATGATGATCCGGCAGAAAATGGACTGCAGCAAAGAAATCCTGCTGAAGCCGAAAGACCTTACCATCGCACACAATGAGCTTGTAGCCAGGATATCCATGATGGATCAGAAGAAGGAGATATCCGCAAAGAAAAAGAGATTTGCAAGTGCACAGAAACTTTTAGAATCCGGAGAACTTAGAAAATATGAGTATGATAACGGCACTTACTGCATCGTAGCTCCCAGAAGTATCGATGATATCTACAGGGAAGGAATTACATTAAAACACTGCATCCACACCTGTGATATTTATTTCCAGCGGATCAACATCAGGGAGACATATCTGCTCTTTCTCCGGCACAGTGCAAAACCGGATACTCCCTGGTACACAGTAGAGATCGAGCCGGGCGGAAACATCCGTCAAAAAAAATCTGTACTGAATGAAGCGTACAAGGACCTGAACGATGCAATGCCGTTTTTGCAGGAGTGGCAGCACTGGGTAAAGAAAAACCTGTCCGAAGAGGACAAGAAACTGGCAGAGATGAGCGATAAGGCTCGCAGGGAAGGCTATAAAAAACTGCGGGAAGAGAAAAAAATAATATGGCACGGGAGCCTGCAGGGAACACTGCTTGCGGATGCTCTGGAGAGTGACTTTATGGAGGTAATCTGATGGAATTAATGGAATACACAAAAACATATCAAGAATATAAACGGGAGCTGGATGCAGTGCTCACCCGGACGGCAGAGGACTTTGTGCAGATCGGATATCTGCTCAAAGTAGCCAGGGACACAGATATTCTGGCAGAGAGCGGCTATGCAACGGTAACGGACTTCGCGAAAGCGGAATATGGCATAGATAAGACGCAGGTAAGCCGCTTTATCAGCATCAATGACAGATTTTCAGAGGGCGGTTACTCGGATCACCTGCTCCCGAACTATAAGGGATTTGGTTATGCAAAACTCACCCTGATGCTGCAGATACCGGACGAGATCAACGAGGCATTGCCTCCCACACTGTCCAAGGCGGAAATCCAGGACATAAAAGACGAGGTGGACGCTGAAAGCAAGGTTACGGACATCGAGGTGGAAATCGAAAGGGCAGAGGCAGCAGCCGTCACGGACAAGCCCATGCTTCCGCCGGAGGGATCACCGCTGAAAAGAAATCTATGGCAGCTGGGGAAAGAGCAGGAAGAGCTCTTCCGGAAGCTGTGGAAGATATGTTTTTTACATACTGCATTTGGCAACAAAAATAATGCAGAGATTATGGATATCCTGATTCCGCAGGGAGACGCAGTGTATACCGTCAGGATCCCGGGAGAGCGTAGGACGCAGATCATTATAAATTCTGATGGAGCTACCATGGTGAATTTGAAAACGCTGGAGCGGAGCAAATACACAGAGGATCAGATCTGTGATGCAGTCCGGTCTCTCATAGATGGAGGCAGCAGTCCTGAGGAGCAGTACAAGAAACTCTATGGCGAGGAACTGACTCCAGAAGAATCGGAAATTGCACCGGTGCAACCGGATGAGACTCCGAAAGAAAAGAAACCGGAAAAGCGTAAGGAATCCCGTGTGACCAAGGCAAATACCGAAAAGAAAAAGCCCAAGGAACCGGAAAGAAAGCCGGAGCAGATGACCATCCCCGGAGCCGCACCTGATCCTGCACCGGAAGAGCCGCAAACACAGGTAAATGACTCGTCCTCCGGGGAAACTGACGCGGATAATCAGAATACCGACACCATGGGATCGGAAGAGCAGATACCTGGGCAGACCGACATCGAAAATGACTTTCCGCAATATTGTCCGGACAAAGGAGACAAGCGCGCAGCTTATCGTCAGTCCATCCGTGGCAGCGTGGAGAACCTGGTACGATATGTCGAGATGGATCTGATTGCATCAGCGCGGCAGCAGCTATCCGATATCTCCGGCTATTTGGATCGTCTGGAAGAACTCAGCAAAGGAGGCGGAGCGGATGGCGAAGATGTCGAAACAGGCGAGAGCGAGGGAGTTTAATGCCGCCTCCCGGCAGATTATAAAAGAGCGGGATCTGTATCAGTGTATCTTTTGCCGCATGGGATATCACATGGAGGACGTCACCTGGTATGGACAGCAGCTGCAGAGCATCATGCACTATATCCCGAGATCCCGAGGAGGACTCGGGATCCCGCAGAATGGAGCCCTGGGTTGCCAAAGCCATCATGAGATGCTGGACAATGGCAACAAAGGTAGACGGAATGAGATGCTGCAGATGTTTAGGCAGTACCTACAGGACCATTACCCAGACTGGTCGGAGGATGCCCTGACCTACAGCAAATGGAAATAATGTATATACAAATTTGTATATACAAAAATCGGAGGATATATGAAAGCAAAGACAGAAGTTATCTCGCTCCGGCTGACACCGGAGGAAAAGCGCAGATTAGAATATAGTGCAGAAAAAATGGGAAAGAGCCAGTCATATATCCTGATTACAGCATTAAATGCATATTACAGATCTGTCCGGAAGAATCTGGACGGTGTAATAGAAGAATAGACCTTTTGGAGTGTACTCACAATCACTGTAAACGAAGCCACGGGGCGGCCGCTGAGACCAAGAGGCAGCAGCCGCCCGGGAAGGAGACAACAATGCAGGAGTATAAGGACTGGAACGGCAATCTTCTGCCGGATCCTGCGCCACGCATCCGCAACATACATATAGGCACTATCATCAAAACAGAACACAAGATTATAGAGGAGCCGCTGGAGACCCGCGGACGGGGACAACACCGATTTATCAGCGATGTCAGAGAATACGAGGTAACCGCAATTTATCCATACATGGTCCAGGCACGCGACCGCAAAACCGGATTTAAGAGGAGCTTTTCTTATGGGGAGTTGACCATGATGGGGCTGGAGTGGCAGGAAGGAGGCAGCAGTCATGCTGACATTACCGATCAAGAAAAAATGGTTTGATATGATCTTATCAGGCGAGAAGCAGGAAGAATACCGGGAGATAACAGCATATTATCAGGTGCGGTTTGCAAATTTATGGAAATTTGACGCGTTTAATGGCTCCGCCATCCGGGAAATCCGGTTCAGAAACGGTTATTCCAGTAATAGCCCCTCTTTTGTGGCAAAGTGCACCCTGAGAACCGGAACAGGCAACCTCAAATGGGGAGCGGAGCCTGGAAAAAAGTATTATATTTTAAAAATCCATGAGATATCAGACAGGAGGATGTCATGAAAAATAAAAGTGTATGGCTTGCGTATGCAGCAGCCTGGATATCTACGGCAACAGCAGTGATATTTGCCATCAAATATACCGGATCTGCGTGGTGCTTAGTAGCGCTGATGCTACCGGCAATGCAAAAGATAAGTATCAGCAACGAGGAGAATGGCAAGTAGAGGAGGCAGCAGGATGGGTAAAAGAGATATTTTATCAAAAGCAGAAAACGAGGGAGCCCTGAGCGGCAAGGAGTTTTCTCTGCTCATGCAGGAGCTTTTGGTCTCACCGGGCGGATATGTAATCGACACAGGAAACTGGGAAAATGTCAATGCTGCAGTAGCGGTACTCCTGCAGGAGAGAATCCGACGGCATCCGATACTGTGGAGATTGTTTATGGTTGGGTAACTTAGGATTTAGCGGAGGTAGAACATGAGATTATATCAGGAAAATGCGAAGGAACTTGTTGGTAAGAAAATTGACTGTTATCGAAGAATGGGTGGATGTTATCCTATGGAAATTATTGAGATAAATGGGATTCTACACGTAAAAGATGCCGTTGGGGTGTGTATGCCGATTCCAGATAAAGAAGAAGATTTTAACTGCACACATTTTGATTACGCATTTCAGGAAGTGGAGTTATGACATGAGCTGTATGCGATGTATCTGCGAGCATTGTGCAAATAATCCAAACTGCTTTGATCATTGCCAGGGAGAGATGGATGATCCGTGCTTTAACTGCGATGATTGCATTCACTGGGATGGAAAGACAGGACGGGAGATGTGGAGGGACGAGTGCCCTAAGTACAAGATAACCGAGTACTGGGCAGCGCATCTCCGGCGCAAAATGAAAATCATTTAGGATTTAGCGGAGGAATGAAATGTTAAAACCAAATTGTGAAGCAAAAGAATTTGAAAAGTACGGATTTAAGCGTTGTAAAGGAACAGCAAAAGAAAGCGAATGTTATTATTTGTGCGTTGCCAGAGGGTGCAAAATGCTTTTCGTAAGTAATTGTTGTTTTTGTGTTAATGATTGGAAAGACGATGATCCACGAATACATAAAAATCCAAATTGCAAATACAGAGATCATAGAGATTCACTAGATATTATATATGATTTGATTAAGGCTGATATGCTGGTTAAGGTAAACTGAAATTTAGTGAAGAAAGGAAGAATTATATGGCTAAAGCAGTATTAGTGATGGATATGCCGGAATCGTGTGTTGAATGTAATTTAAACTACATGATACCGCTTGGAAGTAGGTTAAGATGTCATGCGTTTGTGCTAGGAAAAGCAATTGATTCTAATACACGTAAAAAGCCGAAATGGTGTCCACTCAGGGAGCTGCCGGAACGTGAGACAGAGATGACCGATGAGGACGATCTCGGAAAGGATTATGTCAGAGGTACAATGGATGGTTGGAACGCGTGCCTGGAGGAGATAGATCCTTTAAAAAATACATAAGTAATATTTATGTAAGAAAAATAAAAAAAGTTTCAAAAAAATAAAAATTATTTTCAAAAATGCTTCCGTTGGCGGTTTTTCTTTACATATACAAGTGTAAGACAAATGCACTTATAAAAAATATGCAAAGGAGAAAAAACAATGGCAAATAATTTTTATGATGTGGAAATGTACAATCTGGATCCGAATTACGACGAGAGTAATGTAGAACTGGACAGCTACGAGCGCGAAGCGGATTACTATGAATCTGAACGTGCTGAGGGAGTAACAGTGAAAAATTACGCTGATACTAATGATCCTGTTTGCGAGAGGCTACATAACTGGAATGACTGTTTCTGGTTTCGGAAGTATTTCGGAATGTAGTACATAACGTACTACGGAAGATCTGGGAGTGTCGTACATATCTGTGCGGCATTCCCGGGACATTCCAGGAAGATGAAAGGAGTGGTAGAAAAAGAAAAAATGTTAAAAGTGTAATAAGTATCATAATACACAATTTGAAATTCCAGCTGCAGAAGGACTGCAATCGTTACATAAAAACAGCGGTAGACCATCCGACCAAAGATAGCATCTACCGCTCACTGCTTAAGGACATCATATCATAATGTGATACCTTAGGCAATACGAAAGAGGTGCGCATATGACTAAAAACGATTTAATCAACGACGTAGCCTATGAATTACGTGACAGCATGACAAAGGAACAAATCGACCGGATGAAGATTACGCTTTACGTAAAATTGCAGGACTTCGAGCTGGCAGAGATCAAACAGCTGCCTATGACTATGGAGCATGACAATGAGTGGTTAATGCAAAGGTACTGTGTGGACAGCGTGGCAGCAGGACTCCATGTAGGGACAATACGGAGCTATATCGGCATTATCCGTAAGTTTTTTAATCATGTCGGAAAAAATTATAAATATGTGACAGCGCAGGATATTACAGATTACCTTGCTATTAGATCCTATCGTGATCACATCAGCCACAATTATAAATCCACAATATACCGGTATCTCTGTACGTTCTTCAGCTGGGCATTTAAGAAGCGACATATCCAGGATAATATTGTTGATGCAGTAGATAAGGTTAAGCAGATCAAGAAAAAGAAGGTACGATTGACAGATGAGGAAGTTGAAACTATCCGCTATGCGCTGCAAACGCCAAAGGAAAAGGCTTTGTTTGAATTGATGATCTGTACCGGCATGAGAGTTGGAGAAATTTCTTACCTCAATGTGTCAGATATTGATCTGACAAATAAGCAGGTATCAATTTACGCAGAAAAAACGGATACCTACCGCACCGGAATGCTTACGCCGGTAGCGGTCATGGCATTAAGAAATTATATCGGGGACAGACCGGGAACAGATCCGCTGTTTTTGGCAGATCGGGCACCGCATAACAGAATGAAAGAGTATGGAATCGAAAAGTTGGCTAAAGAAATGGCTGTCCGGGGAGGAGTAACCAGGATAACAGCAACCGTGCATGTGTATCGCAAGACATTTGCAAGCGTGTTATATCGCAAGACTGGGGATGTACTGTTGGTGAGTAAGCTGTTAGGTCATGCAAAGCCGGATATGACGGTCCAGTATTACTTAATTGATGATATTGAAGAAATGCAACACAAATACAACAGAGTAGCATAGCAAACGCACCGGAATTGCACCGGTGCATCCCTAAAAGGAGTACATTAATGTGGAGGATAAAATGACCTTGGTGAAGAGGACATCCTTTTTTATTAAATAATAGTTATAAAATTGAACAATGAAGTAATTCATGGTACAATAAATAATACCTAAAACAGAAAGGGGTAATGAAACAATGGCTAAATGTATTTGTTGTGGAAAAAAAGGAGCAGAATATCAACACTACAATGGTGGGTATGTATGCGATGAGTGTGTGGGCCGATATTTTACATGTCCTGATTGTGGGCGAGTATTTGATTTGGATGATTTTGAAAATGGTGATGCAGGAAATGGATTTTGTGCAAAATGTGCACCGAATCATTAAAGCAGGTAAGATGTTATGAATACACATGCCCTGATTGCGACAAAGGCGTGGAATATAAAGACATATATTCATTTTATGATAAATAGAAGAATATAGGGAAACTATGAATTGAAAGAGCCACTGAGCCGATGCATGGAGAAGTCCATGTGCCGGCTCTTTTATTTTTGAAGAAAGGAGGCAGCAGGTGTCAGCGAAGAAAAATCCACTATGTGATAAAGCACATGAAATGTATAAGCAAGGAATGAAACTGGTAGATATTGCCGATGCCTTGAAAGTGCCTCCCGGGACTGTCAGACGATGGAAAAGTACACATGGATGGGATGGCGAACGTTCGGCATCCGAAAGCGAACGTTCGGATAAGGAAAAAATGGTTAAAAACCCACCTGCGGATGATGGCACGAAGGATACTCTGCAGAACGATGAACTAACCTCGGAACAGCAGATTTTCTGCGTATATTACAGTAAAACATTTAATGCAGCTCAGAGCTACCAGAAGGCATACGGATGCACATACGAATCTGCACTCTGCGCAGGCCCCCGATTGTTAGGAAATGTTAGGGTAAGAACAGAGATAGAACGGCTGAAGGAATTGAAACGACAGCAGATCGTTACGGGTACTGAGGATATAGTAGAATTGCAGATGCGGATAGCATTTGCGGACATTGGCAATTACCTGACATTCAGTGAAAAAGAATATACGGATCCTGAAACGCAGGAGAAGAAATCAATCAGTGCTGTCGATTTAAAAGCATCAGTAAATACGGATACGCAGCTGATCCGGGAGGTGAAGGATGGAAAATATGGTGTATCCATAAAACTGGAGGACAGGCAAAAGGCTATTAACTGGCTTACAAAGTATTTCCTGATGCACCCCGAGAGCAAGTACCGGGCAGAATATGAAAAGAAACGTGCCGAAGCAAATGATAATAGCACAGAGGATATTTTGAAAAACATACAGACTATAGCAGACATCCTGAAAAATCCGGTAGCCAACCGCAAAATAGAAGATTTCGAGGAGCAGGCAAATGAATAAGCCGGCACCGTTCAGTGAACGGCAATATCAATATTTTCTTCGCTGCTTGCACAGCTGGTTTAATGTGGCGGAGGGTGGAAAACGTGGCGGGAAGAATGTGCTCCAGACATTGATCTTCTGCACACTGTTGGAAACACACAAAAACAAGATTCACTTGGTAGCAGGAGTATCAAATGCGACGGCAAAACTGAATATTCTTGACTGCGATGGGTATGGTCTGCTGAATTACTTTGAAGGAAGATGTCGGGAAGGAAAATACAAGGACAGAGACTGTGTGTATGTGCAGACAAAAACCGGAGAGAAGGTCGTGCTGGTATCCGGTGGCGGAAAAGATGGTGACGAGAAGCTGATCAAGGGTAATACATACGGTATGGCATATGTGACAGAAGCAAACGAATGTCATCAGAAATTTCTGAAAGAGGTATTTGACAGAACATTATCCAGTTCTGACCGGAAGATATTCCACGACCTGAATCCTAAAGAGGAAGAACACTGGTATTATACAGATATCTTGAAATTTCATGAGGAACAGCAGGTGTTGCATTCGGATTACGGCTATAACTATGGGCACTTTACTTTAGTTGATAATATGAGCATGACGGACGAACGGATCCGGGCAGTGCTCATCACCTATCAGAAAGACACGGTGTGGTACCGGCGTGATATAAAAGGAGAGCGTGCGGTTGCAGAGGGAATCGTATTTCCTAAGTTTGCAAACAATAACGAGCCATATCTGTATGATGAGGAAAAAGATCCGCTAGTTGCAAGAGATGCATATGGCAAATTAATACATAAACCGTTCAAGGTAACGATGGGGATCGATTTTGGCGGAAATGGATCCATGACAACCTTTACGCTGAAGTTGTATTTTAACAGGTATCATGATCTCAGAACGGCAGAAGAGGATTTTCTTCCACTGTCAGATGATATAGATGCAGATATGATCTGCAAAAAATATGTAGAGTTTTATAACAGGTGTAGAGATAAATACGAAAGAATCGACTGGGTATTCCCAGACAGTGCCAGCACAACAATGATAAACAGCTTGCGGAGTGCTGCCAAAAATGCAGGACTACCATATCAGAACATAAAGGGATGTCGAAAGAATGAAATATCGGAAAGACCAAGAACAATGGATAGGCTGTTAAATACCGGCCGGATAAAGATTAATCGGAAGTGTGAACATCTGCGAAAGGCAATAGGAATCCTAAAGTGGGACGAGGACCATCCGAACCAGCCGGAAGATAAGAATATAGGTAACTGTAATGACTGGTGGGATGCGGAATGCTACACCTGGTTGGATTTTGTGGAGTATGTAGATTTAGACAGGTAAAGTTGCACCGGTGCAACAGAAGGAGAAGAACATGGAAGGATGCGTTAAAAATTTCTTACAGACAAAGGGATATACAGTGAATGATAATGCACTGGGGAAAATTCAGATATGTGATGACTGGTATAGTAACAGAATAATTGAGAATTTTCATAAGCGAAAAACGGTTAATGGACAGCAATATGAGCTGACCAGATTAAATTTTGGCAAAAGATGCTGTTCGGATGATGCGAATCTGTGTGAGGTGTTGGAGATCAACGCAGGAGATGGAGATCAGTATGATTTTGTGAAAGAGGTATTGCATAAGAATCAGTTCAATACACAGTACCGCAAGCAACTTGAAAAGACTTCCGCAGATGGAACTGCAGCATGCTATATCAGACTGGATAATGCAACTTTTATGGATGATAACAGTGTAAAGGGTGGAGACATCAAACTGAACTATGTGGAGGCAGATGCATTCACTCCGCTGACGGTGGAAAATGACATTGTGACAGAAGCTGCTTTTTCCGGGAGCACACTTGTCAAAGGAGAAAAGCAGACGACACTTGTATTGTTTACAGTGGACAATGGAAAATACATGGCAGAGACTCACGTTTTCAATAAAAAGGGAGAGGAAGTAGAAGATAAAGCGGTAACAGCACGACTGGGAGAAGTGAAGCCATTTGCAGTAATGCGCAATGCAGAGGTAAACAACCTGGATGATATGATAGGGTATGGATTACCAAAGCTTTGGGATGCGATACCGGCACTCAAGGTAGTGGATTTGTGTTATAATGTTCTCTTTTCAGATTTGGACAAAGCAGAGAAGATTATCCTGGTGAATGAGTTGCTGTGTGAATTTGACGACAATGGAAAACCGAAACTGACACCGGAACAGAAAAAACTTTTTGTATTCACAGGCGAGAAGCTTCCGGAAGAAAAGGGAATGATCCAGGAGTATAATCCGGAGATCCGAGTGGATCAGATCACCAAGTCATTTGAGTTGGCACTGTCCCTGCTGTCCATGTCCTTTGGTTATGGTACGAAGAAATACAGCTTTGAGAATGGTCAGATTACTACGGCAACGGAGTATATGGGAGAGCGTCAAGATCAGATGCAGGAACTCAACCGACAGCGTCAGGAGGCTATCCAGTACATACAAGATATTTGTAAGGCAGTGATGTGGTTTGCTAACACATTCCAAGGTAAGTCCTTTACTTTGGATCAGGAGATCATGGTAGACTTCGATGACAGCTATATTACCGACCGAGAGGCAGAATTGGAACGTAAGCGTAATGACGCGCTTTCCTTCGATATCCCTGAACTGACAATTTGGTATCTGATGGAGGCATATAGCCTGACAGAAGATGAGGCAACGGAACTGGTAAAAGAAAAACTGCAGGAGGAAGAGGACCAGCCTACCGGAGAGGATGAAGACTAATGCTGACAAATGAACAGGAAGAGATCATCGGCGAGGCATTGCTTCCCTTGTTTCAGTATTTGGAACACAGTGTGATCGTGGATGTGGCACAACGGATCCTGGCAACAATGGCATATTCCAGGACAGCAGAGATTGAAGCACAGCGCCTTCAACAGTTAGGGTACAGTCCGGCGAAAATACGGAAAGCGGCAATGAAACTGTTACAGTCGAACCCGGAATTCCGGAAAGAGGTTGCGAAGAATACTCTGGAACATAAGAAGACGGTGAAAAAACTGTTGAAAGAGATTCTGAAGGCGGCGGAGGCAGCAGGTGGGCAGATAATGCAGGAATCAGCAGACCTGTCCTATCTGGATGATCTGAGAACCTGGAAGCAGGCAGGGAAAGAAATTACAGATAATTCTTATCTGCCGCAGCTGGTGGAAGCTATAAGGAAACAAACAAATGAGAATATGAAAAGCCTGGCAGGATCGACAGGCTTTAAAACCATGTCAGGTTTTGAAACGATGGAAAACCTATATCGAAGAGAGTTGGATAAGGCAATGATCAAGGTGTGTACCGGAACATTCAGCCGGGAGCAGGTGATATATGACACGGTCCATAGCCTTGCAGATAGTGGCCTGCGTACCATTGACTTTTCTTCCGGCTACAATATGCAGCTTGATACCGCGGTGAAACTGGCAGTGAGAACGGGGGCCGGTCAGATTGCCGCTAAAATCATGGATGAAAACATTACAAGGACTGGAGAAAACCTGGTATATGTATCCAAACACTGGGGAGCACGTAATACCGGTGATGGTCACGCCAACCACGAACAGTGGCAGGGACGGGTATATTACATCAAAGAGGGGGAGGACTACAGTTCTGAGGCAAGGCGGATAGGACAGGACTATATAACAGATCTGTGGAGGGCAACGGGATATAGCGCAGATGGGAATCATGAGAACGATCCTTTAGGCCTGCATGGGTATAACTGCCGGCATAAGCATTATGTATGGTTCATCGGCAGCAGTCTTCCGGATGAGGACCCACAGCCGGATCCCGTCACGATAGATGGAAAAACCTACGATTACTACCAGATTACACAGAAAATGCGGATGTTGGAAAGGAAAATCCGGGCATTAAAGCGTGAGAGGGAAGCAATGGCAGCGCTGGGGCAGGATACCAAGGAAATCTCCGGAAAAATTAAGCAGAAGATCAAGAACTATCAGGATTTTTGTAAGGATGCGAAGGTAAAACCGGATATTAACAGATTGCGATATGAATGTAAAACATCAGATCTGACGAAGACGAAAGCCTGGGAAAAATATAATAATATGACAGAATCGGAAAAGGCTGATACTTACAGAGTAGATAGCAATGTCGTGGATATGGATTATATTAATTCTGCAGAGTATCGTAAAAAATTTGATTCTTTTTCCGATAATTCAGAGCTTAATAATCAGATATATACTGTGGCAAAACAGATTCTTCAGCACAGAAGTGGTACGGATTTTGAAGACATGTATCTGATACATGCGAAGAGTGGAACGATAGAAGGATCACAGACTGAAAGTGCAGATATTTTACAGGTAGATTACAATGAATCATTGAGAAATGCTATAAAAAACAACAAGGAGAAAGAACTTATAGCAATACATAATCACCCGACTAATATTTTGCCAGATGGAGCAGACTACGTAAGCCTTGGATACAGAAAATACAGGCAAGGTATTATTGCAACACATAACGGGAAGGTGTATACTTATTGCGTAGGGGATAAACCTTTTACATCAGGAGTACTTGATAGGAGGATATATAAATATCATGGAGCACCACATTATTTGTCAATGGAGGAAGCACATGTAAAAGCATTGGAAACCATGATGGAGGATTATGGAATAGAGTGGAGAGAACTGAAATGAAGGGAAAAGACTTAAAGGATGTTGTAAAAAAATATAATGATACTCCGGAAGAAAATGAAAAAAAACTGAAAGAAGAGGAAGAAAAGTCTGCCAAACTAAAAGAATGGGTTTTGGAGTAAAAAAATATTGAAACAAACATAAGTTTGCTTTATAATACATCTTGTGAGACACTTAAGCCAACCAAAAGGAGAAAGTTGGTAATATATGAGTTCTAAGTGGTGCAAATGCCCGAAATGTGGTAATCCGCACTTCTTAAAAGTGTTGCCGAATACGAAGATATGTAATTTCCCGGCATACTGCAAGAAATGTAAAAATGAAATAGTGATCAATGTAGAGCCAAGAGCCGATGTGATCAATTCCAAGTGAATTGATCCTTGGCTCTTTTTTTGTTCTACGATGGCGGAATAGAGCAGAGGCAGCTCACCGGGTTCATACCCCGGAGGTCGCAGGTTCGATCCCTGCTTCCGCGTTTATCCCATATCGCAGAAAGTGCGATTCACAAAATATTTTAGGAGGACAATATGAAGAACATTTTTGAAATCATGAAAGAGTATGGACTGGAAGTACCTGAAGATAAGAAAAAGGACTTTGAAAAAGCCGTACTCGAAAACTACAAGACCCAGACCGATTATGACAACCAGACCAAGAAGCTGGACGCAGCGAATGAAACCATCCAGGCTAATGATACTGCAATGAAAGATTTGCAGACCCAGTTAGATGGATTCAAGGATGTGGATGTCACAGGGCTCAACAAACGAATCAGTGATCTGGAAGAGGAAAAGAAGAACATTCAGAAAGATTACGATTCTAAGATTGCGGATCGGGACTTCAGTGATCTTGTAAAGGAAAGTATTGCAGTTGCTAAGGGAAAGAACCAGAAGGCAATTATGGCTCTGCTGGATGTAAATGCGCTGAAAGCATCTAAAAACCAGAAAGAAGACATTGCCGCAGCATTGAAAACTTTAACAGAAGCAGAAGACAGTAAAATGCTCTTCGGTGAGCCGGAGCCTAATCCGGTAGGAACTGGAAATCTGATTGGACAGGTGCATAAAACAACCGGCCAGTCAACAGACACCCTTAAGGATGCACTTAAGGAGAAATATAAATAAGGAGAATAAAAAATGGCTTTAACATTAGCGGAAGCAAAAGTCGGAATGGCTGACAAAGTAGATCAGAATGTTATTGATGAATTCAGAAGAGCATCCCTCTTGCTTGATATGCTTACATTCGATGATTCTGTATCCCCTGGAACCGGTGGTTCTACGCTTACTTATGGATATATGAGATTAAAAACTCCATCTACAGTAGCTGTGCGTTCCATCAATACTGAGTACGCACCTAACGAGGCAAAGAGAGAGGAAGCAACCGCAAAGGTTATTATCCTCGGTGGTTCCTTTGAGGTAGACCGTGTTATTGCAGAGACTGGAGGCGCTATTGATGAAATCGACTTCCAGATCAAGGAAAAGACCAAAGCAGGAGCAAATTATTTCCATAATCTCGTAATCAATGGAACATCTGCTGCATCTGGCACAGGATATGTTACTGGAACTTTTGACGGTCTCAAAAAGATCTTATCCGGTTCTGATACAGAATACACATCTGCGGTTGACATCTCTACCAGTGCATTGATGGATAGCAACTACAATGCTTATCTGGATGAACTGGATGGGTTCATCAGTAAGCTGGCAGAAAAACCCGATATTCTGCTGATGAACAATGAATTGCTGACAAAGACAAGAGCAGCAGCAAGACGCGCGGGATTCTACGAAAGAAGCGTGGACGGTTTCGGCAGAACCGTGGAGAAATATAACGGCATTCCTATGATGGATGTTGGACAGTACTATAATGGCACCAAGACTATTGATGTGATCGAGACAACTACCCCGTCTGCTACAGCATACGGTGAAACAGCGATTTATGCGGTAAAACTGGGACTTAATGCATTCCACGGCATTTCTGTTGACGGCAGTAAGATGGTACATACCTATCTTCCTGATCTGAATGCACCTGGTGCGGTAAAGAAGGGTGAGGTTGAAATGCTTGCTGGTGCTGTTTTAAAGAATAGTAAGATGGCAGGTGTTCTTAAGGGAATTAAGGTAAAACCTAAGACAGCAGGCTAAGAGAAAAGAGGAGGGAGCAGTATGTCTTACATAACGTGGGAGCAATACGGCTCCCTTTATAATAGCATCACGGATGAGAAGGAATTTAACCGATTATCCAAACTGGCAGAGATCAAGCTGAATGCAATTACGCATATGCGGGCAAAGAGATTTGAAGAGGCATATGACGAAGATGCTGCCACGGACTTTCAGCAGCAGGTACATGTGCAGATCCAGGATACATTTTGTCAGCTGCTCAATACTATGGCTGTGCAGGATGCATCAGGCATGGGAACCGGTATTACATCCGTAAGCAATGACGGGTATTCAGAGTCTTACAAGGTTACAACAGCGCAGGAGAAGGAAACGCAGCTAACCTCTGTAATACGTTCCGGACTATCCGGTACAGGACTGGCAGGTGCGCTATGAGTGTTCTTTTTACGGATACCATGACAGTCTATAATTTTCATAGAGATCCGAAGACAGACGAAGAAGTATGGCTCAGATCAGTAGTGAAGGGAGTTCAGTGGCGTCACAATAAAACGGATGTAACATCTTCCGGCGGAGTGCAGACGGAAAGCAAGGTTGAGAGCATCACGGTGGACTTCCAGAGGGGATACGGCAACAAACCTTACCTGGAGCCGCAGAAATTCCGAAAGTTGTCAGCGGAAGAGGCAGCAGAGTACTGGACACTGGATGTACGAACAAATCAGGATAAGTTAGTCCTGGGAGAATCAGTAAAAGAGATAGGAGAACACTATCGCCTGACAGATCTGAAAGAAGATTTCCAGTATGCAGTTACCGTTACGGAGGTATCCGACAATCGTGGAAGAATTCGACTGAAGAACATAAAAGTTGTGGGAAGGTAAAGTTGCACCGGTGCAACAGGTGGAGTATGGCAAATCATTCCTTACGCTTGACACGTAATTTCGATCCAGGGGTATGTATAAAGACACTGGGACTGGAAGAAAAGGGAAGACTGCAGCGGATCTGTGCAAATGAAATATTACGTTTATCAGATCCGTATGTTCCGTTTGATGTGGGATCACTCCGAGATAGCGGACATATTGAGGATGATACGGATGTTGTGTGGAACACACCGTACGCTCATTACATGTGGGAAGGCATCGTTTATGAGGATCCGGATCTGCATTGTGCAGGATTCCAGACGGAGAATGGATGGAGATCCCGAAAAAATGTGCAAAAGATTCCAACAACACGAAGCCTGGAATATGGTAACGGTACGCTGCGCGGGGCACACTGGGCAGACCGTATGCTGCAGAATGGCGGACTTGAAAAGATAGAGAAGAAACTTCAGGAGGAGTTGCTAAAATGACGGTATCACAATCCATTATCAAATGGCTGAAAGAATTCTCTCCAGAGAGTATGAAACATATCGACACAGACCGGATGCGCAGCAATGTCAATTTTGCGTTAGTCAAGGAACCTATGACTAATGTGAGAAAGTATATCAGCGGAGTCGAAATCCACAAGGACTACTATCAATTCGTGGTAAGACTGGATACTCAGACGGATAAAAGCTGCATCGAAAACGGAAGCTGGATGGAGCAGTTAACGGACTGGATCGAGGATAGGAACCGTAACAGAAACTTTCCTGATATCCAGGGTGGAAACGTCAAAACAGTAGGAGTATCAAGTCCATTTTTTATGGGAGAGAATGGACAGAACGAAGCATTGTATCAAATGACAATTTTTATCGAATATAAGAAAGGAGCTCAGGAAAAATGAGAGAAGATTTAAGGCATTACATTGATACCACTATGGGAGCCGAAGAACAGAAGTATGCACTGCTGGGCGATGGCGTAGAATCCCTCACAGAGGAGATGAACCCGGAAGAGGATACGAAGCACTACATTAATATGGCAAAGGCGTCCAATAAGGTAAAGTCCTATCAGAGAGCATTTGATGTGGATAAGGAAGACTGTGAAGATGATGATGTCCAGAAAATGATCGATAAACTGGTGGATGATCTTCCTGTAGGCGCGAAGGCTCACACATCTTTTATAAGACTGCGCTTAAAAGATGCGGTACAGGGTGAGGAGGGAACCTATAAAGCAATCAAGGTGCCGTGTACAGTATCTGTTACTTCCAATGGTGGAGATGGCGGGGATTACGTTCACAATGTACTTAGTGTAAAGCAGGCCGGTGATGATATCAAAGGTAAATTTAATATCAAAACCAATACATTCACAGCGGATTCCGCAAAATAATACAGGTGTTAATCAATATTAACATATGTGGTGGACGCACCTCTCTGTCGTCCATCACATTCAGAGAGGATGGCAATATATGGAAAAAATTAATGCTATTAAGGGTGGCACAGAAGTACAGGTAAATGACAATGGCGATACGATTGTCTGCAATTTTGGAAGTCAGGAATTCTGTGCAGATTTCACAGAGCTGATAGATAATCTGGAAAAAGTTAAGAAATATGTAGCTACGGAAGAATTTACGAGAAAACCGGAAATAGAGCAGCTTCGGATCATGATTGGAAAGACTAACGAGATCATGTCTGACATTGACAGAGTGTTCGGAGAAAGGACCTGTAAGAAGGTATTTGGGGAGATCACACCGAGTCCTATTCTGATTACTGATTTCTTTGATCAGATCATCCCGATTGCACAGAGATATGCAAACGGTAGAAATAAGGAACTTTGGGAGAAATACAGCAGAGAAAGAGATGGCGGAAACATAAATCACAATAGGAATCGTCAAAACCGAAGACACCATAAATAGTGGGGGAGTTATATGTTTAATATTATGTTGGATCAGCTTCCGACAGACTGGAAAGGATATCCCATTTCGGCTTCTTTCCGGACGGGAATAAAAATGTCCATGTGCATGTCGGATCCTGATTTATCGGATATGGAGAGGTTTTATATTGCATCGTATTTGCTATTTCCTAAGGAATGCCCGGAACCGCAGGAAGCCGCGAAAGCGATTGAATGGTTTATGACAGAATTTAACCATGACAACTATCAACAGAAGAAAAACGAAGATATTATCATGGACTGGGATATGGACCAGTGGAGAATATATGCAGCCTTCCGTAACCAGTATCATATAGATCTGCAGAAGGCGGAAATGCACTGGTTCGTATTTATGGGACTGTTGGGAAATCTCCAGGAGAGCTCCCTGACACATGTAATGGACATACGGCAGAAAAAGATTACTTCAAAAATGTCGCAGGAAGAGAAAAACGCGTATAGGAGTGCCAAAAAGATATTTGGTATTAAGGCACCACAGGATGAGAAAATCACACCTGAGGAGCAGGCAAGAATAGATGAATTTATGAAATATGCCAAAATCAATAAGTCGACAGAGAGCCAGTGAGCCAGTTGATACCGTATAGGTGTCAGCAGGCTCTTTTTTGATTAAGGAGGCATCATGGCAAAGTACGATACTGAGATCAGGTTACATTCTGATCTGGACAATTCAAAACTGGATAAGGGTGCTGAACACATCGAAAAAAAGCTGGATGAACTGGAGGAGAAAGCCAAGGACACCAGCCTGACACCGGATGGATGGTCAAAAGAAGACTGGGATAAATTCGAGAAGAATTTTGACAGTATCATGGAGCGGAATAAGAAGAAAGCAGAAGAGGCAGCGGCAGAAATGGCTAAGGCCAGCGCTGCAGTAGGCGAAGCAACAATTCCGCAGGATATTGTAGGGTATCAGCAGTATAATTCAGATGCAATCATGGCTCAGATTGACCAGCAGGCCAGTGCAGCTGATAAGGTCAGCGAAAAGGAAGAGAAGATTGCAGAGAAGATCAGGGAGCAGCAGGCAGCAGAACAACAGCTGATTGATATAAAAAACAATGCTGTAGTAGCTGATCAGAATATGGTTGCCCTGATGCAGGAGCAGGAGCAGATCATAGAACGGATGGCACTGTTGAAAAAGGCTGGAGTCACAGACGGATATCAGGAATATGATGAGCTGTCTGCCAGACTTGCAGAGATCAACAAAGAAGTCCATGCGATCAGGAATGGTTTTTCTGAACTGGGATCCAAGGGAAGAAAAGCACTGGATTCCTGCGGAACCAGTGCAAAGAAATCGGGGGGGCTGTTATCTACAATGGCAAGCCGCCTGAAGGGAATTCTGCTGAGTCTATTTATATTTAATTGGATATCTAAGGGATTCAATGCAATGGTATCCGCAATGAAAGAAGGCTTCCGGAATCTTGCTCAATATTCCAAGGACTATAATGCACAGATGTCTGCACTGAAAAGTAGCTGCACTCAGTTTAAGAACAGCCTGGCAGCAGCATTTGAACCTATCGTCAATATGGCTATCCCTTATCTGGTAAAGCTTATTAACTGGCTGATCAAGGCAGCGGATGCAATTGGCCAGTTAATGGCAATCCTGCAAGGGAAAAGTACTTATACTCGGGCAAAAAAGCAGAATATTGATTATGCTAAGTCGTTGGACACTACTACGAAGTCTGCAAAGAAAGCGTTGGCAGCATTTGATGAACTGAATGTACTCAGCGACCAGGGCGGAACTACGGCAGGTGGAGGAGAGCTGACCGGTAAGGATGCTTTTGAAGAAGCTTCTGTGAATCCTAAAATGGTGGAAATGCTGGAAAAGGCTAAGAAATTATTGAAGATCATAAAGCCATTGGCTGTGGTAATAGGAATTACTCTTCTTGCTTGGCGGATAGCGGGACTGCTGAAGGATCTCAGAGGTCTTGTGCCATATTTGTCCACGGCTTTCGGATTAATCATGCTGATTGCCGGGGAAGCATTGATGGTATATAACTATATGAAAATGTGGGAAAACGGTGTGGACTGGGAAGGTATTGTTGGATATGTTGCCGGACTGGCACTGGCGGTTGTAGGGTTATTGATATTGTTTGGACCGATAGCCGCAGGAATCGGACTGATTGTTGGTGGAGCAGCAGGGCTGATACTGGTACTTAAGGATATCACAGAAAACGGTTTGAATGCCAAGAATATGACATTATTGCTGATCTCTGCTGGTGCAATACTGGCCGGGGTGTTTATTACACTCGGAGGAGCTGCAACTGTAGTTGTCGGTGCTGTAATGGCAGTAATAGCCGCTATAGCAGGTGTGGTTGTGTGGGCCGGAAGTGGTGAGGAGGCATTGTCTACATTAAAAGATGAATTGAATTTGCTGGGAAAATTTGTCAAGAGTGTATTTGTTGGAGACTGGAAGGGAGCATTTGATGCAATTATTGTGTATGCAAAGAAAGCTACTAATCTCGGTAATATAATTGCTGAATCATTTCTAAAGTTATGGTTGAATGGTTTGAACACTCTTATTGATGCAATCAATTCATTTAAAATTGATATCCCCGACTGGGTACCTAAATGGGGTGGACAAACATGGAGCCCAAAGTTAAAGAATATTCCGACAGATTTGCCACGACTTGCAGGTGGCGCAGTGATCCAGGGTGGAAAACCATTTGCGGCAATCCTGGGTGACCAGCCAAGAGGGCAGACCAACATTGAAACACCGTTGGCCACTATGATGGAAGCATTTAAGCAGGCACAGGCGGAAAATGGTGGCGGTACATATACATTTGTAGCAAAGTTGAATGAGCGGGAGATCTTTCGGGAAACAGTGCGGCAGGATCGAATGTATAAGAATACACATGGACAGAGTGCATTTATTTAGGAAAGAGGGAGAGCAATGCCGGGAAAATTCAATGGATGGCTAATTAAATTCGGAGATGTGACTCTCCCTAATTCATTTCTGCTGGCTGATGGATGGGAGAGCACTCCAAACCAAAGAGTGGAAATAGATGCCTACAGAGATGCAAATATTTTGTTGCATAGGGAAACATCTCCGAATTTCAAAACAAAATTAAAACTGAATATTCGGGAAATGAATCTTGAGGAACGGATGGCATTTGATAATGCAATTGGACTTGCAACTCTTCCGACGACGGAAAAGAACCAGCGAAGGGTAAGGTGCACATATTGGAATGATGAAACTTTGGAATACGACACAGGTGTTTTCTACATGTCTGATACTACTTATACAATACATACATTGAGCGAGGATGAAAAAGACATCGAATACAATGAATTTACACTTACATTGACGGAGTATTAAATGGAGAACAGCATTCAGAATCTGTTTTATGATGATTCGGTAGAAAAACAGTTAATAATTGAATATCCGGTGTCAGGAACAACACTGACCAATGCTGAATACCAGACAGAGACCATGACGATAACGGAGTCCATATGCGATGAGCAGGAGTTGCAATTTGGATGCTGTAATGCATCGTCCTTTGAAATTAAGGTGCTGGATATGATAGAAAATTTCAAAGGCAAGAAAATGAAAGTGTCAATTCTGCTTGCAGGTCAGGACGAACCCTATCAGTTGGGGGAGTATAAGGTATATTCGGACAAACCGACAGCTGACAGACTGTATAAAGATATCGTAGCTTATGATGCTATGTATGACATCCTAAATGCAGAGGTGTCCGGGTGGTATAACAGTTTGACATTCCCGATGACTCTTCGGCAGTTCAGGGATAGCTTTTGTGCTTATGTCGGCGTGGATCAGGAAGAAATCACGCTGGTTAACGATGATATGACAGTGGAGAAGACCGTCGATCCCGGAGAACTCCCTGGGAAAACAATAATCGAAGCCATCTGCGAGATCAACGGCTGCTTTGGACATATCGGCAGAAATGGGAAATTACGGTATGTGGTGCTGGAACAGATGATCGAGGGGTTGTATCCGGCGGATGATCTGTATCCATCCGATGACCTTTATCCTGCAGATCCGATGGGCACCACAGAGGTATCTCGTAGCCACTATATCTCTTGTCAGTATGAGGATTTTATCTGCCAGCATGTAGACAAATTGCAGATCCGCCAGGAAGAAAATGATATCGGGGCAATCTCCGGTACCGGTGATAACTGCTACATCATCGAAGATAACTTTTTAGTGTATGGCAAGTCTGCTGCAGACCTGCAGACCATCGCAGACAACGTCCTCAGCGTGATTGGAGTCGTATGGTACCGTCCGGCACAAGTGGAAGCTCGCGGCAATCCTTGCCTGGAGGTGGGGGATGGTATATTACTGCACACGACCCGGGAGACTATCTATACATACATACTGCAGCGTACGTTGAAAGGTATACAGGCTTTAAAGGACAGTTATACTGCGGAGGGCGAGGAGTACAGGAACGGGCAGGTTAATGGACTGCAGAAGCAGATTATCCAGTTAAAAGGAAAAACAAATGTGCTTACAAGGACGGTGGATGAAACTCGTCTGGAAATGAAAGATATCAACCAGAACCTGTCCACGCAGATCAGCATCAATGCACAGCAGATCCTTACCAAGGTATCCAAGGACAATATCGTATCTGAGATCAATCAGACGGCGGAGAGCATAAAAATCAAAGCCGAAAGGATAGATTTGGTAGGTATCGTCAATGCAGATGAGATGGTAGTAAAATATGCGACCATTGAGAACTTGAATATAACCAAATTGGAGTTAAACAACCTGATTGCTACCAAGGCGACTATTGATTCACTGAATGCTGTGAGCGCTCGTCTGAGCAACGTGGAATCTAATTATATCAGTGCCGGTACAGTAAAAGCAAATTACATGGAAGTCGCAAATTGGACATCCTCCGGTGTAATTAAAGCGGACAGAATCAGCGCAGCGACAATCGTAAATAAATTGTCAAGCGTGGACTTGGTCAGTGTGCGGGCAATGGGTGTCAGCGGGTATATGAACTATAAAGGTACGGTAGTTGCATGGAGAACCAAGACTATCAATGGAACTGTTATTACGTATTTAGGACCGGAGGATTAAGGGATATGAGCAATTTAGAGATCAAGGAATTTAGTCAGGCCATTACGAAATTTGTGGATGAATCCAGCCTGCCGGAGGAAGTCAAGCGACTTGCATTACAGGAGGTGCTGACACGTCAGGAGCAGAAAGCCAGGGATGCGTTGCTGGCGGAGATCGCAGATCGGGATGCTGCGGAGCAGGAGGTGAAGCAGGATGCAGAAAGCGTATAATCCTACTGTTTGGGAAAACACTCCCTCTATTAACACTCCGTTGAATGAAACGAATTTGAATAAGTTAAGTCAGGGTGTGAGTGAGATTGATAACCGCGTGATAACGCTGGACTTGACCAAGTTATCAATCACGGAAGCCAATGGTTTGGTAAAGAGTATTGAACTGAACCAGGATACAGGTGATATTACGATTACGTATTATTCCGGGGCAACCAGTGTATTACACACTTTAATGGCACAGATCGCCATTAACTTCGGCTACGATCCCAGCACGGAACGACTTATCATCTACTTAAAGGATGGGACAGAGCAGTACATAGATCTGTCAGCACTTATTACTCAGTTTGAGTTTTTGGAATCTGATACTATTTACTGGACCATAGATGAGGATGGCAAGGTAAAGGCTGATATCAAAGCTGGCAGCATCACAGGAGACAAGCTGCGACCCGATTATTTGGCCGATATTACGGTACAGGCAGAAACGGCAACACAGCAGGCATCTGCGGCGGCAGCATCTGCGGCGCAGGCTAAGATAGATGCGGATCGCGCGGAGACTTACGCAAGCATCAGCGAGCCTAAATTTTATTTAGATGAGACCACAATGAACCTTTATATGAAGGATGGCGTAGGTGTGGATTTTGTAACGGATGACAATGTTTTGTATTGGAAAGTAGCATAAGGAGGAATGAACTATGGCAGCACCGGAGGGATACAAAACTCTCGGAAAGATCGGAATATCTTACAAAGGAGATTACAACCCTAATACCGTATATGAGCGACTGGATGCGGTATATCACAATGGCAGTACATATTTGGCAATTAAAGATGCACCGGACGGAGCGCCACGGAACGACAAAATCAACTGGATCTATCTTGCCAAAGGTTATGATGGAGAGACAGTGAATGTGGCAGATTCAGAAATTGCATTTACGGATTCAGAGACCCGGGAAAATATTGTCAGTGGGGAAAAGGTATCTACAGTTTTTGGCAAAATAAAGAAATTTTTTACCGATCTGACAGCACCGGCATTTGCTCAGATGATCACCACAAAGGAGGATCTGCTGGCTACCAAGGTGACCGGATACGTGCCGGATGCCAAGGCGGTGGCAGATGTTGCGTCTGAACTAAATAGGAATTTAGTTAAATACAATGAGGAAACAGACAGCCTTGACGTATTTTTTAATGGTGAGATTGCTGGCTCTTTTCCTTGTGGCTTTCAAGCACTTGACCTTTATAATTATGGTGACGAGTGTGTTGATGTCACTGGTGGTTGGACTATTTTCAATTCACATGTTAACGCAACATTTACTAAAACTGCAAATGGTATGTATTTAAAGACTACAGGAGATGGTGTTTACCTTAATATTAAAACAGCTAACACCATTGATTTTTCAAAATATTCCAAATTATGTATTGAGACTTCTGATTGTAAATTAGTTAGGTCTCAACCTTGGATGTTGTATGTTAAATGTGGTGGTTCTACTTACGACATTGTTAAACGTGTATCAGAATACAGGACAGAAACCATAGACCTTCCTGATACAATGAAATTTGCTATAACAGGTAATAATGAAACAAATGTGACGATAACTGTAAATAACGGTGGTGCTTATGCTGATTCTGTAACAGAGATTACCATTCACAGAATTTATCTCATTAAGTAATTATTTTTTTGTATATTCAATGTCTAAATACAAATTATAAACAGCTTGCTTTGTCGCAATTATTCGTACACCTTGGCTATCAACAGTAAATTGTGCTCCATATCCGCTTGCATCAAAATATGGTCTTATTGCTCCATCACATTTAGCGGCCAATGACATTTTTACTACATCACTGTTATTAATCGTAATAGCCGGATCGATAATTACGTTCCCGCCGGCTGGAATGGTAGCATTATAATTAATTATTTTTTTAAACAAATCTTTTCCATCCAGTGTTCCGATTTTTGCTTCTACGTTTGTTTGCAGATTTAACTTTAACTTCCTATTTAGCACAGTAGATCAGAAGGCGGGCACGGCCTTAAACAGTGCCAGAAAGGAGTCCTGTTATGGGCTATATCAAATTTAAAAACAAAAAGACCGTTAAAAAGGTCATTGTATCAGAAGAGAGTCCTCATGTGATCCGGATCACCGGAGACAATCTCGTAGTAAATACCAATGGCTTCCGTCTCTATTTGGACGCAGATTGCAAATATCCGCTGGATAATGGTGAGTATGAGGCATACACAACTTTATTCCGCGAGGGTGACGGCTGGTATGAGCTGTCCGATGACGGATCCGTCTACACTGAACCAGTTGCACCGGTGCAACCTGAGCCTACTGAGGAGGAGCTTGCAGAACAGGCACGACAACAGCAGATCAGTCAGGTGACCGCTCAGATTGATGGCCTTAAGGCACAGATTGCCGCCAGTGATTATAAAATCATCAAAACGTATGAGTACGATCTCCTTGGGGAACAGACAGAATATGATATGCAGGCTGTCCACGCAGAGCGGCAGGCTCTCCGTGACCAGATCAATAGCCTGGAGACACAACTGGCAGATCTGACCGCAACTGCAGAGTAGGAGGATGCCTATGAGAGTGAGAGATGGTCCTGACACAATTACATAGTAACTAAGAGCCAAGAGCCGATTGCTTCCCGACGGGAGGTGACCGGTTCTTATTTTAAGAAAGCGAGGTCTATATTATGGACAAAGTAAAAGCAACTGTGATTGCAGCATTATCTGTGTTAATGAGTTGGCTGGGGATCTTGGCAATCCCGGTATTACTGCTGGTGGGATGTAATATCATTGATTACATCACCGGACTGATGGCTGCCAAATTTAGGGAGGACAGAGGCATCAGCAGCTATAAGAGCATCCGCGGCATCTATAAAAAGATTGGCATGTGGATGTTGGTAATTGTCGGAGCATTTGCGGATGTGTTAATCCAGTACAGCGTGGAATGTGCCGGCATTGAAATTGCAGTGCCATTTGTAGTTGCAACGGTGGTAGCGGTATGGTTGGTGGTTAATGAGCTGATTAGCATTCTGGAAAACCTGAAGGATAGTGGGGTAAAGATCCCTCCGTTTTTAATGCCGCTTATGAAATATATCAATCGCAAAGTAGAAGATAAGGCAAAGTTGCCCGAGGAAACACAGGAGGTAACTGGAGAATGAAAACAGGAAGTGGAATGGTAGAATATGCCCGTGGTCGTCTTGGCACTCCGTATTTTTACGGAGCCAAGATCCCCGATGGGAATCTTACGGAAAAGAAAATGAGCACTATGCATGCACTGTACCCTAAGGTTGTGACCACATCCTATATGGCAAAGGCAAGGCGCAAGGGGCAGGTTGGCAAGGTCAATGTGGACTGCTCTGGACTAATTGCCGGATACCGGAAGCTTAATATCGGCTCCTATCAGCTCTATCAGACCGCGTACACTCGGATGCCGATTGCAAAGATCAATGATTTTGCGCCCGGAGTTGTCCTCTGGAAATCTGGTCACGTAGGGGTGTATATCGGCAAGGTGAACGGAGTACCTATGTGTATCGAAGCCAAGGGGATCAATTATGGCACAGTCATGACAAAGGTATCCGCGACAAAATGGGTGTGTGGCTTGACCTTTAAGGACATGGATTACACCTATGATGTAAAGGTGCCTGGAACCTGGAGGGGAACAAATCCTTACACAGAGCCTACAACGACGGTGACTAGTCCTGCGCAGGCTCGCAAAATGGATATTAAGACATACATATCCCGCGGTGATGCGGTCAAGTGGGTGCAATGGGAACTGATGGAGGCTGGATTGCTGACAGAAGCTGACATCGACGGTATTTGTGGTCGGAAGACCGTAGCAGCAATACTTAAATATCAGAAGTCCTGCAAGATCACAGCGGACGGACTGGCAGGCAAGACCACTCGGAAATACCTGGCAGCAGCATAATGCACAGTGATATTTTACATTGACGGTTTGGCAGCAGATATGATACTCTGAAACTACCCATTGAATCCTTATCAGGGGAAAAGAGTGGCGAACAAGAAGGGGTGTTCGTCACTCTTTTTATATTAACTAGGAAGTTAACCGCTTCGGATAATACTCCCTTCCGCTTTGGAGTGACTGCCAGTGGCGAATATGGTTACGTTGTGACGGATAGTGCAGGTGCCGATACAGTGATCCCTTTTAAAAAATATGGTACTCCGACAGTATTATACTCATACGGCGTATCAAACTCCGGCGCTGGGTCTGTATCTACAACAAAAACTATGCCTAGAGATGGATTATGTATCGTATTCGCCCATACTTGTGGATCAAATTATTTTTTGAATCCTACCGTAAAACTAAACAATGTTGCACAAAAAATATTAACCTCCTATAAAGCGGATGATAACACTAAAGGTGGTAATGCAGCTTGTTTTGAAGTAAAAAAAGGGGATAGTGTATATGCATTAGCCCCTAAAGATTCAGGCAGTAGTGGACAGGCTGGTATCATAATGCTGATTATTTAATTACACCAAATCCATATAAATAAAATCTGTAGATCTGCCGGTACCGAGTCCACAGATAGCGATTCCGAGATACACTGTCTTGCCGATCAGATTACTTACATCAAAAGATTTCAAACTATCATCAAACATGGGGATTTGCCCGATCTGCACTGCATTTGTCGGCGCAAACATTGACGTAGTAGATCCAGGAGCCTTTGCTACAGGTTTATTGGTGGAGTAAAAAATCATGGAAGTATATCCATTTGCCTTTGCTCTTAGAGTGCCTTTGGTAATAGTTATCGGATTAGTGGTAAATGCTATCGCTTGCCCGCTTCCTGCGGAACTGGCACCTCCTACATATGGAGCGTAAAGGGTCATCTTGTCAGATCCCTTGGTGACGGATGCAGTACCATTAGAGGAGTTTGCAGTGGATACGGACCATTTTCCGGTGACATCGGTGCACTCATCTCCATTATTGTAGAGATACACGGTCTGCATGTTACCTGCTTTCCAGTCATTCCAGGTACCATCATAATAGATCTGCACCGTATCGGTGTCAGCATTGTATCGGATGTTTAAATTCCTATTTAACCCAAATTTTAAGTGATAAGCCGGATATTTGAAAATAAGTGATTAATTAGGCAAAAGAGGATTGTGAAAGCAGCCCTTTTTTGTGTGTAAAAATAGTAGCTGTATTTCCAAGCACGGGGGTGCGAACCCCGGAGCCACTTATAATGGAAGAAAAGAAAGTGAGGATGCGCTGGCTCTGACACTGGCGGTGGGAAGCATCTTAGAAGAAAACGGAGTGGATGTGTATTACACCCGGACCACAGATATCTACGAGTCTCCTTATCAGAAGGCGCAGGAGGGAAATGAGGTGGGAGGAGATTATTTTGTCTCGATCCATCGCAATTCCAGTCCTTATCCGAACCAGTACAGCGGAGTGGAGAGCTTAGTCTACAACCGCTATGGAGCGGCAGCCAGAATGGCGTACAACATCAATGCCGGACTGGAGCAGGTGGGGTTCGTGAATCTGGGAGTGAATGAAAGACCGAATCTGGTGGTGTTAAACAGCACAAATATGCCGGCTGTGCTGGTAGAAGTGGGATTTATCAATACGGATGCGGACAACGAACTCTTTGACAGCCGGTTTGACGAGATCGCCCGGGCCATTGCCGACGGAATCTTAGAGAGCGTGTGATTTTACCTAATTCTTACAAATAAATTACCGGACTGTGATATTATGTGAATTTCCTCCATGTTAGTATGATTGCGTAATCAAGAGAAAGAAAAACAAACACATGGAGGACATTATTATGAGAGTAAGACACAGCAAATTATTAGCTCTGATCGGAGCAGGAATATTAGCAGTAACCGCATTGGTTGCATGCGGTAACAGTGATGCTACTGCAAACACAGCATCATCCGCAGAGGCAAGCATCGTAGCAGAAAGCACTGTGGCAGCAAACAGTGAAGCGGCTCCTGCTGAAGCCACCGCAGATCTGTCCGGCAGCATTTCCATGGTAGGAAGTACTTCTATGGAGAAGTTAGCCAATGCATTGAGCGAAGCTTTCATGGAAGAATATCCTGAGGTAACCGTAACTGCTGAGTTCGTAGGATCCGGCGCAGGCATCGAAGCGGTTACCAACGGAACCGCAGATATCGGTAACTCTTCCAGAAGCTTAAAGGATGAGGAAAAGGCAGCGGGCGTTGTAGAGAACGTAGTAGCAATCGACGGTATTGCCGTATGTGTAGATCCCGCTAACGAAGTAGCAGATCTGACCAAAGAGCAGCTGACTAATATCTACAATGGTACAGTTACCAACTGGAAAGAAGTCGGTGGCGCAGATGAGCCTATCATCGTAATCGGCCGTGAGGCAGGTTCCGGTACCAGAGGAGCTTTTGAAGAGCTGGTTGACCTGAAGGATGCCTGCAAATATGCAAACGAACTGGACAGCACCGGTGCAGTAATCGCTAAAGTAGCATCTACTCCCGGAGCTATCGGATATGCTTCCCTGGATGCACTGGATGATAGCGTTAAGGCACTTTCCCTGGAAGGTGTAGAAGCTACCGCAGAGAACATCAAGGCCGGTAACTACTTCTTAAGCAGACCTTTCGTAATGGCTACCAAGGGTGAAATCTCCGAGCAGAACGATCTGGTACAGGCATGGTTCGACTTTGTACTGGGCGACGAAGGACAGCAGGTTGCTTCCGAAGTTGGCCTGATCACTGTAAAGTAATAGCCTGACACAGAAAAAGGAAAAAAGCGATGAATAGTGGAACACACGCTTCCGTAATGGGAAACAGAAAAAATAAAGCGGTTGTGGAAACTGTGGCACAAATAGTATTTACCATTTGTGCCTTCTTCGCCGTACTGGCGGTAGTTTCCATTACCTTATATATGATCATCAGCGGTACTCCCGCCATTTTAAAAGTGGGTCTGGGAGAGATCCTGTTCGGCACCGAATGGATGCCGACGGCAGCAGATCCGGAATTTGGTATTCTGTGGGTTATTCTGACCTCCATCGTCGGTACGACTCTGGCAATTTTACTGGGTGTGCCCATCGGTGTACTGACAGCGGTATTTCTGGCAGAGGTGGCACCTAAGACCTTAGCTGCCATTGTAAAGCCTGCGGTAGAACTGTTGGCCGGCATCCCTTCCGTTATCTACGGACTATTGGGAATCTATTTATTAAATCCTCTCATGTATAAATTAGAAAGACTGATCTTCCGGGGATCCACGACACACCAGTTCACCGGAGGCGCGAACCTGTTGTCCGCAGTGATCGTCCTGGCGATCATGATCCTGCCCACGGTGATCAATATCAGCGAGACTTCCATACGCGCCGTTCCCGCTGGAATAAAATCGTCCTCTCTGGCACTGGGAGCTTCCCATGTGCAGACCATTTTCCGGTCCATCCTTCCGGCAGCCAAATCCGGTATTGTGACCGCCATCGTTCTGGGTGTGGGACGAGCTATCGGTGAGGCTATGGCTATCACGCTGGTATCCGGCAGCAGTGTGAATGTGCCCCTGCCCTTTAACTCCGTGCGATTCCTGACCACAGCCATTGTCAGCGAGATGGGATATTCTTCCGGACTGCACAGACAGGTGTTGTTTACCATCGGACTGGTGTTGTTTGTATTCATTATGATCATTAATGTAGTACTGAATAAAATATTGAAAAAGGGGGCGGATGACAATGAATAAAGACACCTTATATGTAAAAAGAAAACGCCCCAAGGACATGCTGTTACTGGCAGCGATTTACATCTCCGCCACACTGGCGGTGGCACTTTTGCTGGGAATTATCCTGTATGTCTTTGTGAAAGGCATTCACACCGTGAACTGGGCTTTTTTAACGACTGTGACCAGTGCCAGAAAACAGACCACGGGTATTGCAGGCAACCTGTTAAATACCCTGTACATCATCGTGATCACTCTGTTGATCGCGACACCCATTGGCGTGGGAAGTGCTATTTACCTGAATGAATATGCCAAGCCAGGCAAGCTGGTTTCCCTCATTGAATTTACCACCGAGACCCTGTCCGGTATTCCTTCTATCATTTTCGGCCTGTTCGGTATGATCTTCTTCGGAGAGACTTTGGGATTTGGTTACTCGCTGCTCACCGGTTCTTTTACCCTGGTACTGATGGTGCTGCCCCTGATCACCAGAAATACGCAGGAAGCATTACGTACCGTGCCGGACAGCTATCGTACCGGTGCTTTGGGAATGGGATCTACGAAATGGCATATGATCCGTACCATTCTTCTGCCGTCCTCCATGCCGGGTATCGTCACTGGCATCATCCTGGCGCTGGGACGAATTGTAGGAGAATCCGCAGCACTCTTATTTACCGCAGGAAGCGACTATAAGCTGCCAAAGTTCACCGGAGCTTTCGGGGACAATCTGGCGAAGCTGGCCCACAAGGCAATGGAGTCTGGCGGTACCTTGACGATCGAACTGTATTTGCAGATGCAGAAGGGACAGTATGACAACGCCTTCGGTATCGGCTGTGTTCTGATCATTATCGTGTTGATCCTGAACCTGCTGACCAAGCTGGCAGCAAATAAATTGAGACGAGAGTAAGAGAAATCACAAGAAGGAGTAACCTTATGGATAACAGTAAAATAACCGTGGAAAGCTTAAATCTCCATTACGGAGAGAACCACGCACTGAAAAATGTAAATATGGAGATTGCAGACCATGCCATTACCGCATTTATCGGTCCCAGCGGCTGCGGCAAATCCACTTTCCTGCGCTGCCTGAACCGGATGAATGATCTGGTGGACGGCTGCAGAGTCGAAGGAAAAGTGATCCTGGACGGAGAGGACATTTACGATAAACGGGTAGATACCACATTGCTTCGTAAAAAGGTGGGAATGGTATTCCAACAGCCCAATCCTTTCCCCATGTCTATCTATGATAATATTGCCTACGGTCCAAGACTGCATGGCATCAAGAATAAAAAGGAACTGGATGAGATCGTGGAGCGTTCCCTGCAGGGTGCTGCTATCTTCGAAGAAGTAAAGGATCGTCTGCACAAATCCGCACTGGGTCTGTCCGGCGGACAGCAGCAGAGACTGTGTATTGCCAGAGCACTGGCAGTATCCCCGGAGGTGCTTCTGATGGATGAACCCACTTCCGCCCTGGACCCGATCTCTACGTTAAAGATCGAGGAACTGATGGAGACCCTGAAGAAAAAGTACACCGTGGTCATCGTAACCCACAATATGCAGCAGGCAGCCCGTGTGTCGGATGATACCGCATTTTTCCTGGTAGGAGAAGTGGTCGAGAAGAATGCAACCTCAGAGATCTTTGCAAGACCCCGGGATAAACGGACAGAAGACTACATCACCGGACGGTTTGGTTGATTATGAATGAAAAGATAGGAGGAATGGGAGATGTCACCCAGAGTATTATTTGAGCAGGATCTCGAGACTTTGAAAAATAAAGTATCGGAGATGGGAGAACATGCGGAGATCAGTTATGACCATATGTTATATGGAATCCGGGAGAACAAAGCGGATATTTTAAAGGCTCTGCTGGATACGGATCACAAGATGGTAGATATGCAGAGAAGCATTGAAGCTATGTGCTTAAGTCTGCTGACCAGACAACAGCCGGTGGCGAGAGATATGCGGCTGGTGAGTGCAGCACTGAAGGTTGTAACAGACATTGAGCGGATTGGTGATCATGTGGCAGATATGGTGGAGTTGTATCTGCGGATGGGGAATATGAATTCCGAAGGAAAACAGGAAAAGCTGCTTCTGGAAATGATGGAAGAGGCAAAGGATATGATCCATAATTCCGTAGAGGCTTTCGTGGAGGGAGACGAAGCGAATGCCCAAAAAGTTGTGGAGCATGACGATGTGGTGGACGACCTCTTTAACGATATGAAGAAAGAGATGATGCAGGCTATCCGGGAACAGAATCTGGATGCCGACCGCGTGGTGGATTATCTGATGATGGCAAAGTACCTTGAAAAGGTAGGCGACCATGCAGTAAATATTGCCCAGTGGGCGATCTTCCGTATGACCGGAGACATGGAAGGGGTAAAATTATATTAGAATCCCAGCAACGATGCAGAGCCGCAATTCGCAAAATCCCGGCAACGATGCAGAGCCGCAATTCGCAAAATCGAGGAGAAAATCTGCATCGTTGCAACTTTACATAAATTTTACATTCGTTGGTAACACATTTTACATAAGCAAGATAAAGTGTAGATAGAAACCGAAAATGTAAAGTATGTTATGTAAAATGAGAGGATTAGAGTATGGACTTTTTTGATTTGCTGAAGATGGTTGGAGGACTTGCACTGTTTTTATACGGAATGAATCTGTTGGGTGATGGATTGTCCCAGGCATCCGGCGGACGTCTGGAGCGTATCCTGGAGAAGCTGACCAGCAATCCGATCAAGGCAGTATTGATGGGTGCGGTGGTTACCGGTGTGATCCAGTCTTCCTCCGCTACCACTGTTATGGTAGTCGGTTTTGTCAATTCCGGCATTATGAGCCTGAAACAGGCAGTGGGCATCATCATGGGCGCCAATATCGGTACCACGGTGACCTCCTGGATCTTAAGCCTTACAGGCATTGAGAGTGATGCTTTCTGGATCCGTATGCTCAAACCCAGTTCTTTTTCGCCGATTCTGGCAATCGTGGGTGTGGGTATTTTGCTGTTTTCCCATAAAGATAAATTAAAAAATGCGGCAACCATCCTGGTGGGCTTTGCAATTCTGATGTTTGGCATGGATTCCATGAGCGCAGCAGTTTCACCTCTTGCAGAGGTACCGGAGTTTACCAATCTGCTGATCAAGTTCCAAAATCCCGTATTCGGTGTGCTGGCAGGACTCATCCTCACAGCGGTGATCCAGTCTTCTTCCGCATCCGTAGGTATTTTGCAGGCACTGTGCATGACCGGAGCGGTAAGCTTCGGCGCAGCAGTTCCCATTATCATGGGACAGAATATCGGTACCTGTGTTACCGCCATGATCTC
>ERZ827452.595-NODE-595-length-47328-cov-105.603029_pt1 | contig 47328 bp, 44 predicted proteins | sample MGYA00519866_ERZ827452 | MGnify/ENA primary metagenome ERZ827452 (study PRJEB31778, sample SAMEA3449307) | human gut metagenome | biome: human gut; feature: human-associated habitat; material: faeces | place: United Kingdom | collected 2010/2012 ... | reverse complement strand
CCTTATCCATGCGCACTTTGCAATGGGTATAGGCGTGATTGCCCATTTCCACGCCGATCCAGCGCCGTCCCATTTTTTGTGCGACGGCAGCGGTGGTACCGGAGCCAAGGAAGGAATCAAGAACCAAGTCACCGGGGTTGGTTGCAATGTGGATGATGCGCTGAATGAGTCCTTCCGGCTTGGGTGTATCAAAAATATTATCTTTCCCGAACAATTCCATTATTTCTTTTTTTGCGGAGTCAGTGTGCCCGACTTCATCACTTGGCCACCAAGTCCATGGTGCTACTCCAGGGACTTCCGAGAGATAACGAATTTTATTTGGCTGGCTGTTATTATCCTTTCCAAAATAAATCCGTCCATCAGAAAGAAGCTCTTCAAATGTTTTCTTGGACAACGACCAGCATCGCCCAGCCGGAGGTGTGTGAATCTTTCCACCAGGCGCTTTTATCTCATAGAATTGATCTGGGGTTGCATGACCTGCTTGAGCCGTCATGGGGACTGGACGCCAGCGCCCCCGTGGGTCGTTGTTTGGATTTTTGTAGACTTTAGCTTGCTCTTCAGTCATTGGGACTAAGTTCCGCACTTCTTTAAAAGACACCGTATCCTTTGCGTACACAAGAATGTATTCATGTACGTCACCGATAGATTCACGATTTTCACGGGAATACCGTTTCTGCCAGACAATCTGTGCAACAAAATTATGCCGACCAAATAGTTCGTCGCACAAAACCCGCATATATGCCTGTTCTGAATCGTCAATGCTGATCCACAAACTACCGACAGTATCATCAAGAAGATTCCAGAGAATTTCAAGGCGTGGACGCATCAGATTAAGCCAAATACTGTGCTCCAGATTGTCATCGTAGTGTTCAAAGGCAGAGCCGGTGTTATACGGCGGATCGATATAGATACACTTTACCTGTCCGGCAAATTTGCTCTCCAGTGCTTTCAACGCCAGCAGGTTATCCCCATGGATCAGCATATTCTGCGTCTCCGAATCGGCGGCGGTGTTGGACAGTGCCGTGTTTTCAATCAGCAACCGAGGCTCGACTCGAATCGGCTCGTCCTTGCCGTACCATGTCAGTTCCAGCTTGTTAGCCATTGGTCGGCCACCCCTCTTTCACGGCAAGCGCCTCAAGTTGTTTCCCTAAATTATATCGGATATCGGATTCCGTTACCTGGTCAAAAGGACGAACAACCGTTGTTGGCAGCGCCTTGATTGCGACAAGAATCTCCGGGTGTTTTGCATTGTTCTGCATAATTTGCAGTTGCGCAGAACTACGGTCAAATGGGGATTTCTGAAGTTCGTTCCATGTATCCAGAATATCCTTTTCCAAGGGGGTAATGCACCTTGCCTGGCGCAACCCCTCAATCAATAAAGAGAAATCCATTATTCACCCTCCACTGTATTCGCAGTAAGCATTTCGTCCGGTAAATCCCTCACTTTTACGGAAACGGACACGCTTTTCCCACTTTTTAAGGTTCCTTGCTCCTGGCCGCGAGCGAACTCCATGCGCAAAACGGCAGCTATCGTTTTTTGCCCGAAATCATCAAGCAAGGAGTATTTACGCATCACATCCTCGTACTCCTCCTGCATTGCCCAGTTTCCCAGTTGTGCGACTTCCATGTCGTTCAGTTTGGCTGGGGTCGGATCATCGGACGTACCAAGAATATAATCGATCCGTTTATCAAAAACCTGCGTCAGTTTTTCAAACATCTCAAAGCTGGGCTTGCGTTTTCCGGTTTCCCACATGGCAACGGTGCCACTGGATACGCCAAGTGCTGTCGCAAGCTCGATCTGTGTCATGCCTTTTTCTTTTCTAAGGTCTTTCAGTCGTTCAGGAAACATGGTTCTCACACCTCGTCTTGGATTTCACTCATATTATATTACTATAAGTGAGTTTCGTCAAGTCGTTTGTGAGAATAGATTCTATTGGGTTCTACAATCGTATAAATTTCTACGAAAAATTTTCTGTTTTGCCATTGACTCGAATAACGCAAAGTTATATGCAGAAAGGTTCAGCGACTGCGAATCGTCTGGAACTGCATCGGTGAATTTTCCCCACCACAGCCTTAAATGGACAGAAAAACGGCATAGCCGCAAAATACGCCTATGCCGAATTTTTCGAGAATTACAAAATACCTAAGCTGTACCGCCTTTGTGCGGGAATATTGTTCCTCTCAATTTGTTTCCAAGGGCATGATCGCGGACTTCAATCTGCACGACACGGGAGGCGGCAATCCCCACGCCCATATCCTGCTGACCATGCGCCCGCTGGACGAAAAGGGCGCGTGGCTTCCGAAGTACAAAAAGGAATATGTGCTGGACGAAAGCGGCGAGAGAATTCGTCTGCCCAGCGGCAGGTACAAGACCCGCAAGGTTGATCTTGTGGACTGGAACAACCGGGAAAACGCCGAGGTCTGGCGCAGGGCGTGGGCTGATCTTGCCAACGAGTTTTTAGCGCAGAACAACCGCCCGGAGCGCATCGACCACCGCAGTCACGCCGAGCGCGGTATGGACGAGCTGCCCACCGTCCACATGGGCGTCGCCACCATTGACGATGTCCGAGTGGAGATGCAGGAAGGGAAGGCGTACCAGTGGAGAAATACAAGATTGGGCTACTGGCGATTTGCAGGAAGCCCGGTGTTTTCGCGTTCAATTACAAACAAAAGACTCGCGGCGGCAGGATACTTCAGTATCCTCAACCGCTACGAGCCCCTGCACTTATACGGTTAGAACTGCCGTGTACCAGCAAGTATGCACGGTGGTGTGAGAGATCGATCCCCGATTGTGGGATCCTCTTGCTTGATCATCTCACACTGAAAGGCATTCCAAACAATGCTTGGCAGTGCGCCTAATACGTTTTCTTGATTGTTCGAGTAATCGTGTCGGGAGCACCACCCGAACCGGATATCACATAGACGACCGTGATGCGATATGTCCCTTTTGATGGCAGCTGGAACGTGTGATCGCCGGCATAAACGTAATTGTATATCACATCGTACCATTCGTTATTAGGCTCGCCAATATCAACGCGCTTCCAAAACAATCCCCACGTTTTCTTCTCAATATAAGTCGTGATCTCGCCTTTGGTTGTTTTTCCGGGAATCCCTTGATATTGATTGGTTACTGTCAACAGGCCGCTGCTCGAAACGGCTGCAACGCTGCTTGCCAGTATGGTGTTGTTAAAGCGCGTTTCGTTCGATGATGCGCCAATCACGCCGACTGTCGCGCTGAGCATCAGAACGATGACAACCAGCATGATAAACAGGTTTCTTCTTTTTTTGATCATATTCGGTTCCTCCTATACTTCCTTGCTTGTGGTGATGCTATCAAGAGAAATGTCCCCACGATAGCTCTTTACATATTCAACGTTTCTCATTGACATAGAGGTTACAACTCATGCCCATGGTTAACAACAACCACGGTCACATTTTTGGGAATGGCTCCTTAAACGCAGAATCAGATAAAAAATACAGATCTTGCGTTTTTATATGGTGCAGGTGCTGACTAAACATTGGCTGAATAAGACCCACCTCTTGAGGCGGCTTTGCTTTTCTATTTACGCGCAACGCTGTCCGTCATTCGCAACGCCCACTTATAAGGAAAAAATATATTTGAATATAATGCATATTTATGCATTCGCAGCGTTGACAGATATTGCCACAATTGTGTACAGTAATGGCACGAGAAGAACAGAACTTTCACTGAATATGGGCATTGCTTGACTGTGCAGAACGGTTCTTCGCATACTGTTTTCCAAATTAAGAGAGCGCATAAATATACATTATGCAGTTATACGCTGAGCCGTAAGGACGGACTGCCTGCACGGAGCATATCAATGAGGGAAAGTACAATGAGAGAACAAGAACTGGAAGTCGTCAAGACAGCATACTTTTTGGAGGACCAAATCGTTCACCAGACACAGGAGTTGCAGCGTGTGAATGGAGATAAGCCTGCCCGTCCCGCTCAACCGAGAGAACCGCATTTGGAAAAGCACTCCGCACAGAAGATTCCCTACCCGGAAATCAAGCCGATGGTCGATTTGCCGAAGCCTGTGCGGTGGAAGCTATCCACGTTGCCGTCCGCTGCTTTCTGAATAACTGCGTAGGGCAGCAGACGCGCATTTTCAACATTAGCTGTCATCGGTCTTTCCTCCCATCAATTCTTTCAGAAGTTTCAGCGTTGCGGTTCTGCGATAAGCGACGGAGCTTCGTACCATGTTCAGCAGTTCCGCGATCTCCATATCCGTCATTTCAAGGAAATATGAAAGCAGGATAATGTTGCGCTTCTCTGCTGGCAAGGATGTAATCGCTTCTGCCAGCTCGTCGCTGGCGATCTGGACGATATAGCCGAGAACGTCAAACGTCCGATCCTCGGCAAAGTAATCATCACAAACCGAAAGCTGCTCCATGACCTTAACCGGAAGTTCCGAAAAGCTGATCTCCCGGCTTCTTCTCCGTGCCAACTCGTCAAGGTAGTCCCTTGCTTCATTCCGCAGTACCTTTTTGCAAAACGCATCAAAGGTGTGCCGTATGTGTTCTTCGTGCGAACGAGGTTCCGTTTTCTCACCTCCCTTCGCAACCGCAAAGGCGGGTGATAATTCTTTTCCCCTTTCGCCACTACTACGGTGACAGGTGGCCGTATTTCCAAATATGGCGAAAAAAGATGAAAAGATTTATGAAAACGCCGTGCTCTGAACTATTGAGCCAATCACACTTAACCTTTTCTTGTTTGTAGAACAGGAAATAATAGAGAGCGGAGAACTGCTTGAAATAACAAAAGGCATCCAAGCGAAAAATACGCTTGGATGCCTTGCAGTCAAAGATTTGTTTGGTGATTTCTTGAAAACGCTTATATCTAACAGCGTTCTAAGGTGAAACTACTTTACTTTCTCCAGATAGATTTTCCCATAACCCGACAAGATCACCTGATGTGAAATAATCAAACCCAGCGTTTTCAGACTGCAACCTTCCGCTTTTTGTGGCGAAAGACAGGTAGTTAATCTCATAAGATGTTTCATCTGCTAAATAAAAAGTAAATACAACACTTCCAAGAGTATCAGCAGATGTACAATCTTTTTCTTGAACGGAAAGCTCGGAAAAAGATTTATATAAAGAATCGATCTCCGTTTCTTCGTTGACCGTCTTTTTCTGCGCGTCGGATTTCCCGTCTTTATAGATCATTTCGATTTTTGTAACATCCGATGCAGCAAAAGGGAAAACAATATGCGCTTTCTTTCCGCACCCCACTAACCCTATCAACAACGATATAAGCAGGCAAAACGCTAATATCTTTTTCATGTATCGCGCCTCCGTTAATTGCTGGGTACAAAACAGGTTCTTGATCCAATCAAGTCGCCATCCAATGTAACATAGCTATATCAAGACCCTCAGTAATTATGCGTACCCGCGCCTTGGAATGAACTTTGTAATCTGAAATCCATGTATCCATAAAAATACAAATATAAAAACAAGCACAGCCGCCAGTATAATTATCAAAACTTTGACTCTTTTCTTTTTCATGAGCTTTTCTCCTTCTGTTTCTCCACCGTTTTAGGCAATGACCTCGTTGTCGGCATCTCATTGATCGTTTTGTTCTTCCCTTTTATGTTCCTTATAGCAAGACCAATGAAGAAACCTGCTACAATACCGATGAAATTGCAGATCAAATCATCAACATCAAGGCTTCTGCCGAAAATCATTTGTAAGAGTTCCGCTATGGACGGAACAACAACAGCTACTGCATAGATGTTCTTTTTATTAACCTTTTCCGTAACAAAGGGTAGAAAGAATCCCAATGGTAAAAGCATAGCAACGTTGCCAATCAACATTGTTTTTACCCAGCTTCCGATAACAATCTCGCCCGATAATGCTTTTATTATTGTTGGTACTAAATTGAAACCTCCAAAGCTGAAAATTGACGGTATCTCATTCCACCATCCGAGAAAAATGCCGTCATAAATATTCAACCAAAAGTTTACCGGCAGAACAACAAGACTTATCAAACCCGTTAAATAACAGACAAAAAGAAACTTTATAGTTTCATCCAACAATCGTATCGGACGATCCTTGCGTTTCCCTTTAATGAATCTTAATACAGCATAAACAATTCCCGCAATCAAACTAATGGGCAATGCTTGCAGAAAGTATCCCCAAACGGAAGCATCGTTCATTTGGAATCTTAGCCAACCAATCATAATATACTCCTTTAAGGTGACATTGGCGGCATTAGCGATTGCCGCCAATGTCATCATGAAACAATCAAAGATTAAACATAGGTATCATCAATAATGATGGAACCACTAATATCCATACTGCTCGCAGGATTTGAGTTCGAATTGTTAAAGAACCTAAAGTAGTAAAACTTGTTGGTATCGAGATTATAACACTTAAGCTGTGTCGTATACTCTGCGGTTGTAAAGTTAATCGTTGCGGCAGTAACCAGAGTGCCTGTATCGCTCGCGGTTTTCTTTTCATATACATAAATGATCAGTTCTCTATTTTTGTTCGTTGTTGTACCTGAGCGTTCCAAATCGAACTTAAGGTATATTTCGCCCGTGCTTGTGGCAAAATAGTACTTCGTATAGCTCCCTCTATTAGCAGCCAAGTCGATCAGTGTTGCCGTGTATTGCCCGCTCCCGCCCAGATTGTAGAACAATGTTGGCGGATTAGGCGCCCGATACTCCAAGCTATCTCCGCCAATGATCACTTCGTTGACTGGGAGTTCGGATTCGGACGCGAAAGCGGTTGTGGAAAAAACGCTGGCGATCATCACGACCGCAAGAAGTAGAGATAAGTATTTCTTGACCTTCATTTGAATAATCCTCCTTGTTGTCAGGTAATATCAAACAGGATGAATTTATCCTGGTTTTGATTTAAGTAGTCGTACACGTTCACATTATTTCTGCTGTTTGTATGTCCGCAGAAATAAGCTGTCGATGAATCCTTCTCGGATATAATGATAGTGTGGTAAGCCGTCCCGGTCGTCTTATCTGCGAGCTGAACCGGATCGCCTACGGCACAGGAACTTACAAGCGCTGATATTGTCGTCTTCGTTGTTTTTGTCCCAATGCTACTGAAATAGGCATTAAAATCAGAAACGCGAATCCAAGATGTAGTTACTGCATATCTGCGAACCCACAATATTGTATTGATATAAATGCAATACCAATTTGTGGTTGAATCATGTATTCCGACATTTACGCTTGATCCGTTCATACTAAGCCCACCCCAATAAACACACTGCGAAACGAAGTTTGCACAATCTGCCGAATAATGGGGATATGCCGAATTGTAACTATCAGCATATTGTTTTGCATAGGATGCAGCCTGAGAGCCAGAATATCCCGAAACCTTCATCGGTTCTCCATAGATCTTGCTCAATACTTCTTTTTCTTCATTCTCGCGAATAATATCAGAAATCGTTTTCGACAAAAATGAAGTTGAAAGTTCAAAAGTGACTTCGTCGTTGCCGACGTTAGCCCTTACACAGTCATTTGAACGAGTGATTGCATTGATAATGTCTTCCTTGTAACTATCATCTGCTTCCCGGCAGAACAAATAGTCTTCATAGGTAACTTTATATTCTGCCATGTAAGCATGGATCAAATCGTAATGTGGATGCTCGCACAGTTTTTGATCGGAATGATTCAAAAGCTGGTTTACAACATAGTCATAGTACGAATCTGTACCGGGTACAATTTTTGAACCCGCAATAGAAGCATAGTCAATAAGCTCTTGTTGGATTTCTCCCAACGTAACATCATAGGTCTTGTCTCTTTCCTCGGCAAGCACCATTGTGGGAAGTAATGAAAGCATTATCATCATAATTGCCAACAATACAGAAATAGTTTTTTTCATTTCTATGACCTCCGTTTCTGTTCATTCTTGTTTCGAGTAACCGTATTGCTTTCGAGAAGCTCAATCATAGCGGCATCACCTTCCTAATCAACCGTAGTCCTTGTATTTATTACAACGATACCCCCGATAAACAGGTTGCATCATTTCCTTCAGAAGCATTTGCGCCTATTCAAAGACCCCCTCTACTGTATAAACGCATAACGGCGGCAAACAGGTTACAAGATTTTCAAAAATATTTTTTATTCAGCATCACCCCTTAAATCTGCATCAAGCCATATCGTATCCGGCTTTACTTTCACGCAGAATATCCTTGCAGCATCTTCCGTGCATTTTGCCTGATGGAACTTCAAAAGCAGAGCATCGTCGGCTGCCTTGCCGAGGATTTCAATTTTTCCTCTTGGATGGCTCATAACAAACCTAACGGACTTTCCTATGCCGTTCTGCACATTTTTTGCTCTGTCAACAATCTGCACAGCCTCCGTGAGCGGAACTTGAAACATTTTTCTGATGCCTTTGACCGGTCTGCATTGAAAAATATAATAAGGATCAACACCTATTGCTGTAAGTTTGCGAAGCAGCGTTCCCAATACCGCCACATCATCATTGACGCCACGCAGCAGAACCGTTTGATTTCGCAGATGCACTCCTGCCTCTCGAAGCGTCTTGACTGCAAGCGCGGCATCTTTTGTCACTTCACGAGGATGGTTAAACTGCGTTACAACATAGACCGTTTTCTTGATGGTGCAGCGGACAAAAATATCAAACAGTTCGTTGTCATCATAAATACGCTTTGGCAGCACCACCGGAACACGAGAACCGAGCCGGATAAGATCAAGCGTTTTAATCTCGCATAATTCTTCCAAATAGCGCCGTATGATACGATTCGGATTCATCAGCGCGTCACCGCCCGACAGCAGAACGTTGGTTATTTCCGGGTGTGCGCGGACATATTCGACGGTTTGACTGACCTGCTTGTTGAGTTCTGTCTCAGACGCGCCAACCATCCGCTTGCGGAAGCAATGCCTGCAATATGCGGCGCAGACATTCGTGGAAAGAACAAGCGCAGTCTGCTTGTACTTATGCTGAATGCCGTCTCTGACGGTATTGTCGTTCTCACCGCTTGTATCATAGGAGCCGGAGGCGTCCAACTCGGCCGCAGACGGAATACACATCCTTCTTATCGGGTCGTTTGGGTCATTCGGATCAATCAGCGATAAGTAATACGGAGTGATCCGCATGGGGAATCTGTCGGCAGCCTCGGCTATTACCGATCTCTCGCTATCGTCAAGCGTTACATACTTTTCCAAGGCAGAAACGGTTTCAATATAAGGCCTATTATCAATAAAACCGTTTCTGCCCCCTCCTGCTATCTGTGTCCAATGCTTTATCCTCATTTACATTCATCCCTTTTCAAAGCAGTTATATAATGCAAACGCGTCACAGCCACAAACAGGTTACAACTCATGCAGAGATTTTTCCCGAGTTGAAATACAGAGCTATTTATAGTATAATCGCTACTATAGTTAATCTACTGTAAAAAGCAAAGGAGCCCTCTATGAAAGGACGATTTGATTTCCTGATCCTGCATCTTTTGAGCAAGGAAGAAATGTACGGTTTTCAGATCATTAAAAGATTTGCTGAAAACTGCGCCGAGGATGAGTTTGAATTAAAAACCGGCACTTTATATCCCTTGCTGGCGGCAATGGAGAATAGAGTTTTTTTGTCATCGAGAACCGCTTCTTTGTCCGGCAGAGAACGCAAGTTTTACAGGACAACCGAACAGGGAAAAGAATATCTGTTGCAGCAGACGGAAAGATGGTATAAGTGGGAAGCCTTTACCAACAAAATACTTGAACGCTAATTTGTAACCTGTTTTGAGCTTTCAAACGTTTATATGTTGAAAGCTCATAGCGGGACTGAAAGGAGATCTTATGCTCGCACTTTACATGAGCTTCATAGATGACGAATCACATCGCCGTCTATTTGAAAAGATATACATAGAATACAGGGATCCGATGTTTTTCATGGCACGATCCGTGCTTGGAAACGATTCCGACGCTGAAGATATTGTTCATGATGTCTTCCTCAAAATTGCGAAAAAGCACATGGCAAGGATCAGCAGGATAAAGAATGATACCGATTTAAGGAACTATCTGCTGACCGCTACAAAACATACTGCATTGGATCATTTGCGCAAGCATCGACGGGAGCGGATAAGTGCGGACGCTGAAATCGAAGCCAATACTCCCGACACGATTGTATTAACGAACGATGCCTTTGTTGAAAAGATCTGCAACAACATTGAATATGAGCGGATCCTGTCGGCAATCGTATCTATGAAAGATATTTACAAAGAAGTTATGTATTATCATTTTGTGATGGATTTATCCATACCGGAGGTAGCAAAGATGTTGAATTGCAAGGTTTCTACTGTAAAGCAAAGGCTTGTGCGAGGCAAGAAGCTGCTTTATGCGCAGTTATTTGGGGGAGAAAGCAATGATAGCAGAGAATAATTTTAACAGGGCGCTCCGTGAAGCCGTTTCAAGCGAGCTTTCTGATGCCATCTTACACGAGGCAAAGAATCCGCATACATTTTCGGATGACTTTCTCCGCAAGATGGATAAGCTCACAAAGGCAGAGCAAAGCAGATTTTGGAGAATGACAAGCACGGTGCCGAAAAGAATAGCTGTAATCATGGCTTCGCTTTTGATAATCACGCTGACAGCTTGCAGCATACCATCGGTGCGGGCGGCAGTTGTAGGATTCATCAAAGAAACCTACGATAATTGTATTCGTCTTTTTACGGGTGGTGTTGGAAGCAATAACATCTCAGATCAATACGGTATTACCGAATTGCCCGATGGGTTTGCTGAAATAGGCAGAAAAGAAAGTGATGCAAGGTGTATAGTGTGTTATCAAAAAGAGAAAGGCGATCAGATTGTTTTGACGCAGAGCATAACCGAGGATCACTCCATTTTCCTTGATAACGAAAATGGGGAACTCTCCGAGATCACTCTGTCAGACATGAATATTTCGGTTTATAAATCTGATGATTGTACGGTTGGTATATGGCTGCAAGATGAATATGCTTTCCATCTTACCGTTTATGGGGACTATGACATGGACTTTATAATGAAACTGGTTGGTGCCGTTAAAAGGCAGTAAAACCGAGGAGTAATAATAAACGGAGTGATGCTGCAAGTTGTCAACTTGCAGCATCACTCCGTTTCCAAGACATCGCTATTCTTGCTATAAAAAAGCCGATGACAGCTCCCGCGAGGTTTAATATGATGTCATCCACGTCAAAACAGCCTCTTATTGTTAGAACTTGAATTGTCTCAATGGATAGCAGAACCACAAAAGTAAACAAGATAAACTTGATGAACACCCTGTATTTCTCAAACAGTCTCGGAATGAAATAACCAAACGGCATGAATAAAGCGAAGTTCCCCAAAAGACTGATAATCTCATGAGGTATCAGATACGGATTTGTTCTATGAACAATTATATAGACGCTGCCGTAAATTGTTCTGAAAGGAACGAGATTTATGCTCATTTTCACCTGTTCCCAGTATGGCTCATCACCAATATTAAATCTTTTTCTCACGAAGAGTACAAGAAATAACGCTATACAGTATGCTCCAAATAGCAACCGAAGGATTATACCACTGTTAATGCTTTTATACTTTTTATTATGGCACATATCTTTTCCTGGGGGCAACGACTTCCCCGTATGTATTATATAAGGTTACATTTCCTGCGTTTGATGGGAAGACAAGTATAAACGGATCATCCTCATTCAGCGATATAGTATTCACATGATCGCCATCGTCTATCTCTGCCTTGCAGATTTTCTGTTTGTTCAAGGAGGCGTAAATTTGGCTATTATTATCTTCAAAAACGAATTGCACACATTCGCTGCTTATTTCGCTTATCGTACCGCCAATCCTGAAAAAAAACCCTTTTGATAATCCTTTGTGCTTGCAGTAAATCGAATAGAAATGACTGCTTCTGTCGGCAGGAAAAAACAGCATGGCCGAGACATCATCATTCGTGGCTTGAATGCTTTGCCAGCTTTCATCAATATTATGAAACACACGCGCCTCTGCTTCGGTCTTTTCTTTTGAAACACCCATAAGATGCTTCATCAAGCAAAAAGACAACGATACTATTATCACAGCAAACACTGATAGAGTAATTATAATAGCTCTTATAATGCTCCGGTTCTTCTTATTCATATTCTCACTTACCTGTAAAGCTTCTTTCTTGTGGAGCTATGGAAATTGATTCCATAGCCCCACAAACATTTGTGGTTAATAATAGATCCCTGGTACATCAATCTCAATTTGCCATTGTTTGTTACAGCTTGAAAGACTAACTCCCGCAGCTACACCGCTGGAACCACCTTGGAAGGAAATACTGCCTACTGTTGATTGATAAGTGTGGATATAAGTCAATCGAATGTTTGTTTCTTTTCCCTTATAGGTACTGTATGTCTTTTGAAGCTTTGCATAACAGTCAATATAGTCGGCAAAATATGCCCCTTTAGTTTCGTTGAATTGCCAACAATATCCGCAATAAGTATCCGACTGTGCCCTACTAAACGAGATATTCCCTTGATTATATTGATATGCTCCGGATATGCTTCTGTCGGTGTTTTTGAGTTCACCACCGCCGCCCCATGTAATAGCAAGAAAATCATATCCAGCAGCAGGACCGTTTATGCCTCCAGAGTATACACCGTTTTCCCAATCTGCGGTTCCATAGGCGTAATAGTTTCGACTTGAATCTTTATAAACTACAAGGAAAATGGACAGCTTTCCGCCCTGATGAGTTTCTCCATCCTCACCAACCCATGTGTTTCCTTTCAGTTTAAGATCAGATTTATACTGTAAAGCTTCGGTTACTATCATTAGCCTACTATTATAGACTTCGCCTCTGTCATTCAGAGTGTCGATAACATATACTGTCTGTTTGGTTGCGGATACAACTTCATATCCGTTTTTTTCTTGAACGTCAGCATAGTGTTTTGCAACTCTCTCAATGTCAATTACAGAAAGTGCTTCCTTGCCAGCTTTGGTTTCCTGCTCTGAATAATAATCAGCTGATGTCTCGCGATTACTTTCCTCGGCAAACGCAACAATACCAAATTGCATAACGAGAACGAGCGCAAGGAGTAAAGAAAGTATACGTTTTTTCATGGTGTGATCTCCTTTCTTTTTTACGGTTAATGTTTGATTACAGCACTTCCATTTAGTGAAGATGGATGAGCGCGAAAACAGACAGCATAGTTGTGCGATTGAACGAGGTTGTAAAAGTTCATACTCCCAGTCTTTCCGCTTGTTCTAACGTCATTAACTGTGAATTCTACAACCAATTTGTCTTGGGTCAAGTCATATAAACCAATGTAAAATGTTGTAGTTCTTGTGTCGGCTCTAACACTGTAATCAACGTATATTTTGCCGTCACCATTGGGATGATAATAATAGTTCGTATACAACCAGTGCTTTCCAACGACTTGTAGATCTGCCGTATAGCTTTTCTGTGCCAGACTCCAATAACTTGTCGGCAAGGATGTTGACCGCGTTTCTTCGGAAGAACCGATACGTACAGCGTCGGTGTTACCAAAGAATACTTCTGTGGTTTCTACCGATTCGGCTGCAGGCAATGCCTTGTTCGCTTCGGAGGCAAATGCCGTTGTGTTTACAGCAAAAATCAATGCCAGTGTTAGTATTGTTGAGATTAGTTTTTTCATGATGTTTCTCCTTTCAGATAGCAAACAGTTTCTGTCGTGAAGCAGGCATTCTCATTTGTCTGCATTATTCAATTAAAGAATCCAAATAAGCACCATCCCCTTCCTGCGCGAATGTTTGGTGATGTCTTTAATATGTCTTTGTCATGGTCTGCGTGATGGTATCAGCAGCGCCTCCCGAACCAGAAATCACATAAACAACCGTGATGCGATATGTCCCGTGATTGCTTAACTGGAATGTATGGGTTCCGTCGTATAAATAATCATATACAACATCGACCCATTGATTATTGGGCTGTCCAATATCAACGCGCGTCCAAAACAGCCCCAGCGTTTTCTTCTCAACATAAGTTGTGATCTCGCCTTTAGTCGTTTTTCCTCTAATTCCTTGAAATTGATTATCCACGGTCAACAGTCCGCTTTCAGAAATGGACGCAACGCTGCTTGCCATTACGGTATTGTTATACCGTGTTTCATACGGTGAGGCAGCCATCGCCGCCGTTGATGCCGATGCCATCATCAAGACAGCGATCAGTAGGCATAATATGCTTTTCCTTCTTTTGAACATAGTTCTTTTCTCCTTTCAGTTGATTGTTTCCTAAAGACAGCAACAGGTCAAGTTACTGTTCTATTTAATAAACGATTATCGCAGGGAAACAGGTTACAACTTAATAAACTTTTTTCTTTTTTCTTTCCGTTTGGAAAAATGGAGGGTCTTTACCGTAGTAGTGGTAGAGAAAGAGATACCGTGGCAAGCAAGGTCTTTTGGAGCCAAAAGACACCAGGCGGAGACTCTGACGAGTCCCCGCCTTTTGCTTGATGGGGCGTTCCCCATACCCCCCTGTAACACAGATTTCATCTGTGGCTGCGCGATGTGCCATCGCTATTTTTCCTCGCGCTGCCGCTCGGTGGACTGCCGGTTCTGTTCGTTCAGCCCCAGCAGATAGGCGGCGTTCGCCTTGTGGATCAGCAGCTCCCGCATCTGCTCCTGCGCCCGGTGGTACTCGGCGTAGGCCGCCTTTTTCTCTGCCAGCAGCCTTGCAAATTCCTCGTTCAGGCTCCTGACCGTGGGCAGCTTTTTAAGGCCAAACGCATCAAAAGCTTTCTTCGCCGCCTTGTGGATGAGGATATCCCCCTCATGCTCCGCAAGGTATTTTTTCGAGTACCCCGCCTTGCGGTAGCCGGTGTAAACGCTGCGGGTTCTGGAATAGTTCATAATGTGCGTCCGCAGGGTCTGTATCTCGCTCATACGTGCTTCCGCCGCCTTTATGGCCGCCTTCAAATCATAGAACCGCTTCTCCGCATCGGCGGCGGCGTCGGCCAGTGCGTCAAAGTCGGCAAAGCCGTTTTCCTCCAGATATATCAGCGTCTTTGCCATCTGCTTGAGCTTTACCACCTTCATCGCCTGATCGTAGCGGTAGCCTTTCCCCGAATTGAGCTTTGCCTCAATATCGGCAATCAGCGTGGCGCGCTCCCTGCGCTTCGGATATTTTTTCCGGACAAAGGGCTTGTGCGCCCTGCTTCCGGCGAGAATCGCGCGCAGCTCCTGCTCGGAATATCCTTCGCCCAGGGAATCCAGGCGGATGCTCTGTTTCTGGTTTTCGTGCCGCAGCGACAGCCTGCCCTTTCGGGCAACGGAATAGCCGGAGGATTTCAAAAGGGCTAAAAGCGCATCGAAGTCCCCGGGCTGCTTTTCAAGCGCCGCGTCTATCGCCATGCGCAGAAGATCCCGGTTGGAGAGCTTGTCGTGACCGCCGCGCCATTTGTTGTAGCTCAGCCCGTGTTTCTGCGGGTTCTCCACCACGGACAGCCGGTGCTCAGCGCAGATCAGGTCGGACAGCCTGCGGACGGCGCGGTAGCTGCCGATGAAGTTCTTGAACTTTTTCGTACAGTCCAGCGCCGTGGAGTTCCAATAGATGTGGTTGTGGATGTGCTTTTTGTCGGTGTGGGTGCAGACGAGAAAAGCGTGCCGGCCCTTTAGGAAGCGTTTGGCAAATTCGTACCCTATGCGGTTGGCCTCCTCCGGCGTAACCTCTCCCGGCTTAAAGGACTGCCGTACCTGATAGGCGATGACGTCGCTTTCCTGCACCCGTCCGGTCAGCTCCCGGTACTCCCGCTTGGACAGGGCAAATTCGGAAACGGCGGTCTCCGGCTCGCAGGCGAACGTGGAGATCAGCGCGCCGCCCTCAGTCTTATCCGGGTTCATGCCGTACTCCGTCCGGTCGGCAAGGCACTGCGCCAGCGTCTTGCCCTTGTTTAAGTGCATGGGTATGATTCGTGTGGTCGCCATATTCCCTCCATGGAAAAAGACGCAGGAGGGAGCCTGCGCCTTTTCACATTCCGCATATTCCGTTTATCCGTAGATTCGCTCCTTGAGCAGCATTCTCATACCGATAAACCGCGCTGTGAGCTTCACCGCCAAATAGTGCAGTCCGTAGGGTGAAAGCAGAAACGCAATGCCCAGACAGATGCAGCCGTTCTGCACGTTGCCGTCCACAAAGTAAAAAACACCTGAAAGCAGAAACAGGGCGGAGGCGATGACGCAGACCACGGCGGAAGCCTTGAGCGCCAGCGTGAGCGCCCATTCCACGATCCACAAAACCAGCATAAGGGGCGCAAGCAGCAGCTTCAAAATGAATTTCATAGTCGTTTTCCGTCCTTTTTGATTTCATTATACAGAAAGAGCTGCCCTAAAACAAGGATGCCGGCAGCATGGGCTTATCGTATATTTCTGCCTGCTCACTGAATGGTGGACAGCTTCATAAGAATTTTGTTGGCAACTCCCCATAGCTGCTTCTGCTTTTCCAGAATCTCCGCAAGGTCGGTGTCGTAGGCTCTGCCGCTCTCGTTGAGCCGTTTGGCGATCTGATTGATGTTGTTGCTCGTGTAGCGCAGAAGCGAGATCATCTGCTTCAGCTCCGGCAAATCCAGCCTGATCACCAGCCCGTCCAGCGCCATCTTCCGCAGGAACGCCTCCTGATTGGTAACGCCGATCCGCGCCATCTTTTCCTTCAGCAGCCGATGCTCCTCCTCCGTCAGGCGAACGGAGATGCGGATGCTCCGGCGCATGAACTGCGCGCTCACAGGGACGGCTCCTTTGTCTTTTTAACGGCCTCCGCCGCCGCTTCGGGAGGTCTGCTTTTCAGTCTGCCGAGTACCGAGGGCTTGCGCTCATGCGCCCTTGCGTCCTTCCGCGCCAGCTTGGTAAACAGGTCAACCAGCCCGCTGTGGCTGTTCACCGCCAGATAGCAGTTCCGATCCGTCCCCCATGTGTCGGGGTTCTCCGAAACGGGAACGGTCTTTGCCCATTGTTTGTTGTCGGCTGAGAACCGCCCGTCCCAATCCTTCTGCCGGATGGTAATCGCCAGCACATATAAAATGCGCTCATGCCCGAACTGCTCCGCCACCTGCGCGACGGCTTCCCTGTGCAGGACGTTATCGCAATAATGCTCGGAGATCGCCTTCTCGATGGCCTCCTTGCAGGCGGCATTGGCCCTGTTGGAGGCGCGGTAAAGCTCCAGCTCGCCGTTTTCACGGGCGTGCTCGGCGGGAAATCTGTAAACGGGAATATCCTTCATATTGGTGCTTCCTTCCTTTCTGTGAACTGTCATACAGCGGCTCCGACGAAGAATGAATTTCGCCGAAGCCGCCGTTTTTTTATCGCTCCGCCTTGTTCCTGTGTTTGTTTTTGTCCTCGGCGCAGGGCTGGGACAGCGGCGCTTTCAGCTTTGCCAGCACGGAGGGACGCTCCGCCTTTGCGCTCTGCACGGCGGGCGCGTCCTCCGCCATCTGCTCCATGGGCGTGCGGTCGTCGATGTTCAACTCAGCGTTCAGCTCCGCAAGCCGCGCGGATTTTGTCCGCAGCTCATCCTCCTGGGGGAAAGGCTTGCCCAGCTCCGCCTTTGCCGTCTCCATCTGCGCGGTGAGCGCGTCCAGCGTGTTTCTGACATTCTGCAATCTGTCCGGCATGGCGTTCAGGGCGTTGTCGATGCGGGTGAGGTTGCCCCGCGCGTCCTTGCCCAGCGTCACGCGGTGGTTCATCCTGCCCTTGAGGGTGAGAACAAAGTCCCGCCCGAAGTCCTCCACGGTCAGGGACATGGCAAAGCCCCGATAGCTGCCGATGGGAACGGGCTCCATGCCCTTTGCGTCCTTGAAGGCTTCCAGAATGGCAGCGCCTGCGTTGTCCTTGTCGGTGAGAAGGTCGCCCTTGACCTCCATGCCCGCAAAGCCGTCCACGGGGTGCGGATGTGCCGAGAGCGTCTGCATATCGGCGGTGAAGCCCTCCACGAAGCACTCGTTCTGCCGGATCTGTTCGGGGAAATGCCTGAGCAGGTTGTCCTCCAGACGGAACTGCTGGCTCTGATGGCTGGCCTTCATGAGCTTCAGGCGGGCAACGTCCACGTCCAAGTCCATCTTCTCTTTAATTCTCTTGTCTCCGGCGCACAGCGCCTTGATCTCGGCGTAGGAAAGAGCGGTCTCGTCCACGTCCTCGCAGGAGCGAACAGGGGATTTTGAGGTCATGATCTGGGAGATGAACTTCTGCTTATTTTCTACCGTCTGCCAGAGGTAGGCGTCGAAGGTGGATTCCGTGACGTAACGGTAAATATGAACCTCCTTATTGCGGTTGCCCTGACGGATGATGCGCCCGCTGCGCTGCTCCAGATCGCCCGGTCGCCACGGACAGTCCAGGTCATGGAGTGCCACAAGCCGGTCCTGCACGTTCATGCCCGCGCCCATTTTGAAGGTACTGCCCATGAGCACACGCACCTGACCGGAGCGCACCTTTGCAAACAGCTCCTTCTTCCGCGCCTCGGTGTTGGCTTCATGGATGAATGCGATCTGCTCGCGGGGGATTCCTCTGGCGACGAGCTTTTCCCGGATGTCGTCGTAAATCGTGAACGCCGGTTCTTCGGCTGCATCTTGCCCAATGACAGCTTCCAGCGCGTGAAGCTCCGGGCTGTCCAGATTCCCGCCCGCCGTCTTTGCCGCCTTCGCCCCGGTCGCGCCGGTTTTCGGGGTGGACAAATCGCAGAACACGAGCTGGGTCAGCCTGTCCGCCTTCCCGTCCTGCCAGATGCGATGGATGTTGTCCACACAGCGATTGACCTTGCTGTTCGGGTCGTCCGGCAGGTCGGGGTTGATGATGCGCTGGTCAAGCCCCAGCTTGCGCCCGTCCGAGGTGATCTTGAGCATATTGTCCGTGCCGGGGTCAACAAGCTGTGCGTGTACCCTTGCGGCGCGCTCGGACAGCTCCTGCACCATCTGCTTCTGTATCTCCGTGGGCTGCGCCACCTCGTTGTGATAGATGGGCGTGGGCGTAGGCAGGTTGAGCTGATCTGAGGTCTTGATATCCGCCGCCTCCTTGAACAGGGTCATGAGCTCCGGCAGATTAAAGAACTTGGCAAACCGCGTCCTCGCCCGGTACCCCGTACCCTCGGGAGCCAGCTCAATGGCGGTCTGCGTCTCCCCGAAGGTGGAAGCCCAGCAGTCGAAGTGGGCAAGCCCCTTGCCGCGAATGGTGTCGTGTTGGAGATAGCGCATCATGGTATACAATTCGGTCATGGAATTTGAGACGGGCGTGCCCGTGGCGAATACCACGCCCCGGCTATCGGTGATCTCGTCGATATACCGGCACTTGAGCAGCATATCCGAGGACTTCTGGGCGTCGGTGGCGGAAAGCCCCGCCACGTTGCGCATCTTGGTGTAGAGAAAAAGATTTTTATAGTTGTGCGCCTCGTCCACATACAAACGGTCTACGCCCAGCTGCTCAAAGGTCACAACGTCGTCCTTTCGGGAGCTGTCCTGGAGCTTTTTGAGCTTGGCTTCAAGGCCGCGCTTGGTGCGCTCCAGAGACTTAATGGTGAACCGCTCCGCCCGCTGGCTTTTCAGCTCCCGCAGTCCTTCCTCCACCTCGAAGATCTGCTCCGCCAAAAGCCGCTGCTGCCGCTCCATGGATACGGGTATCTTCTCAAACTGCGAGTGGCCGATGATAACGGCGTCGTATTCGCCTGTGGCGATACGGGCGCAGAACTTCTTGCGGTTCTTCGGCTCGAAGTCCTTTTTCGTAGCCACGAGGATGTTGGCGGAGGGGTACAGCCGCAGGAACTCGCCCGACCACTGCTCCGTCAGGTGGTTGGGAACGACAAAGAGGGATTTGTGGCATAGTCCCAGCCGTTTGGATTCCATGGCAGCGGCTACCATCTCGAAGGTCTTGCCCGCGCCCACCTCGTGGGCAAGGAGGGTGTTGCCGCCGTAGAGCACATGGGCGACCGCGTTAAGCTGGTGCTCCCGCAGCCTGATCTCCGGGTTCATGCCCGCAAAGGTGATGTGGCTGCCGTCGTATTCGCGGGGTCTGGTGGAATTGAACAGCTCGTTGTACCTTGCGACCAGAGTGTGCCGCCTGTCGGGGTCGCGCCATATCCAGTCCCGGAAAGCGTCCCGGATGGCCTGCTGCTTCTGCTGGGCGAGGGTGGTTTCCCTAGAGTTGAGCACGCGCCGCTCCCTGCCGTCCGCATCGTGCTTGGTATCGTAGATGCGCACGTCGCGCAGGTTCAGGGTATCTTCAAGAATCTTATAGGCGTTTGCGCGCTCCGTGCCGTAGGTCATATATGCGGCAATATTGCTGTAACTGACCGCGCTCTTGTTCCTGATGTTCCACTCGGCGGTGAAGGCGGAATAATTCACGTCGATCATGCGCTGCTGGTAGAAGGGGGTCTCGAAGGTCTCCCACATGAACTCCCGGATATACGAGGGGTCGATCCACGTTGCGCCCAGCCGCACCTCGATTTCACTTGCGTCCAGATCCCTGGGCTGCGCCTGTCGCAGCGCTTCCACGTTGGGCAGATAGACGGGGCTGTCCTGCGCCGCCTGCTCCGCCTCCCGCAGCTTCTGCCGGACGTTGCCGGAGAGATATTCATCTGCTGTCTGCCACTCCCCGCGCGCTGGGTCGAGGAAGATAACGCCGTTCAGCTCGTTGATCAGTTCGTCTTGGCTTTTGCCGGTGAGCTGCGCCATATACTCCATATCCACGCAGGCTTTTTCGGAGATGGACAGCGCCAGCGCCTCCGAAGCGGTGTCCACGCTGGTCACGGCCTCGTGCGCCCGTATGGTTCGCCTGGTGAACATATCCGCCTTGCGCTTGAGGTTTTTGTCCTCGTCCAGCTCCTCCAGAGAGCAGAGCAGATAGTAGGAGCTGTCCTCGGCAAAGGCCAGGGCGTTGGCGCGGGAGTTAATAAGCCCATACTTTGCGGTGAAGCCGTCGTATAGTGTGTTCAGCTCCGCCTGCGTCTGCCGGATGGTTTCATCCGAAATAAAGCCGTCAATCTGCTCAGATATGAGCTTCTGCACGCAGTCTCGCAGCTCTACCATGCCCTTGGCACGCTCCTTTGCGGTGGCGTTGAAGTCGGGCTTGGTCATGATGCTGTTCTGACGGTAGTACAGTTCCCCGTCCACCACGGTGTAGGAGAAGTTCCGCACATTCGGGTCTGCCGGGATGGTCTCCACGATGGTCTCATCCTCGCCCAGATCGGGCAGCTCCGCTTCCGCGTAGGTTCCACGGATATTCCGAATTGCGCCGCTGAGCTGCTCCGGAAGGTCTGCGCCCTCAATGGGCGCAACGGTAAAGTCCTGCCTGCCGTACTGTGTGCTTTCCGAGGTCTGCCGTCCCAGCACCATCTCCGGGTGGTCGATGAAATACTGATTGATGGCAAAGCCGTCCGCGTTCGCTCCCGGGTTTCGCCAGATACCCGTGTGTACCCAATCGGGTTCGATTTCAATAGGTCTGTCCCGCTTTTGAAGAAAGATAATATCCGAAACGACATCCGTACCGGCGTTGGCCTTGAAGGCGTTGTTGGGCAGGCGGATCGCGCCGAGGAAGTCCGCGCGCTGGGCGATATACTTCCTTGCGGCGCTGTCCTTGGCGTCCATGGTGTAGCGGGAGGTGACGAAGGCCACCACGCCGCCCGGGCGCACCTGATCCAGCGCCTTGGCAAAAAAGTAGTTGTGGATGGAAAAACCGAGCTTGTCAAAAGCCCGGTCGCTGACCTGATACTGTCCAAACGGTACGTTGCCCACGGCGAGGTCGAAGAAGTCCTTCCGGTCGGTGGTTTCAAAGCCGGCCACGGTAATATCCGCCTTGGGATAGAGCTGCTTTGCGATGCGTCCCGTGATGGAATCCAGCTCCACGCCGTAGAGCCTGCTGCTTTTCATGCTCTCCGGCAGCATACCGAAGAAGTTGCCCACGCCCATGCTTGGCTCCAGAATATTGCCGGTCTGGAAGCCCATATTCTCCACCGCGTCGTAAATGGCGCGAATGACGGTGGGACTGGTGTAGTGGGCGTTCAGCGTGGACGCTCTGGCGGCGGCGTATTCCTCCGGGGATAGCACATTTTTCAGCTCATCGTATTCAACCCGCCATCCTGCCTTGTCCGGGTCGAAAGCGTCCGCAAGCCCGCCCCAGCCCACATATCGGGAGAGGATTTCCTGCTGTTCCGGGCTGGCCTGTAAGCCCTCAAACTCCAGCTCTTGCAGGAGATGGATAGCCGCCATATTTGCCCGAAACTTTGCTTTTGCGCCGCCGACGCCGAGGGCATCATCGGTGATGCGGAAGTTTTCTGCGTTCCGGCGAAGATTGTCCTTATACTCCTCGTACATGGCTTTTTCGGCGGCTTCACGGTTGGGGAAGGTCTGCCACTCGCCGCCTACCTGCACGGAAATGGGATTGACGTCCATGACATTATCAAAAGAAGGAGGCTCCGGCTCATCAAAGCGCAGGGTGCGAATCTCCACGTCATAAGGGAGGTTATTTTTGTCACCGGGATATACCGCCACGGTTTCCTCGGTGTAAGCAGGTTCCTTTTCCGGCTGCGGATACCGCTCCATGAGCCGTGCGAAGCTCTCCCTGCTCTCCGCACGGGAGATAGGGTAGAGAAGCGATGGGTCGCGGAGAGAAATATCAAAAAGCCCGATGCGCTCAATAATGAACGGCTTGCCGTCCTCCAAATATACCGTATCGCCTACGGAATACGGGAACTGTTCTCGCTGCGGGACAGGAGCTGTTTCGGGAACGTCTGTAACTGCTTCCTCCGGCTCGTGCCAGCGGTATTGCTCCACAACCTCATCCGAAACGTGAATGAGGTCGCTGAAATCGAGATTTTCCAGCTCGTTGGTAATAATCTCTTGCAAAGAGCCGTACTGCCGGGTTTCCAGATGCTCATCATTCAGATAGCGCTCCAGCCGGTAATTCACAAGGTCGATGTTCACCTGAATGGGAATCTCATCGTCGGTGACGGTGGTGTAGGCGATGCCGATCTTCGCCGGGTCGCTGAAATCCGCCTCTGAGCCGTATTCGCTCTGGCAGAAGTCGGAGATCAATCCCTTTGCCCGTGCTAAAAGCGCCTGCTCCGCCTGTCCTTGCAGCTCCAGCCGGTACGCCTCCGCCTGCCATTCGCTTGTAAATTCCTCGGTTACGCCGTCTGCGTCCACATAGTAGCCGTGTGTTTCGTCGTCCCACACGGCGTACATGGTACGAAAGCCCCGGTCAAGGCTCACCACATGAAAGCGGTCTGCGGGGGTAATGGTTTCTGCGGTCGGCTCACGTCCCGCTACCTCTGCGTGCGCCTGTTCATCCGGGTAATCGCCATAGATACGCAGATACTTCCGTGCCTGCTGGTCGTAGATGGCTGCGCCGTCATACGCAAAGCCGTCGCTTTCCATCGTGCCGTCCACATAACCCTGTGCGGCTTTTTCTGCTTCTTCCAGCGTTTGATAGTCCCGCTTCTCATCAAAGCCGTTTTCAAAGTGATGATACACTACGACCTGATACTGCGGTGCCATCCGGTCGGCATAATCATCAATCATTTCTTTCGTCAGCCATTCCGGTTTTTGGGGGAGCGCGTCATACAGCTCCCGCATTTTGACGATCTGTGCATAGACGCTGCCCGCCCACAGATGCTTTTCTGCGCGATTGCCTGCGCCAAGAAAGTATTCGCAGTCTGCCCGCAGCCGGTCTAAAATCAGGTAATTCCGGTTCTGCTCCAACACAGACTTTTCTTGCTCTGTGAAGAATTTATCCTCGCGGATGAGCTGCGCAATGCGCCGCTGCACCTTTGCCCATGACAGCGTGACCGGCTCGGAATTGCCCACGGAGATTTGCAGCGGCTTGGAAGTGTCCTTTAAGCCGTATTCCGCTGCCAGCCATGCAGCGGTGTCCCGGTCGCGGGCGTGAGCCTTCATATAGCGGACAACTGCGTGCTTGCTTTCAATCCTGCCGTTCCACTGCTGCAAGGCCGCGTCGATGTCCTCCTGCGTCACCTTGTAGGGAGAGGGCGTGACCGTGGTTGCCAGCGTAGGATACAGCTCGTCCAAAAGCTCCTGATGCAGCCGGTTGTGGAACGCGGGCATATCGAAATAGAGCCGTGTGAGCTGCAAATCGCCGGATTCCATGACAATACGCCGGATGGCCGCAGCGCCCTCCAGATAGGCGTTCTCCCGGTCAGAGTTGCGGCAGGCGTTGAGAAACGCTTCATCCCTGGAAAGCGCGTTGCCCACGCTCAGACGGTATCGCTCGAACAGCTCCTGCACCGTAGGTTGAGCCTGCTCTGCGGCGGGATCGCGGAACACCCGTGTGCCGTCCGCACCAAACTCCGCTTCGTATGCGTCAATGGCGGCCTCTGCTTCATGGTCGATAGAGCGCAGCGTGTAAATGTGGCGTTCACCTCTAAAGTCTGGCGCTTCGGCAATCGTCACATCATACTTATCGCGCAGTTTCTCTACATACATATCTAAATTGTGCGACGGTACGCCGCACATCTCCACACGGCCAGCGCCGGGGATGCTGCGGGTGGTCAGATTCATATCCAGCAGCTCCGCTGCCTGCTTTGCGTCCTCGCCGTACATCTCAAAGAAATCGCCCACCTGAAACAGCACGATGTTGTCCGGGTGGGCTTCCTTTACGGCATTGTAGTCATTCCATGCTGCGCTTCGCTCTGCGGTCTGCCGCTGAAACTGCTCGTACTGTGTCTTTTCCTCCGGGGTCAGGAAACGGTCTTTGCGGATCAGCTCGGAGATACGCTTGGCAACGTTCGCCCAGTTCAGCTGAATTTCCGGGCAGTCCTGCTTTTTCAGGCTGATGCCCTTGCCGCTGTGATCCTCACCGCTGTGGGACGCGCCGGATACCGCGTGGGAGCTGCCTCCAATGCCGTATTCGTCTTTCAGGAAGTCCGCCTGCTCCCTGGGGGTATGCTTTTCTTTGAAATAGGCGTAGATGCGCCCCTTGCTCCCTTCAATATTGCTGCCGCGGGTCAGGGTCGCGGCGATCTCGTCCTCCGTAATGAACCGCTGCACGGTAGGAAGCTCCGTCATTTCCGTACTGTACTCTTTACGCGGCAGATTCAGCTCCTGCAAGCCCTGCCAGATTTGATGGGGCTTGTGAAAATGGAAGCGCAGCAGGCTCCTGTCCTCCCGGTAGTCGGTCTGGAACTGCATAAAATCTTCCAGAAGAACCTCACGGAAAGCCGGTTCCGTCAGCCGCTCGGCAAGCCGTGCCGTTTCCTTCGGGAAGCCGCCGCCCCGCATATCCGACAGGCAGGAGAGATAGCCCTGCGCCCGTGCCTTTTCACTTAAATCCTGCCGTAGATACCATACGGCCTGCGCCAGCTCCGCGCGCTCATGCCCCGGCGCTTCCGCAAGCTCCACATTGGCGGCGTATTCGCCCTGCTCCAAAAGCTGTCCGATGCGCTCCGCCGCCTCCTGCCAGCTTACGACCTTTGCAGAGGCCAGGTGTCTTGCCGCGTCCCCATTGGCGATGTGGATGCCGTCCTCGGCGTACCAGGCGGAATATCTGCCGTTCTCGGTGACGACGCCGTTGCCGCCGTGGAAGCTGCTTTGAAGAAACGCCGCGATTTCTTCCACGCTCTTGCCCTTGGAGAACTCCGTGGCGATCTTCATGCGGGCATAGTCGGCGTTGCCCTCCATGCGCAGAATATGGTCGATATCTGCCTGCGGGATGGACATGGAAAAAGCGGAGGGCGTGCAGCTCTCCGCTTCTGCGATATATGCGATTTGCTCTTCCTCCGTGGGGAACAGGCTCAGTTGGTATGCCTGCGGTATCGGAGGCTGCGCCGGTTCCGCTTCCGGCGTGTCATTGGTCAGCTGTATACCAGCTCGCTGAGGATGATCTCCTCCGCCTGCGCTTTCAGGCTGTTCATCAGCCCCACCCATTTCATCTGGTCGCGGGCTTTCAGCTCCTCCGTCACGCCCGCCGACTTCATCAGCTCCGGCATCATCTGCTCCAATCTCCGATTCGCCGTCTCGTCGATCTCCCGCAGGTGCGGGAACAGCTTCTCCGACAGCACCAGACGGCTGTACAGCCCCGGTCTGTGCTCCTGAAGGTAGCTCCTGCGCAGTCTCCCGTACTTGCCCAGGGGTCTCGCGTCCTCCGGCGTCTCGCTCAGCGTCAGGTCGGGAATCAGGTAGTCCCCGTTCTTGGTGTAGGTCAGCTCTGTCATGGCTATGGCTCCTTTCCGCGAGTTTCTCGCGCTCGTAATTCTTGATGGTGACTTCGATCTGCCGCAGCACCTCTCCGTTGATCCTGCTCACCGCCGTGCCCAGCTCGGCGGCGGCTTCCGGGGTGTTGAAATCGAAGATGCTCAGGAAATCCTCATGCTCGAAGCGGTCGTCCGCTTCAAGCCCGCAGCGGGACATGAGCGAGTAGGCGATGCTGACGGCGGCGGCGCTTTGGAAGGCCGCTCCTACGTTGAACTCATCATACCCGTAAAGAAAGGAATCGTCAACGATGGCGAGGATATCCCGCTTATAGTCCCGCCAGTATTCCTCCGCAAGCTGAGACGCGATGCGCTCAAGCTGGTCAGGGAACCCTCCTTTTCCGTCCACACCGTAGCGGCTTTCCAGCATGACGCTTACCGCGTTCGCGTGTTCCTCCCGGTATTCCCACAGGTAGCGGCTCTTTGGAAATTCTCTGCCGCCCGTGTCCGACACGTCGAACACATACCGAAGCCTCGGCCTTTCGCCGCTGCTGTCGATGAGGGCGATGCCCTTGGATCCCCTGCGGACATACCGGCCCATCTTTTCGTTCCAGAAGTCGTACTCCGCGCAGGCGGTGGCGTCCGGACGCTGGGCGTGGATCATGACCTGCTCGGCGTAGGGGTATTTGTACAGCCTTGCGGCGGTGGTGAGAAAGCCCGTCCAGCCCCGGTAGCTGCCGGTGATCTGCCGCTGCGCCTCGTCCGCCATCTGCATATACGTTTGTAGCTTGCTCGGCATATTGCTCCTCCTTCATGGCATAAATTTAGAGCGCCCGGTACGGACGCTCTATGTACAGGTCGGTACTATGGAAAACGTCCCGAATCCTATGCAGGAAACGGGACACTCTCTCTTGTATGTCGATGTTCTATTTCCCAAAATTAAAATTTTTTCGATTTTGGGAAATAGGATTGTGGAGGCAAAGCGGGAGCGACCCGAAAGCCGCTCCCGCCGCATCCGCCTTATTCGTCCGTGTCGAAGTCCGGCACAAGCTCCAGCGCTGCGAAGTCCTCATCGGTGATTTCGTCCAGCTTTTGCAGGGCGCTGTCGGTCAGCTCCCGCAGCTCGGCTTCGTCCTCGCCCAGGTATCCGCGCATTTCGGTGAGGGCGGCAATCAGCCCGCTGCGGCTGTCGCTTTGGTAGATACACATGAGGTTCATTTCATCGTTGGTAAAAATCATCATAGCAGCTCTCTTTCCGCGCGCTTTGAACGCGCTGTCTTTTTCGGCTCGTTGACAGGAGGACAGAGCTTTGCCAGCACGGAGGGCTTCTTCTCCTGCCGTGCCGCCTGCGCCTGTTCCCGGCGCGCCGCCTGCGCCAGCTCCATGAGGGAGATGGGCTTGCCGGACTTTGCCTGTTCCTCCAGCTCCGCCACGGTCTGCTTCGGCCCGTTGTTGATAACGCCGTCGATCATGCCGTAGTCGTCCTCTATGGCCATCTCCGCGTTTTTGAGATAGTTTTCCGGCTTGAGGAAGTCGGGCAGCGCCTTGAAGCCCCGGGAATCCACGTAATGACAGGATACCACGCCGTTCTGCTTCAGCGCCACGATGTCGCTGACGGACAGGCTGTGGCCGCGAAAATCCTCCGGGCGGCGGAGGTTGAAGGTTTCATACAGCTCGTCCAACCTGTCCTGCGTATCGCCCCTGTGGTCGAGGCAGCCCGCGTAGACGGCGGCGTAGTTCTCCTTTTCAATGGAAAGCCCCTTTTGTGCCAGATACTCGGCGTTCATAAAGCGGAGCTGCGCCGTATCGTCATTATCCCGAAGCTGATAGATGGCAAAGCTGTCGGCGGGGTTGTCGAGGAACGCCTTTTCATAGTCCGGCGGTGCGAAGCGGTCTTTGACCGTCTCCCATTCGGAGGCTTCCACGCCGAAGATACCGTCAAAGCTGCGGACTTCCTCTGCATCGAAGGCCATGGCCTCGGTGTTATCGGTGTGAAGCATATACACGCTTACGTCCCGTTCCATGAGCTCCAGCGCACGCTCCTTTGTCAGCGGCAGCATATTGGAATCGGTGTAGCCGTAGGCGTTCATGCTCTCAACAGAAATCGCAGGGTCGGGGACGCAGCCGTTGTCCGGCGCTGTGACCGGCTCCGGCTCCTGCACGGCGATCTCCTGCACCGGCTGGGCGGCAAGGCTCTCCGTCTCCTTATCCAGCCCGCGCTCCTTGCAGATTTCCGCGTAATGGCGGTCGATATCCGTAATCAGGGAGGATGAGGTTCGGTTGATGGTCTCCAGCGATGCGCGAAGCTCGGTCAGCTCCCTGTCCTTTGCCCAAGTCGCCAGATACCCGAAGCTGTTTTCGCCGGTCTCAATGCCGTAATAGGCGCAGACGGCGAAGGAAATGCTCTCCGCCTGAATCTCCTCGGCGGCGCGGGAGAGCTTTGCCTTTTCCGGGTACTGTGCGTGCCAAAACTCCTTCACGGTCTGCTCGCCGCCCGTGAAGTTCAGCCCGTCCTCGCCCAGATACAAAAAGCCCTGCTCCGGCAGCTCAATGGGCGCTGCTGTGATGACAGAGGCGGCGTGATTGACGGTGACATGGCTTTCAAGCGTTACCGGCATACCCGGATCGTAATCCGAGCCGCGCAGGTCATATACATACAAGCCCTCCGGCAGCTTATCCCGGTCGATGCGCCCGTTTGAAAACAGCGCGGGCTTGCCGAACAGCTCGACCGCCTGATATTTTTCCCCGATTTCGTCCTTATTGTGGAGCCTGGAGTGGGCGATCTCATGGACGGCGGCGCAGACCGTCTGTACCTCGCTCATGCCTTCGCGGACAGCGATGAGCTGTTTGTCCACGGAGAAGTATCCGTCCATATTCTCCGCCAGCTTCTCAAAGAAGATGGGTACGGGCGCGCTGCGGCGCAGAGCTTCCATAAACACCTCGTAATTCTGCACGTCCCCCGTAAGGTTCGCCGCCAGCTCCGGCAGGGGCTTGCCTGCGGTCTGCTGCACGTCGAACACCACCACGGGCTTGTACATGGGAATTTGCACCGTCTTTTCCTCCGTGATAATATCGCCGTTCTCGTCCCGCAGGGGGAGCTTGGTGTCGGGGTCTAATTTCTGCTGCTCGATTTTCTTCTTGAAGGGCGTGGGGGCGATGATCTTAATGCCCTTTTCGCCCTTCTTAACGCTCCTTCCGAACTGGTCGCGCCATTTGTTGAAGCCGGCCACATGGGTGGCGTCGGGGCGCTGCATATAGATGAGCATGGTGTTGTTGACGCTGTACTTGTGAAAGCGGCTCATGGTGGCAAGGTACTGCCTGTATCTGTCGCTCTCAAACAGCTCCTTTATGCCCGTCTCAATGCTGTCGGTGATGTCCTTGAGCCGTTCCTTGTTGGTCTGTTTTTCAGCCATTTCGTGCATACCTCCTTTGGATCATGGTAAAAACAGCGGCTCCCGCAGGGGAATGAAACGCCCGTGCGGGAGCCTGCGAGGGTCATTTGGTGAAGTCCAGCTTATAGGAGGAACGCGCGCCGTCGTCCTCCAGCACGATGAATGCGTCGTAGGTCTTGCCGGTTTTCTCGGAGTAGATACCGCTGGCGTAGGCGCGTCCCTGCGTCAGGAGCGAGGAAGCCATCTTCTTTGTCAGGCTGATCTTCTTGGTGGCAAGGAAGCGGTTGTCCCGCCACAGCCCGAACTTGCAGCTCCGTCTCTCGCAGAAATAGCCGTTTTTGCTCTCCGTGACCTCTGCGCCGCAGCGGGGGCATTTGCCCACAACGGGTCTGCCGGAGGGGAACAGCACCCCCGCGCCGTCCACAGGCGCAGCGTCCCGAACAAGACCGGAAACCATTTTCTGAATGCCGGCGAGGAACTCGTCCGCGCCCAGCTCGCCGCACTCGATCTCCTTGAGGCGGTGCTCCCATTCGGCGGTCAACAGCGGGGACTGGAGCTGTTCGGGCAGCACGGTAATGAGGGAAACGCCCGCTTCGGTGGGAACGAGGCGTACAGATTTCTTCGCCTTTTTGCGCTCCGCAAAGCCCGTGGCCACCAGTTTTTCAATGACCGCTGCCCTTGTCGCGGGGGTTCCCAGCCCGCGCCGCTCCGCATCCTCCGGCATATCCTCCTTGCCCGCCGTCTCCATAGCCGACAGAAGCGTATCCTCAGTGAATTGTTTGGGCGGGGTCGTTCTGCCCTCTTTGACCGCGCAGGAGGAAACGGAAAGCATCTGTCCCTCGGAAAGCTCCGGGAGGGTGCTGTCCTGCTTGCCCTTTTCCGTGTATGCCCTCCAACCCATATTAAGGATTGTTTTCCCCTTGGCGGCAAAGGCATTTCCACCGCAGTCCAGCCTTGCCTCGGTCTCCAGATAGACGAAGGGTGCGCTGACCGCCATAAGCACCTGACGGGCGGCAAGGCGCAGGATTTCCCGTTCGCCTGCGAGCAAGGTTTCCAAATCCGTTTCGCCCGCCGCCATAGTGGGAACGACGGCGTGGTGGTCGCTGACCTTTTTGCTGCTGCAAACCTGTGCCGAATAAATGGCAGTAGGCGGCTCCGTGCCGCAGATACCGGCGCAGCACAGCGCCAGCGCGTTTACGCCGCTCTCCATATCGTCGGTGAGATAGCGGCTGTCGGTGCGGGGGTAGGTGCAGAGCTTCTTTTCGTAGAGGCTTTGCAGATAATCCAGCGTCTGCTGCGCCGTGTACCCAAGCAAGCGGTTCGCATCCCGCTGGAGCGTGGTCAGGTCATAGAGCGCCGGGGCCTTTTCAGTTTTTTCCTTTCGTTCCACGTTTGTGACGGTCGCCGTGTCATTATTGCATTTCTTCGCCTGCGCTTCGGCTTCCGCCCTGACCTCATATTTTTCGCCCACGGCGGAAAAGGTATCGAAAATAAGATTGACCGTGTAAAAAGTCTCCGGCTGAAAGGCGCTTATTTCCGCCTCCCGCTGCACCAGCAGCGCAAGCGTAGGCGATACCACGCGCCCCACGTTCAGGGTGCGATGATACATCACGGAAAACAGGCGGGTGGCGTTGATGCCCACCAGCCAGTCCGCCTTGCTGCGGCAGAGGGCGGAGGCGTAGAGGTTGTCGTACTCCGCGCCGTCGCGGAGATTGTCAAAGCCATCAAGGATCGCCGCATCCTCCATGGAGGAGATCCAGAGCCGCTTTACGCGCTTGCGGCAGTTGTTGAGATTATACGCCGTGCGGAAGATCAGCTCGCCCTCGCGTCCGGCGTCGCAGGCGTTGACGACCTCGCAAACGTCCTCTCTGTGCATGAGGGCGCGGAGGGTGTTCATTTGCTTCTGCTTGTCCCTTGATACGGTGTACTGCCAGCTATCCGGCAGGATGGGCAAGTCCTCCCTTCGCCATTTGCCGAACTTCTCGTCGTAAGCGTCCGCATCCGAAAGCTCCGCAAGATGCCCGAAGCACCAGGAAACGAGATAGCCGCCGCCCGAAAGAAAACCGTCCCCGCGTTTGCCTGCGCCAAGAACGGCGGCAATGCTCCTTGCCACGGAGGGCTTTTCACACACAACAAGCCGGTAACAGGTCGTATTCATCATTGGTTTTTGTCCTCCTCACTGTCAGCAGTGTTTTCATCTTCAAACTCGTAATCCTCTTCTTCCTCGTCCTCGCCGTAGTCGTAATCGTCCAGATCGTCCGCCCCACGGGTGTCGGCCTTGGGCTTGCGGAGCTTGAACCAGTACAGCGCACCGCCGCCGCCCAGCAGGAGCAGGAGGACGACCACAACAAGCCCCGCACCGTTGGCGCTCTTTTCGGGCGCGGTCTCCGCAGGCTCGGCGGGCTGTGGCGTGGGTTCCGTCACTTCCTTGCCCGCGCACTCGCTCATATTGGTTCTGCACACCTTGCAGCCCGTGTTGATCTTGCCCACGGCGCATTTGTCCGTGCAGGAGCAGGCGGGGACGATGCTCTCGCCGTCCTTGGTCAGCGCCAGCAGGTCGGCCTCGTCCACAAGATTCAGGAAATGGACGTTCTCATTGCCCTTATCGTCCCGGTCGATGATGAGATAAAAGGTATTGCCGCCCTTGGTCGTCACGGTGATGAACTGCTTGCCTGCGCCGAAAGCGGAGCCGATGTCGTCCATGAGCGTCAGGTTGCCCTCCGGGGTCAGGGGCGCGGAGCCTCCGGCAGCGGCGTAATATTGCAGCAGTATCTCCGGCAGTCCCGCCATATCCGTATCGCTTCCGCTGTTTTCTGTCGGCGCGTTCATGACGTCAAGGTATTTGCCGTATACATAGCCTGTCTGCTCCGGCACGACCACCTTGTACCAGCCGTTGCTTTCCTCCAGCACCTTCACCTCCGCGCCGTTGAGCAGACGCCCAACCACGGTGTAATCCGTGCCGGGGCCGGTGCGCAGGTTCAAATAGGTGCGGACGTTGACCACCTTTCCGGCCTGCTCCCGTTTGGCGGGAAGCGTCCAGCTCCGATCCCCGATGGTCACGGTATGGCTTCCGTCCGCGTTTTCGGTCACAATCACGGTCAGGGTCTGTCCGTTTGGGGTCTGCTCACCGGTATTCGTATTCTCCGGCTGTGTAGTTGCAGTTGGAGTTTCCATGGTCGGGTCGCCCATGGTCGAATCGACCATATCGCCGCCTGCATAGGCCGTAACGGAAAAGGCCGTCATGCAGAGCACGACAGCCATCGTCAGGGCAAGAAATCTTCGTTTATTCTTCATCCACAAATTCCTCCGTTTTTCTGTATTCGTCGGGCAGCGCCGCCGTGGGACGCTTTTCCAGCATCGCCATCAGCGCCGCGAGCTGCTCGATGGTCAGCCCGTTCTCGCGGACGATGCCCACAATATCCGTGTTTTCCAGCTTCAGAATCTGCTCGTCCAGGGCTTTGAGCCGTGCGGTCAGCGATGTGAGCTTTTCCGCCAGCTTCTCGCGCTCCTGACGCAGCTTTTCAAGTCGCGGGTTCATAACATCCTCCTTTTTGCGTTGATATGGTTGTTGTTAAGGCAATCTGCCAAACTGGAGAAAATGGCTTCGCCAGTAGCTCGTGTCGATGGAAGCGTAGTGAATGGGGTCGCCGCAGTGGAGCATCCTGTTATTGCCCACATAGATGCCCACATGGGACGCGCCTGCGGTATCGTAGGTCTTTTCAAAGAAAATAAGGTCGCCGGGACGGGCGCTTTCCGGGGAGACATAGGCGCACATGCCCCGCAGCCCCTCCGCGCCCAGCCTGCCGAAGCTCCAGTGCAGGCCGCAGTTGTTGTAGACATACGAAACGAAGCCGGAGCAGTCGAAGGAGGTGGCGGGCGAGCTGCCGCCCCAGATATAGGGGTAGCCCAGATACTTCTCCGCTTCCTTGATGATAGCGGCGAACTGCTGGTCTGCCAGCGCTTCCGGGGGTATCTCGTACTTCTCATACTGGGTGTGGTAGTATCGGTTCACATACGGGGAGCCGGGGAACAGGTCGGGACGGTTGCCCAGCACGCTCATATACACGGCGTACATGGAGAGCTGATCGTGGGACATGATATGCACCGGCACATGGGAGAGGTTGAAGTTTTCCAGCTCCACATGGCAGATATAGTAGGTGTAGGGAACCTCCGCCTCGTACTCGTAGCTTTGCAGATTGCCGTTTTCGTCGGTGTAGTAGCCGATATGCGTTTCGGTGCGGTATCTGGTTTCCGTGGCGACGGTTTCCGTTAAGATATACTGCTTTTCAAACAGCGTCTCCAGAACCCCGCCTATTTCGTCAATCGTCCATTCTCCGCCCTTGAGGGCAGTAATCATGGAAATGAGCACATAGGGGTCGTGCTCGATCTCGTCCAGGTCAAAATGGTACTCGTCATAATCGTGGGTGCTTTCGTAGCTGTTCAGGTATTCCCGCAGCTCGTCCTCCATGGCGCAGTAGGCGGCTTCCGCCGCCAGCATATCCGCATCCTCCAGCGGATAGGTGGAGGCCGCAATGCCGGACACCCCGCCCTGAAACAGCGTGGAGCAGGAGGAAATGCAGGTCATGAGCAGCAGTATCGCGGCGGCGACACCGCCCGCGATGAGGAAGCCCTTCTTGTGCCGGACAAAAAAGCTGCCGGCCTTTTTGCTCCCCTCGGCGGCGCGCTTTGCTGCCTTCGCGGTGGTCTCGGACGCTTTGACGGTATTCCTCGCGCCGTTCCCCGCTTTTGCGGCGGCGTATTCCTTTTTAATGGCCTGCTTCTGCTGCCAGCGGGAATAGGGGTTGGAAGCCCTGCCGTATTCCTGCTCGTACTGTTTGTTCAGCGCCTTGAGATTGGCTTTGTCTGCGGCGGCTTCCGCCTTGTCCGCTTTGCGGTAGGGCTTTTCCACATGGGAGCGGTGCGCCGATTCCGCAATGCGCCAGGTGCGCTCCGCCGTCTCGGTCAGGGTGTTCGCCGCCTCCGTGCCGGGGTTGTCATCGCCCTCCTCCCGGAGCTTGCGGTGGACTGCGCTGCGGACGGTATCCAGCGGCGCTTTCCTTGCGGCGTGCGCCAGCTTGGAGGGCGGACGCTTTTTGTCCGCCTCCTCAAAGAAAAGGCGCGTCGTGACCTTGCCGCTCTCACTGTCCACAACGCGCTTTTTGCCCTTTACGGTTTTCTTGGGAATTTTCGCTTCGGCCTTCTCCAGCTTAACCGCCGCCCTGTCTGCCCTGCGGACAGCTCGTTCCAGCTCCGGCAGGGTGCGTTCTTCCTCGGTGAAAATCAGCCTTGGCGAGCGTTTTGCCATATTCATCACCTCCTGATGGGACTGCTGATGGGTTAAAAGCGTTATTCAAACAGAATTTCATCCGTTCTCTCCAGAAAATGCCGCTTGCCCGCCGGGGTGATGAGGGTATAGTGTCCCAGCTTGCCGCGCTCTGTGTAGAAGTCCCTCACCAGAAACAGACCGGCGCTCTTTTTGACCGCACGGGGAAAGAGCTTGCGGTTCTTGTCCCGGAACAGATACTTCTTTTCCTCCAGATACCGGGTAAACTGCTTTTCGGGAACGCCCAGCTCCTTTGCAGTGGTGCGGATGTTGGTGCAGTCCGCAGGGTCAACAAAGGCGTCGTAATACTCCGCTTTGGGGAGGGCAATCCGGAGACGACGGGTCAGTTCCCGGTTTCGGGCGTTTTCGCTGCGCAGGCGGTTCAGGTACTCCGGCACGGCCTCGGGGTGCGCCTCCAGCGCATCCAACAGGCTGTCCGTCATATACGCGCCGTGCTTGCGGATGGAGGGAATGACCTCATGGGTGATCCAGCGCTTGAAGGCTCTCGCTTCCGGCTTTTTGGAACAAAGGATCAAATGATAGAGTCCGGCTTCACTTACAGCATTTATTTCAATCGTCTTATCGGCGTTCTGGGGGTGGGGTACTTCAAGTAACCCACCTTCATCCGAGTCCAATCTGGACATTGCGCGCGTAACCTGGTTCAATCCGAGAGCTTTGCACACATCAACCGCAACAAACCAAGGAGCTCCGTCTTTCAGCACGGAACGCACCCGACCAAAATCTGTGCTTTCAAAAATCATAAGGTGGTTATCCATATTCTTTTCTACTTCCTTACACTGTAATTGCGTCCTTCGATTCCTCCCCGGTTTGTTCGGAGAGGTCGGACAATTTTGTCGTGATGATTTTGTACAGTTCCGTATCCTTGGGGAAGCGGTCTACGAAGGGCAGGATCACGCTGCCGTAGAACAAAAGCCCCTCGCCCTCGGCGGATTGGGTCACATACGAGAGCTGATGGGGCGAGATGTTGAGCTGCTTCGCCAGAATCTGCCGGTCGCCGGAAGCCTGGTTGAGCATATACACATAGTCGGAGTTTTCAAAGATGTTCTCCACCTCACGGCTGGAGAGCAGGTCTTTGACGTTCTGGGTGATGCCCGTGGGAACGCCGCCCCACTTGCGGAATCGCTTCCATATCTCCACCGTATACGCGGCGGTCTGTTCCTCCTTCAGAAGAAGGTGCATTTCGTCGATATAGTAGCGGGTGGACTTGCGCTGCTCCCGGTTGATCGTGACGCGGTTCCACACCGCATCCTGCACCACCAGCATCCCGATCTTCTTTAACTGCTTGCCCAGCACCTTGATATCGAAGCTGACCACACGGTTTTCGATATTCACGTTGCTGCGGTGGTTGAACACGTTGAGGGAGCCGGTGACGTAGATTTCCAGCGCCGTGGCGATATACTGCGCTTCCTTTTCATCCTGCCTGCGAAGCTCGTTGTACAAGTCCTCTAAAATCGGCATCTTCTCCGGGCGGGGGTCGCTCAGGTACTCCCGGTAAACAGAGCGCACACAGCGGTCGATGATGGTCTTTTCCACCGGCATGAGGCCGTCCTTGCCGCCCACGATCAGCTCGCACAGGGACAGGATGAAGTCGGATTTCAGGCTCAGCGGGTTTTCATCGTCGCTGTAATTCAGGTTCAAATCCATGGGGTTCAGGTAGTCGGTGGAGGTGGGCGAGATCTTCACCACCTGCCCGTGCAGGTGCTCCACCAGCGGGCCGTACTCCGCTTCGGGGTCGCAGATGATGATATCGTCATTGGTGACGAGGAACACGTTGGCGATCTCACGCTTGGCGGAGAAGGACTTGCCGCTTCCGGGCGTGCCCAAGATCAGCCCGTTCGGGTTTTTAAGCAGCTTTCTGTCTACCATGATGAGGTTGTTGGAAAGGGCGTTCAGCCCGCAGTAGAGGGCTTCCTTGCCGTCCTGAAACAGCTCCTGGGTGGTAAACGGCACGAAGATCGCCACGCTGGAGGTGGTGAGCCCCCGCTGGATCTCGATCTGGTTATACCCCAGCGGAAGCGCGGACATGAAGCCCTCCTCCTGCTGGAAGTCCAGCCGCGTGAGCTGGCAATTGTACTTCTGGGCGATGGAGCCCGCCTGAAAGACGTTGTTTCCGAGGCGCTGCCTGTTGTCCGCCACGTTCACCACAAGGAAGGTCAAAAGGAACATACGCTCGTTGCGGCTTTGCAGCTCCTGCAAGAGCTTTTTCGCCTCCGTGCCGTAGGTGGCAAGGTCACTTGGGATAATATCCATATCGTAGCCGGAGCGCACCGCCTTTTTCTGCTCCTCAATGGTCATCTTCTGCAAGTCGGTGATCTTGCGCTTGATGGTCTTGATGGCCTTCACCTGATCCACGGACTGGACGTGCATACTGACGATAAGGGAGCTTTCCATATCGAGAAAATCCGCCAGCATCCGGTCGTTGAGTTCGGGGGCTAAAATCTGCAAGAAGGATACGCAGCCGGTCTTGCTGCCCACGCCGAAGCTGCTGCCGGTCTTGAACTCGAAGGCGCTGGGCGCGATGAAGTCCTTCACCGACAGCCCGGAGGGGGCCAGCCAGTCCCACGAAAAGCGGAAGGGCTGCGGCTCGTCCATGTGGAGCATCCCGTGCAGCAGGCGCAGGCGCTCCATCCCGTTCAGGACTTCCGCCTGCACGCCCAGACGGCGGAAGTTATTGAGGATATCCGTCTCGATGCGCTCCAATCGGGGCTTTGCCGCTTTCAGGCTGTCCGCCTCCACGCCGAAGGTCAGGTATTTGGTCTTAATAAGCCCGTTGTTGCCGCGGGCAAGCTGGCTTTGCAGCATCCCGGTGTATTCGGTGCGGAGCTTGTCGAAGCAGTCGCCCTGCAAGGGGATGACGATGCGCCGGGCGTAGGTGTCCCGCGTGGCGGAGAGGTTGATAAAGGAGAGCTGGAAACGGATGGAGGAATCGAAATAGTTGAGGAAATCGCACCAGCCGTCGAAAATGGCGGTCTTGTCCTCGTTCTGGTTGAGCTGGTAGTTGATATCCTGAAACTGCACGGTTTTCGTGTAGTAATTGTCCGTCACACGGCACACGCCGTCGGGGTACATCCGCTGAAAGGGGATGCTGTCCTGGGCGGACTTCTTTCGTTTATCCTGACGCCTGGCTCTTGCAATCGCCGCGTCGATCTGCTTTCGCTCGGCTCGTGTGAGCTTTCTTGCGGGGGTTTTGTTTGTGGACAATCGCGTAGACCTCCTTATCCAAAATATCCTGCCGGTTCAGCAGGTCGTAGAAATTGTTCGTCCTGTACGGGCGCTGTTTGGGGCGCAGGAAGCATACCTGCACGATGTTGCGGATGAGCTTCTCCGGCGGCTGACCGTTCTTTTCATACATGGCCAGCAGGAAGAAGGGCAGCATGACCAGCATCATGCAAAGGGCCGCCGCGCTGCTGCCGATATGCCCCTTGAGCAGAAAGAAAAGCGGTACGCCGATGAGCGCGCCGCCGCCGAAGCACAGAATCTGCCGTTTTGTTAAATTGAACATGACCTTGGTTTTCACCGCGTTCAAGTCCTTGGGTACGGGAACGTATGCCAAATTTCATCACCTCCGTCAGTGGGCGTGGAACAGGCTCCTGGCAAGGGAGCTTGTCTTAAACAGCGTAAAGCACAGCAGCACCGTATACCCCATGCACGTCCATATAGCCGCCGAGACGCTGCTCTCCACCACGATGTTCTGGATCAGCACCGCGTAAATCGCCACGCAGACGATGATGAGGAAGCCCTGAAAGCCCAGCGCCAGCAGGCTTCTGAGGTAATTCTGGCCCATCTGCCCCCATTCCCGGTTGGCCATGGTCGCCATGGGGATGGGCGCAATGGAGGTCACGCAGTAGATCTCGATCATTCTGCCGTAGCAGATGATGAAAATGCAGATGGTCAGCGCCCACATGGAAAGATGCACGACCACGGACTCCAGCCACAGCCCCAGCAGCGACCAGACCTCCATTTCCGCAAGCGCTGCTTCAAATCCCGCGATATGCTCGTTGAACGTCAGGGACGTGTCCGATATGATGATGCCCGACGCGCTGTTTACGACGCTCTGAGCCGCCTCGAACACGCCCATGACGATGTTCCATGTGTTGGTGACGATGAGCACGGCGCAGGCGGTCTTGAATATCCACTTGAAGAACATCCAGGTGTCCACGTCGTGCATGTTGTTCTTTTCCGTAATGAGCTGAATCAGCTCCAGCGTCATGACAAAGGCCAGGACAACGCCCGCGATGGGCAAAATCACATTGTCCGACAGCGTTCGGATCATGCCGTAGACGCCGCTGTTCCAGCCCTGGGGCGTAGCGCCCACCTGTCCGGCGATGCCCGCCACGCGGCTGTTCACGTTGTCAAACAGTCCGTTCACGTTGTCCATGATGCCGCTGATCAGCAGCTCCTTCAGCCATTCGGTGAATTTCTGCCATATCAAATCCAATGGGCTTTACCCTCCTTTCCCGCAGCGCCCGCCCTGGGGGCGGACGCCGCGAAGGATTTGTGCGGGCGATTAACCGAACAGGCCGGAGAGCAGGGGTACGAGAATGACGCCGATGAGCGCCACGCCGCCGCCCGCCATGAGCTGCTTCATGCCCTGCGATTTTGCGCCGGGGTTGTCGTTTCCGTAGCCTTCCAGCAGGTTGATGGCTCCCCAGATGCCGAGGCCGGCACCGAGGGCGATGACGAGGGTTTGGAGAACGCCGACAGCAGAGTTGAAAAATTCCATATTTGTGTTGCCGGAATCATTGGGTGTTGGTTGTGTTGAAATCTCGCGAATACAGCAGGAGCCGGAACGAAAACTGCGATGCAGCCCCGATTCCGGCTTCTCCTTTCAATATTTTGTTCATGGATTCGTTCCGACCCTGCAAGCGAGGAAGTGTCTTTTATCATCTGTATCTATATGAAAAGCCGCCGCGCGGTTGGCGGCGGGCTTGTGCGCTCAGACGCGGCCCGCATCGAACACCTCGTAGACCTCATCCGCTTTCGGCACCAGCCTTGTGGAGAGATACTTTTCGATATCAAAGGCGTTCCTTGGGTTCGCGTCCGACAGATACCTATAATTGGGGTGCTTGGTGATATCGTACTTATCCGAGAGGAAGGGGCGCACGCCCCGAAGCTGCAAGATGCACTTGCCGCCGTCCAGCACCGCCAGCTCGTCTATCGTGGCAAGGTCTTTGCCCAGCTTCTGATAGTTCAGGTTGTGGGAAACCTCCCGTCCACGGCTCTCGCCGGTGTTGAAGGTGTCGATGGTCTCTTTCCCCAGCGCCTGATTCAGCTCCTTCAGCGTGCCGGGCTCCTTACCGCCTAAAAAGATGGAGCTGTCGCAGTTGCCGATGATGGTGTCGGCGTTGTCCTTGTACAAAGCCTTTAGCTGACTTTGGGCTTGCAGCACCAGACAGGCGGAAATCTCGCGGCTGCGGATGGTAGCCATGAGCTTCTCCAGATTCGGTATCTGCCCGATGTTGGCGCACTCATCGATGAGGCAGCGCACATGGACGGGGAGCCTTCCGCCGTACACGTCGTCGGCCTTTTCGCACAGCAGGTTGAATAACTGGCTGTAAATCATGGAGATAAGGAAGTTGAAGGTGCTGTCGGTGTCGCTCATGATGAGAAACAGCGCCGTTTTCCGGTCGCCCAGGGTGTCCAGCTCCAGCTCGTCGTACATGGTGATCTCCCGCAGCTCCTGGATATCGAAGGGCGCAAGGCGCGCGCCGCAGGAAATATTGATCGACTTAGCTGTTTTGCCCGCCGCTAATTTGTATTTTTTATATTGCCGCACGGCGAAGTGATTCGGCTCCCGGCTTGCCAGCTCCTTAAAGGCCAGATCCACGTTGTTCTCAAAGGTCTCATCGTCCTCGCGTACCTCCATGGCGTTGATGAACTCGATGAGGGTGGCGAAGTTCTGTTCCTCCTCGGGGGCTTCGTAGTGGATATAGCCGATGAGTGCCGTGTAGAGCAGCGTCTCGGCCTTCTGCCAGAAGTCGTCCCCGGATTTCCCGTCCCCCTTGGTGTTGGCAATGAGGGTCGTGACCAGCTTCAAAATATCCTTCTCGCTGTGGATATACGCAAAGGGGTTGTAATGGTGGGACTTCTTGAAGTTGATGGAATTGAATATCTTCACCTTATAGCCATTACGGAGCATGAGCTTTCCGCACTCCACGGCGATGCTGCCCTTCGGGTCGGTGACAACGTATGAGCTGTGTAATTGCATGAGATTTGGCTTAATGAAAAACCTCGTCTTGCCGCTGCCGGAGCCGCCTACTACCAGCACGTTTTTGTTCCGCGCCGTCTTGGGGTCTTTGGGACGGTTGGACATCATGAGCCGCTCTGTCCGGGTGAGAATGACGTTGTTCTCAAACTTCGGATCGACGTAAGGGGCGATATCCTCGGGCTTGCCCCAACGGGCAGAGCCGTATTCCAGATTCTTGCGGAATTTCTTGGCGTTCTTGCCCTTGACGTACACGATAAGACGGATGAGCAGAGCGGCGGCAACGCCCGCGCACAGGTCGATGGGGTGGAAGCTGGGCAGCGCCGATTGGAACGCGGCGGCAAAGCCCTCCATGAGGTGCAGCGCCTTTCCCGAGAAATCCATGCCGGGCGCAAGCCGCCACGCCTGCCCCAGCTTGGTGGCAAAGAGGGCGATAAAGACATACGGGATATTGGGCAGCAGGAACTTCTTGATATTCAGAGGCTTCTTCATATCGTGATGCCCCTGTTCTGGTTTCGGGATTTGCCCGGCGTAATGGCCTGAACCTTTGCCTTGAGTGCTTGCAGATGCGCCAGCACGGAGGGACGGTTCTGCGCTTTGGCGGCGCGTTTAAGCTCATATGCCGTGTATTCCTTGAACGCCGCCGTCAGTGCGTCCGCGTCCCTCGCCTTAAAGAACACAAAGTATTTCGGCGGTGAAACGCTGCGGTCTTTCTTAACGGCAAAATCCACGCCGTATTTCCGGGCTATGCGCTCAAAGCCTTTGATATTGCTGTTGGTGATCTCAATGTTGGATACGCCCTGATTCTGCCCTATGAGCTGCTTCACCGTCTGCTTGCCGCTGGGCTTTTCAGGCGCGGCACGCGCCTTTTCCATGGCTTTGCTCTTCTTTTCGTAAAGATATTTATCCATCCCGGCCTTCAGCTCCCGTGCGGTCAGCTTGACGGCGGAGATGATCAGAGTGACAGTTCTGTTTTCAATTTCTTCCTGCATGAGTTTTTCCTCCTTCCGTTCGCAGTGGGATTGATGTTGTCATCGCTCTGTCACCGGAGCGGTCTTGCCCTTGCCCGCAGCCTTGGCGGGCTCGGTAGGGATCGCCATGATCTTGCTGCCCATCTTCAAAAAGGCTTCCGGCTGACGGAACTTTTCCTCGTATTTCTGTTGCAGCTCCTTCGGCAGAGACGCAAAGTTCTCATCCCCCAGACCGCAGAGGAAAAACTTACCGGCCACAATATCGTAGATATCACCGTCCCCGTCCCGCAGGGCGCGGTTCAGGGGCTTTCCCTCCAGCTTGGCTTCTTCCCCGCAGATCAGCGCCACGGGGTCGTCATATGGGTAAATCGCTTCGATATAGCCGTCCACAGCCTTCTGAAAGGAGGCGAGGTCGGAGCCGATGCGCTCCACGCGCGGATACTGTCCCGGCTCCACCATGAGCACCTCGAGGGTGTCGTCCGGCGCTCTTTCGGCGGAGATTTCCTTGCCGTCATTGCTCTCAAACTCCACCTCCACGAAATTGTCCGCGTCCAGAATATGATCCCCGGCGTGCCACTGGTCGCTTACCATCTGTTGGGCTTCCTCCTTGGAAGAAGCCTCCACGGACACGGTGAGCTTCAGCGTTTCGGTGATGGTCACGTCAAATTCCTTCATGCGCGCCGCCTCCCTCGCCGGTCTCCTCCGAAAAAAGCGGAAGAAAAAACGCCGCCAATGCCTTTACCGCCGCTTCCGCTTCTTCGGCGGTCGGGCCGGTCTGTTCGCCGCCGTCCTCCGCATCCGGTGCAGCCTCATGCGGTGCTTCGAGGGCGTCGTCGAAATTGTCGTCATACACGCCGCACCCGTCGCAGCAGTCGCAGTGGATGTGTACGTCGTCGTAGATGTTGATGGTTACATTCATGGATAAACCTGCCTTTCTCAGCGCTCGTTCCGGCGCTGCTGTTTTTTCTGCCACTGCTCCAGCAGCTTGATGATGGTTTGCTGCATTTGCAGGGGCGTGTAGCTTCGGGGAAAATATTTGCGGAGGGTATCGCTGCTCAGCGTGATACGCTCCTGTTCCTCCTTCTTTTCCTCGGACATGATGGAGCGCATGGCCTCCTGCGTGCATTTTCCCTCCCGGCTGAGCTTCTTGAGCCGCTGTGCCTGGGAAAGGGAGGGCGTGTTCTGGGAATAGTCCATTGCGTCCAGAAACTGCTTCTGCTCGTCATGGGTGAGGTATGACAGCTCCACGGCGGGGCTGAACGCGATCTCCTTGCTGTCCACCTTTTTCTGTACCTCCGGCAGAAGCTCGGTGAGACGGATAAACCTTTGTACCTGACTTCTGCTGGCATTAGCGTCATTCGCTACGATGCTGACAGCCCATGACTTCTCGCCAACTTGGCGAGAAGTTGACTTGTCCTGCAAATCCACCCGTTTTCCCTGATGCTTCAACGCTTCCAGCTTCATTTTGTACGCCTGCGCCCGTTCCATGGGACTGATGGTTTCCCGCTGCAAGTTACTGTCCACCATGAGGATCACCGCCTCATCGTCGTCAAGATTGCGGACGATGGCCGGTATGGTTTTCAGCCCCGCAAGGTCTGCGGCATGGAGCCGCCTGTGTCCGGCTACCATCTCGTATCCGCCCTCCGGTGCGGGGCGGATGATGGCGGGGTTGAGAACGCCCACCTGCATGATGCTGTCGATGGTCTGCTGCATGAGCTCGTCGTCCGTCACCTTGAAGGGGTGGTTCTTGAAGGGACGAATCTCTGAAAGCGGTATCTGCTGTACCTGTTCGTTGGGTTTCTGTTTCGGCACGGACGCATCACCTCCTGAAAATGCCAAAGCCGCAGGCAATAACCTGCGGCTCAGATGAATCCCTCCGACATATCGTGGCTCACAAGGCTTCGGTAGTAGTTCCCGATGGTCAGAGGGGCGTTATACAGCGTGGCTAAAAGATACTGGCGCATATTGCGGATGCGGGTGGTGTTTTCCTTCAGCCCGCCCACCACAAAGCGGACGTGCTCGCTGTTCAGCTTCAAAAACTGGCTCCTGACCACCTCGGCGGGCTTATCGTCGCCGGAAATGCGGACGGAGCTTTTCGTCGTACAGACCACATCCACCAGCAGCTCCAGGGTTTCTTCCAGCGTGTCCTGCTCGTATGGATAGTCTGTCAGGAGTGCGTCGTAGGCGATGTTCTCCGCGATAAGCTCTCTGTACCGCTCTCTCAGAGCCGCTTCGTTTCCTTTCGCTTCCCGCCCGTGATCCCTCCTGAACGAAGTGAAGGGAAAGGAATCAGTATCACTAAAATCAGTATTATTATTCTCAGTATTATTAGATCGTGATTTTAACGATTCTTGATCCGTGATTTTCACTGCTCCTGAATCGTGATTTTCACGGTTCTGGAATCGTGATTCCGGGGAGGGCGCGGTGCTGCCCGATGCGTTATCCACAGGGTTATCCGCAGCTTTATCCACAAAGTTTTTGACGTAGATGAGGTTGGGCTTGCCCAGCCCCTGCCGCTTGCGCTCGATGAGGCGGCATTTGCTCTCCAGCTCATGCAGCAGCTTTCCGGCCTTCTGGTCGGCGCAGCCCAGGGCGGTCATGACCTCCTCGATGGTGAAGATGATATACACACGTCCTTCTTTATCCAGCCAGCCGTTCTTGCAGCTTAGGCTCATGCGGTCAAGGAGCAGGCCGTAGAGCACCTTGGCTTCTGCGGAAACGTTTCTGAACCGTTCCTCAGTGAACAGCACCTTGGGGATGCGGTAGAAGGAGAACTGTTCCGCTTCCGCACCGTAGAAATAGTCATACATGGCTTCTGTCACGCTCCTTTGGAAGTCCTGCGGCGCGCATGACCTCTTTGGTACACCATCCGATGCAGGGGGCTGCCCTTCCGTAGGGACAGCCCTCGCACTCCGAAACGGGAGCGGCATTGTCCGCATCTGCTTCGTAAACTTGTTCTGTGCCGTTCCGTCTTGCGGGCTTCTGCGGGACGGGACAGCAGCAGCCGTCCGGGTAGACGCAGCCCTTGAGCTTCCCTTTCCGGTACAGGCAGTACCGGCAGTCATATACGTTGTAGCCCCACGACTTCCCGTATGCTTTCACAATAACACCTCCTTCACCCGCATCCGGGCATAAAAATAGCGCGCCTGCCGACCCAAGCGCCACTTTGGGTAACAGACGCGCTATGTACTATTTGCGCTTATTTATGTGATAAGGCTCAAAAACGCCGTATTTTCAGCACTTTTTGAGCCTTAATGTTTTTAGTCCTATTATTACAGCCTCGTCAATGTACTCGTCTACAACGGTCAGCCCATGCTCTGCGGCATACTGTCTAAGCATCATGCGCTGGGTCTGGATACTGCCGCTTTCCCCCTGTAATTCATCGTCACGGCTCAATCTCAAATATAGTGCAGTGTTATAAATCGTTGTATTGTATGGTTGTTTCACGGTTAAAAATCCTCCTTCTAAAAGAAACAACCCACGCTTATACAATACTCGCTGGTACAAGTATATCATAAGCGTGGGCTGATTGACAGTCGTTATTCCGTATTTTTTCAGGAAGCGGCGGCAGCGTGCTGGATCACATCTTCCAGCAGGCTGTCAAGCGGCTTCCCATCCTGTGCGAAATGCTCCGATACCTTGATACGGACTTTCCCCATGACAAAATACTGGGTGCCGTCTTTTTCGGTAAGCAGGGTGCCGCTGTTTTTGTTATTGCTCTCGTTTTTGCTTTTTGCCATAGGCAGTTACCTCCATAAATGAAATATGCCCGACAAGGGAATGTCAGACAGGTGTACAGCCGCAGACTGTCTCCGTGTCAACCAAACCGTGTCAACCGGCAGAAAAGACTTTGAAAACAATCCATAGGCGCTCTATTATTACTTTTTACTTTTTCTTTGATTTCTTGGTTGACATGGTTGACAAAGGAGAGAAATGCCCCAAATATCAGGCTTTTCCCCGTCAACCGGCTGTCAACCAAAGCGTCAACCAAACTGTCAACCGGTGGCTTTTCAGAATGGAAGTTCCATTTGCCGGGCTTCTTCTTCCGTGATTTCCTGAAAACCGTCCCCCTCCGGCGGAGCTTGGTTGACACGCTCCCAGCCTTTTTGAGAACCGTATTTCTTATACCGCTTCGGGCTTTTGTAGGCTACCCAGCCCTGTATGATGCCGCCCGCAATGCCGGTATTCATAATCTCGCAGATTGCCCGTGTCTCCCAGTCTGCCGGGGAATTTAAGTTCCCCAGCGCTTCCTCATAAAGCTGCTTGGAACATACCCTGTCGCCGGTGTAGTCCTCCAAATAGGCGTAGATCATGCCGGCCTGTGTGTCTTCCTGCATAAAGTCCTGCTGGTGGGCGTTCAGGTATCGGTTCATTTCCATGCTGAATGACAGCTTATACTTCCCACTGCGATAAACCGTCATGGCTTCCGCCCACATCTGTTCGATATACGCCCTCGCCGCCGCTTCATCGTCCAGTATGTGAACCTCCGCCCGTTCCGGGTACACCGTCACGGGGAGAAAGCGCCGGTTGCCGGTGCGGTCACGGGGCAAAAAGTCCTGCCGGTTGGTCGTCCCTCCAAATACACATTGCCGCAGCCGGTCTGCCGGATGTGTCTCATACGGCACTTTGTAGGTTTCTTTCTGGCGGCTTAAGAATGACTTGATTTCCTCAATACTCTTGGCGTTGGCTGTGGCAATCATCTCCGACATCTCGATAATCCAATGCCCTTGCAGCTTGCGGTACACATTTTCATCGTCCAGCTTTTTCAAATCGTCTGAAAACCATTCGTCCCTGCCTGCCAGCAGCCGGAAAAAGGTAGATTTCCCGGCTCCCTGACCACCAACCAGACAGAGCATGACCTCAAACTTGCTCCCCGGTCTGAATACCCGCCGGATGGCTCCCATCAGGAACAGTTTCAAGGCTTCATAGGTGTATTCGTCCGTATCGGCTCCCAGAAAGTGATGCAGGGCGTAACGGATGCGCTCTGTGCCGTCCCATTGCAGGCTGTTCAGGTAATCCCTGACTGGATGGTAGCGGTTTTCATTGGCAACAATCTTGATGGCGCTCTGCACCTTTTTCTCGCTGGTAAGCCCGTAATTTTCTTCCAGATACAAAAGCAGGTAGTTCATGTCCATGTCGGTCAGCGTGGTACTGGTGCGCTCCCAGCCCAGCGGCTTCACAATGTCAATCTGCTCCGTCAAAAGGTTCAGGCGCAGCGCCCCGCGAAACAGAGGGTCACGCTGGAACACCGTCAGGCAGTTTCGGATGCTGTTCTTCACGCCGCCTTTCTGCGTCCCCTCTAATGTTTCCCGGATTTCT
>ERZ827452.594-NODE-594-length-47353-cov-4.181192_pt1 | contig 47353 bp, 43 predicted proteins | sample MGYA00519866_ERZ827452 | MGnify/ENA primary metagenome ERZ827452 (study PRJEB31778, sample SAMEA3449307) | human gut metagenome | biome: human gut; feature: human-associated habitat; material: faeces | place: United Kingdom | collected 2010/2012 ... | reverse complement strand
CAAGCGGTGGTCAGGAAGCAGATAAAGGTGTGATCATCAGCGGAGATGCATCTTTTGAAGTAGAAGATGTCATTAAATTATCCGGTGGTAAGTTTGGACATGTTGGACATGTAGTCGAAGGAACATTCAACGTAGGAGACAAAGCAGTCTTTACAGTGAATGAGAAGAACAGAGCATTAGGTGCAAAGAACCATAGTGCAACTCATTTATTACAGAAAGCATTAAGAGAAGTGCTTGGAACTCATGTAGAGCAGGCAGGATCTTTAAATAATGCGGAACATTTAAGATTCGACTTTACACATTTCTCACCATTATCTGATGATGAGATCGCAAGAGTTGAGAAGATCGTCAACGAAAAGATCGCTCAGGATCTTCCAGTTGTGACAAAAGTTATGTCTATGGAAGAAGCTAAGAAAACAGGAGCTATGGCACTGTTTGGAGAGAAATACGGAGACGAAGTACGTGTTGTATCCATGGGAGATTTCTCTGTAGAATTATGTGGTGGTACTCATGTGAAGAATACAGGAGCGATCACAGCATTCAAGATTTTATCTGAAACTGGTGTTGCATCAGGAGTTCGAAGAATCGAAGCAGTGACAGATCAGGGAGTATTTAACTACTACCATAAGCAGGAAGAAGAATTAAAAGAAGCAGCCAAAGCATTAAAAGCTACACCAGCAACACTGCTGACAAGAATTGAATCACTTCTTGCAGAAGTAAAAGAATTAAAGAGCGAAAACGAATCCTTAAAGAGCAAACTTGCAAAAGACGCTCTGGGAGATGTTATGGATCAGGTAGAAGAAGTAAAAGGAGTGAAACTTCTTGCAACTTCTATAGAAGACGTTGATATGAATGGACTTCGTGAACTTGGAGATAACTTAAAAGAGAAATTAGGAGAAGGTGTCATTGTCCTTGCTTCCCAGAAAGACGGAAAAGTATTCTTAGTTGCCATGGTAACAGACGAGGCACAGAAAGCAGGAGCACACGCGGGAAACCTGATCAAAGCGATCGCCGGACTTGTAGGCGGTGGCGGCGGCGGACGTCCAAACATGGCACAGGCTGGTGGTAAGAATCCGGCAGGTGTGGACGAGGCCCTTGTAAAAGCTGTTGAGGTAGTAAAAGAGCAGGTTCAGGCATAAAATTGAAAAAAATTGGAAATCCATAAAAAAATCAGTTGACGAATAGAGATTTTATGCTATAATCATAACAGTGCTATAAAAATACCCAAACAGTTGTATTATGCACAAGTACACAACTGGAGGGAGGTTAGGTGTGAGCTATGTCAAACGTGATCGTTAAAGATAATGAATCATTAGACAGCGCTTTACGCAGATTTAAAAGAAACTGCGCAAAGGCTGGTATTCAGCAGGAGATTCGCAAAAGAGAGCATTACGAGAAGCCAAGCGTAAGACGTAAGAAAAAGTCTGAAGCTGCTAGAAAGCGTAAATTTAACTAATTGCTGAGAATGTCAAGAGTCCTCAATCGGAAAGATTGAGGACTTTTTTCGTGTTCTTCCACATAGGATAAAAATGATAAAGTGTCGGAAGTGATCCTATGCCCAGACAGTTTCAGGAGATGGCAGCCAAATCTCTTCATATACCGGCAGATGTGGCTCTTGGGGAGCCGGTGATCACCATCACCGGGCGCAGGCGGGTGTATCTGGAAAATTATGAACGGATTGTCAGTCTGGATCCGGATGAGATCCGGCTGCAGACCCGGACCTGCAGGATCCAGATTCTGGGTACCTGCCTTGGAATTGAATATTATACCAGGGACGAGATGATGATCACAGGTCAGATCATTTCCGTGAATATGGAAGCCAGGGGAGGGAAAAAGGGGTGATCCGTGAGGCGGGGCAGTGGAAGAGGGGATATCTGAAACTGAAGATCTGGGGATATGGCGTGGAACGTTTTTTGAATGTGTGCGGGAAAACAGGGATTGATATCTGGGGCGTCCGGGCAGAGAGAACCTCTTGCGATCCCGTATGTTTTTGCTGCATGGAACTGAAAGATTTCCACAGGATCCGCCCGGTTGTCCGGAAAACCAAAGTCCACATCCGGATACAGAAACGGCTGGGCCTGCCATTTTTCCTTCACAGGAACCGGAAACGATGGATTTTATTTGCGGGCCCCTTACTGATCGTAATGATTTTGATGGTATTATCCATGTTTTTATGGAAAGTGACCTTTGAAGGCAATAACCGTTATACAGACGATGCCCTGATGACATATCTGGAGAAAGTGGGTATCCATCCCGGGATGCTGAAACGCCAGGTTTCCCTCAGCCAGCTGGAGGAACAGATCCGTCTGGACTATCCAGAGATTCTGTGGGTGTCGGCCCAGATCTCCGGTACACAGCTTTCCATAAAATTGCGGGAAAATGACGCAGTGTTTTCTGTCCCGGAAAAAGATACCAGTCCCGGCAATCTGGTGGCTTCTTCGGACGCGGTTATTACCAGGCTGGTGATCCGCCAGGGGAAGGCTATGGTAAAAGAAGGGGATCAGGTGGAACAGGGGCAGGTATTGGCGGAAGGAACCCTGGAACTGATGAATGACAATGGAGAACTGCTCCGTAAGACCTATGTCCGGGCAGATGGGGAAGTGTATGGAACGGTGCGCCATACCTATCGGAAACGGCTGGCTCCCATGAAGAAGATCCAGATAAAGACTGGCAGGAAGAGCGGCGGATTTTGCTTAAGTGTTGGAGCGAAAGCCTGGGGATGGGTGATGCCGAATTTTCAGAAAGCCCAGTGGATCAGCCGGACGGAGAAATGGCAGCTGCGTCTGGGACGCGATTTTTATCTGCCTGTCTGGTATGGGAAGATCCAGAGGGAGGAAATCCAGGTTTCGGAACGTCCTTACACCAAAGCAGAAGCGGAAGCGGAGGCAGAACTGGAAAAATGGGCCGCAGAAGAAAAATTATTGGAAAAAGGGGTACACATTATTGGAAATAATGTTAAAATACAAGAGAATGGCTTTTCTTTTTCCATAGAGGGAGAGATTCTCTGTGAAGAACAGATCGCAGTCTTCCGGCAGATTTCAGAGCCAGAGGATGAGGAAGAAAAAGGTTCTATGGAGACAGGTGAATCATAGTAACTGGGAAGATATGGAACAGTTACGAAGAATAAAAGCGAGGAGACGATGTAAAACAGCATGAGTATCATCGAAACTATGATCGACATTCCGGCAGAGCATGAGAAAAATGTCTGCGGACAGTTTGACAGTTATTTAAAGAAGATAGAGCGGACCCTGCATGTGACCATGGTATCCAGAGATGGGGCGATCAAGGTCATTGGACCGGAGGTCAGTGTCAGAAAGGCAAAAAGTGTATTTAACAATTTGATCGAGCTATCAAAGCGGGGCAATGAGATCACCCAGCAGAACGTGGACTATGCGTTGTCCCTGTCATTTTCCGAAAGCGATAACCAGATCCTGGAAATTGATAAAGATGTGATCTGTCATACTATTAACGGCAGACCGGTAAAGCCAAAGACCATGGGACAGAAAAATTATGTGGACGCGATCCGCAAGAAGATGGTGGTGTTTGGTATCGGTCCTGCAGGAACAGGTAAGACTTATCTGGCCATGGCTATGGGAATCCAGGCGTTTAAAGATGGCGAGGTGGGAAGGATCATTCTCACCAGACCGGCGATTGAGGCGGGAGAGAAGTTGGGATTTTTGCCAGGTGATCTGCAAAGTAAGATTGATCCTTATTTGAGACCGCTTTATGATGCCCTGTATCAGATCATGGGTGCGGAAAGTTATCTTCATAATGCAGAAAAAGGATTGATCGAGGTAGCGCCTCTGGCATACATGCGGGGACGCACCCTGGATAATGCCTTTATCATTCTGGATGAGGCCCAGAACACCACACCGGCCCAGATGAAGATGTTCTTGACGCGAATTGGTTTTGGCTCCAAAGTGATCATCACCGGAGACCAGACCCAGAAAGATCTTCCGGGCGGAGCAGCCTCCGGTTTAGATGTGGCGATCAAGGTTTTAAAGAAAGTGGATGACATCGGGTTCTGCTATCTGACCAGCAGCGATGTGGTGCGTCATCCACTGGTACAGAAGATTGTACAGGCATATGATGATTATGAGGCTAAGAATCAGGCGAAGGACCGCCAGCGGGGAGAACGGAAGAATCCCCAGGAGAAACGACAGCCCAGAAAAAGAGAATGGTAGCTTACAAAGTGAAGGACTATGTCAGGAGCATGGTGAAAAGCTACCAATAGGAGGATACCGATGACAGTAAATATTGAATACGAAGCAGAAAAACAGTTGGGAATCCCATATGAGGAGATCATCAATGAGGTGGTATGCGCGTCCCTGGATTACGAGGGCTGTCCTTATGAGGCGGAGGTGAATGTGGTTCTGACGGACAACGAGGAGATCCACCAGGTTAACAAAGAGTACCGCAATGTGGACGCACCGACGGATGTATTATCATTCCCAATGCTGGAGTACGATACGCCATCAGATTTTGAACACGTAGAAGAGGATTTTGCGGATTGTTTTAACCCGGAGACTGGGGAGCTGATGTTGGGGGACATTATGATCTCAGTGGACAAGGTGGAAGAACAGGCAGAAAAGTACGGACATTCCACGACCAGGGAACTGGCGTTTTTAGTAGCCCATAGCATGCTTCATTTATGTGGTTATGATCACATGGAAGATGAGGAACGTCTGGTGATGGAAGCAAAGCAGAATGAGATTCTGGAGGGAAAAGGATACTGCCGATGAGAAAAATGAGGGGTTTATGGGTAACTGTAGTGGTAACTGTTTGGCTGCTTACCGCCTGCGGGAAAAAGGAAGAGTATGTGGCAGCTCCGGAAAGTAAGGTTTCGGTGGAGATGGCGCCGGTTCAGGTGACTACTGCGCCGGAAACAGAACATGAGACAAAGGAAGAGAAAGAGGAGACCGTGGAGGAGCCGGAAGAGAGGATTGCTGTTGATGGAAAGATCAAAAGCTATCTGACCGGAGAGATGGTGGATGTGGCGAAGGCAGACCGCCGTCCGGTGGCTGTGATGATGAGCAATGACAAGGCAGCTCTTCCACAGTACGGCATCAACCGGGCAGGTGTGGTTTATGAGGCCCCGGTGGAGGGCAGTATGAACCGTTACATGGCTATTCTGGAGGATTATGACGATTTAGACCGGATCGGTTCTGTTAGAAGCTGCCGCACTTATTATACGTATTTTGCAAGGGAATTTGATGCTATTTATGCACATTTTGGACAGAGCACCTTTGCCCTCCCTTACCTGGATAACGTGGATAACATTAACGGAATTAAGGAAGGAAGCCAGGCTTTTTACCGCAGCAGTGATAAGAAAACGCCTCATAATGCCTATACCAGTGCCCAAAAGCTTCAAAAGACGATCGAGCAGCTTGGTTACAGTCAGACTTATGACCCGTCCTACCATGGTCATTTCCATTTTACAAAAAATGGTCAGCAGATCCATCTGGATAATAGTCTGGAAGCCGAGAAGATAGTTCCTGGCTATGCGTTGAATAACGCTTATTTCCAGTATGATGAACAGGATGGCCTGTACCACCGTTATCAGTATGGCGGGGTGCATAAAGGTTCAGAAGGACCGATCACAGTAAAAAATGTTATTTTTCAGTATTGCTCAACCGGGCATTATGCTACGACAGAGTATCTGAATATTGATGTCCACACCGGCCAGTATGGCTATTACATCACCAATGGACGGGCAATCCCTATTTCATGGAAAAAAGATGGTCAGTTCGGTGTGACCCATTATTATAATACGGAGAATGAGGAAATCACCTTAAACCAGGGTAAGACCTGGATCTGTATCATTCCAACGGCTGATTTCCAAAAGACGGAGATTCATGGAAAGAACAACTAGAACAGTACGCAGCAGAAGTAAATACAAAAAAGGGGAAGGGACAGCAAAGAGAACTGCGGTTCCAGAGAAAAAGGCAGGCTCCAACTTTATTATCCAGGGGAGTATTCTGGCCATCGCCGGAATTATCGTCCGGCTGATCGGTATGCTGTATCGGATTCCTCTGGCCAATTACATTGGGGATGAGGGAAATGGTTATTACAGCGCAGCTTATAACATTTATTCCATTATGCTGATCCTTTCTTCTTACAGTCTGCCGGTGGCGGTTTCTAAGATGGTTTCTGCCCGGTTGGCCAGGGGGCAGTACCGGAATGCCAGAAAGATCCTGCGGGCCGCTTTATTTTACGCAACCATTGTGGGAGGCGTTGGATTCTGTGCTTTATGGTTTGGCTCCGGCTTTTTTGCGGAGCATGTGATCAAGATGCCTTACAGCGCCTATGCTTTAAAGGTACTGGCGCCGACGGTCTGGGTCATGGCTTATCTGGGAGTCCTCAGAGGATTTTTCCAGGGACATTCCACCATGGTACCAACGGCTGTTTCCCAGATTTTTGAACAGATCGTCAATGCGGTGATCAGTCTTCTGGCTGCAAAGAGCCTTTTTGACCTGGGTGTGAAATCCAATCTGGTTTACGGTTCTACAGAGTATTCTTATGCGTTCGGCGCGGCTGGAGGCGCTCTTGGTACGGGAGCAGGAGCTTTGACGGCGCTGATCTTATTCGTTGGCCTGTATCTGATGTACCGTCCAAAGATGAAGCGGCGGATACGCAAGGAACAGGGGACGTCAGCAGAAAGCTATGGTATGATCACCAGTACCTTGTTTCTGACCGTTGTGCCGATCATCGTCAGCAGCAGCCTTTATAATAGCAGTACTGTCATTGACAATGTACTGTTTGGCCAGATCATGACCGGGCTGGGCGAGGCAAAGCAGATTGCATCCCAGTGGGGTATTTATTCTGGTAAATATCATCTGCTATTTAATATTCCGATGGCAGTGGCTAACTCCCTGTCCTCTTCTCTGATTCCGGCATTGTCCAGAGCAGTGGCGGAGAAAGACCGGAAACAGACCTTAAACCGGATCGCCAGCGCCATCCGTTTTTCGATGATCATCGCGATCCCATCGGCAGTGGGACTGGCAGTGCTGGCGGCACCAATCAGCAATCTGTTATTTCCTGGAATGGACAATACGGATCTGATCAAAATGACCTGTTACGGGTCTTCGGCAGTAGTTGTTTATTCACTGTCTACAGTAACCAATGCCGTGTTGCAGGGCATTAACCGGATGAAGACGCCGATCCGTAACGCAGGGATTTCTCTGGTGCTTCATACGGTGATCCTGTTTGTGATGCTGAGATACTTACACATGGGTATTTACGGAGTTCTCTATGCCAATATTTTATTCGCCCTGTTTATCTGCATCTTAAATGCCAGAGCCATTGCCCGTTTTAAGCGTTACCGCCAAGAGGTGAAGAAGACCTTCCTGATCCCGATGGTGGCATCCGCAGTTATGGGCGCAGCGGCATTCGGTGTATATCGGGCTGCTTACAGCATCTTTGGCAATCTGATCAGCACCGGGATTTCTGTTCTGGTGGCAGTGGCGGTTTATTTTGTCCTTCTGATCCTGTTGAAGGGTGTGGACGCCCAGGAACTGAGAAGTATGCCTGGCGGGACCAGACTGTCAGGATTGGCAAGAAAACTGCATCTGATGAGATAGACGCTATGGAACTGTTACAAATAAGTTTAAAATAAACCAGATAAGCAGATACTATGCTCATAAGGAGGAAAAACTTATGAGAAATTATGGTATCTGCTTATTGTTATTTTTTGTGTTGGCGGCAGCGTGTTTTTCAGTAGGATATGCGGTGACAAGGACAGAATCTGTCCGGGAGAGCGCAGTTCCGGCAACAGAATATGAGACGGAAACGGTGGATGAGCGCCCTGTGGCCAAGGTCAATGCTGATGCCCAGGCGGATACAAAGAAAGAGGAACATTACTGCCTGGTGGCGGAGTCTGGTTATCTGATGGTGTATTCCAGAAAACGGAATGCCCTGTATCTGGATACCCATATTCCGCTGACAGATTTCCCGGATACAGAAAAAGAGCGGCTTTTGGACGGGATCTGGTTTCCCTCTATGACAGAAGTGTTTCAATATCTGGAATCTTATACCAGTTAATGGATCGTTATGAAAAAATAAACTTGCATTGCAAGGGCAAAGTCGATACAATGGAGAACGAAAAAGCAGGAGAAGAGGAAAACGAATGAAAAAGAAGGTGTGGATTATTGGCGGCGGTGCCTCTGGAATGATGGCGGCCATTACGGCGGCGAAAGAGGGGATGGATGTGACCATTGCGGAGCATATGGACCGGGTGGGCAAAAAGATCCTTTCCACAGGAAATGGCAGATGTAATCTGACCAATTTACATCAGGATGCCAGATGCTACCGTTCCAGCCAGCCAGATTTTCCAGGACGGGTATTAAAACAGTTTTCGGTGAATGAGACCATTTCCTTCTTTGAAGACCTGGGAATCGTGATGAAGGACAGGAACGGATATCTCTATCCCAATTCTGACCAGGCTTCTTCGGTGCTGGATGTTCTGCGGGATGAAGTAGAACGAAGAAAGATCCGGGTGTTCTTAAACTGCCAGATCAGGGAGATCAGAAAGAAAAAAGACGGTTTTCAGATCGTGACAGACCAGGGCGTAAAGGAGGCGGATGCAGTGGTACTGGCGACAGGTTCTAAGGCGGCTCCGGTCACAGGATCGGATGGCAGTGGATACCGCCTGGCGGAGAGCCTGGGTCATTCTGTGATTTCTCCGCTTCCGGCGTTAGTACAGCTCCGGTGCGCGGAAAAACATTACAGGCAGCTTTCCGGGATACGGACAGATGCCAGAGTTGAGATCTATTCTTCTGCGAAAAATGGGTCGTGGAACTTTGAGGCGGAAGACCGGGGAGAGGTGCAGCTGACAGACTATGGCATCTCCGGTATCCCCGTATTCCAGGTGAGCCGTTATGCAGCAGTGGCTTTACATAATAAAAAGAACGTAAAAGCGGTGATTGACTTTTTCCCTCAATTAGATATGGAAGAAACGAAAATCATGATGGCAGAACGGAAGAGAAGGCTAGACGGACGCAGCGCCGAAGGATTTCTCACCGGAATGTTAAATAAAAAGCTGGCGCTGGCATTGTTAAAGCTGTCTGGCATTGCAGCGGCGGAGCCTGTGGAAGCGGTAGATCAGAAGCGTTTTCAGAGATTGATCCAGGTGATTAAGCAGTACGAGACCGTGGTGATTGCAACGAACCCTTATGAAAATGCCCAGATCTGCTGTGGAGGCGTGGATACCAGACAGATCGAGCCGGCAACCATGGAGTCGAAGCTGATAAAAGGGCTTTATTTTGCAGGAGAGATCGTGGATGTGGACGGCATCTGCGGCGGTTATAACCTGCAGTGGGCCTGGTCCAGCGGGTACGTGGCAGGAAGAAGCTGCGCAGCACAGCATTGCAAAACGGAGAAAAAGAAAGGAAACAGATAACCAGATATGATCCGGATTACCCAGTTAAAGCTCCCGATTGAGCATAAAAAACAGGAATTATACGAAAAAACAGCGAAACTTTTGCGGGTTGCACCATCGGAGATCAAACAGCTAAAGATCGTCAAGCAGTCAGTAGATGCCAGAAAAAAGGAGCAGATCTTATTCATTTATACCGTAGATGTGGAAGTGGCAAAAGAGCAGCAGATCTTAAAGAAAGTGAAAAATAATCAGGTGTCACAGGTGAAGGAGGTTCCGTACCAGTTTCCGTCTGGCGGTGAAGAACCCCTGAAACATCCGCCAGTGATCATCGGCAGCGGCCCGGCGGGACTATTCTGCGGTTTGATGTTAGCCCAGACCGGTTACCACCCGATTCTTCTGGAACGCGGTCAGAACGTGGAACAGCGGCAGAAGGATGTGGAATGGTTCTGGAATACGGGAATTTTAAACACCAGATCCAATGTCCAGTTTGGCGAAGGCGGAGCGGGTACATTTTCCGATGGAAAATTAAATACATTGGTGAAAGATCCGCTGAAGCGGAACCAGAAGGTATTGGAGATCCTGGTGGAGCATGGGGCTGATCCGGAGATCCTTTATGTGAATAAACCGCATATCGGAACGGATGTGTTAAGCAAGGTAGTGAAAAATATCCGGGAACACATCATCGACCTTGGCGGCCAGGTGTTCTTTGAAAGCCAGGTAACCGATATGACGATCAAAGGCGGGAGGATCACAGCATTGGAGATCAATGGGGACCAGCCGGAGAAACGGAGAGTTCTGGAGGCAGAGGCGGTGGTTCTTGCCGTGGGACACAGCGCCAGGGATACGTTTGCTATGTTATTAAAGCGGGGAGTGCCCATGGAGAAGAAGGCATTTGCTGTGGGTCTTAGGATCCAGCATCCACAGGCTATGATCAATCAATCCCAGTATGGTATGGCTCATTCAGATATTTTAGGTCCCGCTTCTTATAAAGTGACTCATCAGACCAGTCTCCAGAGAGGCGTGTATTCTTTCTGTATGTGTCCGGGCGGTTACGTGGTCAATGCCTCCTCAGAGGAGAAACGGCTGGCAGTCAATGGTATGAGTAACCATGACCGGGGAAGCAGGAATGCCAACAGCGCCCTGATCGTGACAGTGACTCCGGCAGATTTCGAGGGGGATTCCCCGCTGGCTGGTGTGGAATACCAAAGAAAATTAGAGAGCCTGGCCTATGAGTATGGACATGGCAGGATTCCGGTGCAGCTTTACGGAGATTTTAAGGCGGGACTGGAGACGAAACAGCTTGGTGAGGTGGACGCGGAGTTTAAGGGGGCGTATCAGTTTGCCAACTTAAAAGAGATGCTTCCGAACTATCTGTCCCAGTCTATTATTGAGGGTGTGGAACATTTTGAGGGTATGATCCACGGATTTTCCCGCTATGACAGTATTCTGGCTGGTGTGGAGAGCCGGACGTCTTCCCCGGTGCGGATTCACCGTGACAAACGGTTTGAAAGCCAGATCGCCGGGTTATATCCTTGTGGAGAGGGAGCAGGCTATGCGGGCGGTATCACATCGGCGGCTATGGACGGATTAAAAGTAGCAGAAGCCATTGGACGGCGCTATGCTTTCCGTGGGTGATGCAGGTGTTTCCGGTTTGACGGATAGATAAAAATATTGTATGATAATAGAACCGCAATTGTGAAGAAACAGAACAGTTACGGATGAAACCTAAGACAGACCAACCGGCAAGAATTTCATTGCCGCGGATATAGGAGTGGATAAAGATGCTGGAGAGAGAAAAACTGCAGGATAAAAAACGAATTGTGATCAAGATTGGTTCTTCCTCGCTGACCCACGCGGTCTCCGGTGATTTAAACCTTCAAAAAATAGAAAAATTAGTGCGGATCATCAGTGATCTGAAGGGGCAGGGCAAGGAAGTGGTATTAGTGTCTTCTGGCGCCATCGCCACAGGCAGACAGGCCCTGCACCATCCGGGGAAACCGGAGAGTCTTGCCCAGAAGCAGGCATTTGCAGCAGTAGGCCAGGCCAGGCTGATGATGGTGTACCAGCGGTTATTTGCGGAGTACAATCAGGTGGCGGCCCAGGTCCTGATGACCAAGGACACCATGACCAACGATGCCTCTCGCTACAACGCCAGAAACACCTTTGACGAACTGTTAAAATTAGGGGCAGTTCCGGTGGTGAACGAGAACGATACGGTTTCCACCTCCGAGATCCCTTATGTGGACAATTTCGGAGATAATGACCGGCTTTCAGCTATTGTATCGGCGTTGATCGGCGCGGATCTTCTGATCCTGCTTTCAGATATTGACGGGTTATTTACCGATGATCCGAGAAAGAATCCAGAAGCGAAGATGATTCCATTTGTGCCGGAGATCACGAAAGAGCTTCTTTCCATGGGAAAGGAGACCTCGGGAAGCGGCGTGGGAACCGGCGGTATGGCGGCAAAACTGGCGGCAGCCCAGATTGCCACAGACAGCGGATCGGATATGGTGATCGCCAATGCGGATCAGGTGGATGTGATCTACCAGATCATGGAAGGCAAGGATATGGGCACCTTATTTTTAGCCCATAAAAATAAAGATTTTGACCTGATCCATTATCTGAACCATGATTATGAAAGAAAAGAGTAACTGTTTAACTGGTCGGTGCACCTGTTGGACTGACCGTTAGAAAGCATAGGCTGGAAAAGAATCACTTTAAGGAGGTGTAACAATGGTAACACAGGAGATGATCGATCGGATCAATACCCTTTATCATAAATCCCAGGCAACGGGACTGACAGAAGAAGAGAAAGCGGAGCAGGCAGAACTTCGGAAGAAGTATGTTGAGGCGATCCGCACCAGTATGCGTTCCAACTTAAATAATATTTCCATCAAGGAGAAAGACGGAACCATTACAGATCTGGGCAAGAAATATGGCGGTGTAAAGAGCGAATAAGTTCATCTCAGTCGAGAAGACTCCCACCTCTTTAGGTGGTGAGTAATAGCAAATTTGTCTCAGTGGGAGGTGGGTCTCCGACTGAGATAAACGCTCCGCGAGGATGCGCAGTGATTCTGATAGGAATATGTCAGCTTCGCTGACCAGAATCACGCGCCAAGTCTCACGGACGTTCGACTTGAACGGAAAAAGGGGGAGTTCCTATGAAGCTGGAAGAGATTGGCAGCCGGGCAAAAGAAGTATCCAGAGTGTTAAACAATCTGGGATCTACACCGAAAAATGAAGGCTTGAAAGCAGTTGCCCAGGCTTTGCTGGATGGAAAAGATAAGATTCTGGAGGCCAATCAAAAGGATGTGCAGGCGGCGCTTGCAAAGGGCATGAATCCAGGACTGGTAGATCGTCTTTCTTTAAATGACGCCAGGATCCAGGCTATGGCAGAGGGGCTCTTACAGGTGGCCTCCTTAGATGACCCGGTTGGTGAGGTGATCTCCATGAAGCCAAGACCCAACGGACTGCTGATCGGACAGAAACGGGTGCCGTTAGGCGTGATTGGCATGATCTACGAGGCGCGGCCCAATGTAACGGCCGATGCCTTTGGCCTGTGTTTTAAATCCGGTAATGCCGTGATCTTAAAAGGTGGAAGCGATGCCCTGGAATCCAACAAGGCCATTGTGGTACAGATTCGGGAGGGGCTGAAAAGCGCCGGACTTCCAGAGGATGCGGTGCAGTTGATTGAAAGTACTGACCGGGAAGTGACCAGACAGTTTATGCGGCTGAATGACTATCTGGATGTGCTGATCCCAAGAGGCAGCGCCGGACTGATCCGTTCCGTGGTGGAGAACAGTACCGTTCCGGTGATTGAGACAGGAACCGGCAACTGCCATATTTTCGTGGATGAATCTGCGGATCTGGACATGGCGCTGAATATCATTTTCAATGCCAAGACCCAGCGGATCGGTGTTTGTAATGCCTGTGAGTCCCTGGTGGTCCACCGGGCAGTTGCAGAAGAATTTCTGCCGTTATTAAAGGCCAGACTGGATGAGAAGCAGGTGGAGATCCGGGCGGATAAAGAAGCCTGCGCCCTGGTGGATGGTTTTGTCCCGGCTACAGAAGAGGATTGGGGAAGAGAATATCTGGATTATATCCTTTCCCTGAAGCTGGTGGATTCTATCGACGAGGCCATTGCCCATATCAACCGCTATAATACGAAGCATTCCGAGGCGATCATTACCTCCGATTATGCCAATGCCCAGAGGTTCTTAAATGAGATCGATGCAGCGGCAGTGTATGTGAACGCTTCGACCCGTTTTACCGATGGCTTTGAGTTTGGTTTTGGCGCGGAGATCGGCATCAGCACCCAGAAGCTTCACGCCAGAGGCCCTATGGGATTAAAAGAACTGACGACAACCAAATACATCATTTATGGGAATGGACAGGTGCGCCAATAGAAGGGACAGCAATATGGAAAAAGGACTGACGATCCGCACTGCCACAGAAAAGGACGCGGCAGCGCTTTTGGACATCTACAGACCATATGTGGAGAGAACGGCCATTACCTTCGAATATGAAGTACCGACATTGGAGGAATTTCGTCAGCGGATTTGCCATACACTGGAGAAATATCCGTATCTGGTGGCAGAGGCAGCTGGAGAGATCGTGGGATACGCCTATTTAAGCGCCTTTCACCCAAGAGCCGCATATCAATGGTGTGCAGAGACCTCTATATATGTCAATACGGACAAGAAGAAAATGGGCATCGGCGGCAGACTTTATGGCGCTTTGGAGCAGATCGCAAAAGAACAGGGCATTTTGAATCTGAATGCCTGCATCGCAGTTCCAGAGCAGGATGATGAGTACCTGACTTCCAACAGCGAATCCTTCCATAAGCATCTGGGATACCGGATGGTGGGGAAGTTCCACAACTGCGGATATAAGTTCGGCAGATGGTATCACATGATCTGGATGGAGAAAATGATCGGCGGGCATGGGGAACAGCTGGAGGAGATCATTCCGTTTCCAGCGTTAAAGAAATAGAAAAGTTGATCCGGTTGATGCCGGATCGTTACAAATAAAGATAGAAAAGGATAAAACATGAGCAATTTAACCGTACAGGCACCGTTAGAGGAGCCGGCAAGACAGGAATATTTTATGGAGATGGCCAAGAAACAGGTGGCACAGCTGAGCAGGGAACTGGGACGTCCGCTGACCTGCTGCATCAACACCTTTGGCTGTCAGATGAATGCCAGGGATTCTGAGAAGCTTCTGGGCATTTTAGAGAAGATCGGATACCAGGAGACTACAGACGAACACGCGGATTTTGTGCTTTACAACACCTGTACGGTTCGTGAAAATGCAAACCTGAGGGTATATGGCCGTCTGGGCTATTTGAATACCATGAAGAAGAAAAATCCACATATGATGATCGCCCTGTGCGGCTGCATGATGCAGGAACCGGAAGTGGTGGAGAAGATCAAAAAGAGCTACCGTTTCGTGGATATTATTTTCGGTACCCATAACATTTTTAAGCTGGCAGAGTTACTGTGTATGCGGTTTGAAGAGAAAAAAATGGTGGTGGATATCTGGAAAGATACGGACCGTATCGTGGAAGATCTGCCGACAGAGCGGAAATACAGCTTCAAATCCGGCGTCAACATCATGTTTGGCTGCAACAATTTCTGCAGCTACTGCATCGTTCCTTATGTGAGAGGCCGTGAGCGCAGCAGAAAACCGGAGGACATCATCGCCGAGATCAGGCGGTTGGTGGCTGACGGTGTGGTGGAAGTCATGCTGTTAGGCCAGAATGTGAACTCCTATGGAAAAAATCTGGAGCAGCCGGTGACATTTGCAGAGCTGCTAAGACAGGTCAATGAGATTCCGGGACTGGAACGGATCCGTTTCATGACTTCCCATCCAAAGGATCTGTCCGATGACCTGATCGAGGCCATGAGAGACTGTGATAAGGTATGCCGTCACCTGCATCTGCCGCTGCAGTCTGGAAGCAGCCAGATCTTAAAGGTGATGAACCGCCATTATACCAAGGAGCAGTACCTGGAGCTGGTGGAGAAGATCCGGAAGGCGGTGCCGGACATTGCCCTGACGACGGATATTATCGTAGGCTTCCCGGGAGAGACCGAGGAAGACTTCGAGGAGACCATGGATGTAGTGAGAAGAGTACGCTATGACAGCGCATTTACCTTTATCTACTCCAAACGTACCGGAACCCCTGCGGCGAAGATGGAAAATCAGGTGCCGGAGGACGTGGTGAAAGCCCGCTTTGACCGGTTGTTAGCGGAAGTGCAGAAGATCTCCTCTGAAGTATGCGGAAGAGACGTCCATACCGTACAGAAAGTTCTGGTAGAAGAGCTGGATGACCATGTAGAGGGATATGTGACCGGACGCATGAGCAACAATACGGTGGTTCATTTCCCGGGAAATGCAGATCTGATCGGTAAGATCGTGGATGTTTACTTAGAGGAGTCAAAAGGCTTCTATTATATGGGGAAGCAGGCTTAAATTTAGAGAAAAGAGGTTAACAAAGTGGCGGGATTATCACCAATGATGACCCAATATGTGGAAACCAAGAAGCAGTATCCGGACTGCATTTTGTTTTACAGACTTGGAGATTTTTACGAGATGTTTTTTGAGGACGCCCTGACTGCGTCCAAAGAACTGGAAATTACGCTGACCGGAAAGGAATGCGGTCTGGAAGAGAGGGCTCCCATGTGCGGAGTCCCTTATCATGCTGTGGATTCCTATTTATATAAATTAGTGCAGAAGGGCTACAAGGTTGCCATCGCAGAGCAGATGGAGGACCCAAAATTAGCAAAGGGACTGGTAAAACGGGAGGTGATCCGTGTGGTCACACCGGGAACCATTACCAGCAGCCAGGCACTGGACGAGACGAAAAACAACTACCTGATGGGCATTGTTTATATTGGCGATACCTACGGTATTTCCACCTGTGATATGACTACTGGAGATTATCTGGTGACAGAGGTGGAGGGGGAGAGAAATCTTCTGGATGAGATCCACAAATTCGCCCCGTCAGAGATCATCTGCAATGAGGCGTTTTACATGTCCAGCATTGATCTGGATGATCTGAAAAACCGCTATCATGTGGCGGTTTCTTCTCTGGACAGCCACTATTTTTCCGATGACAGCTGCAGAAAAGTGTTAAAAGAGCATTTTCATGTGAGTACTTTGGACGGACTGGGACTGGCAGATTATGACGCTGGTGTGATCGCAGCAGGTGCGGTCATGGAGTATCTCTATGAAACCCAGAAAAATTCCCTGGCCCACATCGTGACCATTACCCCTTATACCACAGGGCAGTTTATGATCATTGATACTTCTACCAGACGTAACCTGGAGCTGGTGGAGACCTTAAGAGAGAAGCAGCGCCGTGGTTCGCTGTTATGGGTGTTGGATAAGACCAAGACAGCCATGGGCGCCAGATTGATGCGTACCATGATCGAGCAGCCTCTGATCAGGAAAGAGCAGATCATCGAGCGCCAGAATGCCATCGAAGAACTGAATATGAGTTACATTTCCAGAGAAGAGATCCGGGAATATTTAGGCCCGGTGTACGATCTGGAGCGTCTCATCGGCCGGATCACTTACAAATCCGCCAATCCGAGGGATCTGATCGCTTTCCGCAACTCCTTAAAAATGCTGCCGTTTATCCGGGATATCTTAAAGGAGTTTCATAGTGCAGTCTTAAAGGAGATCCATGAGGATATGGACCCATTGCAGGATCTGTATGACTTGATCGAGCGGGCTATTGTGGAAGAACCGCCTATTGTCACCAGAGAAGGCGGCATGATCAAGGAAGGTTATAATGAGGAAGCTGACAAGCTGCGCCATGCCAAAACCGAAGGAAAGACCTGGCTGGCGGAGTTAGAGGCCAGAGAACGGGATAAAACAGGCATTAAAAACCTGAAGATCAAATATAATAAAGTATTCGGATATTATTTCGAGGTGACCAATTCCTTCAAAGATCTGGTTCCTGACTATTTTATCCGGAAACAGACGCTTGCCAACGCAGAGCGGTACACTACCGATGAGTTAAAAAATCTGGAAGATATCATTCTGGGAGCGGAGGACAAGCTGTTTTCCCTGGAATACGATCTGTTCTGCGATGTGCGGGATCAGATCGCAGGAGAAGTAAACCGGATCCAGACGACTGCCAAGGCCATTGCAGGGCTGGATGTGTTCAGTTCTTTATCTCTGGTAGCGACCAGAAATAATTATGTGAAACCCAAGATCAATGAAAAAGGCACCATCCACATCAAAAATGGCCGTCATCCGGTAGTGGAGCTGATGCTGAAGGATGATCTGTTTGTTGCCAACGATACGGTATTGGACAACAATAAGAACCGGATCTCCATCATCACAGGCCCTAATATGGCAGGTAAATCCACCTATATGCGCCAGACAGCCCTGATCGTGCTGATGGCACAGATTGGAAGCTTTGTCCCGGCGGACGAGGCAGATATTGGTGTCTGCGACCGGATTTTTACCCGTGTGGGCGCGTCCGATGATCTGGCTTCCGGACAGAGTACGTTCATGGTGGAGATGACGGAGGTTGCCAACATCTTAAGAAACGCCACAAGAAACAGTCTTGTGATCTTAGATGAGATCGGGCGGGGCACCAGCACCTTTGACGGCTTAAGCATCGCCTGGGCGGTGGTGGAGTATATCAGCAACACCAGAGTCTTAGGCGCTAAGACCTTATTTGCCACCCATTACCATGAGCTGACAGAGCTGGAGGACACCATGAGCGGTGTCACCAACTACTGTATCGCCGTAAAGGAACAGGGGGATGATATCGTGTTCCTGCGTAAGATCATTAAGGGCGGCGCGGACAAGAGCTACGGAATCCAGGTAGCCAAGCTTGCCGGAGTGCCGGATCAGGTGATCACAAGAGCAAAAGAACTGGTAGAAGAACTCAGCAGTGCGGATATTACCATGAAAGCCAGGGAGATCGCGGAGGCCAGCGCTAACGTATCCCAGCATAAGACGGTCACCAGACCGGATGAGGTGGATCTTAATCAGATGACCTTGTTTGATACAGTGAAAAATGACGATATTATCCACGAATTAGAAGAGATCTCCATCAATGAGATCACGCCGATGGAGGCTCTGAATATCTTAAGCAGACTGCAGAGCAAGCTGAAGAACCGCTGGTAAGGAGGCATTATGCCACATATTACTGTACTGGATCAAAGTACTATCAATAAAATCGCTGCCGGAGAGGTGATCGAGCGTCCCTCTTCGGTGGTAAAGGAACTTCTGGAAAATGCCATTGATGCCCAGGCGACTGCAGTGACTGTGGAGATCCGGGACGGAGGCATTTCCTACATCCGTGTGACGGACAATGGCTGCGGAATCCCGAAGGAAGAGGTTCCGTTGGCATTTCTGCGCCATTCCACCAGTAAGATCAAATCCGTGGAAGATCTATTTACGGTATCTTCCCTGGGGTTCCGTGGTGAGGCCCTTTCCAGTATCGCCTCTGTGGCTCAGGTAGAGCTGATCACCAAGACATCGGAACAGCTTTCCGGTACCCGGTATCAGATCGAAGGCGGCGTGGAGCGAAGCTATGAGGAGGTGGGGGCGCCGGATGGAACCACCTTTCTGGTGCGCAATCTGTTCTATAACACACCGGCCAGACAGAAGTTTTTAAAGACTGCCCAGACGGAAGGAAGCCATGTGGCGGCATTGGTGGAGAAAATCGCCATGTCCCACCCGGATATCTCCATCCGGTTTATCCAGAATAACCAGAACCGTCTCCATACATCCGGAAACCATAATTTAAAGGACATTATTTACACCGTGTTTGGACGGGAGATCGCTGCCAATCTGCTTCCTGTGGAAAGTGAGCAGGAGGTTCTGCAGGTCCATGGATTTGCGGGAAAACCGGTGATCGCCAGAAGTAACCGGAGTTTTGAGAATTATTACATCAACGGACGGTATGTGAAAAGCGGGCTGATCGGTAAGGCCATTGAGGACGCGTACAAGCCGTTTATGATGCAGCATAAGTATCCGTTTGTGCTGCTTCATATCAGCATTGAGCCGGAGTATCTGGACGTGAATGTGCATCCAACCAAGATGGAGCTGCGGTTCCGCAATGGAGAACAGGTCTACCAGATGATCTTCCAGGCCATCAGCCAGGCACTGTCTCATAAGGAACTGATCCCGCAGGTGGATCTGGTGAAGCGGAAAGAGGAGAAAGCGTTGGAGGAAGCCCAGAAGAAAGCACCTCATCCGGAGCCATTTGAGGTGAAACGGCAGGCGGCTATGGTGCAGAAACCTGGTGAATCCAGAACAATGCAGCCACAGGAACCTGCTAAATCCAGAACAATGCAGCCCTCGATCTATAAAAGTGAAGCGGTTTATGGCAAAATTGCGGAAAGCCGTGCGGAGCCTGAGCCGGAAATTCAGGCAGCGGCGCCAGTGGAGTCCCGGAAACCGGAGCAAAAACAGCCAAAGCAGGAACAGAAAGCCACAGGGCAGGCAGAACAGCCCCAGCAGTTAGATCTTTTCGAAGAAAAACTCCTGGAGCCCAAGAACCGCATCCGTCACAAGCTGATCGGTCAGCTCTTCGACACCTACTGGCTGGTGGAATTCAACGAACATCTCTACATTATCGATCAGCATGCAGCCCATGAGAAGGTGCTGTATGAGAAGACCATGCGGACACTGAAGACAAGAGAATTTACCTCCCAGATGCTGAATCCGCCGATCATTTTGACTATTGGAAGCACGGAGGAGGTTCTCTTGAAAAAATACATGAAATATTTCCAGGAGATCGGTTTTGAGATCGAGCCTTTCGGCGGACGGGAGTACGCGGTACGGGCAGTGCCGGACAACCTGTTTTCCGTGGCGAAGAAAGAACTTCTTATGGAGATGATCGATGACCTGTCTGAGGATGCAGGGGCAAGAACGGCAGATATGATCCATGACCGGGTAGCAACCATGTCCTGCAAGGCGGCAGTCAAGGGCAACAACCATCTGTCCTTTGCGGAGGCGGATCATCTGATCGATGAACTGCTGAACCTGGACAATCCATATGCCTGTCCACATGGGCGGCCAACCATCATTTCCATGAGCAGGTATGAACTGGAAAAGAAATTTAAAAGGATCGTATAAAAATAGGATAAAGATATGAGTGAAAATAAGAAAAAACCGATGATCATCCTGACAGGTCCCACAGCGGTAGGAAAGACTGATCTTTCCATTCAGCTGGCTAAAGCCATTAAGGGTGAGATCATCAGCGCTGATTCCATGCAGGTATACCGCCACATGGATATCGGTTCTGCCAAGGTGACACCGGAGGAGATGGATGGAGTTCCCCATCATCTGATCGACGTGCTGGAGCCGGAAGAAGAATTTAATGTGGTGGTGTTCCAGAAGCTGGCGAAAGAGGCATTAACAGGCATCTATGAACGGGGACATATTCCTATCATTGTGGGAGGAACCGGGTTCTACATCCAGGCACTGCTCTATGATATTGATTTTACAGAAAATGACGGTGATACCGCCATCCGCAGGGAATTGGAGAAATTGGCCCAGACCCAGGGAGCCGGCTGCCTCCATCAGATGCTACAGGAGATCGATCCAGAGTCGGCAGCTGCTATTCATCAGAATAATGTGAAACGGGTGATCCGGGCTATTGAGTTCTACCGCCAGACCGGGAAAAAGATCTCTCTGCACAATGAGCAGGAGCGGGAGAAACAGTCCCCATACCAGTTTCTTTATTATGTGCTGGATACAGACCGGAAGACCCTCTATGAGCGGATCGACCGGAGAGTGGATCTGATGATGGAACATGGCCTGGTGGATGAAGTGAAGCATCTGGCAGATATGGGCTGTACCAGAGATATGGTGTCCATGCAGGGACTCGGTTACAAAGAAATCCTGGATTATCTGTCTGGGGAGATTCCCCTGGAGGAAGCCGTTTATATCTTAAAACGGGACACCCGTCATTTTGCCAAACGGCAGATCACCTGGTTTAAGAGAGAGAGGGACGTCCGTTGGCTGGAGCTGGAGCAGTTCCAGAATGACCGGAAGAAAGTCCTGGAACATATATTGGATGAAATTGAAGGAGAAGGAATACGATGAATACAGAAATGGAAACCATGTACGAGAGTCTTGGTATCAGTAAAAAAGTACTGGAGTTTGGCACTCAGATCGAGGAGCATTTAAAAGAACGGTTTGAGGAGATCGACAAGCGGGCAGAATTTAACCAGATGAAGGTTATCAAAGCGATGCAGGACAACCGGGTCAGTGACATTCATTTTGCTGCAACTACCGGATATGGCTACAATGATCTTGGAAGAGATACCTTAGAGGCAGTTTACGCCAGCGCTTTCCATGGAGAGAGTGCTCTGGTACGCCCACAGTTAACCTGCGGAACCCATGCATTAGCAGTTGCTTTAGCTTCTAACTTAAGACCAGGCGATGAGCTGCTTTCCCCGGTTGGCAAACCATACGATACTCTGGAAGAGGTCATCGGAATCCGGGATTCCGTCGGCTCATTAAAGGAATATGGCGTATCCTACCGCCAGGTAGACCTTCTGCAGGACGGCTCCTTTGATTTTGAAAATATCAGAAAGGCTATTAACGAGAAGACAAAACTGGTAACGATCCAGAGATCTAAGGGCTATGCCACCAGACCAACTCTTTCCGTAGCCAGAATCGGGGAACTGATTTCCTTTATCAAGAGCATCAAGCCGGAAGTGATCTGCATGGTAGATAACTGCTACGGTGAGTTCGTAGAGACCATCGAGCCAACCGATGTGGGAGCAGATATGATCGTCGGTTCCCTGATCAAAAACCCAGGTGGTGGTTTAGCGCCTATTGGCGGCTATATCGTAGGACGGAAAGACTGCATCGAGCGTGCGGCATACCGTTTAAGCGCTCCTGGACTTGGCAAAGAAGTAGGCGCAAGCTTAGGACTGAACCAGTCCTTTTACCAGGGATTCTTCCTGGCTCCGACAGTTGTTGCAGGTGCATTAAAGGGTGCGGTCTTCGCAGCCAATATCTACGAGAAGCTGGGCTTTGACGTGATCCCAAATGGAACCGAGTCCCGTCATGACATCATCCAGGCGATCACCTTCGGAAAACCGGAAGGTGTGATCGCATTCTGCCAGGGTATCCAGGCAGCTGCTCCGGTAGACAGCTATGTAGCTCCGGAACCATGGGATATGCCGGGTTATGATGCGCCGGTTATCATGGCAGCAGGTGCTTTTGTACAGGGTTCTTCCATTGAGTTAAGCGCTGATGGACCGATCAAACCTCCATATGCCGTTTATTTCCAGGGAGGTCTGACCTGGTATCATGCAAAACTGGGAATTCTGATGTCTTTACAGAAACTGGTAGACGCAGGAATGGTGGACATGTTAAAATAAACCTGTCTGGAGTTCGTCGTATGGGGAGTTACGGGAAAGGACAGACATGGAGAAACAGACCATGAAAGAGATCCCGGTCAATGACCGGCCATACGAAAGATGTATCAAACAGGGTCCGGAGGCTTTGAGCGATGAGGAGCTGCTGTCCGTGATCATACGGACCGGCAGCAGGAAGGCCAATTCCTTAGAGACCGCCCGGCAGATTCTGAGACTGAATTATCCTCAGGATGGTATCCTGGGACTATGCCACTTAACACTTCCGGAATTAAAAGAGGTGGAGGGGATCGGTGATGTAAAAGGCATCCAGCTTCTGTGCATCGGGGAATTGTCCCGGCGGATCAGCAGAAGATTTGTCATGTCGGAGATCACCCGGTTCCAGAACCCGGAAGAAGTGGTGAATTACTATATGGAAGAGATGCGCCACATGGAGCAGGAGCAGCTTCATGTGATGCTGACAGATAATAAACAGGGAATGATACGGGATGTGCTGATTTCCAAGGGAACCGTCAACGCCTCCATCGTATCGCCGAGAGAAATTTTGATTGAAGCACTGAGATACCGGGCAGTGGGGATGATCATGGTACATAACCATCCCAGCGGTGATCCGACACCCAGCCGGGAGGACTGTTCCATTACCCAGAGGGTGAAGGAGGCGGGAAAACTGGTGGGCATCCAGCTGCTGGATCACATTGTCATTGGAGACGGGTCATACAGCAGTTTTAAAAAAGAAGGAATGTTATAGCACATGGAATCAAAGTATACGCGTTATTTATTAATCGGACTGACAGTGTTCTGTATTGCCCTCATCGGAATTACATCCTTTTCCGATGGGTGGCTGGCACCTCTCAGGACCGGAGTGGGATATTTTCTGATCCCGATCCAGTCCGGAGTCAATAAGGTTGGTATTACCATTTATGACGAACTGACAGATTACGCCAGCTTAAAATCTGCCCTGGATGAGAACAAAAAACTTCAGGAGGAAGTTGCCCAGTTAACGGAGGAGAACAATCGTCTGGTTTCGGACCAGTTTGAACTGCGGAGATTGCGGGAACTGTATAACCTGGATCAGGAGTATCTACAGTATGAGAAGACAGCAGCCAGAGTCATTGCCAAGGACTCTGGAGACTGGTTTCAGGTATTCCGTGTGGATAAAGGTTCAGCAGATGGAGTGGAAGTGGGTAGCAATGTGATGGCAGGCGGAGGTCTGGTGGGTATCGTTACAGATGTAGGCGCCCATTACGCCACGGTCCGTTCCATCATCGATGATTCCAGCCGTGTCAGTTCGATGGCTGTCCAGTCCGGAGATACCTGTATTGTTGCAGGAGACCTGACCCTCTATGAAGAAGGACGGCTTCGTATTACCAATATCCAGAAGGATGCCGATGTAAAAGAAGGGGATCGGATCGTAACCTCGAACATCAGTTCCAAGTTTTTGCCAGGAATTCTCATTGGCTACGCTTCCGATATCACCCTGGACAGTAATCAGCTTACCAGTTCCGGTTATCTGGTTCCGGTGGTTTCTTTCCGTAATCTTCAGGAAGTGCTGATCATCACCCAGGTAAAAGAGACAGGAGATCAGGTGGGACAATGACCATGAACATGAGAATCAAACGGGCAGGGATCAATCTATGTCTGATGATCCTTGCGTTTACCATCCAGAATTGTGTGTTCCCGTTGATGCCATTTCTGACGGCAACGCCGAATCTGCTTCTGATCCTGACATTTTCCTTTGGTTTTATTGAGGGAAAGCAGGCAGGTATGTTTTACGGTGTTCTGGCGGGAATCCTGCTGGACCTGTTTTACAGCGGACCTTTTGGATTTTACACGTTGTTTTACATTTATGTAGGATATCTGAACGGAATCTGTACCAAATATTATTATGAAGATTATATTACCCTTCCGCTGATCTTAAGCCTGGTCAACGAACTGGCATACAATCTGTACATCTATGTGTTCCGTTTTCTGATCCGCGGAAGACTGAATATTCTGTATTATTTAAGAGAACTGATGATCCCAGAGATCATTTTTACTGTTGTGACCACTTTGTTTCTCTACCGCCTGATCCTGTTTATCAACCGGTGGCTGAAACGTATGGAAAATAGGAGAGATACGACCATTGTTTAGAGACATTTTAGAAATTCTGCAGGAAACAGTAAAAAAAATCGCAGGTTCCAGGGTATTTGCCCTGGCAGTCATCTTTACCCTGATGTTTTTTGGACTGATCGGCAAATTGTTCAATATGCAGATCATAAACGGCGAACAGTATCTGACCCAGTATGTGTCCAAAACCTTGCAGACGGTCTATACCCCTGGAACCAGAGGCAATATTTATGACCGCAATGGCAATGTGCTGGCGCACAATGAACTAGCTTATGCGGTAACCGTCCAGGATACTGGTGCATACCGGAAAAACCAGGATAAAAACCTGATGCTTCTCAATCTGATCCGGGTGCTGGAAAAACATGGAGAGACGGTAGAAGGAAAACTGGAGATCACCATTGATCAGAATGGGGATATGGTGTTTACAGCGTCTTCAGAAGCAGCGAGGAAACGTTTCCTTCGGGATTATTACGGTCTGACCTCGGTAGATAAGCTGGATGATCCAGACGGGAAATATCCATCCAATGTTTCAGCCAGAGATATTTTTGAGCAGCTGAAGGATGAAAAGCATTATGACATAAAACGGCTGAAGGACGAGAAAGGCAATCCGATCGTTCTGACGGATGAAGAGGCCCTAGCCATTGCCAACATCCGGTATACGATGTCTCTGACGGACTATCAGAAATATAAGAGCACAACCGTAGCTACCAATGTTTCTGAAGAGACAGTGGCGGAGATCGAGGAGAGTGTGGCAGAGCTTCAAGGTGTTGGAATTGAAGAATCCACCATCCGTGTTTATGATGACAGTATTTATTTTGCCCCGATCATCGGCTATACCGGAAAAGTCCAGTCTGACCAGCTGGAGGAACTGAAAAAATTAGATGAAAATTATGAAGTGACTGATATCGTAGGACGTATCGGTATTGAGGAAGCCTTAGAGCAGGAACTGCAGGGAAAAAAGGGCGTACAGAATCTGTACGTGGACAGCCGCGGCCGGATACTGAAAGAAGATGAAAATGGAACCGAGCCGGTGGCAGGCAATGATGTCTATCTGACCATCGATGCGGATCTCCAGAAAGGAATCTATCATCTGTTAGAGAGACAGCTGGCTGGTATTTTGACGGAGCGTCTGGTAAACCGTGATGTGACGGAACTGGAAAACCAGGATTCCAGTAAGAAGAAGATCCCGATCAAGGATGCGTATTATCAGCTGATCAATAACAACGTGCTTTCTTTAAAACATATGGAATCGGAAGAAGCTGGTGCCATCGAACAGCAGATCCATCAGAAATTTCTTTCTTCCAGAGAACAGATCATGAAAGAACTGGAGAGCCAGTTGTATAATCCGAATGCCCCGTCCATGGCGGAGCTGCCGGAGGATCAGAAGGCTTACATGCAGTATATTTACAGTTACTTGTCAGATTCTACTGTTGGGATCATCCAGAGGGACAAGATTGACAGCTCCAGTCCGGAAGCGGAGAACTGGAAAAATGAAACCATCAGTCTCAGGGATTATCTTTACAGCGGTATTTCCAATAACTGGATCGATACGACGAAGCTGGAGGTGTCCAGCAGATATTCCAGTGCGGATGACAGCTACGATGCCATTGTACGGTATATTCTGGACCATTTAAAGGATGACACGAAATTTACCAAGAGGATTTACCGTTATCTGATCAATCAGGGAGTAGTGACCGGACGGGAACTTTGTCTGGCACTTTATTCCCAGGGGGTATTCCCATATGATGAGCAGCAGGTTTCTCTGCTGACAGGCAACGGAGAAAATTATGCGTATTCATTTATGATCGATAAGATCTCCAAGATCGAATTGACACCGGCCCAGCTGGCTCTGGATCCATGTACGGCAGGATGTACGGTGACAGATGTCAATACAGGAGAGATCCGGGCGCTGGTTACCTATCCAAGTTATGACAACAACATGCTTTCTGGTACGGTAGATGCGGCTTATTACAGTAAGTTAAATGATGACCTGTCCCTTCCGCTCTACAACAATGCCACGCAGGCACGAAAAGCACCAGGTTCTACATTTAAGCCAATTACAGCCATTGCTGCTCTGGAAGAGGGTGTGATCTCCCTGGGAGAAACCGTAGAGTGTACCGGTATTTATGAGGAAGTGTCCCCGTCTATCAAATGTTGGATTTATCCGGGGCGTCATGGACATCTGACGGTATCAGGCGGAATCCAGAATTCCTGTAACTACTTTTTCGCAGAGATGGCACACCGGCTTTCCACAGATGAAAATGGTGTGTATTCGACGGACAGGGGTATCCGGACGATCCAGAAATATGCGACCATGTTTGGTCTGGATCACAAATCCGGCATTGAAATTTCTGAAAATGATCCGAAGCTGACTACGGAAGACCCGGAGCGTTCTGCGATGGGACAGGGTACCAACTCCTATACCAATGTGCAGCTTTCCAGATATGTTTCCGCTCTGGCTAACCGGGGAAATGTTTATGAGTTAAGTCTGGTTGACAAGGTGATGACTTCTGATGGCAGGGTAGTCCGTGAGCATCAGACGGAGCTTTCCAGTCAGGTAGAGGTGGCAGACAGTACCTGGGATGCAGTACAGACTGGCATGAGGGCCGTAGTATCGGAAGGCTCTGCAAAGGATATCTTTAAAGATCTGGAAGTAGAGATCGCAGGTAAGACAGGTACTGCACAGGAGAACAGCCGTGCGAACCATGCGTGGTTTATTTCCTATGGACCATATACCAACCCGGAGATCAGTGTGACGGTCAATATCCCTTATGGATATACTTCCTCTAACGCTGCGGCAGTAGCTAAAAATGTATACCGTCTGTATTATGGATATACATCCCTGGATGAGATCCTGAATGCAGGAGCGTTGAGAGCAAGCAACGTCGTGATCGGCGATTAAAAAAATTAAAGAAGGTGATCGGTCATGAAAAACACCGTAGTCATTAAAGGAAATAAATCTGGTATGACGGTAATCTTGGATCCGGAAGCAGCGTATGAGACGCTGCTTCTGGACATTGCCGCCAAGTTTGAAGAGAGCGCCAGATTCTGGGGATCTGTACAGATGACGCTGACTTTGGCGGGGCGTCCCCTGACCCCGGAACAGGAATTTGAGATCGTCAATGTGATCACAGAGCATTCCCAGATCGAGATTTTGTGCCTGGTAGATCAGGATATAAACCGGATCCGCCGGTGTGAAAGAGCACTGAAAAACCGTCTGATGGAGCTGTCTTCCAACACTGGTCAGTTTTTTCGCGGTAATTTAAAAGCAGGGGAATTACTGGAAACAGAGACCAGTCTTGTAGTGATCGGTGATGTGGAAAAAGGCGCAAGAATTATTTCCAAGGGGAACGTGGTGATCCTCGGAGATCTGCATGGCAGTGTGACTGCAGGCGCCTCCGGCAACGAAAAGACAGTGATCGTTGCCCTGGATATGGCTCCCCAGCAGCTGAAGATCAGTGAAGTACAGGCGGTTTACCCGGAAAAGGGAAAACGTTTAGGCAAGGGACCATCTATTGCTTATGTGGAGAATCAAGGCATCTGTGTGAAAAATACTAAAAAAAATATATTTGACCTATTTAAATATAATTAATACTGGAAATATTAGAAAATATAGAGTAAAATATTTGGTGGTAAGAATTTATTGCAGGAGGATGGAACTATGAGTGAAGTCATTGTGATTACCTCCGGAAAAGGCGGGGTGGGCAAAACCACAACCTCGGCAAACATTGGAACAGGACTGGCTATATTAGGTAGAAGAGTTGTGATGATCGATACGGACATCGGGCTTCGGAATCTGGATGTGGTCATGGGACTGGAGAACCGGATCGTATATAATCTGGTAGATGTGGTCGAGGGAAACTGCAGGATGAAGCAGGCCCTGATCAGAGACAAAAGATACCCAAACCTTTCTTTACTTCCGTCTGCACAGACGAGAGATAAATCAGCAGTAAATCCTGAACAGATGATAAAACTGATCGATGATCTGCGGGATGAGTTTGACTACATTCTGTTAGACTGTCCGGCCGGAATCGAGCAGGGATTTAAGAATGCCATTGCAGGAGCAGACCGGGCGCTGGTTGTGACCACACCGGAGGTATCAGCCATCCGTGATGCAGACCGGATCATCGGATTGTTGGAGAACCAGGAGATAAGGGATATCCAGCTGATCGTTAACCGTGTCCGTATGGATATGGTCCGAAGAGGCGATATGATGTCTGTGGATGATGTGATGGATATTTTAGCAATTCCTCTTATGGGAACGATACCAGATGATGAGGCGATCGTGATTTCCACCAACCAGGGAGAACCTCTGGCAGGTACGAATACGCCATCCGGACAAGCATATCTGGACATCAGCAGGCGGATCATGGGAGAGGAGATCCCTATGTATGCACCGCGGCAGAACCGGACTTTTTTTGCACGGCTTTCAGGACTTTTAAAGCGTGCATAGGAGGGCGGCCATGAAGCGAGAACCAGGTGTACCTATGAAACGGTCCGGGGAGATCGCCATCCGGCGGCTGAAATTACTGCTTGTAGCAGATAAAGCAGACTGTTCACCGGAACTGATCGAGATGATCCGGCGTGATATCTGTGCTGCTTTGTCAAAGTACATGGATGTGGATGCAGCAAGGATGGAGATTGCCGTAAAACATCAGGAGGACACCTCCTCAGAACGATATACAACAACCCTTTACGCAAAGTTACCAGTACACAGCATGAGATTGAAGGGATTTTTTTAACAATGCTTTTTGATTACAACTTTAAAAGATACAATTTCCGGATCCTGATCTATGTGATCCTGCTTAGTGGGATCGGAGTTATGGCAATCTGGAGCGCGACAAACCAGGACCGTTCCATGATCGCAAAACAGATTTTTGGTATTATTTTAGGACTGATCCTTGCGATCTGTCTTTCCCTGGTCGATTATACCAGGCTCCTTTCCTTACATGTTTTGATTTATGGAGCCTGCGTGGTGTTTCTGGCTGCAGTACTTCTTATGGGACGGACTGCCGGCGGAGCGACCAGATGGCTGATCCTTCCAGTGATCGGAGCGATTCAGCCAGCAGAATTTGTAAAAATCGGACTGATCCTGTTCTTTTCCTGGTATTTTCAAAGATATCAGGAAAAGGTCAATCAGCCCATTACCCTGGCAGTTGGAGCTGCACTGTTCGCGCTTCCTGCCTTTATGATTTTGGAGCAGCCGAACCTTTCCACAACTCTGGTTACTACGGTGATCATTGCGTCGGTTGTATTTTGTTCCGGTGTCAGTTACAAGTGGATTTTAGGAGTTCTGGCAGTGCTGTTTCCCCTTGGAGCGGTGTTTGTATACATGCTCCAGTATGAGATGATTCCATTTTTGAGGGGATATCAGGCAACACGAATTTTAGCCTGGATCAACCCAAAGGAGTATTCCGCTGCTTACTGGCAGCAGGAGAATTCCATTATGGCCATTGGCTCCGGACAGCTCTGGGGCAAAGGTCTAAACAATACAGAGATCGCCTCTGTCAAGAATGGTAATTTTCTGTCGGAGGAACAGACGGATTTTATTTTTGCGATAATCGGAGAAGAGATGGGATTTGTCGGCGCGATGATCGTGATCGCCCTGTTTCTTCTTTTGGTTTATGAATGCCTGATGATGGCGTACCGGGCCAAGGATCTTTCTGGAAGACTGATCTGTACAGGCATGGCAACACTTCTGGCTTTCCAGAGCTTTGCCAATATTGCAGTAGCAACCGCGATATTTCCGAACACAGGCTTGCCGCTTCCATTTGTCAGTTACGGAGTCAGTTCTCTGCTGAGTCTGTATATCGGTATCGGAGTCGTGTTGAATGTTGGATTGCAACGCAGATATAGTAACGAATGGTAATGATTCAGTACCTTCATACGAACGAATAAAGGAGGAAGATATATGAACGTTGGTTTAATCGCTCATGAATCAAAGAAAAAACTGATGCAGAATTTCTGCATTGCGTATAGGGGAATCCTCAGCAAACATTCACTTTATGCGACAGGAACCACAGGAAGACTGATCGAGGAGGTCACCAATCTTAATGTGCACAAGTATCTATCCGGTCATTTGGGTGGAGAACAGCAGATGTGTACAGACATTGAACAGGATCAGCTGGATCTGGTGATTTTTCTGAGGGAGCCGATTGCTCCAAACCGTATGGATCCGGATGGAAGAGGAATTATCCGCATGTGTGATGCACACAATATTCCGGTAGCTACCAACCTGGCAACTGCGGAGCTTCTGATCAAGGCGTTAGAGCGCGGTGATCTGGAGTGGCGTGAGATGTACAAATAGGTGTCAGTATGAAGAAAAAAACGATATACAAGATTGCCTGCTGTCTCACGGCAGGCTTTCTGTTATGCAGCTGTGGAAAAAAGGAAGAAGCTCTGGATCGTCCATACTCATTTACAGAACGCAGTTTTCCTGTGGAATTGACTGATTCCACAGATGGATATGCATCTTTATTTGCCAGCGATCTGTGCGTAGTTACGGATGAGAGCCAGTATTCGCCTTCCGATACTACATCAGAGGCGGCTGGCTTGTTTGATATTACAGATGGGCAGGTTATGTACAGCAAAAATGCCTTTGAGCGGTTATATCCGGCCAGTATTACCAAGGTTATGACAGCGTTGATTGCGATCAAATATGGTGATCTGACAGATACGGTCACGGTTACAGAGGATGCAGTGATCACAGAAGCAGGTGCGACGCTTGCCGGGATTCATCCGGGAGACCAGCTTACCATGGAGCAGCTTTTATATGGTCTGATGCTTCCGTCCGGCAACGATGCAGGAGCGGCTATTGCGGTACATATGGCTGGAAGTATTGATGCGTTTGCTGAACTGATGAACCGGGAAGCCCAGAAACTGGGGGCGACAGGAACTCATTTTATGAATCCACATGGTCTGACCAATGCGGATCATTATACGACTGCCTATGATCTGTATCTGATTTTTAACGAGGCATTAAAGCAGCCGGAATTCCGGAAAGTGACGGGAACCACTTCCTATACAGCAGATTATACCGATGGAAGCGGCAATCCGGTTTCGACTACCTGGGAGGGTGGAAACTGGTATATGGTAGGTCAGAGACAGACTCCGGATGGACTGACTGTATTTTCAGGAAAAACAGGTACTACATCAGCAGCAGGATTCTGCCTGATCATGGCTTCCAGGGACCAGAAAGAGAAGGAATATATCTCTGTTGTCTTAAAAGCGCCAAGCCGTCCGGGACTGTATGACAATATGACAAATATAATTTCCAAAATTGTCGATTAGTGATTGATTTTTCAATAAATTTATACTATAATTATGACAAATCAATTAGACTTTTTATACAAAACCAATAAACTTAAGGAGGGCGTTAACTATGGTGCAGATTATAGCTGGAAAAAAAGGAAAAGGTAAGACAAAACATCTGCTTGATAAGGCTAATGCAGCGATTACAGAGGCAAAGGGATCGATCGTATACTTAGATAAGAGTTCCAAGCACATGTATGAGTTAAGCAACAAGATTCGTCTGATTAATGTAAAAGGATTTGATGTAACAGATAGTTCAGGGTTTATTGGTTTTATTTCTGGAATTATTTCCCAGGATCATGATCTGGAAGTGATGTTCCTGGACAGCTTCTTAAAACTGGCATGTCTGGAGGGACTGGATATTTCTGAGACGATCTCCAGACTGGAAGATATCAGTGAGAAATATCATGTAACATTCGTATTGAGCGTATCTATGGATGCAGATGAGCTTCCAGAGGATGTAAAGAAGGATGTTATCATTTCCTTATAATTTTTACAAAATACATAATGATTGATTTCGAACGAAGATGATCATAAAGTGCCGCAGGATAAGAGATTCTATCATAGAATTTCATCCTGCGGCATTTTTGATCTGTGTCTTTCTTACTCTTGAACTTTTGAGGGATAGCACGTATAATGGATAAGACGTAAAAGAAAAGGAGGTCGCCTCCTATGGCAAAGAAACCTCAGAAGGTCGTAAGGTACCCAAGAAACAGTCAGCGGGGACTCAGGGCTTTTATCAGGAATATTAATATTGGAAAACTGATCTTTCTGGTCATTTTTATCTATATGTTATTCAGCGTTTATACCTATTGGTCGAGGGAGAAGATACAGCCTTATGAAGTGACCGAAGGCGCCATTGTGAATGACAGGAATTACACAGGCATTATATTAAGAAAAGAGACAACCCAATATCTGGACGCTTCGGGATATGTGAATTATTATGTGCGGGAAGGACGAAGAGTTGCGGTTGGAACCAGTATCTGTTCTGTGGATGAGACGGGAAGCCTGGCACAGCAGCTGGAAGAGATGGGACAGGGACAGTCAGTGCTGTCGGATTCGGATCTGGCAGAGATTAAAAAATCCCTGACCTCTTATAGTCTGGCATATAATGACAACCGTTTTGGTAATGTTTATGATGTGGAATATTCTCTGGAATCTCTGGTTATGGAATATTCTAATTTCGGTGCGATGAGCCAGGGAGAAGATCTGGCAGAGAAGCTGGGAGGCAATTTTAAGCAGTTGAAAGCACCGGTCAGTGGAATTGTTTCTTATGCAGTGGATTCTTATGAGAATCTGGATGAAACCTCCATTAACGCAGATGTATTTGACCGGACCGGTTATTCCAGATTGACGATCAAGACCGGACAGCCTGCGGAGACTGGAACACCGGCTTACAAGGTGATCACCGATGATACCTGGTCAGTGGTATTTCCTCTGGAAGAGGAGGATCTGGCACAGTTTGGGGACCAGACCAGTCTGAAGATTAATTTTCCAAGTGAAAATCTGACTATGAATGGCGCATTTTCTGTTCTTACAGGAACGGATGGAAAAACCTATGGAAAATTGGATTTTAAACGATTTATGATTCAGTTTGAAGCAGATCGGTATGTGGATTTTGAAGTGGTCACAGAAGAGGTAAAGGGATTAAAAATTCCATTAAGCTCTGTTGCCAGCAAAGATTTTTACCGTGTCCCGGCAGAATATTTAACCACCGGTGGCGATGGCAATGATTCAGGATTCAATAAAGAAGTGTATTCTGATCAGGGAACCTCGATCGTGTTCGTTCCTGCAACGATTTATTATTCAGATGAAGAATCCTGTTATATCGATATGGGAGAAGAGGAAGGAATCCATGCAGGAGACTATCTGATAAAACCGGGATCTCAGGATCGGTATCAGGTGGGGCAGACTGGATCGCTGCAGGGAGTTTATAATATCAATAAGGGTTATTCCGTATTTCGTCAGATAGAGATTCTGGCAGAGAATAACGAGTTTTATATTGTACAGAAAGGAACCAGATATGGTCTGAACGTTTATGATCATATCATTCTGGACGCAGACGCCGTAGAAGGCGAAGGTGTATTAGTATATCAGTAAGGAGAGAGATTGCATGGTTGCCAGACAATATGATGAGATAAAAAAACGTGTAGAAGCGGCCTGCCTGCGGGTGGGAAGAAAACCGGAAGAAGTGACTTTGATCGCTGTCAGCAAGACAAAACCAGTGGAGATGCTTCGGGAAGCTTACGAAGCTGGAGCCAGAGACTTTGGAGAGAATAAGGTACAGGAGATTCTGACCAAAGAGCCAGAGCTTCCGGAGGATATCCGATGGCATATGATCGGCCATCTGCAGACCAATAAGGTGCGGCAGATCGTAGGAAAGACCTGTCTGATTCATTCAGTAGATTCCCTGCATCTTGCAGAGACGATCCACAAGGAATCAGTGAAAAAAGGAATCGTGACCCAGATTCTTCTGGAGGTCAATGTGGCAGAAGAGGAAAGTAAGTTCGGTTTTCATGCAGAAGAAGTGGAAAATGCCTTAAAACAGATCCAGGAGCTTTCTGGAGTCTGTGTCCGGGGCCTGATGACCATTGCGCCATTTGTGGACAATTCCGAAGATAATCGCCCTGTTTTTCAAAAATTAAATAAATTATATGTTGACATGAAAAGTAAAAACATTGATAATGGTACTATGAATATTCTGTCCATGGGTATGACTGGAGACTTTGAAGTTGCAATAGAGGAAGGTGCAACCATGGTTAGGGTAGGCACCGGAATCTTTGGTGCAAGATAGTAAGATGGGAGATTAGAAATGGGCGTTTTTGGAAAAATTATGGATAGCCTGCGGTTAAGCGACAACGAGGATGATGATTACTTCCTGGATGACGATTATGAAGATGAGAAACCGGAGAAGAAAAGCTTTTTCGGTAAAAAAGATAAAGAGCTGGATGATGATTATGGCTATGACGAGCCGGACGAGCCAGTGTCCAAGCCAAGATTTTTAGGCAGATCCTCTAATAAGGTAGTTCCGATGAAACGCGGCGGCATGGAAGTGACGATGGTAAAACCAACCTCCATGAATGATTCCCAGGAGATCTGTCAGTACCTGCTGGCTGGTAAGGCAGTGGTACTGAATATGGAAGGACTGAACATGGAAGTAGCGCAGCGGATCATTGATTTCGCTTCCGGAGCAACGTATTCCATGAATGGTAATCTGCAGAAGATTTCCAACAGTATTTTTATTGCAACGCCGGAATCAGTTGAGCTGTCTGGAGATTTTCAGGAACTGATCAGTGGAGGCGCGGCCTCTTTTTCAGGCATGGGAATGCGCATTTGATAAATGTGAGAAATATTACGAGAATAAACAGTGAAGGAGCAGACGGTTGGGTCAGATAAACCGTTTGCTTTTTCATATGATGATATTTGAGTCAAAAGTTTACCGGAAAACAGGAGGAGATTATGGAGAGACGAATGACAGTCCATCAGGATGGGAATCCGATTTATGATATTGTGATGAGTGATTCCTTTGGTTCCTTGGCGACGGAGGTTGCAAAGCTTGCGGTTGAAGGACGCCGGATCTGCATTGTGACAGATTCTACAGTAGCAGGGCTGTATCTGGAAGAGGTGAGGGAACGCTTGGCCGGATGCTGCAAAGAGGTTGTGACTTTTGTATTTCCAGCAGGTGAGGAAAATAAGAATCTAAAGACGGTCCGGGCGCTGTATGAGACACTGATCCTGAATCATCTGGACAGAAAAGATATTCTGGTAGCTCTTGGCGGCGGTGTAGTAGGCGATCTGTGCGGTTATGCGGCGGCAACCTATCTGCGCGGTGTGTCATTTATCCAGATACCGACCACGCTTTTATCCCAGGTGGACAGCAGCATTGGAGGAAAGACAGGCGTAGATTTTGATGCGTATAAAAATATGGTAGGCGCATTTCACATGCCCAGGCTGGTATATACAAATGTGAAAACTCTGACGACTCTTTCACAGGAACAGTTTTCCTCTGGAATGGGTGAGATCATCAAGCACGGGCTGATCAAAGATGCTGCTTATTATCAGTGGCTGAAAGACAACTGGGAGAAGATCATGGCGAGAGATTTAGAAGCATGTGCAGACATGATCGAACGAAGCGATGAGATCAAACGTGAAGTTGTTGAGAAAGATCCGACTGAGCAGGGAGACCGTGCTCTTTTGAACTTTGGGCATACACTGGGTCATGCCATTGAAAAATTAAAGAATTTCCAGATGCTTCACGGTCACTGTATTGGTGTTGGCTGTATCGCAGCGGCAGCAATTTCCCAAAAACGAGGCTATCTGACGGAGGCACAGGTACAGGATATCCGGGAAACCATGAAAGCATTTCAGGTGGAGGAAAAGGTCTCAGGTGTTGATCCGGCACAAGTGATCGCTGCAACGAAAAATGATAAAAAGATGGATGGCAATACCATCAAATTTATTCTTCTGAAAGAGATCGGCTCCGCTTATGTGGATCGTCAGGTGACAGAAGAGGAGATGAAACTGGGACTGGAAGCAGTTCTGGAGTAAGGAGAATTTCATATATGAATCAGAAAATAAAAGCGGTTCTGGGTTTTCTGGTGTCCGGAGCAGTTCTGACTGCCATTGATCAGTGGACCAAGAGCCTGGCGGTAGCAGGTTTAAAAGGAAAAGAGCCATTTGTGATCTGGAAGGGAGTATTTGAACTTTTATATTCCGAGAACCGGGGCGCAGCATTTGGCGTCCTTCAGGGAAAACATGGATTTTTCTTCCTGGTAGCGGCTTGTGTGTTTGTGGCAGCTCTTTATGTGACCTGGAAGCTTCCTGATGAAAAAAAATTTGTCCCGCTGCGGATCTGTATCACTTTGATTACGGCAGGGGCAGCAGGCAATCTGATCGACCGGGTGGTTCAGGGCTATGTGGTGGATTTTTTGTACATCATTCTGATTGATTTTCCAATCTTTAATGTGGCAGACTGCTATGTTACCGTAGCGACAGCGGTTCTTTTGATCCTTCTGATGAAGGTGTACAGTGATGAGGATCTGGCGGTTCTGTGGCAGAAGAGAAAGGAGTCCTAGGTGAAGCAGCACTATATGGTATCAGAGGAACAGGAGGATCTGCGGATTGACCGCTATCTGTCAGAAGCCTGCGAAGAACTGTCCCGTTCCTATATTCAGAAACTGTTAAAAAACCAGGATGTGTTAGTGAATGGCGGTCCGGTAAAGGCCAGTTACAAGGTGGCCGCAGGTGACCAGATCGAAGTGGATGTGCCAGAGGCAGTGGAGCCGGAAATTGTGGCGGAAGAGATGGATTTAGACATTCTTTATGAGGACCAGGATGTGATCCTGGTCAATAAGCCGAAGGGAATGGTTGTGCATCCGGCAGCCGGACATTACACGGGAACCCTGGTCAATGGACTGATGGCCCATTGCAAGGATGAGCTTTCCGGTATTAATGGCGTTATGCGTCCGGGGATCGTCCACCGGATCGATATGGACACCACCGGAGTTCTGATTGTATGCAAAAATGATTTTGCCCATAATTCCATTGCAGCCCAGTTAAAAGAGCATTCGATTACCAGAAAGTACCGGGCTATTGTTTATGGTGTGATCAAAGAAGATGAGGGAACTGTGGACGCACCGATTGGCAGACATCCGGTTGACCGGAAAAAAATGAGCATTAATGAAAAAAATGGACGGCACGCGGTGACCCATTACCGGGTGTTAAAGCGTTTTTCTAAATATACCTACATCGAGTGCCAGTTAGAAACCGGAAGAACGCATCAGATCCGCGTTCATATGGCCAGCATCCATCATCCTCTTGTGGGAGATACGGTTTATGGACCGGAGAAAAGCCCTTTCCATCTGCAGGGGCAGACCCTTCATGCAGGTGTGCTAGGTTTTATCCATCCAAGAACCGGGGAATACATGGAATTTACAGCTCCATTACCGCAGTATTTCACAGAGCTTTTGCAGAAATTAGAAAATATGTAAATATTTATATACTTTTTTCTTATTTTGTTGTATAATAAGTTCAAGAAGAAAAATTGTATGACAATATATTCCGAAGGGAGAGGATCATATGAGCAACTTAGTAATTACAATCGGAAGACAGTGTGGAAGTAGAGGTAAGACGATCGGCAAGAAGGTTGCAGAAGCTTTAGGTGTGAAGTGCTATGATAAGGAACTTCTGACAGAAGCAGCAAAACACAGTGGCCTTTGCGAGGAACTGTTCGAGACCCATGATGAGAAGCCAACTAACAGCTTTTTATACTCCCTGGTGATGGATACCTATTCTTTGGGCTATACGACATCTGCATACATGGATATGCCGATCAATCATAAGATTTTCCTGGCACAGTTCGACACGATCAAGAAACTGGCAGATCAGGAGTCCTGCGTGATCGTAGGACGCTGCGCGGACTACGCGTTAGCAGACTATCCGGAGACGGTTTCTGTGTTTATCTGTGCTGATGAGTCTGATAAGATTGAACGCATTAAAGAACTTCATAATGTAAATGATGCAAAGGCAAGAGACATTATGATCAAGCTGGATAAGAAGCGTTCCAGCTATTATAATTATTATGCAAGCAAACGCTGGGGTGATTCCAGAAGCTATGATCTGTGTATCAACAGTAGTGCTGTCGGCATTGATGGAGCAGTGAAGATCATTCTTGAATTTGCGAAATTAAAGCAGGAGCAGAACAAGGCAAAAGCAGCAAAGCCGGAAGAGAAAAAAGAATCATAACTATGAGGGGATGAATCATTACATAGCATCAAAAGCTTTTGACCCCAACATCAAAATCATAAGAGGCACGCGCGGAGCCATGTGAGAATAAAGCATGGCTCCGTTTTTTATGTCCTATTGTTCTTTCTATTTTCTTTTAACGAAATTTTAAGTTTTGAGCTCTGTATTTTGCGCTCATTCTATGATATATTGTAACATGGTATTTTTTACATGAAATGAAAGAAGAGTAGACAGCGTGTTAATGATCGATCAGGAGAATATAAGAAAAGCCATCCGTCAGTATCGGGACAGATGGAGAACATTTCGATATTGGACGGTAGTAGAAATTGCGGTTATGACTGCAGCAGGTATCGGTTGTGTTGGTCTTTCAGCTAATGAGGACTGGCATTTTTATTATGAGGGAACAGCAGAACAGGCTCAGACAGTGACCGTGCCAGTGGAAACGACTGAAGAAGAGCCGGAAGTTTTTGTGACAGTGACAACAGAGGATCCGGAGACAGTAAATGAAGAAGAGGAGGAACCGGAGCCATCGGCACTCCGCATGAATATGGCGGGATATTTCCCAGATGGGGCGGATGGAGCCGATGCCATGAATTCTTATGCAGGTAAGGCATTTACGAAGCTTTCAGAAAAGGATGCCAGCTGGATCAAAGAAATCTACGGGATCTCCAAAAGAACGCCGGCAGAGGTAGGAGCGTCAATTGGAAAAAATCTGGATCAGGCGAATTCTACAGATTACTGGAAAGATGTAGTGACCACATTTGTGGATGGTGATGGAACACCGATCAGCGGCTATTCCAATGCCAAGCAGATTTTGTCATTAGCCAGTGTCTATGCATTTTATCAGAGTCCAGAGGATGGACAAGCCTTTTTGGATCATACAGATGCCTTATGGAAGGCTTCACACAGCTATAAGATATCGGTCAGTGATCTCTATTACTGTGATGGCAGTTGTGTGGAAAATGGAAGCCGTGGTCTTCCTGGACTGGAGATGGAAGAGAACCAGGCAGAAGAGACTGGACTTGCTGAAACAGATACGGTTCCCGAAGAAACCACCACAGTATCCAGAGAAGAACTGGAGTCCAAGATGGATGAGGAATCTATGCCGGATCTGCTGGAAAGCGCCAATCCGCTGGAAGCGGCTAAAATGTATGAGATTCTTTATGTGACAGAACCAGAGGAAAGCAATACAGAGAGCAAAGAAAGTTCAGAAGCTGCATCTACAGAAAAAACAGCAGCAGAAAACGTCAGCCAGGAAAATTTACAGAATAGTAGTGAGGCCCAGAGTAGCGTCAAAGAGACAAGAGTTGTAAAAGCAGCCCAGAGCAAGCTCCAATGTCCTGGCCATGTAGATCTTCATATTACCGTATATATTACAGGCTATGATGAAAATAATAATTTATTTGCTGTTGATCCTATTGGAGGCAAAGAAGAGAACCTGAACGAAAATTGGGCTGGATGGGATAAATTCCGTCAGCTTTGTGCAATCCGCCTGGAACAGCAGGACTGGTATGAAGAATATGGTCTGACCGTTTCCACCAGCATGTATGTGAAAAATCCACTTTCTTCATCGGAGATCAAGCGTTATCTGTCCCTGCTTCCATCAGACACTTCGGAAAAGAGAAGAAAAGTTGTGGAAGAAGCCCTAAAATCTGTTGGCTGTATCCCATATTACTGGGGTGGAAAACCATCAACATCCGGTTTGGATGGTAATCATTTCGGGACCATGGTTTCACCAGATAAAAATGGAAGAAACTTAAGAGGACTGGATTGCTCCGGCTGGGTCAGCTGGGTGTACTGGACGGCGCTGGGACAGCATCTGCAGTACGAAAGCACCAGCGGATTGATCTCTCTTGGAAATGCGGTGAAGCGGCAGGACTTAAAACCAGGAGATATTATTTTAAGAACCGGGGATGACAGCCATGTATTTCTGTTCCTGGCATGGACGGATAGCAGTAAGCGCAGCATGTATCTGATCCACGAAACTGGAAATTCAACGAATAATGTCATGGTAGGAACGTATAACATTGACTGGCCATTTTATCGGAATTTGTTAGGAGAGGAGTAAAAAATGGAATATGAAGACGAGTTGGACCGGATGCGCAATCGAAAGCGCAGACCGGCAGTAAGGCAGACAGAAATCAAAAAACAGACCGTTTCCAGACGGTACGCAGAGCAGGAAAAACGTCAGGGCACGCGGAAACGCCAGGAAATGCGTCTGGAATATGAAGATTTTTCCGATGCAAGGCAGGCGAACCGGTCGCGGAAGGCAGTCAATTCAAAGGCGGCAGGCGGTTCTTATATGTCTGGAAGTTCACAGGCAGCGGGCAGAGGAAAACAGGGAAATGGTCAGTCAAAGGTGCATCAGATGGCAGCCCAGAACCGGAAGACGAGAGCCCAGAAAAAAAAGAGAAAGCAGAAAGTAGTTGCAGGGATTTTATTGATTGCTGCGCTGGTGATCGGTCTGATTTTATTTTTTGTGAAGAAGAAAGATGACGGTTACTGGACGGTTGCTGTTTTCGGTGTGGACTCCCGTGATGGAAATTTGGAAAAGGATACGCATTCCGATGTAGAGATGATCTGCGTGGTAGATAAAAAAACAGGTGAGATCCGGATATCCTCTGTGTTCCGGGATACCTACATGCAGGTCAGCGCAGAAGGAAAATACCATAAGATCAATCAGGCGTATTTTGATGGCGGACATAAACAGGCGGTGGACGCTCTGGAACGGAACCTGGATCTTCAGATTGATGATTATGCCACCTTTAACTGGAAAGCGGTGGCAGATGCCATTACCATTCTTGGCGGCATTGATATTGATATTTCTGACAGTGAATTTGGATATATTAATGGATTTATCACGGAAACGGTTAATTCCACAGGCTTAGGTTCCCATCAGCTGGAACATGCGGGTACCAATCATCTGGATGGTGTCCAGGCAGTGGCTTATGCAAGGCTGAGGCTGATGGATACGGATTATAACCGTACTGCCAGACAGCGCCTGGTATTGTCGCTTGCTATGGAAAAAGCAAAACAGGCAGATCCGAAGACCCTGATCACGGTAGTCAATGCTGTTATGCCGGAGATTTCCACCAGCATCGGTGTCAGTGATGTGCTTGCCATGGCCAAAGGAATCAGTAAATACCATATGGGGGAGACAACTGGATTCCCATTTTCCAGAACGGAGAAAAACATTGGCAAGAAGGATTGTGTGATCCCGCTGACATTAGAGAGCAATGTGGTTCAGCTTCATCAGTTTTTGTATCCAGAAGAACCATATTCTCCTTCAGCAACCGTGAAGAAGATCAGTGCGAAGATCGCGTCTGATAGTGGACTGGGAGAAGTGGCGGAAAATGCGCCGGAGGCCAAGGTGGGAAATAACGGGGGAACTGCGGCAAAGGCTCCAGAACCACAGCCGCAGCCACAGGCTCCGGTGGATGTGACAGAGACGGCAGCAGAGACTTCCGCGGAAAATGAGGCTGAGACTGCCGAAAGTGAAGAGAGCAGTACGGAAGAAGGTACAGAAGAGAAAACAGAAGAAAATATAATAGAAAACGTGACAGAGAGTGAAAGCGTGGAAGAAACGACGATTTCTCAAAAGCCTGGTCCAACCGAAGAAACGGAAAATCCGGGACCGGCAGGAACAGAAACGGATTCGGAACATGCATTCCCAACTCCTGGCGTTTAAAAGGAGAAGAGCATGAGTCAAAAGCAACCGTCATTATTGGAACGGATGCGGCAGGGGGAAAAACTGACTGCAGCCCAGCAGCTGGAATTGGTAGTGACTTTAAGTATCCCGGCTATTATGGCACAGATCACATCCATCGTGATGCAGTACATCGACGCGTCTATGGTAGGAAGCCTGGGCGCGGACGCATCGGCGTCCATCGGACTGGTGTCCAGCAGTACCTGGCTGTTTGGTGGAATTACAGGGGCGGTGGCATCTGGATTTTCAATACAGGCCGCCCATAAGATTGGAGCTGGAAGAGAGGACGAGGCCAGAAGCATCATGAGACAGTCCCTACTGACAGGAATTCTTATCAGCTGCGCTCTTCTGGTGCTGGGGGTTATGATCAGCGGTCCGCTTCCGGGAGTGTTAGGCGGTGAAATGCAGATCCGTCATGGGGCAACGGTTTATTTCCGGATTTTTGTGTTGTTTCTTCCGGTTTTGCAGATGAACCGTCTGGCGGGAAGTCTGCTTCAGTGCAGTGGAGATATGAAAACTCCAGGAATGTTAAATGTTCTGATGTGTATGTTGGATGTTTTGTTTAATGCAGTGTTGATCTTTCCATCCAGAACGGTAGATTTCCTGGGAATTCACGTGTGGATTCCAGGCGCAGGACTTCAAGTGGCCGGTGCAGCGTTGGGAACCGCATTGGCAGAACTGGTAGTAGCCGGCCTGATGCTGTGGGCGCTGTGTGTCCGTTCTTCCATGTTCCGTCTGAAAAAAGGAGAGGATTGGGGAATTAAGAGTGAGTGTTTGCAGAAAGCCCTGCGTCTTGGGGGTCCTCTGGCTTTGGAAAACATCCTGACGTGCGGAGCCATGGTTGTAACAACCGCCATTGTGGCGCCATTGGGAACCATTGCAATTGCAGCGAATTCCTTCGCTGTTACAGCAGAAAGCTTATGTTATATGCCTGGATACGGTATTGCGGATGCGGCGGCAACCCTGGTGGGACAGAGCATTGGAGCTGGAGAACGGAATATGGTGCGCAGGTTTACACGGATGACAGTATGGCTTGGTATGGCAGTGATGACACTGACAGGGATTTTTATGTATATGGCTGCGCCCTTTATGATGGGGATCTTAAGCCCGGATACGCAGGTGTGCCAGATGGGTGTCCAGGTACTGAGAATTGAAGCATTTGCGGAACCCTTGTTTGCAGCTTCCATTGTTGCTTCCGGCGCTTTACGTGGGGCAGGAGATACCTTTATTCCAAGTATCATGAATTTTATCAGTATCTGGTTTGTCAGATTGACACTTTCTGTATTACTTTCAAAAACCTTTGGATTACCGGGGGTGTGGTTTGCCATGTGTGCGGAGCTTTGTTTCCGTGGAATGATTTTTCTGGTGCGGATCTACCGGGAAAAATGGATTCATATATAATTCAAGTGCATTATTTAGAAAAGGAGGCTTTGTGGGCCTCCTTTTGCGTTGCCATGCATCTGCAGGAGCTGTCAGCAGCAGATGTTTTGCTGTCTGTGCAGGTTTTGGGTTATACGGTTCCTGTGATCACCAGGGTGCTGGTGCCAGGAATGACGCTCCATGCTCCAGTGTCTGCATTCTGGGTAAATGTGGCAGCAGGAACGGTGATTTCACCAGCTTTGGTGGTGAAAAGCCCGGTTGTCTGATCGTAGGTGTACTGGGTTCCTTCCGCCCAGGCTGTTCCATTGAAGGTAACGGTCAGATCAGAGAGAATCGGGTTAAACTGGTCTGTAATCACGATCAGATCAACCGGATCAGCCGGAACATTCCCTCGGTTTTCGATGACAAAGGTATAGGTTAAAGCTCCATTTTCCGTAACCGGAACCGGGCTGATGGATTTGGTGATATTTAAGATCGGCTCTGCCAGAGCGGAAATGGTCTCTTCTACAGTAATCGATGAGATTCCGGTGCCGGAGATGACGGCTTGATTGGTAATGGTGGAATTAGTAGCAGAAGGCGCAAATGGTGTCAGAGCCGCCTGGTAAATAACCACGGCATTCCCCTGTGCCGGAATGGAAATCCCTTCGATCTGAAGCGGTTCCTGGGAAGCGATAACCGGAGAAGTCTGCAGAACGCCGTTCACATAGTATTTCAGACTGTTCGCAACATACTGGAGTGGGAACAGAGATGCCTCATTGAAAGTATAAGCGCCCAGATTGTCCGTTAAGACCAGTCCTGTCAGTGCAGTTGTTCCAGAGTTGACCAGACTGACCACATAGGTGATCACATCATAGGACTCATAAGTTTCAACCACCGCATGCTTGGCAGCAGAGAGAACCTCCAAAATTTCGCCTACTGCGATGTTCGAAGTGGTGATCCGGTTACGATATGCTAATTGAGCCTGATTGGTAAAACGTGCCATAAGAAACTCCTGTATCTTTTTTTATATCATATGCGAAAAAAGGTTTGTCTGACACAGAGGGGAATTTGGTCGAAAGGGTTGATTATTTATCCAAAGTCCAGTATGCTGAAAGAAAAATGATTGATGATCCAAGAGGAGGGCAACTGATGGAAAAATTTTCTGAAATTGTGTACACAAGACCAGATGCGAAAGCTGCGGAAGCGTCCGCAAGACAATATCTGGAACATTTAAAACAGGCGAAGTCTTATGAAGAGATGAAACAGCTGTTTACAGAGCATGTGAAGGAAAATGAAATGTGGTCCGGCATGCAGACTATAGCCCATATCCGCAACACCATTGATACAAGGGATGAATTTTATGAGAAAGAAATGCAGTTTTTCCATGAAATGAGTCCAAAGCTGGAACTTTTAGACCAGCAGGCGGAGAAGATCATTCTGGAGTCTCCATACCGGGATCAGTGGGAGGCCGACTATGGCGCATTTGTTCTGAAAAATATGGAAATCAATCAGAAACTTTCAGATGAAGCCATTTTGCAGGATCTGGTGAAGGAAAGTGAATTGTGCCAGAAATATTCTAAAGCGTCTGCAACGGCATCAACCATATTCCGTGGAGAAGAGTGCAATTTCTATGGTCTGCTGAAGCATATGCAGAGTACCGACCGGGATGAACGAAAAGAAGCCATGAAGGCATGGGGAGATCTTTACGAGAAAATTTCCGGAGACCTGGATTCCATTTATGACCAGATGGTGGAACTTCGTGTGGGAATTGCGAGAAAACTGGGATTTGGGTCTTACATTGAGTTTGTATACTTAAATCGTGGACGCTATGATTATACGGCAAAAGATGTGGAAGTGTTCCGGAAACAGGTACGGGATGTGATTGTGCCGATCTGTTCTAAGATACGTCAGGAGCAGGCAAAACGTCTGGGCGTGGATAAGCTTCACTATTATGATGAGCCTCTGTATTTTGCGGATGGAAATCCAATGCCGCAGGGGAACAAAGACACGTTGGTGAAGAAAGCCCAGCATATGTATCATGAAATCTCCAAAGAAACAGGAGAATTCTTTGACTTTATGGCAGATCATGAATTGTTTGATCTGGAAACAAAACCAGGAAAACGCCAAGGTGGTTATTGTACCTTTATTGAGGGATATAATGCGCCGTTTATTTTCTCTAATTTTAATGGAACCAGTGCAGACGTGGATGTGCTGACCCATGAGGCGGGACATGCGTTTGAAGTGTATACAGCAGTACCTGCCATGCCGATTCCAAGTATGGTATTTCCGACCATGGAGATCGCAGAGATCCATTCCATGAGCATGGAGCATTTTGCTTATCCATGGATGAAGGATTTCTTTGGTGAAAAGGCAGACGATTACTGTTATGCCCATCTGGCAGAGGCATTGGTGAAGATTCCGTATATGGTAGCGGTTGACGAATTTCAGCACCGGGTGTTTGAAAAACCTGCGATGACAGCCAGAGAGCGCAGAACTGTATGGCACGAGTTAGAAAAAACCTATCTTCCTTGGAGAGATTATGACGGGCATCCATTCCTGGAAGAGGGTGGATTCTGGATGCAGAAACAACATATTTTCCTGTTCCCATTCTATTATATTGATTATGCCCTGGCGCAGATCTGTGCCATCCAGTTCTATGGCAGAGCCAAGAAAGACAGGAAGAAAGCATGGGCAGATTATTATCGTCTTTGCCAGGCAGGTGGAAGCAAGGGATACTTTGATCTGCTAAAGCTGGCAGAATTAGACAATCCATTCCATGATGGAACGGTAAAGAAGACTGTGGATGGACTACTGGAAGATTTGTTCAAATAGATAAAAAAGTTTACATAATACATATATTTGAAAAAAACGAAAAAAGTCGAAAAATGTTGTTGACATTTGGTCCGGTATTTGCTATTATAATACACGCCCCGTGAGAACGGGGCACGGACTTCTAAAGAAGTTCAAAAATAAATAAAAAAAGTTGTTGACAAACAGAACAACATCTGATATACTAAACGAGTTGCTGCTGAGACAGACAACAACAAAGAACCTTGAAAATCAAAGATTGAACAGTATGTAAAACCCTGAAAATTCGAATAAAAAAAGAGTCCTGGTTGGACGTCTTTGAATGAGAAAATTCAGAATGAAAACAAACCAAAACAACAGTAGAACGGTTTAAACATTAGCCAAGCTAAGTTCTAAACCCGGATACAAACTTTTAACATGAGAGTTTGATCCTGGCTCAGGATGAACGCTGGCGGCGTGCCTAACACATGCAAGTCGAGCGAAGCACTTGCGAATGATCCTTCGGGTGATTTTGCTGGTGACTGAGCGGCGGACGGGTGAGTAACGCGTGGGTAACCTGCCTCATACAGGGGGATAACAGTT
>ERZ827452.587-NODE-587-length-47591-cov-5.311532_pt1 | contig 47591 bp, 18 predicted proteins | sample MGYA00519866_ERZ827452 | MGnify/ENA primary metagenome ERZ827452 (study PRJEB31778, sample SAMEA3449307) | human gut metagenome | biome: human gut; feature: human-associated habitat; material: faeces | place: United Kingdom | collected 2010/2012 ... | reverse complement strand
ATTATTTTGTTTATTGTCCCCGTCTTAAATAGAATAATACCTATAACCAGTATTGTTAGTATAATTGATACCGTTATTATCAATACTTTTTTGTTTATATGCATTGTTTTTATTTTTCTCCTGTACTTTAATATTTTTTATGTAAAAAGGGTCCTCAATCGAGTTCCCTTTTACATGCCTAATTTTTTCCTAATACTTTATTTAGCTAGGACTTGATAGAATCTATTTAAATCTGTTGATCTTATTCTTCCGTCTCCTCCATCATCATACATATCAAGTGCTCTTAAGAAATATACATCTGTTTCTTCTTGTTTTCCAGATAAGTGTCTTGTTAATTTATCTAAGTCTTTACTTCTTACTCTTCCGTCACCATCTGCATCGCCTTTTATAACTATTGTAAATGTCATTTCTTGAGCATCTTTATTTGCCTTTAAAATCATTTTTGTTTTTACTTTACCTGTTGTTGGTAATTGATTTCCATCTTCATCCCATACTGTCAATACCCCATTAGAATCCAAATTGTCTATAAATTGTTGTATTGTTATGTTGTTACCTGACTTTGGTATTCTTGTATCAATAAATGGGTTAGCTATTGAATAATGTACTCCATCATATGATTGTAAAACATCATATAGATAGTTTCCATCTGAACCTTTCTTAGATTTTACATATAAATCTTCTGGTTCTTTTAATGTATTCTTTATTTTTACTTTTACTACTCCATTGTCTAAAATAGCTTCTGCAACATCATCACCTGCAAGAATTGAAACTTCTCCTACTTTTAATGTATTACCATCTTGTGTGTATTTTACATTTAGAGCTATGCTTTCATTTAATTTTTCATATCCATCTGGTTCTTGTGTTTCTGTTATTACATATACTTTATTTGTTCCATCTTCTCCTGGATTCAAATTTGGTATTGTTATTATTCCATTAGTAGTTGTATATGAACTTGATACAACACCTTCTGTTACATTAAACTCTGCTGGCTCTATAATTGTATTGTCTGTATCTTTGTCTACCTTTGTTATTTCTATTGAATATGGTTCTTTTGTTATTGTTGGTGGTATTACCTCTTTAGTATTTTTTACAATTGCTTCTACAACACCTGCATTTAAAGTTACTGTTGCTACAGCTTCTCCTGCTACTATAGAAGCTTCTTTTGCTTTTAATACATTTCCTTCTTGTGCAAATTTTACATTTAACACAACACTTTCTTTTAGTTTTTCATATCCTGTTGGTGCCTGTTCTTCTGTTATTACATAAGTTGCTACGCTTCCATCTTCTCCAGGAATTAGATTTGATATTTCAACGCTTCCGTTTACTGTTGTATATGGAGTTTTTGCACTACCTAAAGCTACTGTAAATGTTGCTGGTTCTATTATGTTTGTATTTGTATCACTATCTTGTTTAACTAACTTAATTGAATAATTTTCTTTTGTTATTGTTGGAGTTACTGTTTTTGCAACATTCTTAATCTTTATTTTTACAATTCCACTTTCTAGACTTGCTGTTGCTACATCACTTCCTGATGTTAATGTAACTTTATCTACTTTTTGTTCATTTCCAACTGTTGTAAAGCTTACATTAGCTACAACACTCTTTGTTAATTTTTCATATCCTGTTGGCTCTTGTGTTTCTGTTATTACATATGTAACATCATTATCTCCAGGAATTAAATTTGGTATTGTTATTATTCCCATATTAGTTGTATATGGTGTTAGTGTATCTCCTAATGCCACATCAAACGCTGCTGGGTTTGTTATTGTTGTTCCTGTATCACTATCTACTTTTGTTATTTCTATTGAATATGGTGTTTTAGTTATTACTGGAGGCACAACTTCTTTTGTATTTTTTATTGTAATTTTTATTACTCCACTGCTTAATGTTGCTGTTGCTACATCTGTTCCTGATATTACAGTTACATCTGATGCTTTTAATATATTAGCACTTTGTGTAAAACTTACATTTACTGCCACACTTTGTTCTAATTTTTCGTATCCTGTTGGTGCTTCTGTTTCTGTTATTACAAATGTTTTGTTAGTTCCATGTTCTCCTGGTTGTAAGTTTGGTATTGTTATTGTTCCACTTGTTGTACTATACTCTGTTTTTGCTGTTCCTTCTGCAATATCAAATTTGGCAACATCTGTTATTGTTGTTCCTGTACTTGCATCTACTTTTGTTATTTCTATTGAATATGGTTCTTTTGTTATTGTAGGGTCTACTACTTGTTTTGTATTTTTAATTTTGATTTTTAAAACTCCAGACTCTAGTTTTGCTTCCGCTACACTTGCTCCCATTTCAACATTTACTCCTGTTAAAGAAATATTGTTGCTATTTTCTGCTGAAGTTAAGCTTACTGCTACACTTTCATCTAATAATTCATATCCTGCTGGTGCTGATTTTTCTTTTATTACAAATAAGTCTGTATCTCCTGCCGCTAAATTGTTTATTGTTATAACACCATTTACTGTTGTATATGTTTTACCTGTTGTAGGCATTATATCGAACACTGCAGTATCTGTTATTGTGGCTCCTGTACTTGCATCTACTTTTGTTATTTCTATTGAATAGATATCTTTTGTAATAACAACTTTCTCTTGTTCTTTTTCATTTTTAATTTTTAACATTGCTGTGTTTAAGTCTGTTGTTGTTACTTTTTCTGCGTCTGCTCCTGTTACTGTATAGCTATATAAATAGATATTTCCAGTTGAATCTGCTCTAAAGTCTAAAGATAATGTAGTTTGATTTTCACTAACTTTGTACCCTGTTTGAGCATTTACTTGGTCTATTGTATATACCACTGTTCCTGCTGCGTTTGGCATATCTACTTCTAATTTATTATTGTCTATATATCCATACTCTGAAGTTGTAGTATTTGTTGCTTTAAATACTGCTCCAGATAATGCTGTTCCACTATCTCTATCTTCATTTGTTATTCCTATATAGTATTTTGTTATTTTTTCATTTTGTATATTTACACTTAAAGTATTTACTCCACCTACTGTTGTTGGTGTTAAATTTGTGTCTGTATCTCCTTTTAATACTGCACTAGATAATACTACTTTTTCACTGTTTTCTACAAATGTCATTTCTATTGCAATACTTCCAGCTAGCTTTTCGTATCCTGCTGGTGCTTTTGTTTCTTGAACAAGATATACTTGTTTTCCGGCTGCATTTGGAGCTTTTAAACTAATATTTGCTGTTACACCATTAGTTGTTGTATAACTTGTTTTTGTTCCATCTGGTGCTATTAAATTAAATGTTGCACTATCTGTTGTTATTAAATTTCCATGAATATCTTGTTTATTTAATACTAAATTAAATGTTTCCGGTGTTAATACTACTGGTGTAGGCTCTTCTTCATTTACTATTTGAACATTTACATCTTTTGATGCAGCATTTACTTTTATTATTTTCGAACCAGAAACTGTCATTGTGTTTATTGTTCCATCTGCATTAAAAGTTAAATTTACAGTTTGTGCTGTAGAATCTAAAACATATCCATCTGGTGCTTTTACTTCTTCTATTGTGTATGTATATGTTTTTGAAGTTTCTATTTCATCACTATTTAATGAGAAATTATATGTTGCTTTTCCTAAAGCATTTGTTTTTATGTACTCAGATTTTCCATCATATGTTACAGAAAATCCTGCAGTATCTGTTGTTATTCTTGTTTTTAGACTATCATTTTTTACTTTATCAATATTAATTGTGTAATCATATTTTGTAGTTACTACTTCTTTTTCGTTAACTATATCCATTTTTATTACTTTGCTTCCTGTACTTGTATCTATTGTTGCTGCTTTTCCATAAGAAACGATATTGCAAGAAGTTAATGTTATTACATTACTAATATTTTCAAATTTTAAATCTAATATTACATTATCTGGTGTTTGATTATATCCTGATGGTGCTTTTGTTTCTTTTATAACATATGGATATGTTCCAGCTTCTACTGGTGCTTTAAATTCTATCTTTGCTGTTTTTCCAGCCGTTGTACTTGCAGTTTTGTCTGCTGCTACTGGGCTAGAGATTTCAAATGTTGCACTATCACTAGTTATAATATTATTTGATTCATCAACTTTTGTTAATTCCATGTAAAACGTCTCTTGTTCTACGTGTATTTCTGCTTCATTTGTTATTATAGTTGTTATATCATTGCCACTATTTGTAGCTGTAGCATTTGCTCCTACTACACTTTGTACATTTCCATCTGAATCAAATGTTACTGTTATAGTTGATGGTGCCGTATTTTTTACATATCCATCTGGTGCTGTTTTTTGTTCTATTGTATATACAAATGGTCCTGCTCCAGTTGGCATTTGTAAATCTGCTAAATTAAATGTTCCGTCTGCTGCTGTTTCTAATAACTGTGTTGTTCCATCTAATGCAGTAACTTTAAAAATTGCCCCCTCTAATGCTGTTCCACTTTCATTAGTTAATTTTACTGTCATATTATGTGTTTGTTTTGTTGACTCTACTGGCAATGTGATAGAAGGAAGTTCTATATTATCACCAACATCTCCATAGTTAATTATATCTTCTGTAACACAAGTAAATTCAAATCCATTATTTGTATCACTAATAAACTTAACTTCTGTAGGCGTACTAGAATCTTTTAATGCTTCAAAATAAATTCTAAATACAATACTTCCATCTGTTATTGTTGGAGTTAAAGAATCACTTGTTCTTGTAATATTTAAGTGATCATTGCTAACTGCTGCTGTATCTAATCTATAAGTTGTAGTATCTTCTATAGCTGCATTTGTTAATTTAAGAACTGCCTTATCATAAGATATTTTGGTTGTTCCTGCTATTATATCTCCATGTGTTCCTAAATTTGTAGCTACTAAATCTACCTCTATGGTATCTCCTACATTATATTTAGTAGCTGTTGATACTAAATCCATTTTTGCATCAATTGTAGTTGCCTCACTTTTTACCATTAATGGTGGCATGTAGCTAAAAAGCATCAATGCTATTAATAGTGTGGCATAAATTTTCTTCATCTTTTTCATAAGATTTTCTCTCCTTTTTTCTCTAGTTACCTTATTATAGTGATTCTTGTGTCAATATCATTAAGAAAATGATACTCACACAAGAGTCACTATGTTTATGACTCTTGTTAATTTATTATTTTATATCTTTTTCATATTTTCTATATTTAATATATAGTAATGAAGCTACAACTACACCTGCAGCAGCTAAAATAACTGCTGTATAATTTTCACCTGTTTGTGGTATTTTATTCTGTGTTGTTGTTTTGTCGTTATTAGCAGGTTTATTTGTATTTGTTGCTGGTTTATTTGTATTTGTTGCTGGTTTATTTGTATTTGTTGCTGGTTTTTCTGTGTTTGAGCTAGGTTTTTCTGTGTTTGTTGTTGGAGTTTCTGTATTAGTATTTGGTTTTTCAACATCTTTTATTTGTAAAGTTATAAAAGGACTATTTACATTACCATCATCATAATAAACATCTCCACTGTCACCACTACAATCTAACTCTGTTAATTGTATTTTAGCTGATAAATCTGTTTTTAATGTTTTAAATTTCATTACTGCTATTGTTCCAGAATTAGATTCTCCACTTTCTTTTCTTAAAACAATTTTAGTATCGTCGCCTTTTACTTCCCAACCATTTTTTCCTTCTGTACCAACATATTCAAATATTGAAGAATCAAAGTTTTTATTAGCGATAAAAGTTTGTATTCCACTAAAACCTGTTAAACTATTTATTACTATGTTTACTTCAAAAATATCTCCTACTTTTAGGTTTGTTTGGCTAGAAGTTAATGAGAATACTGCACTATAATCTTCTGCAAAACTTACATTTTCAAAGCTTAAAGTACATGCTATTATTGTTACAACTAACAAAACTGTCATTATAGTTTTTTTCATGCTTTTTTCTCCTTTCTCTTCTTTATTTCTCTTTCGAGATATATTAATTTTAATATAAACTTTTTACTACTTAAAAGTCAATACACTGCTCTTTTAACTAGATTGTATTGTTTTTTTATAAATATACGGAAATAACAAATTTTGTACTTTTTTTCTCCTAATATTAAATTTATTTTACAAAAATTGCTTTAAATCGACTTTTGCTAGGGAAATCAATGTTTTTGACGTTTTTGCGCAATTAACAAAAAAATAATTCCGGCAGTTTTTGCTACCGAAATTATTTTTTTATTTACTATTTTGCAAGTACTTTATAGAATTCATTTAAGTCATTACTTCTTACTCTACCATTTCCGTCATCTACTATATCTGCTGCTCTCATCTTGATAGGGTCAGCTGTAAATGTGTTTGCTCCTCCTGCTAAGTGTTTTATTAACATATCTAAGTCTTTTGACCTTACTCTTCCGTCTCCATCTATATCTCCTTTTACAACTATTTCAAATGTTAATTCTTTGCTTCCTTTTGTTGATTTTAAGATATATCCTGTTTTTACTTTAGAGGCTGGGTCTATTTGGTTTCCTGCTTTATCCCATACTGTCATTACACCGTTTGACTCTAAGTTATCTATAAATTCTTGTACTTTAACATTGTTTCCTGATTTTGCAACTCTTGTATCTATAAATGGTTTGTCTACTTTATATTGCTTTCCTGCATATTCTTTCATTACATCATAGATATCTTCTCCTGCAGAATCTTTCTTAGATATTACATATAAGTCATCATCTTCTTTTTCGTTTAGTACATTTAATACTATCTTATCTTCTGTACATTCTGCTGTAACTATTTCTATGTTACTGTTATGTGCACTATCTAATTGTATGTCTGAAATTATCATGCTGTCACCTGTACCAGTAAATGTTACTTTTACTATCTTCGTATCTGGATCTAAATAGTATCCGTTTGGTGCAATTATTTCTTTTAGTGTAATTTCGTATTCTCCCTCTTTTGATGGCATAAATACGTTTTCTATTATTATTTTACCTTCACCATTTGTTGCGGCATTTACTATTTCTCCATTTACTAATGATACGTTAAATGTAGCATTTTCTTTTATTAATTCTCTAGTTACAGAATCAATCTTGTTTATAATAACTGTGTATGGTTTGTCGTTTGCATCTCCACCATTCGTTCCTTCTATATTAGTAACTTCTAGTTTAATTGTAGAGCTTGGTGTTTCTCCATCTGCTACTTTATTAGCATATTTTACATTGTCTCCTGTTACTTGAATGTCTGATATAACTATTTCATCATCAATTTTTTGAGTAGTAATTGTTATATCTATACTATTTCTATCTAGAACATATCCTTCTGGTGCTTTTACCTCTGTTACTTTATATTTATATGTTCCTTGAACAGTTGGCATTGCTATGCTCTTAGTTGCGTTTGCAAGTGAATCAGTTTCCACATATTGTACTTCATTTGTTGATAAGTCTTCTACTTTAAATATTGCCGTATCTGTTGTTATTGCATTTCCGTCTTTATCCACTTTTGTTATGTCAATATTTATTTGTCCTTCTTCTGTCTCAGTATTTACAACTGCAAAACTTATAAATTGTTTTTCATGTCTTAATACTTTAACTCCGCTTCCACTTACTACATTAACATCTGTAATTACTAAATCTCCAATTGAATTTTCAGCAAATGTTATTTCAATTTGTGCTTCTTCTTTTAACTTACTATATCCTGCTGGAGCACTTAATTCTGCTAAAACATATTTATATGTTCCTGCTTCTGTAGGCATTGGTATTGCATCTACTACTAATGAACCTTTTGCACTTGTCATTCCTTCTACTACAGGCTCTTTTATTTGTGTTACTTCTACTACTGGAGTTGTTGTACCTGTAGTTTCATCTACTTCATCTTTTGTTTCATAATAGTCTCTTAACATATATAGTCCAAATTTAGCTGGATTATTTATTATAAGCTTGTTAGTATCATCTACCTTATTTATTACTACATCATAAATTCCTGAAGCTATTTCATTTACTGGTTTTAAGTATGCAATTTGATTTTCACTATCTAATTCATGTCCTACATCAGCACGTATCTCTTCTAGTAATTTTGTTTCTTTATTTCTTGTAAATACTAATGTTTCCTTTTCAGTTTTTAACTTATAGTTTCCTGGTGTAGATTTTTCTTGTATTGTTACTGTTATTGTTCCATATCCATTAAATTTGTCACTAGTGATAAGTCCGTTTTCATCTGTTGTAGCTTCCCATGTTCTTGTCTCTCCATATTCTTCTTCAACTGTAATATCAAACACTACATTTGATATATAATTTGGATAATCTGGGTCCAATTCATGGTGTTTTTCAATTACTACTCTATATGATTCATCCTCATCTATAGCTTTTAATCTTATTATTCTGTCTGGTAAGCTTCCTGCTTCTGGTTCTTCGTATACAATCTTTCCTTCTACTTTTACATTTTGTAAGTATATTTTTCCTGTGTCTGCATCTTTGTCAAATGTTAGATATATATACATTTCATTTGGATTTAGTGTATAACCAGTAGGTGCTTTTGTTTCTTTTAATGTATATTTATAGTTTCCAGCTTCTGTTGGTAAATCAAATTTTTCTATTGCTGCTACGCCAAACTCGTCTGTAACTATAGTTCTTTCTGCTCCAGTTTGTTTGTCTGTTAAAACAAATTCTGTTGTACCTGTTGTTACTTGGAATAATTCTGAATCTACCTTTGTAATCTTAAATCCGAATTCGTTGTCTGTTGGTGGTTCTGTGTTTTTCTTATTCTTTATTGTCATTTGAAGTATTCTAGAACCTTTTCCAGTTGGCACTGTTATAGATTGTTTTTCAATTTCTAATACTCCTGGTTTTATTTCATTCATTATTCTCTTTTCTATTGACTTTGTACCGTCTTTTATGTCTACATCATCTAAATTACTTATAACTTCATAGTCCATTATGTTACCTTCTGCATCATAAGTAACTTTTACATTTATAGGATCTAACTCTTTATATCCATCTATAGTTGGTTCAGTTATAGTATAAATTATAGTCTTTGATTCATATGGATATCCTGCTGTTGCTTCTGTATAACCATTTGCATTTGTAGCTTTTGTAGTATTATTAAGAGTTGTATTTGTTAATGTTCCTGCATTGTATATAGCTGATGTTATATTAAAGTTAACACCTTCAAGTTTTTCTCCTGATTTTGAGTCTACCTTTGTTATGTCAAATTCTACAATTGGATCATTCTTTACAATTATTGTTACCGTTCTGTTTTCATCACTTGTGTAAACTTCAAATCCACCATCATCTACTAAATCTATTGATAAATCTGTCTCTAAGTTAGATGCATTGACAGTAAATGTTGTTTTGATTTTTACAGTTCCTGATGTTACATTGTCTCCATAAATATATCCTGTTGCTGTCTCTGTTTGGCTAAATTTTATATCTACTTCATTTTCAGCACTTACATCTGGTATATCTAATATACCTCTTTCAAGTACTGTTGTACTTCCTAAGAATTCTCCTGTTTTTTCTGTAGTTGGTCCTGTTTTGCTAACATTTGTTACTCCACTAGGTTGCTCTATTGCTTCAACTTGGAATATAGAACCATTTATTCTTCTTCCTAATACGGCATCTTCAGAAATTATTTTTATTGTATAAGTTGGATCTACTGTACCATTTCCAATAACAACTACTATATGACGTGATTTTCCAGAGTTCGTTGCTAAAGCTTCTTGTGCTCTAAATGAGTTATCTGTCATGGAAATTACCTTACCATATGCATCAAATGTTACTACTACTTTTATTGGTAATATTTCTGTGTATCCACTAGGTGCTGTAATTTGAGTAAATGTATATTCAATTATTTTGCTTTGATATGCTTTTCCTAAATCAAAGTACAATTGTCCATTAGCATCTACTGTATTATTTGCAGCTGTTGTTATAGTTTTATTAGTTCCTGCTATAACATTTCCCGTAGAATCTAATTCATTTTCTACAACTTCGAATATAGCTCCTTCTAGTTTATCTTTTGTATTTATGTCTATGTTGCTTAATGTTAATTCTAATTTTGTTTCATTTTTAAAGGTAATATTTATTAATCCTTTTCCTTCATTTACTTCTACTATTGCAATTGTATTTGTAGAACTGTCTACTTCTATTTCATAAGTTATTGTACCTGTTACGGCATCTTCAGTTTTATTTAATAATGTATATCCTTCTGCTGCTATTCTTGCTTCATTTAATACTAATGTATATTCTGTTATTCCTTTTTCTACTTCTAATAGTATTTTGTTGTTTAAGTTTCCTCTATAGCCTTCTCCTACAGTATTTTCTGAAACAGCTATCTCCATAGTTCCATTTTCTGTTCTATCTAGATATTTTATTTGTCCATTTTCGTCTGTTTTAGAATCTCCTATACGTACACCATTTATTGTAATATCATATTTTGTTCCTTCTATTCCTAATCCTGAATAGTCTTTATCCTCATCTTTTACTATTAAATCGTACGCATTATCATTTGGAACATTTAAGTTGATGTGTACTGGATTTGTTCCACAATATTTTATCTTTTGACTTATTGCTGCTTCTACTCCTACTCCACTTTCATTACTTATTACGTCATATAAATACATGCTACCATCTTGATTATAAGTAACTTTTATTACTACATCTTGTATTTTTCTATAAGTTTCAGCTGCTTTTATTTCTGATATTGTGTATATTACTACTCTATTTGATGTTGTCTCTTTAAAATTATCTATTACAGCTGTTACTGTTCCATCTTCGTTTGTAACTATTGGCGTTATTTCATTTGTTGGTCCACCTACTACCTCTGCTTTTACAGTAAATTCTATTTTGTCCATAGCTTCATTTGTTAATTTGTCATATTTTTTAATTCCTATTTTTACGTCTTTTGGCATATTTACCATATTTAAAGTTATAGCTTTTGTTCCAACATATTTTGCTGGATCTATTGTTACAATTTCATTTCCTTGTAATAGCTTGTAATTTTTGATTTTACCATTTGCATTAAACTCTACCTCAAACTCAGCTACGGTAGTATTTTCATAGTATCCTGGTACTGTATTTATCTGTTTTACAGTATATGTTACAGTTTCATTTGGATATATAGAACCTACATATGTTGTTAATACACCTCTTGCATCTGTTTCTACATTTCCTGTTGCTATCTCACCTTTACTATTTGTAATTTCATATTTTGCCCCTTGTAATTTAAGATCTGAATAGAATTTATCTCGTAAATCTATAGACACATCAAATCTAGGTCTATTTTTGATATTTGCTTCTAAGTCTACTTTTCCTACTTTACTTGTAGTAGCATCTAATTGTGCAAATTTTACATTTTCATAATATTCACTTGTAGAGTTAGCTTCTGCTATAGTTCCATTTGTATTAAATTTAACTGTGTATACTAAATTTTCAATTGGAATATAACCAGTTGGTACTGACGTTTCTGATAGTGTATATGTAATTGTTTTTCCCGGATAGATTTTTCCTATAAATCCGCTCTTTCCTGCTGTTAAATTTGCAATTACACCTTGACTAGATACTACTCTAAAGTTTGCATTTAACCTAGTATTACTATCATAATAGTCTATTTTATTTAGTTTTACATTAAATTTTCTACAATATCTTATTTTTAGTTTTATGTTATTATTATTATCCCAAGTTATATCAAAAGCATTGTCGTCTCCATAGCTATCTACACTCTTTAGCTCTACATTAGAAATTCTTCCATTATCACCATAAGAAACATCTAATATGATATTTTGTGGGTCTATGTATCCTTCATATCCTGAACCTGTAGTATATGTATCTAATGTATATCTTGTACTTGCATTTGATACACTTGCTCCCCAATATGTCCATGATGTTGATCCACCGCTTCCTGTTGTATAATATAGAGTTGTTCTATATTCATATGATGTACTTGATGTATTTGTTCTGTTTACATATGGATTAATTTTTATTCCAGATAATGGAGCTCCACTTACATCGTCTACCACTGTTGCAGATACTTTTGTAATAGGTGCATATTTTACTTTTATTGCTATTTCATAAGGATTATCTGTAGATTTTTTAACTTCCATAAATCCACTTGTAATATTGTTTTTTGAATATTCTTTTAATACTTCTACAGATTTTACCTCTCCTATATCTGTGTATGTTACTTTTATTTCTGCCATTAAATATTGTATAGAATTTGTTATATGTCTAGATAGATATGTTTGATATTGTAATGGAGAGTTTGGCTCTGCATTTTCATAAATGTAAAATATTCTTTCTTTTGTATCAGGTTCCCTATTTTGTGGGAATACATCTGCCTCTGTTGGTGAAATTGCCTTTGCTTCAGCTTTTTCTACACTTTCAACAGTACTGTCTGTTACATATTTTATATTATATGTTCTTCCATATGAATAATATGTTCCCCAATATGGGTTTATATATCCTGAAGTAACATATTCATCTTGCGCTGCTGCTCCGTTTCCCCATTTTCTTGTATCTACAGAGAAGTTTCCTTCTAAGCTATCTTCTGTATACATATCTACAGCTTGCATTTTAATATTTAGCATTGGATAATACTTAATAGTTACATTTATTGTATTTCTTGTATTAGATACTTGTATATATCTTCCATCTGCTATAAACCCTATAGCATTTGAGTCTCCTCCTGGATTATATAGACTTGTTGATACTATTTTTCCTTCATCATCAAATTGTACATTTACTAATAATGCATATGCTATTGATTGATATGTTGCATTGCCCTTTTCTTCTCCAATATAATATTTATTTGGTACATTCTTTTGTACAAATCTTAATATTCTATTAGGCTTGCTAGTTCCATCTTCGTATATTCCAAAGCTTGCTGTGTCTTCTCCATGTGCTGAGTCTGAGCCTGTTTCTAATCTTATTTTATATTTTGGATCTTCAGTAAATGATGTTGTATATTGTGTGTCTACAAGGAATGCATCAAATGTTGCTGTTTCAAGCTTTTTATCATTATCATATACATCTTCTACTGTTAAGTGTACTCTTACTTCATCACTTGGTTTATTTCTTACAGTTATATCAAATGTAAATCCATCTTGATTTATATTTTCTATATCTATATCTCCAGAAACTAGTTTTACTGGATCTAAGTTAAGCATTTTTCCTGTAGCATCATATGTTACTTCAAATATTACTACTTCATCTAGCCAATCATAGCCATCTGCTTTCTTTGTTTCCTTTAATGTGTATTCTATTGTTTTATTTTCTAAAGTATTATTCATATATGCTGTAGCATGACCAGCATTATCTGTTGTAACATTGTCAACATCTAGTCTTACAGATTTCTTAACTATTGCTAGTAAATCATCTACTCTATCTTTAGTTGTAGTTTCATTAGATATTAATTTATCAACTACTTCTTTATATGTTATAGCATTTACTTTTTGATTTACTTGTGTTTTTGTTGCTTTCCCTAATTCGGCAATTTTATTAACTTTAGCACTAAATACTATTTCATTTCTTATTTGGTTTTCTTCATCAGCAGATAAATTACCTGCATCTTTTAACTCTTGTAATAGTTTTTCTATTCCCAAGTCTTGTTTTATTAATTCAACATCTTCTGGATTAATTTTTAATCTATCAATTACTTGTGATAAATAGTTTTCTTCTGTAAGTGTAGCTGTATTTAATGTTAAATATTTTTTCTCTTCATCACTATAATTTGATAAATTGTTTTCTTTAATTCTTGCTGTTAATTCAAAGTCAACTCTTGGAACAGCCTTACCTGTTTCTTCATCTACTTTATTAATATTTATTGCAAGTTGTGGGTTACTTTGTATTTCTACATTTACCTTAAACTTATCTTCATCTGTAACTTGTACAGGCATGCTTGCTGTTGCTATGTTTGAAGATTGAACAACTCTTGGTATATTTATTACATATCCTAGATTATCAAAGTCAACTTCTACCTTTACAGGAATTGTTAATTTTTGATATCTTGCACTTGAGCTTACTTCTGTAATAGTATATGTTACAGTTTGTGAATATCCACTTTTATCTATATTAGCAATTGCTATTCCATCAGTACCTGTTGTAGCTACTTGTGATTCTGTATTTATTGAAGATGTCATTTTATAACTTGTCCCTGCAAGTACTGTTCCTGTTTGTCTGTCAACGTTTTTAATTTCAAATTTAACGTCTGGATAACTCTTAACTGTAATATTTACTATTCCTTTATCATTTCCGTTATATCCTACATCTGAACTTGTAGAAGGTACTTTATGTGTAACTTCAACAAAGTTAACATATTTGTTTACGTCTCCTACTATTTTTGTATCTACTATATTTCTATTTGCATCAAATTTTACTTCTATTTCAAAATCTTCTATAGTTGCATATCCATATGCTGCTTTGTTTTGGCTTACTTTATACCTTCTTGTTACTGTTTCATCTGTTTCAAATTTAGGTAGATAATTATAAGCTTCACCATTTATATCTGTTACTAAGTTCTTTGTTTCTCCGTCTTGTGCTACTATTGTAAAGTCTCCATTTACAAGATTATTGTTGTCAAAATATCCGATATTCTTTATAGTAAATGGTACTTTTGGTTCAATATCTATTTTTATAGTTATTTCTTTTCCTGTATAAGATATCACTGTTAAACCATCTGTTAGACTTTCTGGCATTTCTGAAATGTTTCCATCTGCATCATATTTTATTCTAAATTGTTGATCTTGTATTGGCATATAATTGTTAAATTCATTTGTTTGTTTTATTACATATGTTTCTATTCCATTTGGAAGAACATATCCTACTTCTATTTTAGTAGTTCCTGTACCTGGTATATTATGTGTTGGTGTTATTGCATATTCTACATTTGTTAATGAAGAACTATTTATAACATCTTGTGTTTGTACATTTACTATTAATTTGTCTTGTGGGTCTACATTAATACGTATGTCTATATCGTTTCCATCTGCTGTATTTACAGCATTTATACTCCATATAGTTCCATATCCATCTAAACTAGCATTTGCATTATAAGTTGCTGTTGCATCTATATATCCATCCATATCGAATACTACTTTTACAACAATTGGTTGTGCTAACTTTTTATAATAATTTGCTGCAACTAAATTGTCTATTGTGTATTCAACTTCATAACCTGTTACTCCATAATCACTTGCATGATAGTTTGCTCCTACTAATGCATTTGCTTTTCCTTCTGCGTTTGTTGGATTTAAATCTTTTTGTGGTCCATGGTCAGAAGTTACCCTAAATTTGTACTCACTTACTGGGTCTTGTGTTACACTATCTTTTACTTCTACACCAAATTTAAATGTATCAATTTCTAAATCTGTTAAGGTTAATATTGCTTCAGTTTTTAGTGTTCCGTCTGACATTGTTCGTGTATTTGTTTTTACACTTGCTCTTGGTGTTGAATAATTACTTTCTTCTAACACTAATTCCATTTCGCCTGTTATTGCATCTATTGATTTTACTGTTAATATTTCTGTATATTCATTCTTTTCATATCCTATTGGTGCAGCAGATTCAGTAACTTCAATTGTTGTTCCTGCAGATACCATAAATCCTTCTAGTTCTACTCTATCTGTTACATCTATTCCTTTTCTTGTTAGTCTTGAACCATCTGGTCTTGTTACTACAACATCATACTTGGCTCCTGGTAATAAATCCCCTTGTTTATTAACTTTTTGCAAATCTAGTGCAAAGTTTCCAACATCATCATAATCTGTGTATAAATCTAAATATACGTTACTTTCATATGCAATGTCTGATTCATATCCACTAAATTCTTTCTTTATAACTAATCTGTTACCCCATGTTGCTTCAACATTTGTTACTGCTACAATATTTTTGTATGTATTATATCTAAATGTTAATTTTATTGTTATTTCAGTATTAGGAATAGCTTTTCCATCTTTATCTACTTCATGTAATTGTAAATAGTCTACTCTTTCACCATTTTTCAATTCATTACCTTTTACTCTTATTCCTAATATTTCAAAATACCCATTATTGTCTGTTTCCCAATAATTTATTGTTATAGGATTTCCACTTGCATCTACTGTACTACGATTGCTATCTAAAGAAGTTCCATCTGACATTTTTAATGTACTTGATGAGATTATATTTCTTACCCCTGCTACTAAATATTTATTTGTATCTTTTTTGTTGATATATAAGTTTAATATTGTATCTGCTCCAGATTTTTTCTCATTTACATCATGGTAAACAATATCTTTACCAGAAATTTCTGCACCTATATATTGTCCATTTGCTACATCATATTCATATGGATTTTGACTTACAATTGTATAGCCTGCAACCGCATCATAATGTAATTTTATTACTTGCTCTTCTTTGTTTATTTTATATCCTGTTGGAGTAGCTGTTTCTCTAATTGTTATAGTTACATCTTCACCTGTTAACATTCTTGTGCTAATTTGTCCATCAGCATTTGTTAATCTTCCTATAAGCTCTTTTATTCCTCTTTCAGATTCCATAACAACACTATATTTTGCTCCTGCTAAAGGATTAGCCCCTGTTATAGCATCTACAACATTTATCTTGAAATAATATGTGTTAGCCATATCTGGTGTTAATGATACTTCTGTTGTTAATGTATCAAATATACTATCATCTTCTGTTAATTGTTCATATGTAGTTTTTGCATATGGTGTTGTATATGATACTGTATTTCCTGCATATATAAATTTCTTACTATTAAATGATGCTTTTATTGTTGCTAAATTTAAGTTTCCTACAACATATCCTGCTGGTGCTTCTAGTATATCTATTGAATATTGTACTTCTCCTAGTGGTTCATTTGCTATTATAAACGTAGCATATCCGTCTCTATCTGTTCTTGCTGTATATGTCTCTGTACTACCTACTTTAGTTAATTGTACAGTAACACCAATTATATTTACGTCTCTTTCTTCTTCATCTATTAATTTTACTCTTATTCTATTTTGTTCTGTTCCTTCTTGTGTTTCTAAATTAACAATAAGTGTATTTGTTCCAGAATCTGCATTAGCTCTTATTCCATTTGGTGTTGTTGCAGATACATATTGAACAGTTCCTTTTGTTCTATATACAACTATTTCTTTTGTTACAGTATCTTCTACATATCCTGGTTTAGTAGCAACTTCTTTTATTCTTACTCTTACATATCCAGTTCCTGGAATTTCTAAGTTTATTTGTCCATTGCTATCTGTCATATTGTTTTTAAATGATGTTTCTACTTCTTCTCCGGCAGATGTAACCCTTGCTACATCTATGTCATATACTGCTCCTTCTATTTTTATGTCGTTATTTATCTTGTCCATTAAATTAATTTGTAGATTAAACATTTCGTCTTCTTGTGCAGCATTTTTTGCGATAACTTTTACACTACTGTCGTTTATCCATTCTGATTCTACTTGGTCATTAAATTTATGTGTAAAGTTACTTAATACTTTTCCATTTTCAAATGTTACAAACAAACTAACATTTCCCATAGAATCGTATCCTTCTTGCTCTGTCATTTGAGTAAGCACATATTGATATGTTCCATCTTTAGTCATAACAGCTGGTTTAAATATTAATTTTCCATCTGAATCTGTTGTAGCATATAATGCTTCCATGTCATATTTACTATTTAATTTAGGTTGAATTAATCTGTATTCAACATTTCCAATTTTTACATTGCTATTATTTGCGTCTACTGTTTCAACCTCTAATGTATATGTATCTACACTTATTGGTAATTTAACAGTTACATTTCTCTTAACATTATCTACTATTGGTTCTGTAACATCAGACTCTGCCCAAATAGCTCCTACCCCTGTTGGATCATTATGTACAATTATTTGTGTTGCAGATGTATCTGAATATCCAAATTGATTTACATCTGGTGAAATTTCAAATGTAATATCACCTAAAGTCTTTAATTCATCTATTAATATTTTTCCATTTGAATCCGTTGTTAATGTTTGATTATATACTTCTTTTGTAATATCTTTTCCATCTGAATCTGTGCCTGTCACAACAGTTCCTATAACTTTTACATCTAATCCTGTTACTGGAATTTTGTCACTCTTTTCACTAACAGCTTGTATTGTCATACTATATTTTCTACAAATAACGTATGTTGGTGATTCGTCTGTTTCTACTGTCTTAGCCTCTGTTTCGTAATCTTTGTATGCATCATATGTAATTTTAATGTTTTGATTGCTCTTTAATTCTCTGTATATTTTTCCTGCATCTATTGCTACACTATTTTTTAATGTTAGAGTATATTTTATAGTTTTTGATTCTCCTGCTTTTATATCTCTGCACTCAAACGTGTATCCATCTGTAGTATCTGTTGCCGTTACTCCTGCTGGTTTTGAATCAATTGTTAAATCAAAGTATTTTTTAGTTTCTTCTGTAAATACTTCTTGAACTTTTACATTTATCATACTTAAGTTTACATTATCATATATATAAGAGAAGTTTTCAATGTCTGCTATCATTTTTATATCACCAAGTGATTTGTCAGTTGCTACTTCATATTCATCATTAGTCATGTCTGTTAATACAGAATAAACCTGTATTCCGTTACTAACCGCTTCTTGTAATTTATCTTTAATTGTATCTGTTGCATCTGTAAATACAACTAAATACTTAGCAGTTGTACTACCACTAAATGAACTTATAGCTCTAGTAATTCCATTAACAACACTTTCTCCATTATTGTATGAGATATTATCTACTGCAGTTGTATATGTAGATACTTCAGCTCTTCCCATAGCTTGTTTTATACCAGTATTATCTGATAAAGAAACTTTAGCAGTTGAAGAATTGTTTAATAATTCTGTTATTAAAGATTTTACTTTACCTTTTACTTCTTTGTTAGTATCATTTATGTTCATACTTCTAGAGTTGTCCATCACAACAGCTATTTCTGGCACTTGTGATTTATCCTTCATGTTACTAACATTTAGTTCGTAAGTTAAGCTTTTAGAAGTTTCTCCTACTATTTTTTTAGTTAAACTTGCATGGCCATCTTGAACTAGGTTTTTCTCTCCATAGTCCTTTACCTCTACAACATAATCACTATTATCGTCCGCAAATACTGCCATGCTTGTAATTAATAAAATTATAGCCATTATAATCATTGCTACAATAACTAATTTTTTTTGATTATCAATTACAATCTCCCTCATTTTTTCTTTTGACATTTTCTTTTCCCCTCTTTTTTGCATAATTATAGTAACTTTAATATAAAGGAAAATCTAAAACATTTCAATGCCTTCTCTTTCGTCATTTATCTAATATTACAAATTTTTAAATTCAAGAATTCTACGGAAATACTGCTTTGTTTTTACAAATTATCTTTTTTTATATTTATATTAAATTTATTTTACAAAAGTCGCTTTAAATCGACTTTTGCTAGGGATTTCTCATTTTCGTTATCTGCTCAACAATTTTAATTTATCATTTTTATTGTTCATGTATAAAAAAATATTGATTTGTCCATACTATACTTAGTTTTATCTGTATGATATTTCTAATCATATTAAAAATAAGGAAGGAATGATTTATATGGCAAATTTATCACAAGTAGAATTGCAAAATTTAAGACATCTAATAGGTGCTCACGAAACATCTTATCAAAAATTAAACACATATGCTTCACAAGCAGTAGACCCACAAATTAAGCAAATGTTTACAAAATCTGCTCAAGATGCATTAAACACTAAACAAAAATTAATGTCATTTTTAGATAATTAGTTTTCTACAATTATCTTTATAATCTATGAAAGGAATGTGATTTAAAATGGATGAAAAAACAATGGTTAATGATATATTAGATGGTGTAAAAGCTAGTCTTACTACGTATCAAGGTGTAATTTCTGAAGCTGAAAACATAAATTTAAGACAAACTATTCAACAAATTAGAAATAGTGATGAAAGTTTTCAATATGAGTTATTTAAAGTAGCTCAATCTAAAGGTTATTATAAACCTGCTCAACCAGCAACAGTAACAGAAATTCAAACAGTAAAAAACGAGTTGCAATAAAATTTATTTAAATACTTTTGTAATCAGCAATAAAAAAGTATCATTAGAATTCCCTTATACAAGAGAATATCTTAATGATACTTTTTAATTTCTTTCTCCTACAAAATCTCCAATCCTGCAAACTTAGCCATCAAACGTTTATGACCTACTTTATCAAAGCTTATATCTACTTTTGCATCTTCTCCTTCTTGTTCTACATAATTGATTGTTCCTTCACCAAACTTTTTATGGTATACCCTTTGGCCAGCCTGATATTTAGATATATCTACATTATCTTTTGAAGCTGTATTTAATGTTTTTAAGAAATTTTCTGCAGTTCTAAAAGCAAAGCCACTTTTCGTATCCACAGTTTGTGCATTTGCTGTTGATAACTTACTTGTACTTGCTGCAGCAACTGCATAATTTCCAGAATCTTCATTAAATTTATATGTTTTTACTTTTCCTGCATAATTTGTTCCATAGCTCCATCCATAATTACTGTCCTCAAAGCTCTCATTTTTAGACTTGTTTAGTTCTTCATATCCATCTAATAAATCTGATGGTATTTCACTTACAAATCTTGATATTGAATTATAGCTTGTAGAGCCGAATATTGTTCTATGTTTTGCACAAGTCAAATGTAAATATTGTTTTGCCCTTGTTATTCCTACATAAAATAAACGTCTTTCTTCTTCTAACTCTTTTGGCTCTCCTATTGATTTATATCCAGGAAATATTCCTTCTTCCATTCCTACTAGAAATACTACAGGGAACTCTAGTCCTTTTGCACTATGTAATGTCATTAAAGTAACCATGTCATCTGTTTCTTCTAGATTATCTACATCACTAGATAATGTAATTCCTTCTAGGAAGTCATTTAAAGTATTATCAGCTTCTTGTTCTTCAAACTCTACAGCTACTGTAACTAGTTCTTCCAAGTTTTGAATTCTACTTTCTGCTTCTACAGAATTTTCTAATTCTAGAGCTTTTGTATATCCCGATTTATTTAAAACTTCTTTTAATAATTCCGATATAGTAAGCTCTTCCTTTTTTGCTTTTAGTTCTTCTATAAGTGCTACAAATTCTCTAGAATTTGCAAATACTCTGTTTAGTCCATATTGTTCTGCATTTTTAATTATTTCATATGCAGATACTCCTGTTCTTTCTGAAATTTCTTGTATACTATCTAAACTTGTTTTTCCTATTCCACGTTTTGGTTCATTTATAATTCTTCTTAAAGATAAGTTGTCTGATGTATTTGCAATTAATCTTAAATAACAAAGTGCATCTTTTATTTCTTTTCTTTCGTAAAATTTAAGCCCCCCAATTACTTTGTATGGAATTGCTTCTCTATTTAGTATATCTTCTATTGCTCTTGATTGAGAGTTCATTCTGTACAATACCGCAAAGTCAGAGTAATTATAATATTCTTCTGTTTTCAAATGATTTATTTGTTCTACTATATATCTTGCTTCATCATATTCGTCATCACCTTGATAAATATTAGGTAGATGTCCCTCTTCGTTTTCTGTCCATAATTTCTTATCGTATTTGTTTTCATTATTTTTTATTACTGCATTTGCTGCTTTTAATATATTTCCTGTACAACGATAATTTTGTTCCAATTTTATAATAGTTGTTCCAGGAAAATCTTTTTCAAAGTTTAAAATATTAGAAATATCAGCACCTCTAAAAGAGTAAATTCCTTGGTCGTTATCTCCAACAACTGTTATGTTTCCATGATAAGATGCTAAAATGCTAACTAATGTAAATTGCGCTTTATTAGTATCTTGGTACTCATCTACTAATACATATTTAAATTTATTTGCATAATATTCTAATACATCTGGATTTTCTGTTAATATTTTTATAGTATAGTTTATTATATCATCAAAATCTATAGCGTTATTTTCTTTTAATCTTTTTTGATATAAAGCATAAATTTCTGCTATTTTAGATTTTCTATAATCTCCTGCATATTTTGTAGCATAGCTAGATGGCTCTAGCATTTCATTTTTTCCATTGCTTATTTCAGATAAAACACTTCTGTCATTAAACATTTTGTCATCTATATTTAATGATTTTAAACATTCCTTTATTAATGTCTTTTGGTCAGATGTATCAAATATTATAAATGAAGATTCAAAACCAATTCTATCTATGAACTTACGTAAAATTCGCACACAAATAGAGTGGAATGTTCCTATCCACATATCTTTTACAGCATCTCCAACTAAATTTTCTATTCTATCTTTCATTTCTTTAGCAGCTTTATTTGTAAATGTTATAGCAAGTATATTCCATGGAGCTACATTTTTTTCGCTCATTAAATATGCTATTTTATGTGTTAATACTTTTGTTTTTCCACTTCCTGCTCCAGCTATAACAAGGCATGGTCCTTCTGTTTGTAAAACTGCTTCTCTTTGTTTATCATTTAATCCTTCTATCAAATCTTGCATTTGCTTTAACATTCCTTCCCATATTGTTTTAATTTCTTTGCATAGCATATACCATTTTTTATAACTTGTCTAGCGAACATTAAAAAAATAATTGACTTTTTTAATAACCGGTAGTAAAATGTTTATGTAACTTGTACTTTGAAATTTAAATATATAGGAGGAATAGCTTATGAATGAAAATAATAGATTTTCTTTTGAGCAATCTGGCTTATTAGTTCTTACATTAGCTCAACGTTTACGGCTATATTATCAACTAGAATGTTTGACTGGTATTCACTTGCTTGTTGCAGCAATTTCTATTTCTCAGTCTCCACTTTATAAGAGGCTAATAGAATTAGGAATTGAAAAAGATCAAATATCTCAAATTTGTTCAGACATGTTACAAGAAACATACTTAGCTTACAGCACTCAAAAACCTTTTTGTGTAATAAACCTTAATAGTAATGTATTTGCTCTGTCTGAAGAAGCTTTTAGTATTCTAAATACAGCAGATAATATAGCTAAAAATTATTATTCAAAAAATTATATAGGTTGTAACGAGATTATTTCGGCTTGCTGTGAGTTCTTACCTATACCTTATGAATGTTTTTTGAAAAAGGCTGGAATCTATCCAGCTCCCAACAATTTGCAAAAGGAGGATATTACTATGAAAATACCCGTTGGTTTATCTGGTTGCTTAACTGTTTTAAATTCAAAATTTTCGCCTAATGAAAGTGAATGTACTATTTTAGGGCGTGAAAAAGAAACTTTGTCCTTACTTCGGATTTTAGCTAAAGCAAAAAAGAGAAATGCCGTATTAATTGGTGAACCTGGTGTAGGAAAAACTGCCATTGTCGAAAAATTTACATGGCTTATTGTAACAGGCAATTGCCCTAGTAAATTTAAAGACTACAGTGTAGTCTCTTTGGATGTAAATGCGATTATAGCAGATACACAGTTTAGAGGAAGCGCAGAAGCACGTTTTAATGCTCTTATCGGTTTTCTGGAAGATAATCCAAAATGTATTTTATTTGTTGATGAAATACATACTCTTCTTGGAGCCGGAGCTTGCCGTGAAGGTGATTTGGATTTAGCAAATGCTTTAAAGCCTATTTTAGCTAGAAGTTCTACACAGGTCATTGGAGCAACTACAAGTGATGAGTACACAAAGTACTTTTCTAAAGATGGTGCTCTTAAACGTAGATTTGAAAAAATTGATGTAAAAGAACCCAAAATTGCAGAAGTACTCCCTATGATAAGAAATCAGATAAAATGGCTATCTAGCGTTCATAATGTTGCCGTTTCTGATGAAATTGTTCATATGATTATATTCTATGCTTCTTGCTTTAATAAAGAAACCAAAAATCCTGACCGTACACTTGATTTGCTTGACAGAGCAATGGCAACGGCAGAACTTGCTGGTAAAAATGCTGTAGACCGTAATGATGTTTTAGATAATTTCAGTGTTAATAATGAAATATTAAATAACACACCTGAAAATGTTAAAATTGCCTTGGCAGCACATGAAGCAGGTCATTTTTTAGTTCATCATTTTTCAAGTGAATTGTCTAATTTTAAAACTACAGCACTTTCTATTATGCCCGCTGAAGATTACTATGGAGCTCATGTATATGAAATTGATAACAATGTAATACCTTCTAGAACATTAAACTACTACATTCAGTATATTGCTTGTTCTTTAGGTGGTAGAATTGCAGAGAAATTATTCTCTTCTGAGCTTTCGGCAGGTGCTAGTGCGGACTTAAAGAAAGCAACTGATTTGGCTAAAGTGGTAGTAACCCAGTATGCTTTAGTTGATACCTTTAGTGATAAAAGAGTTTATTTAAACGACAAAGATAGCGCTCCTTTAATTAGAGAAAATGTCTATCGCATTGATAATGAAATAGACAACCTTCTTAATAAAGCAGAAATGTGTGCTAAATATATCTTTAAACATCATAGAAAGGAGCTTAATCTTTTAGTAGACACTTTATTAGAACGGAAAATGCTGTCAGCAGAGGAACTTGATGAATTATTTGCAGAATAATGTTATTTCTAAAATTCTATATTACAACTAAATATTGATTGAGTTTTTTACTCAAATTGTTAAAAACCAGCATGTTAAAAATATTTTTTTACACGCTGGTTTTTTTGCACATTTTTCTAATATTAAAAATAAAATTTGTATAAACCCTTTTAATATAAACAAATTTGGTTTGTTTTTTAATCGACATAATATTGTATTGTTGCGTGTGTTATTTTTTATGTTAATTGTAATGCTATTAATCCTATTAGAAAACCCAACATATTTCCAACTGCTGTCATTCTCCCTTGATATAGTTTGTTAGACTCTGGAACAAGTTCTCCAGAAACAATGTATAACATCGCACCTGCTGCAAAACTTAAACATACACTAATCACATCTTTAGATATTCCACCTACTAATGCTCCCAAAAATGCCCCTATCCCAGTAGTTACTCCAGACATTAACACATAAAATACTACTTTTAACTTTCCCATTCCTCCGTTTTTCATAGGAACTGCCATAGATATTCCTTCTGGTATATCATGTAGGCAAATAGCTATAGCCAGTGAATATCCTAAAGAAATAGATGCACCAAACCCCGAACCAATTGCTAAACCTTCTGGCAAATTATGTAATGCTAAACCTATACTAACAATAATTCCTGTTTTTAATAAACTATTTGTATCTATACTCATTTTATTTTTCGTGTTAAACTTTTTCTGCACCAATATATCACATATAATCATAGATACTATACCTAAAATAATTCCGGCTAATATACTAATTATATTAGAAATTTCCATTGCCTCTGGTATTAAGTCAAAACATATAATTGCAAGCATAAGTCCTGATGCAAATGACAATACAAAGCTTAGAAATTTATTAGATGTTCTTTTAAAAGTAACTCCTATAATTCCACCTATAGTAGTTCCAAAAGTACCAAAAAACAAGCCCACTAACGTAGTTTTTAACAATTCACTCAAATAAAACCACTCCTTAAAAACAAACTTTTTTATTAGTTTATTTTTAAAAAGTGGTATTTATTCTTATAATAGCTTAAATACTTTTTATTGTATTACTCTATTCCTAAATACTCATCATAAGTTACTTCTCTATCTATAACTTTGTCTAATTTTATATCAATTATTCTGTTTGCAACAGTTTGTGTTAATTGATGGTCATGAGATGTAAATAGTATATTTCCTATAAATTTTTTCATTCCTTCATTTAATGCTGTTATACTTTCCATATCTAGATGATTTGTTGGTTCATCCATTATTAGCATATTAGCTCCAGATAGCATCATTTTAGATAATACACATCTTACCTTCTCTCCTCCAGACAATACTTTTACATATTTTAAAGCTTCTTCTCCAGAAAATAGCATTCTTCCTAAAAAGCTTCTTACATAAGTTTCATCTGGATCTTTTGAATATTGTCTTAACCAATCTGTTATTGTCATATCATCTTCAAATAAATAGTTATTATCTTTAGGGAAATATGTTGAACTAATAGTAGTTCCCCACTCTATCTCTCCCTCGTCTGGCTCTAATTCTCCTGCTATAATTTGGAATAAAACAGTTTTTGCGTTTTCATTATCTGCCAAAAATGCTATTTTATCTCCTTGTTTTACTACAAAAGAAACATTGTCAAGTAATTTTTCCCCATTTATTGTTTTAGATATATTCTTAACTTTTAAAATTTCTTTTCCTGGCTCTCTATCTGGTTTAAAATCTATATATGGATATCTTCTATTAGAAGGTTTTATTTCGTCTAGCTCAATCTTTTCTAATGATTTCTTTCTTGATGTAGCTTGTTTAGATTTAGAAGCATTAGCACTAAATCTTGCAATAAATGCTTGTAATTCTTTTATCTTTTCTTCTTTCTTCTTGTTTTGTTCCTTCATTTGTTTTAATAAAAGTTGGCTAGATTCATACCAGAAATCATAGTTTCCAGGGAATACTTTTATTTGTCCAAAGTCAACATCTGCAATGTGTGTACATACTTTATTTAAAAAGTATCTATCATGTGATACTACAATTACAGTATTTTCAAAATTAATTAAAAATTCTTCAAGCCATTCTATACTTTTTAAGTCTAAATCGTTTGTAGGCTCATCCAATAATAAAATATCTGGATTTCCAAAAAGAGCTTGTGCTAAAAGCACCTTAACTTTGTCTTTAGCCTCTAATTCACTCATTAGCTTATAATGGCTTTCTGTGTCAATTCCTAAATCATTTAAAAGTACTGCCGCATCAGATTCTGCATTCCATCCATCAAGTTCTGCAAATCTTTCTTCTAGTTTTGCAGCCTTCATACCATCTTCTTCATTAAAATCTGGTTTCATATAGATTGCATCTTTTTCTTTCATTATTTTATATAATTCTTCATTCCCCATTATTACTGTATCCATTACAGTATATTCTTCATAAGCAAAGTGGTCTTGCTTTAAAACAGAAAGTCTTTCTCCTTTTTCTTTTGTAACCTCACCCTTGCTTGGCTCTATATCTCCTGATAAAACCTTTAAAAAAGTAGATTTTCCTGCACCATTGGCACCAATAATACCATAGCAACAACCTTTATTAAATTTTATATTTACATCTTCAAAAAGAGTTCTCTTTCCAAAACGTACAGTTACACCAACTGCGTTTAGCATATTTATTCACATTCCTTTCTCATTTTATTTAACTAACCTGTGCATATTATATACGATAAAACTACTTTTTTCAAGTTTATTGTTACTTTATTAATATTTTATTAGTCAAATTGTCTTTTCTTTCCTCCGTAAAGATATCACACTTTTGCAACATTTTTTTATGTATTTATCACACTTTTGCAAATTTTTTCTGTGTTTGTATCACACTTTTGCAAGCTTTTTTCGTATTTTTATCACACTTTTGCATTAATAAATATCAAAGAGTGCCAATATAAACAGAGATTTTTGACATTTACATGTAATCCCATTGACACTTTCTTATAACAAAATAAGACCTAACATATTGAAGTGAACTCAAATTATTAGACTTTTGGTCCAATAATTGAGTTCACTTCATTTCTATATTAAATCTTATTTTCCTTTTAATCTAACATATCTCTCTTCTTTAACCATATCATAGCTATAATTCCTAATATAATTGAAGCAGCAACTACAATAAAAAATGGCCATTTACTTTCTACATATTGCATTGGTACTTGTACATTCATTCCCCAATAACTTGCTATCATTGTTGGTATTGCAAGTATAATTGTTATAGAAGTTAAAAATTTCATCACACCATTTAAGTTATTTGATATTATAGATGCATATGCATCCATTGTTCCATTTAAAATATCACTGTATATTTTAGCCATCTCTATAGCTTGCTTATTTTCAATGATTGCATCCTCTAAAATATCTTCATCTTCTGCATACAGTTTTATAATTTTACCTCTTAAAGTCTTTTCCATAACAACCTCATTTGATTTTAATGACGTTGTAAAATATACTAAGCTTTTCTCTAAAGAAAGCATTTTTAATAATTCCTTATTTTTTTGTGATGTTTTTAGTACATTCTCTGCAATTTCCGTTTCTTTATTTATTCTTTTTAAGTATTTTAAATACATTTCAGCATTTTTATAAAATATCTGTAATATCATTCTACTCTTTTTGTATGTTATTAATGTACTTTTCATTTTATTACTTTCTATTTCCTGAATAATTTTATTTGATTTTAATGACACTGTTATAAAATAATCATCTCTAACAACAATCAGACCTAAAGGCATTGTGCTATATACTTGCTCGTTATTTTCTTTTTCTAGAATAGGTACATCTATTATAAAAAGAATAGTGTTGTCTTCTTCTTCATAATCAATTCTGGCTTTTTCTTCATAGTCTAAAGAATATCTTATAAATTCTTCTTGCATATTTATTTTTTTACAAACTAATTTTATCTCATCTTCTGTCGGGGCAACCATATTAATCCATATACCTTTTTCAAAATTTCTTGTTTCTGTAGTTTTATTTGTTTCTATATCTGTTTTATACATTTTTATCACTATAATCACCCCTTTAATTATTCCTTCAATACTTATATTATACCACTTTTTTCCTATTTAGTTAATAGGGGGACGCCCCTTTTTCGAAAAAATTTGCAAAAAGGGACACTCCTATTATATCTTATCTATCTTATTTCCACTCAAAAATTGTCCATTCCAGCAATTTTTTAGAGAACTCCAAATAAACAATTAATTGATATTGCAATTATACTTTTGTTAGTATATACTAAATTCAAATATAATATTTTTAGGAGGCTAACCAAAGTGCTTAAACTTATAAAAAGTATAATTTATGAAAAAATTTCATCACCAGGTCTTATAGAATATATAAAAATTGAATTATTAGATGAAGAAAATATATTAGAGTTTGTTGATAATATGTATCCTTCTTCTTTTAATAGGCCTATATGTGTAACTATTAGTGATGAATTACTTATTGATTTTATTGATAAACTATTAAGAACAACTGCAAAATGGAATACTGAATATTATCAAAGAAATATCATTGATGGTACTGAATGGAAATTAAAAATTTTATTAAAAAATAATACAGAAAAATGTTATACAGGAAGAAATGATTTTCCTAGTAATTTTGAATATTTAGATAGATTTAAATATGAACTATTAAAAAATTCTATGGTAGATTAAAATATATAAATACAAAGGAGAAACACTAAATATGAATCTTTTAGAATTAGATATACATGAGTATATTCCAGACATTACTGAAGCCTATGTAGAAGTATTTGGAGAAAAACACAGAGACGTAATAGAAAAAAGACTTAATAATATTATATATTTTCCATACAATAAGCCAGAAAATATGCAAGGTTATTTAAATAGATTGAAAGAATTTAAGCGAAGAAACCTTGGAATTAAATTTTTAGAAAAAATAGGCGTAGATGTAAGCGAAGAAAAAAATAAAAAGTACACAGATCCATTAAATGATGACTTGTCCTCTCTTTTAATGGATTACCTCGGCATTGATAATTTTGAACACAATAATGAAGGAATAAAATCATTTAATGGTGATAGTAAAAAATCATTATTTTATGAAATTAAATTCTTAAACTTTTTTAATGATGATAAAAGTTTTACTATTACTAAAGATAACTTTGAAGAATTTTGTAAAACCGACAAATATAAAGAAATACATTCTAAGGTTGATGAATATTTAAAAATATATGAACCTTTAGAAAAAGAATATGACGATTATCTTAAAGAATTGTCTCCATATCAAGAATATGTAGATACTGAAAATGCTCGTAAAGAGCAACTAGAAAAAAAGTATTTATCTAGTATGTATGAAAAAACTGTAGAAGAAGGACTTATTCCTGACGAAACAAAAGCCGCTTTGGATAAACTATATTCAGATGATACCACTAAAGCTAATGTTATGTTTGGCACTCTTGGCACAGAATCAAATTTAGAATGCTTTTCTCGTGAAGTTGATAAAAAATTGTTAAATGATGAGATTCTTTTAGACTATTTTACTTATAACGATAGGTTAAACTATCTAAAAGGTATTGGTGTCATTGACCAAAATTTTGAGCTTGGAAATGATAATTATAAAGAAACTTACGAAGGGATTGTTGCTAGAGAAGATATAAAAAAATATATTCCTACCTACGAAACTGTAGAAAATATATCAAAACTAAAACACGAATTTTTTGAAAAAGCAGAAGAAGACTTTAATATAAATAGTCCAAACATTATAAAAAATGCTGAAAATATTCGCAACAACGCTACGAAATATCCTGACACTACAATATATTTTAAAAATATTAAAAATAATAAAACATGTGTTACTAACAATGGCTATACTGATTACAGATTTACTCCAGTTCTTTATCTAACCGTTACCTCTCCATATGCTAGTGGCGGGTTAGATTATCTTTATCTTCATGAATTTTGTCATGTTTGTGGCGCAGAAGGAGCTGATTCATCTGACTTAGATGATAGGTCTGGATTTGAACCATCTATGCCATTGGGCGACACTACCGATGTAAGTCCATATAATAATCAATATAGAAAATATGAAAGATTAAACGAGAACTTTACAGATATTCTCTGCATTGAGGCTATGAATATTATGCATAATAAAGGAATTTATTTTATGGAGCCCGAAGAAATATGTGACCTTGATGTTAGTAATCATAATACTTTTTCTATTACCAAAGATATGTTATCTCCATTTTTAAGTACATATCGTGATTGCATTATGGATGCAATAATTGATGGAAATTATGAAGAGCTATTTAATGTTATTGGAAAGGAAAATTTTGAGGAATTAAATGATGTTATAAATAAAACAGATTTCTTAAACATGAATGGACAATTAACTGCTGAAGAGTATAGCAATCAAAATAAAAGGCTCGAAAACATTTATGCTAATATGAAAAATTATAAATCTAAAGATTCTATAAGCAACACTTTACTTGCAAGCGCAATTAGCGCTACCGAAGAATCTACTAGAACTGGCCAAATAAATTCTAACATTGATACTCTAGTCGAATTACAAAGACAACAAAAATCTCAGCAATTAGATTTAGAAAAAAGTTAAGAATAGGAGGTTGAAATATTGACTACGTATGCAAAACAAACATATAGTGAATTGTGTGAATTCCTAGACCTTTTAGGAAATCAATATAAGTCTAAGATTCCTACAAAATTATTAGAATTATTTGAAACTAATAGAAGTAATGATTATACACCACATATAAATCCGAATGTTCCTATTAAAGAACAAAATTTAATGTCTGATACTCTTGCATTAATAGCACTTTTAAATTTAAAATACTGGTGTACAGACACCAATGAAATTGAAAGATTAAAGTCTGTATATAATCAAAACGAAAACTTATATAAAAAAGAACTTGAAGAAAAAGTTGATATAAATAAAATTTTTAATAACCGTAAAAATCAACAAAAATATGAAAATACTACTTCAACAGATATGGTAGTATATAATCATCTTCCATTTTATAAAAGATTTTTTATGAAATTAAAAGAAATCTTTAAATTTAAATAAATATCAAAGGGACGTTCCTATACCTAAACAAGTTATATAGAATATAATAGGGACGCCCCTTTTTCGAAAATTTTTTTGAAAAAAGGGCGTCCCTAATCAAAAATTTTTTCGAAAAAGGGGCGTCCCTAATTGGACTATATTTTCTTTACATTGTTTATAAATATAATATTTTCAATTATATCCATAATTGCATATGCTATCATTATAGCTCCTATTGTTTGTATAATTGCACCTGCATCAAATATTACATATAAACCACATAATAACATTATTGTAGCTATTACTAAGCTATATATCCATATATTAGATTTTATTGCTCTTAATTTTAATGCTGTAAATCCTCTTATTATACTGCTATATACTATCCATACACCTACTATTATTCCAAATATTGTGCTTAGTATATCTGCATGAAATATTACTACTATTCCTATTACTGCTGACATTATTCCATATAATAATTCATAATTGAATAAATCGCTTTTTCCATTTGTTTGAACATAATTTATTACTTTTATAATTCCTACTGCAATTAATATTGCTCCTAGTAAGTAACAAATAACTGCCATTACTCCTTCTGGTTTCCATACTAATATTATACCAAGTATTGCAAACATTAACGATTCTACTATAGATACCCATCCTGTTTTCTTTAATAAATTTTTAAAATATTCCATTTTATACACCTTCCTCACTATTTAAATTACTATGATTTATAGAAAGCTTCATATCCTCTGTAAGCTTCGTAAATATCAAATTTAGATGTTACTTCATATGGTGCATGCATTGATAATACAGGAACTCCACAGTCTATTACATCTACACCTTTATTAGCTAAAATGTATGCTATTGTTCCTCCTCCACCAATGTCTATTTTTCCTAATTCAGCAACCTCATATTTGATATTGTTTTGCTCAAATATACCTCTTATTCTTGCTACAAATTCTGCATTTGCATCAGATGCTCCAGATTTTCCTCTTGCTCCTGTATATTTGTTTAAGCCAACACCACCTCCTAAATAACCTGAATTATTTTTTTCGTATGCACTGCTATATATAGGGTCATATGCTGCATCTACATCTGCTGATAGCATTTTTGAATTGCAAAATACTTGATCTAATAGATTTGGTCTATTTACATTTAATTTATTTAATATTTCTGATACAAATGTGTCAAATACATGTGATTCCATTCCTGTATTTCCCATGCTTCCAATTTCTTCTTTATCTGAAATAATACATACTGCTGTTGTTTTTGGTTTTTCTATATTTAAGATAGCTCTTAATGATGTGTACACGCAAACTTTATCATCTTGTCCATATCCTGCTACCATGCTTCTATCTAGTCCCATGCTTCTGCTTTTAAATGCTGGCACTAATTCTATTTCTGAACTTACAAAATCCATTTCTGTAATTCCATATTTTTCATTTAATATTTTTAAAATATTTAATTTAACAGCCTCTGCAATATTTGCTCCATATGGAATACTTCCAACTAATAGGTTTAGTTCTTCTCCTTTTACTCCTTCTTTTAGTTTTCTTTCCATTTGTTCAGATGCTAAATGAGGAAGTAAATCTGTTATTGTAAATATTGGATCTGACTCATCTTCTCCTATACATACTTCTATATTTTCTCCATTTGGTTTTGATATAACACCATGTATTGCAAGTGGAATTGTAGTCCATTGATATTTCTTTATTCCTCCATAATAGTGTGTTTTTAAAAATGCTAATCCTGCTTCTTCGTATAATGGATTTGGTTTTAAATCCAATCTTGGAGAATCTGCATGTGCACCTATTATATTTATTCCTTTTTCTATACTGTCTTCTCCAATTACTGCTAGGTATATACTTTTATTTCTGTTTATATAGTATACTTTATCCCCTGGAACTAATTTTTCGTACTCTACTATGTTTTTAAAACCATTTTGTTCTATTAATTTTTTGGTACTTTTTACAATTTCCCTTTCTGTTTTTGAATTATTTAAAAATTCTATATAAGAATCACAAAATTCAAAAATTTTCATTTTCTTATCATCTTCTGTACATTCCCATCCCGACTTAGTCTTTCTAAACAATTCTTCTTTTAATTTTTCTGCTTCTGCCATTTTACTACCTTCCTTTCTTTTGTTTTTTATGATTATATCACTATTATATCCCTTTTTCTATACTTTTTATTATTAATTTGAATAATATTTTTATAGATGTATACTACACAAAAATATTAATATAATTTACAAATACTATTTACAAATTAGTTTGCTTATTGTTTAATATATAATAAGAATTTTGTTGATTTTTAGGATTTTACAAAAGCAAAAAACATTGCCACTGACGAAAGGAATATTAATAAAAATGAATGACGATTTAAAAGAAATAACTACTGAAGAAAATAATTTAGATGATGACAAAAATATAGATAATGATGTTGAAATAGCCTCTTCTAACGAAGATTCTACAAGCACCTCTTTTAATATAGATAGTTCTTCTAGTGAAGAAAAAAAGACAGTTACCACTGAAAATAGCATAGAAAATATAGCAAGTCCAATAAAAACAAAAAGATGGCCAATTATTATGATTATATCTATAATTGTGCTTTTACTAGTGCTATTTTTATCTACCATTTTTGCATTAGTAAACATTAATAATAAAACTATAATTTCTGGAGTTTCTATAAAAGGAATTGATGTTTCAAACCTTACTAAAGAGCAAGCAACAAAAAAAATATCTAGTATTTTTAATGAAAAACTATCTTCAGCTATAACACTAAAATATGGTGAACAACAAATAGAAATATTTCCAGAACAGCTTAGTATTTCGTTTGATATAGACTCTAGTGTAGATTTAGCATACTCTATCGGCAGGAAGTCTAACATTTTTAAAAATAATTTTGATATACTATCTTCTTTATTTTATAAAACAAATATATCACCTAGTTTTACTTATAACGAAGATTCTATAAATACATATTTAACAGAATTTGAAAATACATTGCCTAACAAATTAATAGAACCTAGTTACTACATAGATGGCCAAAATCTTGTAATAACAAGTGGTAAAGATGGTGTTTTGATTGACCGTGATAGATTAAAGTTTGAAATAATTTATTGTATTAACAACTTAAAACCAGAAACTAATAATGTAATTGATGTATGCATTATACACAAAGGTGCCGATGCTATTGATATAGATGCTATTCACTCTGAAATATATAAAGAAGCTAAAGACGCATATTATACGCAAAATCCATTTTGTGTATATCCTCATACTGAAGGTGTAGACTTTGAAATTAGTGTTGATGAAGCAAAAGCTATGTTACAAGAAAGCAAAGAATCGTATATCATACCTTTAAAATTTTCAACTCCTGCTGTAACTACTAATGATATAGGTACTGAAGCATTTCCTGATTTACTAGCAACTTATTCTACAACTTATAGCACAAAAAATGTTAATAGAAGCACAAATATAAGGCTTGCTTCTAGCAAAATAGATGGAACTGTACTTATGCCTGGTGAAACTTTTTCTTATAATACTACAGTAGGTAAAAGAACTGCCTCAGCTGGTTTTAAATCTGCTGCTGTATATTCTGGTGGTCAAGTAACTACAGGTATAGGTGGTGGAATTTGTCAAGTGTCTTCTACATTGTACAATTCTGTTTTACTTGCAAATTTAGAAATTGTAGAACGTACAAATCATGGTTTTAACCCTGGCTATGTACCTGCTGGTAGAGATGCTACTGTTTCATGGGGTGGACCAGATTTTAAATTTAAAAATAACAGAAACTATCCTGTAAAAATTATATGTTCTGGTACTGGTGGAACTATTGTTACAAAAATCTTCGGTTTAAAAGAAGAAAATGAATATGATGTTGAAATTTCTTCTTATATAACAAGTTACATACAGTATAGAACAATTACACAAAATGATAATTCATTACCCTCTGGCACAACTAAAGTTCTTCAAAGTGGTTCAAATGGATGCAGATCTGTTTGCTATAGAATTTTAAAACAAAATGGAGAGGTAATTTCTAAAACGCTTCTTTCTTCTGACACATATAGTCCTCATAACAAAGTTGTTGCAGTCGGAACTAAAGCTGATTAAAAAATGGATTGAGTCAATCTCAATCCATTTTTAATGTTTTAACGTAAAGATTTATTTTTTCTGTCATACATATACCAACCTAACATTACTAATAATATTATTGAAGTATATATTCCTATTATTTTTGAGTTTTCTTTACCTGTTTTTATACTAATTACAATAGTAGCACTTCCTATGTTGTCCTCTTTAGTTGTTTCTGCATAATTTGCTTTATTACTTGTTGATACTATTCTAACAGTATTTTCTTTTGTTCCTAAATTTTCTTCACTACTATTCCATTTTAATGTTATCTCTAATACTCTTGTTTCTCCTGCTTTTAGTTCTATTTGAGAGGTTATTTTTCCTTTTTCATCTTTTGTCCATACATTCTGTTCATCTTCAATTAACTCAAATCCTGTAGGGATTAAATCTTGTATATTTACCATTCCGTCTATCTTTTCAGTATTAGTTACTATTATACTATATTTTACTTGTAGTGACGTATCTTTTAGTTTAGACTCCGGTATTTCTAGTTTAACTAATTTATTATTAGTTATTTGCTTTTCTTCTCCATCTAATATTATTTTTTGTATTTCTTTATCTATAGCTATGTTGAATGTCTGCTTTTTATAATAATAAATTACCGTAATCTCATCTTTAGTAATTATTCCTTCTTTATTGTCTGGCATTTCTATTAAATCATAATATGGAATTTCTTTTTCTTGTGTACTATAGTTTTCTCCTACATATCCATTAATTTCGTATGAATATGATTTTTTTCCTACAGTTCCATCTTCTAAAGTTTCCTTATACATAATTTCTTTATCAGTACCAGCCTCTAAATATTTTACTATAACTTTACTTGGTATTTTTTTGTATTTATACACTACTATTATTTGTTCTTTAGTCATGTTTCCTTCTGTATTATTAGTTGTGCTTACCAACATATAATTTTCTATTTCTTTACTAGTAGTTGTATATTTGTCTCCTACTTTTCCTACTATCACTTCATCTTCTGCTAGTTTATTACCATCCATATCTTCATATTTTACTAATACAGATGAATCCATTTTCTCGTAATAATAAATTACTTCTATAATTCCATCAGTTACTGTTCCACTTGTATTATCTGTACTTTCTATATAATTATAGTTTTCAAATTCTTTTCTATCAGTATTATATGAAGTTCCTACTTTCTCTTCTATTTCGTATCTTTCTATGTCTTGACTTGTAGTTTTATCTACATATTTAACAATAACCTTACCTTTAACATTAATAGCTGTTTTGTAGCTTTCTTCTACCTCATCTTTTTGGTCTGTTTCGTATAATTGTACTTGTCCTATTACTCTATTTTCTATTTCTGTTAAAGTTAAATCTATGTTTTTATATAAAATAGATATTTGTTTTTCCATATTAATTTCATAGTTTTCACCTAGAACTTGAGTGTTAATATGTGGTAATTCCTCTTTCCAAGTTATTGTCTTTGTTGCTTCATCATATTTTCCACCATTTAATTCAGATTTTTCTTCATCAATAGCAAATGGTAAATAATCTATTATAATTACTTTTCCTTTTCCAATATAATCCGCAACACTTGCTGTAAATTTAATAGTATAATCCACATTTTGTGAAGAAGCTGTTAATTCTTTTGTTCCTTCTTTTGTTATTTTTGAACTTAAATCTGTGCTTAATAATTTGTATTCATTCTTTATATTGTATAAATATGTTGTAACTTCTTCTGTTTGAGCTTCTGTTTTTGTCATTTCTGCATCTTCATAATACTCTAAATCATTTTTGTTTGTTTCACTTTCTGTAATATCATACTCTATTTTTGCTTTTGTAATTTCATCATATTTTGGTAAATATTTTAATTCATATTTCCAGTTATTTGCTTCGTTTAAAAGTATTGTTGTTTCATTTAAATATGAATCTTTTACAGTTATAGTTACACTGTCTGGCCTTTTACCTTTTAAATTATCATTATCTAGCCATTGTTTTTCTATTTCTAAATTTACCTTATATTCTTGTTTTACAATTGCCTCAGTTTCTGCTTCTTGCTGTGCTCTTTCTTCGCCTGGTTTTAATACATAATCTTCTGGATAAAATACGCTTACCTTTCCTTTAACTGTATTTAATAAATCACTTATTACATCTTGATTTATATATGATATTTCAATTTGCTTTGTAAAAGTATTTTCATAAGCTCCATTTATATATGTATCTATGTTGTCTATTGTTTCTAACCATGTTATTGTATTATTTAAAGCATCATAACTTCCTCCTGATAGATTACTTTTGCTAACATCTATCTCTGCTGGTAAAGTATCTTTTATTTCTATTGTTGCTTTTCCTATGTAGTCTTTTATTACAACTTTATAGTCAATATTATATGTTATTATTCCATCTTCTTTAGTAAGTACTGGTATGTCAACTTTTCTAGTAGTTCCATCACCATTGTCTATTGTTTGCTCTACTGTTTTATTTGCAACAGCCATTTTTACAATAGAATTTGTTATAATAGGTGTTGCAAGTTCATAATAATAAATTACTTCTATTGTATCATCATTTATTATTCCTTGTTTATTTGTTGGAATATCAGCTGTTCTTACGTAACCGTTTATTGTTTTTTCTAAATCAGTTGTATCGTAAATATCTCCTGCATTTCCGTTTATTTCTTCCCTATTTGAAATTTCTTTTCCAGTATCTTTTTCAACATATTTTATTATAACTTTTCCATGGTCTTTACTATAATAGTAAATTATTTCTTGAACTGTTTTTTCGAATTTTCCTTCTTCGTTTCCTGTAACTCTATCCACTCTAGAATAATTTTTTATATCTTTTATATAATCTTTTGAATTATAACTATCTCCACAATTTCCATTTAGTTCTACTCTTTCTGCAATTTCTTCTCCAGTATCTTGGTCTACATATTTTATAATTACTTGTCCTTGTGATTTTTTGTAATAATATATTACTATTTGCTCTTCTTCAGTAAATTTTCCTGTAGCATTGTCTGGCTCGATGCCTATTGTTTCATAGTCTGTTATTTCTTTTCTTGTAGTGTTATAATCTTCTCCAACATAACCTGTTAACTTTTCATTTGGTATTAATTCATTATCTGTTCCAAATTCTAAATACCTTACAGTTACACCTGCTGAAGCTATTCTTTCAAAAGTTACTATTATATGCTTGTCTTCTGTTACATTTCTAAATCTTTCTATATAAACAATATGGTTTTCATCTTCTTCAAATAATGTATTTACCCCGTTTATAGTTATAGTTTTTACTTTATAGCCAGGTTGTGGTTCTGCTTTTAATTCTTTTACACTTTCCTTACCATGTTCTACTACTTCATATGGAGTCTCATTTTCACCAGATATATTACCATGCCCACCGTCTACAGCTGTTGTTATATTATATTGCTTTAATTTATAGTAATATATTACCTCTATTGTAGCTTCTGTTATTGTTCCATTTGCATTTGTTGGTAATAAATCTGTTACAATTTCATATCCTTCAATATTATTTTTAGGATTTGTTGTGTATGGTTTTCCTACATAATCTTCTATAGTTTCATCTTCCACTAAAGAATAGTTTGTATCTTTTTCATAATAGTGTACTATCACTTTACCCTTTGGTATAGCAGAATAATAATATGTTATTTCTATAGTGTCTTTTGTATACTCACCATTCATATTTTCTGGCAATTTTCCTAGTACTACTTGATATCCTTCTATATCTGTTTTGTAATTTGTAGTATATTTATCTCCTACATTTCCTGTTTTTTCTTCATCATCTATCAATTTTTCTTCTGTTAAATCTTTATAGTGATGTACTATTATTTTGCTTACTATAGGTTTGTACTCATATATTACCTCTATATCACTAGCAGTCATGTTTCCACTTGCATTTGCTGGTCTACTACTTTCTACAACAATATATTTATCTAGTATTTTTTCACTTGTAGTATAACTATCACCGACTTCACCTTTTATAATTTCGTCATTTGCTACACTTGTAGTTGTACCTTGTAAATAGTGGTGTACTATTACTTTTGCTGGATTTGTATATTCTTTTGCTTCATTTTCTACAGTAATTTTTGTAACAGTTACTAATTTGTCTGCTATTGTGCTGTCATTTTTAATTACTCCTATTTGACTTTTATCTATTGTTATTTTTTCAAATTCTATATTTTTAAAGTCAATATTTTTAACACTTATTGTGCTTGTCTTTTCTACAGGTATATTCATTGTAGGATACGTTGATGTTTTTATCCAAGTTAATAATGTAACTGATGATGTTATAGAACTTTTGTTATTATTTAATGTGTTTACAAAACTTTGTGCTTTCATGTTGGTATCAGACATAGCCACTGTATCACCAGTGCCACTACCGATTCCTTTACTTGCAGAACCTGTTTTATAATAGCATTTTGTTACTGTTCCTCTATAAGTATTTTCACTATCATATGACGTTGTATATGTTTTACCTATTATTGCACCTAAAAAATATGATTCTTCGTTTGTTATTGTTCCAGTATTGTAACAATTAGTTACTGTTCCACTAATTTTTCCTGCTATTCCTCCACATTCAGAATTAGCTGTTACATTTCCAGTATTATATGAATTTATTATATTTCCAACTCCCTGATTATCTCCTGCTATTCCTCCTGTCCCATTATCTAAAAAGCTACTAGCCTTACTATTTTTATTATATATTGTTTCTGTGTTATAAGTATTAGCTATTGTTCCTGAATTTTTTCCAGTAATTCCTCCTACATATGTATAATGGTTAGTTGATGTTGCACTTACATATGCCGTATTATAACTATTACTTATTGTTCCTGTATTTTCTCCACACAAACCTCCTACAAAAATATTACCTGCTATTTCTGCTTCATTATAACAGTTTTCTATTGTTCCAGAATTTTTTCCAGTTAGTCCTCCTGAATAACCAAATGCAATTATCTTTCCTTTATTATATGATTTTTTTATAGTTCCGTTTGTACCATTTACGGACGTAATTCCTCCTGCTTCAGAATATTCATTGCTATCTTGTGATTGAATTTCTGCTGTATTGTAACAATTCTCTATAGTTTTGTCATTGAATGCCGTTACTCCTCCTGTAGCATAGTCTCCTGTTATTTTTCCTTTATTATAACAATCTTTTAAAATTCCATTATTGTTATATGCTATTCCTCCAGCTACAGATGCTGTTATATTTCCTGTATTGTAGCAATTAGTTACTCTTCCTGTATTTTCATTTTTTGCTACAATTCCTCCAATATACCCTTTTGATGTTATTGTTACTGTATTATAGCAGTTTGTAACACTACCTTCATTTTGCGTAACAATTCCAGCTCCATAACTGCCAGATTTAATGTTTATGCTTCCTATATTATAGCAGTTTTCTATTATGTTGTTACTATATGCTGTAATTCCTCCTGCGTAATAATCTGACTCTACTATTCCTTCATTATAACTTACAGTTACACTTCCTGTATTATATCCTATTATTCCTCCTAAAAAACTTTTATCAGTTGATGTTGAACTTGAGGTTGTGGTTCTTGTTATTTTACCTGTATTATAACAGTTAGTTACCGTTCCTTCACTCTTTCCTGCTATTCCTCCTGCATATATTTTTACTTTTTCACTTGTATTAGTTATACTTCCTATATTATAGCTATTACTAATATTTCCTTCATTGGTATTAAGACCTGTAATTCCTCCAATAAATGTTTCTCTATTATATATTTCTGAATCTGATTTTACTGTCGTTGTATTGTAACAATTTGTTATTGTTCCCGCATTACTTCCTGTTATTCCTCCTGTATAACTTTTACCAACTACATCACCAGAATTGTAACAATTATTTATTATTACTTCATTATCTCCTACTATTCCTCCAACATTTGAATCATACTCTGTAGCTGTTATTGCTCCTTCATTATAGCTTTTTATTATTTTTCCAGCATAATTTCCTCCAGCTATTCCTCCTGCTGTCCTATATCCTGTTATTGTTCCTGTGTTATAGCAATTTTCTATTGTTCCCGTATATTCTACTCCATTGATACTACTATTAGAATTATTTCCGGCAATTCCACCTGCATTTCCAGTTGATGAAGTTATTATTGCTGTATTATAGCAGTTTGTTATTAGTTTGCTATTATACCCTACTATTCCTCCTATAGTAGCGTTACCAATAATTGTACCTATATTATAGCTGTTTGTTATTGTTCCATTATTACTTCCTGCAATTCCTCCTTTTGGAGCATTTCCTGATACTGTACCTGCATTGTAGCAATTTGCTAACATTCCTTCGTTACTTCCTACTATTCCTCCTACATCAATAATATCTGCTGATATTGTTCCTTTGTTATAACAATTTTTTATTGTTCCTTTGTTTTCTCCTGCAATACTTCCTGCATATTCATTTCCTGTTATTGTTCCTGTTATTCCTAAACTATGTACAGTTCCATAAACTTTTTGGAATAAACCTACTATATCTAAAGTTGTATTATTTATATAAATATTGCGTATTTCATTATCTTTACCATTAAATACACCATAAAAATCATTTATTGGATAAAAGCCTGTTTGACCTACTTTAGTAAGTTCTTCTTTTATTCCTTCTGTTATTCTATCTCCATTGTAGTCACCAAAACTTGTGTCATTTGGATTTTTATATGAAGCATCATCATTAAAATCTAATGTTCTTTCTATCGTTACTAATTTTCCTGTATAAGTTTCTCCATTTTTTGCATTTATTGAAAGATTTACCAAATCTTCTATATAATTTATTTTAACGTCTTCATAACCTTTTACTGTAAAATTAGTAATACGGTCTGACTCATTATCAGCAAGTTTATACCCGTTTGGTGCCTCTATCTCTGTAGCCTTATAAAATCCACCTTCTAAAGCACATGCAATAACTCCTTTTTCATTAGTTTTTAAAACATATTTTTCGTCCTCTAAATTTCCAACATACTCTCCTTTAGGATTTTTAGCATAATCTATTACATTTCCATCTGTATCAACTCTTTGTACAATAAATTTTGCACCTACTAATGGTTCTTTAGTATCTTGGTCTACCTTAGTCAATTTAAATAATGGTTTATCTTCCATTTTAACGCTTACTACTTTTCGTGTTTGGTCAATGGTGATATCCTCTTTTAAACTTCCACTATTCAATTTGAAAGTCAAATTATCAGTCGAATCTCTTGTTACTATAAATTTAACTATTTCTTCATTTAATGCATATCCATCAGGTGCTAATGTTTCTTTTAATGTATATTCTTCATTTTCATACAAATTTGTTATTACTATTTTTCCGCGTGCTACTTGTCGTATAATTTATTTCTTCTTTTAAGTCTCTTCCATTACCTTCTATTGTAAAGTTTGCACCTTGCAAAACATCAGTTGTATCCTCTTCAAATTTCGTTAATTCTAGTGTATATTTAGGTATCTCTTCATTTTCTAGTTCAAACTTAACCACAGGGAATATTCCTGTTTCATCTATAGTAGGTATAGTTTTATAATTTCCTGTATTTTCTAGTACTAATACGTCTCTTTCTCTTTTTAAAGTTATCGTTCTTTCAGATTCATCTACGTAATATCCTTTTGCATAAATTTCTTTTATTGTATAAGTTTCTCCTAAATGTAATTTATCAATTGTTGCTACACCATTGTCATCTGTTTCTACTACAGTGTTTTCCTTATCTTTTCCTTTAACTTCGAACTTTACACCAGATATTTTATCTTCTGAATCTTTCTTTTTCTTTGTTATTTGAATGCTATATTTTACTTCATTTTCTACAGTTACCTTTACTGTATTAGGGTTTTCTACTTCAATGTTTTTTGGACTTCCTGCTACTTTTTCTACTTGTAAAATATTGCTGTCATCATAATAAGCTTTTATTTGTATTATGTCTTCATTTAATTCGTAGTCTTCTGGCACTTCAATCTCTTGTATTGTATATATTTTTTCTGGTATTAGCCCTTGTAGTAATGCACTTCCATCTGAACTTGTAGTTAATATGCTTCCTGTGTTTGGTAATCCTTCCCCTTTGACATTAAATGTTGTTCCTTCTACTTTGTAATCTGTGCCTATTTTATTTTTTACAATCTTTAAGTCATATTTTTTCTCATTTTCTATATTTAAAGTTAATATTGGTGTTTCAGGTAAATTTTCTTCTATAGTAATTTGCTTTGCTTCTCCTGATACAACTTTAGCTTGTAATTTACCACCTATTCTCTCTACTTTAAATACTATTGGTGTAGTGTTCAAAACATATCCATTTGGAGTATATATCTCATTTAGTGTATATTCTGTATCAAGTAGTAATCCGTCTATTTTTGTAACACCTTCACTATCTGTTTCATATACTTTTGAAGCAACTACTCCTTCTCCTTGTATCTCAAATTTAGTACCTTCTATTTTTTTAGTTTCCCTTTTAACTGTTTTTACTATATTAAGCTGGTATTTTGGTTCATTTTCTAGTACTGCCTTCATTGTACCTAAATTGGTTGTTTCATTTTCCATAGTAGGCATATCTTTAAAGCTTCCACTAATAACCTGTGGCACCATTTTTCCACCTTGATATATCACTTTAAAAGTTATTGGTGTTTCATTTAATTTATAGTCTGCGTTAGTTTTAATTTCTTTTATTGTATATTCTGTTTCCAAATACAAATCTTGTATAGTTAGTTTACCATTTGCATCTGTCCTATATGTTTGTTTATTTTCCATTCCTAAACCACTTATTTCAAACATAACATCTTCTATAGGTTCTGTTGTTTCTGCTCTATATTTAGTTAATTCAACATTATACCTCTTTTTAGAAACAACTTTTATTCCTACTTTATTTGTTTCAGTAGAATTATTTACTATTCCACTTGCAGTGTTTTCTTTAAAATAAACAGCATGTGTTGCATATGTTACATTTCCTGGTGTTAAATTACTTGGTAAATTAACATCATAACTAATTTCATAGCTTTCACCTGATGCCATAGTTATTTTGCTTAAATCTATTAAATATGTTCTTACCTTACTATAATCTTTTGGAGAAGTTGTCCATCCATTACTTGCATCTGTTAAATCATTGCTTACAATTTCTTGTTCGCTATAGTATATAGTTGCATTTGCTTTTATTGAACTAGGTAATTGTATTCCTTCATTGCACATCGTTGTTGTAAAATTAGAACCTAGATTTTTTCCATTAATTTGATAACTGTTTCCTTCGAATGGTATTTTTCCTAATATTTTCATTCCTGTAACTGGTGTAGAATAGTTATTAAACACATTTAATTTTACTGTTGCATTTGAGGTTAAATCGTTATAATCTATACTTGCAACATCAGGACCTCTTACTATACTATTTTCAGAATCATAATTAGTTAATTCTGTATTTGTATATAATCCTGTTGGTTTTGAATATACTAATTGTACTGTTGTTATTTTTCTTGTTTCTGTAGTATCTCCATTTGAATTTATGTCATATATATCTGGTGCCTCTTTAGTGTTATTGTATACATACTGCCAGTTATCACATAACTGATTATATGCAAATATCCTTAACTCTCCTGTACTTTCTGTAGTATTTGATTTCATAGTTATATTGTGTTTTATGTTAAGGTTACTTCCATCAATTGTCGTTCCCTCTGTTATTATTTTTAGTACTTTCTTATTGTTTATTGTTTCTATTTTAGCTTCTTTTACTTCTATTTCTCCATCTGTACTAGTTATTTTTTCTATCACAATATTTTCTATTTCTTCTGGATACTCTACTATAATGGTTGGATTAACCCATTGCGTTATGTTTCTATCACTATCAACCCCTGATGAAATTAAATCTATTGTTAATAATGTATTGTTTGTCGTCTGTTTATTTAATTGCATTGCAGAATTTGCTCGCATTATTGTATTTCCTTCTTCATAGTCAACACTTTTTACGTCACCATTTATCTGCTTTTCAATGCCATTTTTAATAACCTTTCCATTTAAAGAAGTATATACTTTATCCATACTGTTAAACTGCTCTTTTGTATACATTTTAACAAACTTATCATTATCTATATTTTTATAATTATATATTTCAACATTTCCTGCAGTAGTAGGATTACTTGTCTGTATTCTTATATGAGAATAGCTTTTATCATAGCTTATATATTTATCTACATCATCTTTAGTTATTGTTTTAATTATATTTTGAGACTCCTCATCAATTATTTTTATATATCCATCTTCACCTAAAGTACTAAAAGTTGAATATGGTACTTTAACTCCTATGTATTTGCTTATTCCTTCTAAACTATAAAAATTGCCTGTAGAATCTTGAATTTGGTCTACATCATAATTATAACTTGAAGTTACACTTTCTAGTGAATTCGTATAATCCTCACTAAAAATCAAACTTTCTATTTCGTTTTCTAAATTTACAATTCCTCTCCAAATTACCCTATATCCATTATTTGTATCCAGATTTCTATCATACATTAAGCGCAAATTAGCTTTAGAAAGTAAATCCACATCAGCTTCATATATAATCTCTTTTCCTTGTGGATTCTTTAAATTTACATTTACTACTTGTGTTCCTATAGGTGAGTTTACAGGATTTACATATTCACTATTTGGATTATTATACCCTTCTAAATAGCCACTTACTTTTATATTCATACTGATAGTTGTTGCACTTATACTGCTATATGCTTCATACGGATATTCTAACATTACTTTTATTTTATATCTCTCATCATATACACTTAATTCCGCTTTTTCTTCGTTGTATATAATTTCATCTCTTATCTCTAATCTCCTTGTAGAAGAATTATAGCTGTAAGTCAAGTTTTTCTTTGTATTACTTACATCTATAACATTTACATTTGTTGGAGCATATCCATTTAATAATGGCATTACACCATCTAAAATAGCAGCTTTGTCTGGCAGTTGTAAATCATTTGCATTAGGACTTTGTGCATACATTTCTGTTTGAAATGCAATTATTACTTTGTCATTTTCTTTATCTGCAATATATGTTTTTAATTTTGATTCCATTCTTTCTAAATTTTTATTTCCATACCAATCCAAATTGAATTTTACGATCTTGTTTATTTCTGTTTTTGTTCCATCTTCTGCAACATGTGTTCCTGTAAATTTAATTACATTTTCTTTAGATAAATTTCCTTTGTTAGCGGTAAAATTTCCCATATTAATTACATTTTGCTCTATTAAAACAGGGATTGTTTTATATGTTCCATTTGATATTTCTTTTAAAGTAATCGTTCTATTACTTACATATGATATCTCATTGTCAGCATTTATTGTTCTTGCTATTCCATAGTTTCCTGACTCTAAAGTAATTCTTCCATTCTCTAAGTAGCCATTTGTCAATACATTTAATTCTATATAAAGTTCTTCTGTATCATTTAATTCTTTAGCAGTGCCTCTTACTTTCTTTGCATTTTCTCCTTCATTTTTTAGAAAGTAAGCATCAAATTTAACATATTCACTTTCTGTAGAGTTTTCTCCTTCTACAACTTCTGAATATGTCATTTTAGAACTATTATTTTTTTGTTTTTCCGTATTGTTCTTTATATCTATACAAATAGTGCTAACCATTAATGTTAACATTAAAAATATAAATGCTATTATTTTAATTCTTTTTAGGTTATCCCTACTCATGTTATTACTCCTTATTTATATAATATATTAATTATACTTTAATATATATATAATTCTTTGTAAATAGCCCATTTAATGGCATTCGTTGGCATTTTTCATAACATGTTACGGAAAGACATTCTGCACATTTTTTTCTTTTTATTTACTGTCTTTGCTTTTAAATTCAGAGTCTTTCCGCATAATACCGTCACTTTACTGCTGACTCCTGTTTTAATATATGCCTTTTTTGATGCTGCCTGTGCTGGCTGTGCAGTCATTGCAGCAATCAGGCATACAGACATTAAAAATGCTGTGATCTTTTTCTTCATTGA
>ERZ827452.580-NODE-580-length-47927-cov-5.273187_pt1 | contig 47927 bp, 37 predicted proteins | sample MGYA00519866_ERZ827452 | MGnify/ENA primary metagenome ERZ827452 (study PRJEB31778, sample SAMEA3449307) | human gut metagenome | biome: human gut; feature: human-associated habitat; material: faeces | place: United Kingdom | collected 2010/2012 ... | reverse complement strand
TTTGTGATAAGTTCTATCTTTGTATTACTGCCTACTGAATTTTCTGTTTTAGGAATCGCTACTTTTGTATTTTCTTTTTTTATTTCGGTATTATTCTTGCACGCAAAAAATAAATCATGCACAGTGTAGTAAACTGTACATGATTTATTTTTATTTATTTTTTTCTTCTTAAAATCCATCCCTTTTGAACTTCAATTGGTAATCTCATTTTTACTTTTTGTTCTGCCTTTCCTGGATTTACAAAATCAATAGGTTCATCAGTTTCTATATCCCATAATTGCTCTATTTCGAATTTATATGGTTCTAACTCATTTGGTATTATTATCTCCAAAGTATCTCCTATTTTCAATTTATTTTTAATTTCTATAATAGCTTTATCTTCTTCAATATTTATTATTTTACCACCAAATTCATAATCTGAATTGTATTGTTTTCCTTCATACTCTTGAAAATCTTTATTGTTTCTATCGTTAAAATAGAATGTAGTTAAACCTCTTGTTTTTGTCTTTTCTAGTTCTTTTAGGTATTTTGTATAATCATAATTTTCAGAGTCATTTATATAGTCATCAATTGCATTTCTGTACACATTTACAACAGATGCTAAATAATATTCTGTTTTTAATCTTCCCTCTATTTTTAAACTATCTACACCCATTTCTACAATTTCAGGAATTTCCTTTATTAGACACATATCTTTTGAAGAAAATATGTAAGTACCCTTGTCATCATGTTCTACTGGCATTAAATTTCCTGGTTTATTTGTTTCTTCTACATATACATTATATGCCCATCTACAGCTTTGTGCACAATCTCCAAGATTTGCACTTCTTCCAGCTAAAAAATCGCTTAAAAAACATCTTCCAGAATATCCAAAACATATAGCTCCATGTATAAACATTTCTACCTCTAAATCTTCTGGTTTATTTTTTATCAATTCCTTAATTTGCTCTTTGTTCATTTCTCTTCCTAGAATAACACGTTTTGCTCCGTTATTATACCAAAACTTTGCGGCATGGTAACTTACAGTGTTTGCTTGAGTACTTATATGAATATCTACATCTGGAGCATATTCTTTTATAAGTTCTACTACTCCTCCATCTGCTACAATTATTCCGTCTACTTTTAAATCATTTAACATTTTAGCTTGTTTTTTTATTTCTTCGTATGTGTCATCCCATGCATAAATATTTATTGCTGTATACACTTTTTTACCTATTGAATGTGCATACTTTATAGTATTTGCTAAATCACTATCTTCCATTTCTGCTCTTGTTCTTAAAGATAAACTAGATGTTCCTGCATATACTGCATCTGCTCCATACATAAATGCAATTTTTGCTTTTTCAAAAGAACCTGCTGGCGCTAATAGTTCTGGTTTTTTCATATTTTATTACTTCCTTTCAAATGTACATGTTTACTTGTATTTCTTTGTTTTTCTTAAGTATTATAGCATGGATTGGAGGAAAAGTAAAGGAAGTCATTTTGATTACATTATATATAATTTTTTCAAACTTTTTATTTATATATAACTATTAAACAAATTCTATGTCAGCTATTGATACAGTTGGTATAGTTCCAGTGTGCGCATCGGCTATATTTAAATAATTATGACCTAGCATGTCTATTTTTATACTATGCTCATCCATATCAGTGTAGCTAGCAATTGCCACAAAATTACTATCTGCTTGATCTGTATAACCGCTTATATATTTTTCCGAATAGCATAATTTAAAATATCCATAGGTTGTAGATCTCTTAAAGGTTATTGTAACAGATTTAATTTTTTGGCTTGAATTATCTAAAATAGCCCTGTATCCATTAATTCCTTTATAATTAGTTTCGTCCTTAATTTTTAAATTTAAAGACGTATATGTTTTTAATTTTTCTATTATATCTTTTTCTTCAGTTTTAATTTTCGGTAAGCTGATTTTACTATTAGAGTCATAATATCCAGATCTTGGAATTGTTGCATAAGTGTTAGTTTCATCTGAATTAACGCTACTTGTCTCAATTGTTTTTCCTGCATAATTTGCCATTGTTCCTGTTATTAGTTTTCCGTCTTTATATGCTGTATAATTTTTTAGTATTTTACTTTCTGATGCGGTTACTTTACTTAATGTATCTTTCAATGTCTCTAGTTCTGTTGCCTTACTTGTTAAAGCACTATTTTCATTTTTTAATTCATTATTTTTACTATTCAAATCATTCTTCTCTTTTTCTATTGCTGTTACTTTTTCATTAAGCTCTGCTATCTTTTTATCCTTTTCATCCCCACTTTGAGTCATAGATTCTAATAATTCTTTTTGTCTTTCTACATCTGCTTTTAACGTTTCTATCTCTGTATTTAAATTCTCTATTTCTGTTTTATTTTTTGTATTTTCTTCTGTCATCTTTTCTAATTGCTCTTCTAAGTTTTTTATTTGTCCTTTTAATAATTCTATCTTTGCTTTATTTTCTGTGTAACTTCCAGAAGTAGTTATTGTTCCTTGATATATATCTGATAATTTTATATCATATCCATTATCATTTAAAATTATTGTATCTTTATCATCTTGCAAAGTTCCATATTTCGATATGATATCTTCCACTTGTGCTTGTTCTAATTCTTCATTTCTTTCTATGGCTTCAACTTGTGCAGCCAATATCTCTGTTCCTATTTTTTCTTTTGCTTCTGCTGTTATTTGTAATCTTTTTGCTTCTTTTGCTTTTGTAAATATTCCACTATCTCCCACTGTCATACTTATTGCTATTCCTGCTAATACTATTAACACTATTATTGTTACTACTAATGCGATTAATGTTATTCCTCTTTGATTTCTTAATTGTTTTTCTTTCATTTTTTCTTATCCTCCAACCTATTATTTTATTTTTTCAATAACCTTAAAAATTTATCTCCTATTATATTATTTTCCATTTCAATAAATTTATGTTTTAATTTTCCTACACAATAATTTTACTCATAAAATAAATTAATTACCATATTTATAAGCACTAAAAAATAGAAAAAATCCACTAATTTTGCATAGCACAAAAAAGCAGATTTTTCCTATCTCTACTATCTATCTTTAATTCAGTTAAACTATCTGTGTGTGTGTGTGTGTGTGTGTGTACAGCCACAACGGTTTTAGCTTTCGTCATTTTAAAATTTCTCCTTCGCTATTTTTATTGTTTTTATTATACATATAATCTTTATTCTTATCAATGTTTTCTATTTTAAACCATCTTTGTACATTACTATATAAATTAGCCTAAATCAAATATTTACCAAAATGTAGTGATAGCCTTTACTATCACTACATTTACCTTTAAAAATTTGTTGATATATAATTCATTAACATTACACCAAGTATTGCCAAAATAACTAAAACTGAAACAACTATTGCTTTTACTTTATTAGTTATTTTCTTACTTAATATAACAAATAATCCTATAAGAAATAATATAATTGGAATTGCAAATTTTCCTATTCCTGAAATTTTTTCTCCTATTGTTGGTTCAAATATTCCATATTTTGTTTCGACACTTCCATATTTAGGATCTACGGCCATTGTAGCAAATACTTTTGAAGCTAATCCTGAAACTAATGCTGTAAAGCTAACTAATACTTTTTTTGTTTTTTTCATTTTTAAACATCTCCTTCTAACATTTTACTTAAACATAATTTAGGTCGATTATTATTGAAATCCCATGTATCTAAAGAGTCTCCTCTACAATATTTCCAATCCTTGCAGCTCTCACATTCTTTGCATTTCAATTTATCTAAATTTCTAAACCATTTAAATTTATTTTCCCAAACGTCAACGAAATCATCAGTTCTAATATTACCTTGTACTAATTCTTTCCTTCTTTCAACACTAGGGCAAACATAAATATCTCCATTATATAAAATACTTCCCGTTGTAAAACCTGTTACACAGAAAAACATATGATTTCTTACTTCTCTTTCGTATTTCATGCCAACAAAATGAGTACATCCATAAGTTACATCAAACTTTGATTTTTTCTTTTTCTCTTTTATGAAATCAAGTAAATATTTATAATCTTCTTTTTCAAGAGCTAATTCACTATTGTCTTGAGCTCTACCTATTGGATCCATATTTACAATTCTCCAAGAATCAATTTGTAGTTCTTTCATTTTTGAATACATTTCTTCTAATTCTTTAATATTTAATTTGTTTACAACAGTAGTTACTTGCAAGTAGTTAAGAAAATCAGCCTTTTTTAGTTTTTGTATATTTTCTATTATTTTTGTAAAAGAACCTTTTACTCCTCTAAACTCATCGTGAGAATTCTCTAAACCGTCTAAGCTTATTGATATCGTAGTCATTCCTGTTTCTTTCATTTTTTCTATATTATCATCATTTATTAACATAGCATTTGTTGTCATTCCCCAATGATAACCTAAATTTTTTGCAAATTTCATTACTTCAAAAAGGTCTTTTCTTAGCAGTGGTTCTCCACCAGTGATATTTAGTAAAATCTCATTTGCATTATATTTATTAGCAATACTCTGTAAAGCATTTTCAATTTCTTCTGTAGCCAATTCATCTTTTAAATTACAATCTTCACCAGCTCTGCTACCACAATGTTTGCATTTAGCATTACATCTAAGTGTTGTTTCCCAAAATAGATTATATAATTTAGGTTTCTCTGCTAATAATTGTTTGTTTTTATAAGTAACTTCTGCTTCCCCATATTTGATTATATCTTTTATCATATTTTTAATTCCTTAATTCTATTTTCTTTTATATCTTATCATAGTTATTATTTTTATTCTAGTATATTTCCAAATTTTTATTGATTATTTTTTGTCAATAGACTATTACTTAATAATAAAACTATAAAACGTCAAATTAATTCATAAGATTAACAAAATGTGAAATATTTATAAAAAAAATAAGAATAAGAAAGTCAATATCTTCTTATTCTTACTTGGTGCGAACAACATAGATATCTACAACTTTCTTACCTTTTTAATGATTGATATCATTTATTAAAGTAAATCACAATTCTTGTAGGTTGCAATAAATATTTTATAATTTTTTATAATTTTATCAAAAGAAAACTCTCACCTATAGTTAAGAGAAAGATATATCTTTTTTTATTAGGTAATTATTCCACTTTCACACTGCAAACACTGGCGTGAGTAGTTATCCTGTAAATATTGTTTTCTATACAATTTTGAACACAGATAAAACCTGTAACGTTATAGTGTCAATCATCTAATCAATTTTTTATCTTTCTCATTTAAACGATATAAAAACAACTTCAATTTTGCTTACTCAGATAACAATAGCTTTGTATCAGGTGATGACATTACGATTAGTTGACTTATAGTATATGATTAATTATTATTTAAATTCCATATATATCAACAGGTAAGCAATAGCTACTTCCTATATTGTAAGAATTTTGATGCCATACTGTACCATCAAAAGTGATCCCTGTTTTACTTACATTAACTTCTCTACACATAGCTGTGGAGTTTCCATTAGACGTTGGTTTACCCTGTGTAGCAAAAATGATACCTGAATATCCTACATTAATAAATGAATACGATAAATATGAATTTGAACTTTCATATTTAGCTGCAATTACAATATATTTGTATTTTGATACATCAATATTTATAGTTCTATTACCCATACTTGTTGTATCTTCATGCCAAAGTAAAGTCATCTTCCCTAAATTACTATTCAAAGTTTTCAATTTACTATCTGTTCCATAGTATCCTGCATTTGGTATACTAAAATATGTGTAAGTATCATCGCTTGTTGCTTCTACCTCTTGTGTTTGTCCTGCATAATTTTCCATTGTTCCTGTCATTAGTTTTCCGTTTGAATATACTTTATAATCTTTTAATATTTTATCTTCTGTTGCATTTGTTTGTGCTAACTCTGCTTTTATGCTGTCTAACTCTGCACTACCTGTACTTCCACCGGTTGAACCACCTGAACTACTTGTGGTTCCATTGTATATTTCTTTTAAGCTTATCTCATATCCATTATCTTTTAATTTTATTGTATCTCCATCTGCCTGTAACTCTCCATATTTTGCTATTATTTCTTCTACTTTAGACTGTTGTAATTGTTCATTTTTTTGTGTTGCTTCTATTTGTGCGTCTAATATATCTGTTCCTATTTTTTCTTTGGCTTCTGCTGTTATTTGCAATCTCTTTGCTTCTCTTGCTTTTGTAAATATTCCATTTTCTCCTATTGTCATACTTATTGCTATTCCCGCTAATACTATTAATACTATTATTGTTACAACCAATGCAATTAGTGTTATTCCTCTTTGATTTCTTAATTGTTTTTCTTTCATTTTTTCTTACCCTCCAACCTGTTATTTTATTTTCTCAATGACCTTAAAAATTTATCCCAAGTTATATTATTTTTCATTTCAATAAACTTATGTTTTAATTTTCCCTACATAATAATTTTATTCATAAAATTATTATGCGATTAAGTAATTAGTTCAATTTTAAAACAAATTAAACTAATTACCATATATACGCACTAAGCAATAGAAAAAATCTACTAATTTTGCATAACACAAAAAAGCAGATTCTTTCTATCTCTACTATCATTTATTTCTATTTCATTTAAACTATCTTCGTGTACAGCCACAACAGTTTTAGCTTTCGTCATTTCAAAATTTCTCCTTTGTTATTTTTATTGTTTTTATTATACATATAATTTCTACTTTTAGCAATATTTTTTAATGAAATAAAAAATTGTTTAACACATAATCTTTATTTTTTACAATATATTTTTACATTTCAAGTAATTTTTAAATTTCCTTGGTATAGTTGAATTATTATATACATTTAAAAAACATGGACAATGCACAAATTCCATGTTTTTTATCTTTTAGCTTTTATTTTTTATATAAATTATATATAAATCTATATTTTTATACTTTTTCATATTCTAATATAAAACATTTAAATAATCTTTACTATAAAAAATTATTTAAATAGCAATTTAAGTAATTTACAATATGAAACGTTTTTTAATAAGCCAGTGAACGACGCTAGTAAAATGCAATATAACGTCAATTTAAAATTTGAGCCAAGTCAAATAATTATTAGCTTTACAAGACCTGACAACGGCTATGGAGAATGTCTTACATATAATAAAAATTCTCCAAATATCTATGCATCAGCATCAAGAGGGAACTGTAATATTGGTGATAGACGTGATTTATCCATCTTTTCTATTACTGACACTACGATAACTTTTTATGGAAGCGGATGGTATGCCAGCGGTGAAAATGTAACGTTTGTAGCTATCAAATAATTATTTTATATACACATCACGCATATATGATGTACTTGTTCCCGATACACTACCTCTTTTAAATGACATGTATCTATATCCAACAGGTATCTTAAATGACGCATTTGATATATTAACATTTTCACCATACGAAAATAAATTTACTGCATTTGCCATGTCTGAAGTTTTTGAGATTGATGCAGTAATAGTCGTCCTTCCATTTTGACCTAAATATGAACCTATTGTAATAGTACGTTCTTTGTTTGAATCTCCTATGTAAAATACATGATAGGCACTATAAGTTAACTCTAAATATACAAAACCAAATTCATTGCTTAAATTGCTATTTAATGTTTTCAATTTACTATCTGTTCCGTAGTATCCTGCATTTGGTATACTTAAATATGTATAAGTAGCATCTCTTGTTGATGATACCTCTTGGGTTTGTCCTGCGTAATTTGCCATTGTTCCTGTTATTAGTTTTCCGTCTTTATATGCTGTATAATTTTTTAGTATTTTACTTTCTGATGCGGTTACTTTACTTAATGTATCTTTCAATGTCTCTAGTTCTGTTGCCTTACTTGTTAAAGCACTATTTTCATTTTTTAATTCATTATTTTTACTATTCAAATCATTCTTCTCTTTTTCTATTGCTGTTACTTTTTCATTAAGCTCTGCTATCTTTTTATCCTTTTCATCCCCACTTTGAGTCATAGATTCTAATAATTCTTTTTGTCTTTCTACATCTGCTTTTAACGTTTCTATCTCTGTATTTAAATTCTCTATTTCTGTTTTATTTTTTGTATTTTCTTCTGTCATCTTTTCTAATTGCTCTTCTAAGTTTTTTATTTGTCCTTTTAATAATTCTATCTTTGCTTTATTTTCTGTGTAACTTCCAGAAGTAGTTATTGTTCCTTGATATATATCTGATAATTTTATATCATATCCATTATCATTTAAAATTATTGTATCTTTATCATCTTGCAAAGTTCCATATTTCGATATGATATCTTCCACTTGTGCTTGTTCTAATTCTTCATTTCTTTCTATGGCTTCAACTTGTGCAGCCAATATCTCTGTTCCTATTTTTTCTTTTGCTTCTGCTGTTATTTGTAATCTTTTTGCTTCTTTTGCTTTTGTAAATATTCCACTATCTCCCACTGTCATACTTATTGCTATTCCTGCTAATACTATTAACACTATTATTGTTACTACTAATGCGATTAATGTTATTCCTCTTTGATTTCTTAATTGTTTTTCTTTCATTTTTTCTTATCCTCCAACCTATTATTTTATTTTTTCAATAACCTTAAAAATTTATCTCCTATTATATTATTTTCCATTTCAATAAATTTATGTTTTAATTTTCCTACACAATAATTTTACTCATAAAATAAATTAATTACCATATTTATAAGCACTAAAAAATAGAAAAAATCCACTAATTTTGCATAGCACAAAAAAGCAGATTTTTCCTATCTCTACTATCTATCTTTAATTCAGTTAAACTATCTGTGTGTGTGTGTGTGTGTGTGTGTACAGCCACAACGGTTTTAGCTTTCGTCATTTTAAAATTTCTCCTTCGCTATTTTTATTGTTTTTATTATACATATAATCTTTATTCTTATCAATGTTTTCTATTTTAAACCATCTTTGTACATTACTATATAAATTAGCCTAAATCAAATATTTACCAAAATGTAGTGATAGCCTTTACTATCACTACATTTACCTTTAAAAATTTGTTGATATATAATTCATTAACATTACACCAAGTATTGCCAAAATAACTAAAACTGAAACAACTATTGCTTTTACTTTATTAGTTATTTTCTTACTTAATATAACAAATAATCCTATAAGAAATAATATAATTGGAATTGCAAATTTTCCTATTCCTGAAATTTTTTCTCCTATTGTTGGTTCAAATATTCCATATTTTGTTTCGACACTTCCATATTTAGGATCTACGGCCATTGTAGCAAATACTTTTGAAGCTAATCCTGAAACTAATGCTGTAAAGCTAACTAATACTTTTTTTGTTTTTTTCATTTTTAAACATCTCCTTCTAACATTTTACTTAAACATAATTTAGGTCGATTATTATTGAAATCCCATGTATCTAAAGAGTCTCCTCTACAATATTTCCAATCCTTGCAGCTCTCACATTCTTTGCATTTCAATTTATCTAAATTTCTAAACCATTTAAATTTATTTTCCCAAACGTCAACGAAATCATCAGTTCTAATATTACCTTGTACTAATTCTTTCCTTCTTTCAACACTAGGGCAAACATAAATATCTCCATTATATAAAATACTTCCCGTTGTAAAACCTGTTACACAGAAAAACATATGATTTCTTACTTCTCTTTCGTATTTCATGCCAACAAAATGAGTACATCCATAAGTTACATCAAACTTTGATTTTTTCTTTTTCTCTTTTATGAAATCAAGTAAATATTTATAATCTTCTTTTTCAAGAGCTAATTCACTATTGTCTTGAGCTCTACCTATTGGATCCATATTTACAATTCTCCAAGAATCAATTTGTAGTTCTTTCATTTTTGAATACATTTCTTCTAATTCTTTAATATTTAATTTGTTTACAACAGTAGTTACTTGCAAGTAGTTAAGAAAATCAGCCTTTTTTAGTTTTTGTATATTTTCTATTATTTTTGTAAAAGAACCTTTTACTCCTCTAAACTCATCGTGAGAATTCTCTAAACCGTCTAAGCTTATTGATATCGTAGTCATTCCTGTTTCTTTCATTTTTTCTATATTATCATCATTTATTAACATAGCATTTGTTGTCATTCCCCAATGATAACCTAAATTTTTTGCAAATTTCATTACTTCAAAAAGGTCTTTTCTTAGCAGTGGTTCTCCACCAGTGATATTTAGTAAAATCTCATTTGCATTATATTTATTAGCAATACTCTGTAAAGCATTTTCAATTTCTTCTGTAGCCAATTCATCTTTTAAATTACAATCTTCACCAGCTCTGCTACCACAATGTTTGCATTTAGCATTACATCTAAGTGTTGTTTCCCAAAATAGATTATATAATTTAGGTTTCTCTGCTAATAATTGTTTGTTTTTATAAGTAACTTCTGCTTCCCCATATTTGATTATATCTTTTATCATATTTTTAATTCCTTAATTCTATTTTCTTTTATATCTTATCATAGTTATTATTTTTATTCTAGTATATTTCCAAATTTTTATTGATTATTTTTTGTCAATAGACTATTACTTAATAATAAAACTATAAAACGTCAAATTAATTCATAAGATTAACAAAATGTGAAATATTTATAAAAAAAATAAGAATAAGAAAGTCAATATCTTCTTATTCTTACTTGGTGCGAACAACATAGATATCTACAACTTTCTTACCTTTTTAATGATTGATATCATTTATTAAAGTAAATCACAATTCTTGTAGGTTGCAATAAATATTTTATAATTTTTTATAATTTTATCAAAAGAAAACTCTCACCTATAGTTAAGAGAAAGATATATCTTTTTTTATTAGGTAATTATTCCACTTTCACACTGCAAACACTGGCGTGAGTAGTTATCCTGTAAATATTGTTTTCTATACAATTTTGAACACAGATAAAACCTGTAACGTTATAGTGTCAATCATCTAATCAATTTTTTATCTTTCTCATTTAAACGATATAAAAACAACTTCAATTTTGCTTACTCAGATAACAATAGCTTTGTATCAGGTGATGACATTACGATTAGTTGACTTATAGTATATGATTAATTATTATTTAAATTCCATATATATCAACAGGTAAGCAATAGCTACTTCCTATATTGTAAGAATTTTGATGCCATACTGTACCATCAAAAGTGATCCCTGTTTTACTTACATTAACTTCTCTACACATAGCTGTGGAGTTTCCATTAGACGTTGGTTTACCCTGTGTAGCAAAAATGATACCTGAATATCCTACATTAATAAATGAATACGATAAATATGAATTTGAACTTTCATATTTAGCTGCAATTACAATATATTTGTATTTTGATACATCAATATTTATAGTTCTATTACCCATACTTGTTGTATCTTCATGCCAAAGTAAAGTCATCTTCCCTAAATTACTATTCAAAGTTTTCAATTTACTATCTGTTCCATAGTATCCTGCATTTGGTATACTAAAATATGTGTAAGTATCATCGCTTGTTGCTTCTACCTCTTGTGTTTGTCCTGCATAATTTTCCATTGTTCCTGTCATTAGTTTTCCGTTTGAATATACTTTATAATCTTTTAATATTTTATCTTCTGTTGCATTTGTTTGTGCTAACTCTGCTTTTATGCTGTCTAACTCTGCACTACCTGTACTTCCACCGGTTGAACCACCTGAACTACTTGTGGTTCCATTGTATATTTCTTTTAAGCTTATCTCATATCCATTATCTTTTAATTTTATTGTATCTCCATCTGCCTGTAACTCTCCATATTTTGCTATTATTTCTTCTACTTTAGACTGTTGTAATTGTTCATTTTTTTGTGTTGCTTCTATTTGTGCGTCTAATATATCTGTTCCTATTTTTTCTTTGGCTTCTGCTGTTATTTGCAATCTCTTTGCTTCTCTTGCTTTTGTAAATATTCCATTTTCTCCTATTGTCATACTTATTGCTATTCCCGCTAATACTATTAATACTATTATAGTTATTACTAACGCAATTAAAGTTATTCCTTTTTCTCTTCTTTCTTTCATTTTAGAATTGTAGATTTCTTTTACAGTTATAATGTTTTTAACATTATCTTGCATTATACTTCCTCCTTTGTTTTTCTTTATAATCTTATTATTCCTAATATTTACTATTTAATATACTTTACCTAAAAATATCTTTTTAATTTTTCACTTAATTTCAATACTATCATCACTGTTATATCTCTATCATTGATTTATCTTCCAAGTTCCTCTCTTTGTAGGGCCTACTCTTTCAATTATGCCTTTTTCTTTTAGAATTTTAATATTATATGATACACCATCTCTTGTCAAATTAAGTGCTTTAGCCATTTCTACTTGTGTAATACATGGATTCTTTTTAATTAAATTTATTATTTTTTCTTGTGTAGTTTTCTGTGTAGTTTCTTGTGTAGATGTAACAAGCATTCCATCTACAGCTTCATCTATAATTTTAAGCATAAACTCAATAAATTCATTTGAATTTCCTGCATTATTACAATTTTGAATTGCTGTATAATATTCTTCTTGATGTTTCCTTATTATACTTTCTATTGGAATATATTTAAACAAGTCTTTCCAATGTGCAAGTATTGCTGTTTGCCATAATCTTGCTGTTCTTCCATTTCCATCTGAAAAAGGGTGTATAAATACAAATTCATAATGAAATATAGAAGATAAAATTAAAGGATTAACATTTTCTTTTACTTCGTTCATCCAATTAAATAAGTTATGCATTAATGCTGGAACCATTCTATGGGGTGGAGCCATAAATATTTGAATATTCCCATCATAAACAGCTTCTCCATGATTTCTAAATTTTCCATTATCATCTTCAATAGCAAAAGTTAGTATTCCATGTATCTTTTTTAAGTCATCTACAGAATATGGATTCACATTGTCAATTTCTTCATAAGCTTTATATGCATTTTTAACCTCTTGAATATCTTTTTGTTCTCCTATAACTGCCTTTCCATTTATTACAGCTTCCACTTGAAATAATGATAATTGATTATTTTCAATAGCTAAAGATGAATGTATTGACTGTATTCTTGTTTTTCTTCTTAATTCTGGAAATCTATTTAAACTTTCAAAATAATTTGCTTCTCCTATTTTTTCCATTATGCTTGTTGCTAAATTTAACATTTTGTCTGTTATTGTATAAGGTGGTTTATTTATTTCCATTTTTACCTCCATTATTCAATTTACTTTTTCTTTTTTAATTTTACACTTTTTTTCTTAAAAAACAAGAAAAATTTAAAACTGTAAAATTTATATAAATTAAAACCTCAAGTATATCTTACGAAACACTTGAGGTTCTAATGGTGCAGATGGCCGGAATCGAACCGGCACGGTTTATTCAACCGCAGGATTTTAAGTCCTGTGCGTCTGCCAGTTCCGCCACATCTGCATTTTTACTGGCATTTGTCTTACGACAAGTGTAATTATAATACTAACTATTAATATTTGTCAATACATATTTTAAAATTTTATTTAACTTTTTTAATTTTTTTATATTATACAACCAAATTTTTAAAAAAATATGTAAATTTTTACCAAAAAATGTAGAAATTTATGTAAATTTAAACTTTTCTATTGATTAATCCTAATTTTGCTGTTATAATTATTCAAAAAATATACGCTATAAAGGATAATATTATGAAATTTTCTAAGGACGATTTATACAACGAATTATTAAATTACATATATGCACACAATTTTAAAGACCTTAAAGTGTTTTCAAAGCAGTACTTATATTCTATTGCTGTACCAGCATATCATATTAATGCTGAATTAGAACAATATTCTATTATTTCAATAGATTTTAATAATATGGCAAAAATTAACGAAAAAGGGTTTACAAAAGGTGACAAAATATTGCATGATTCTATAAAATTCATGCAATCTTCTATGCCGTCGAATAGTTCTTGTGTTCGTATTGGTGGAGATGAATTTTTCTTTATTCTTCCTAATACTACTAAAGAGAACGCTTTGCAATATGAAAAAAAACTTCATTTAGCTTTAGAGACTAATTCGAGAAAGTTGAATGGTGCTACCGTTACATCTTACTGTGTCAATTCTAATGAAGCTAAGTCTTTATCTGATATGATTGAATTTGCTGATTCTGCAATTAATATTTTAAAACAGCACGCTAAATCTACTAATTCAATTAATGATTGGGATATACTTCAGGAAAAAATTAGAGAGAACTTTCAAACTTTCTTTAATAACTTGCGTTTTCATAATTTTCCCATGAAGACTGAACATTTAAATAATATTTTAACCAAAGTAATAACATCATATACTTCTTCATATAATTCTTCTGTACATGATACTCCAAGTGTTCAACATTCTTCTTTTTCAGAAGAAACATATGATATGCATAAAATAAGAGATTTAAAAAAATTGAACTCTTTATTGGTTGCTCAAAGTCAAACTCCTGCATCTCACGAACAGATAAACATAATGGATACTAGCTTATATGTTAGCCTTTTGAACAATTTAGTTAGAGACCCTGTTACTATGCAATTTAACAAGAGTTACCTTATAAATCAATTATTAGAAGATCAACACAAAACATATAATGCTATGCGTATTTCTTCAACTTTTGTAAAAGCTTCTAATACAATTAATAGCACTCATAGTTCTACTGATGTTCAAATTAGAAATTTAGGTGACCAAGTCTATTCTTATTTGAATAACAAATTTGGTTTAAATACAGACACTTTTTCTGAGTTGCCTAACAACTACCTAATAGCTTTGGACGGTGGAGATATGCTTTTCCTTTTAGACCGTAACACAAAAATTGATGGTACTGCAATTCAAGATATTAATAGCTTTTTTGATGAACAAGATATTACTCATTTTTCTCATTCTAACTTGTTAAAACTTGTTTCATCTAATAAATTTGAAAAAATAAATAAACGAAATGTTGAAAATGTTTTAAATAATCAATCTGAACTATGTAATGAAAATAAAATTCCAATTATAGAGAATTTACTAAATGATGATATTGTTACAGATTTATTGTCTGTAACATTAAGAGACACAACAGAATTTTACAATAAAGTTATTCCAAACAGTAATGACATAGCCTCTCAAACTCGATTCTTTAATCTAGTTTTGAAAACTATACTGGACTTGTATTCTTCATTAGATGTTCAACATGATAATATTCCAGACAAAAAGGTTCCTATTTTTAGAAAAATCCAAGGCAAATTGTCTTCTATGTTTAATTCTAAAAATAAAGAAGCACTTGCTTTGTCAGAACCTACTATCGTTACTAATACTAGCATAAATTCTCATCAAGATTTTGTTAAAACTGTTCCAAAAGCTAATATTGACCATAAAAAGGCCAATGCTATAGTTAATATAAATGATATAAAAAATACAGTTAAGAATATAGAAGAAGAAAAATAATTTATTGTTTAGTCTTCTTCTATATTTATGTTATAAACTCTTTCATAATCTTTTGTGTCTGTATATGCTTTATATACTTCTGATTTATTTTTCTTTAAAAAATTTATGATTGTATATACATCTATCCATATTTGATTTACTCCTTCTTTTTGTGATTCGTCAAAAATAAGTTGCATTCCAAAATGTAAGTGTGGAATATTTATATTGTTAACATTTTCTTTTGCGCTATATCCTGTCATTCCTAAATAACCTATCACATCTCCAGCTTTTACAATTTTCCCTTCCTTTATATCTTTTGCGTATGGATGGTCTTTTCTTAGATGAGCATAGTAATAATATCTTTTTTTGTCAAAACTTCTTATCCCAACTCTCCATCCTCCATATTGATTCCATCCGGCATGCTTCTACTATTCCACTTTCTACTGCTATTATTGGTGTTCCTATAGCCCCCATTAGGTCATTACCTAAGTGTACTCTTTTGTATCCATATGACCTACTATTTCCAAAATCATCATAATGACTAAATCCATAATTTTTTGCTATTGGTAAAAATGCTTTTATTCCATACTTTTTTTCAAAATTTTTTGTTCCATCTGCTGCTTTTATTTCTATTTCATATTCTCCTATAAATTCTTCTAATATTGCACTATATGCCTCAAAATAGTACGAATATAATTTCATTTCTTTTGTTATTTCTTCCATTGTTTCACCGTTTTGCAGTCTATTTACAACTTTATCTAAGTCTTCTTGTTTAAATGATTTAAAATTTCCTCCATATTTTGATGCTAAATATGATAATAATTCTATCCAATTTAATTTTACTGCACCTTCTGTATTATGAGACTTTATATCTAGTTTTGATGTTTTCTCCATTACGTCCAAAGTAACAGTATAGTCTACCCATTTTATGTACTTTTTTTCTTTTTGTTTTTCATCTTCTTGTGCTCCTACAATAAATGGCCTTGCTATTGCAATTCCAACTGTTATTAGTATAATTAATATCATTATTTCTATATGTATCTTTCTTATTTTTATGGATTTAATTATCACTGTTTCCACCTCATTTTATATCTATGCTAATTTTTTTAACATAGACTATAAATGTGCAAAAGAAAAAGGTAAGAATTTTCATCTTACCTTTAAATATGAATTCATATGTTTTATATAAATTTCAAATTATTTTTTGTTTACTAAATCTTTTAAAGCTTTTCCTGCTTTGAATACTGGAGCTTTAGAAGCTGGTATTTTAATTTCTTCTTTAGTTTGTGGGTTTCTTCCTTTTCTAGCTGCTCTTTTTCTTACTTCGAAAGAACCAAATCCAACTAGTTGAACTTTGTCTCCTTTTACTAAAGTTTCTGTAACAGTCTCAACGAATGCGTTTAAAGCTGCTTCTGCATCTTTTTTTGTTGCTCCTGTTTTAGCTGCGATAGCTGCGATTAATTCAGATTTGTTCATTTAACTTTACCTCCTATAAGATTTCGTATGTAGATTTTATTATCTACTACTAACATTATTCGTCAATGTTTTCTAAAATCCTTCTTTTTTTGTTATTTTTTCTTTGAAACCTTTATGGCTCTAAGTTTTCATTTTTTATAGTTCTTCAAAAGCTTTATTTTACTGGCTTTTCGGCTTTTGAATTTTTACATTTTTTTGTTTATTGGCTTACATTTTATACAATTTTTTTAAAACTTGTATAAAATACGCTTAATATATTCTAATTTTTTCTAGTATATTGATTATTTTATTTCCATATGGCACCATTAAAAGTTCTTCTTTTGTAAATATTTTTAGAACTACAGTTGTTAGCATGTATATAATAATTGCTATTATAATTGATATTATTGTAGCCATTTTTCCTACATTTATACCTATAAGTAATAAATATACACTATATGAACATATTGACATTATTATTGTTGCTAAAATTGGTTTTACTATAAATTTAGAAAATGTTAAATCTAATTTCATATTTTTTCTTAGTGCATAGTAGCATATAAAAAAGGCAATTGCGTGACATAATGCTGTTGCAAAGGCTGCGCCTGCTGCTCCTATCTGTGGTATAGAAACTAAAATTAAGTTTAATACAAATTTAACTGCCACTCCTATTGATAGTGCTATTGCTGGTAAAAATATTTTTCCTAGTCCTTGTAGTGCTCCATTTACTGTTTGCCCTAGTACTGTAAATATAATTGATAATGCACTTACTTGAAATATTAATGTTCCTTCACTCGCATTTGGAAATAGTAGTTGTAAAATTGGCTCTGCAAATATCATCATTCCTACCATACATGGCATACCTATTAACATTGTTACTAATAAAGAAAATGATACTCTTTTATTGGCTGTTTTTTCATCTCCTCTTGCCATGGAAGCTGAAATTGCTGGCACTAGTGCTGTTGCAAATGCTATATTAAATGATAACGGCAAAGCTACTAATGTATCTACTTTTCCACTTAAAATTCCATACTGTTTTAAAGCCTCTGTTTCTGTTAAAAAGGTCTGTAATCCTCTTTTTACGGTCATAGAATCTACATTTCTATTTATAGATGTAAGTATAGAACTTAATGACATTGGAATTGATACTTTAAGTATATTTCTTACAGTTCCAATTATACTTTTAGTTGGAAAAGCTCTTGATTCTACTATCTCTCTTGCTAAATCTTTTCTTCTAATTCTATAATACATATATAGATACATAAAGCTTTCTATAGTTGCAAGAGTAGTAGCTAAGTTTGCTCCTGCTGCCATTAGCTTAGTATTTATCCCAGAACATATAGCTACAATCTCTACTACTAGAATTGTAAGTACTGTTTTAAATAATTGTTCTAATGTCTGTGAATTTGCTGTTGCTTTCATATCTTCTCTTCCATTAAAGTATCCCCTAAATACACTTATAACCGCCACAAAAAATATTGCTGGTGATAACGCCACTAACGTAAATTCTGCATCAGGAATGGAAAGCCATACATCTGCTATATATCTTGCTCCTAAAAATAATATTAAAGTTCCTATAAATCCTATAACTGAAAATGTCGCAAAAGAAATTTTAAATATTCTATGAGCCCCTTTATAGTCTCCTCTTGCCATATTTTCTGATACTAGCTTTGCTACTGCATTTGGCACTCCTGTAGACGAAATAGTTAATAGCAGTGCATATATTGAAAATCCAGCACTATAAATTGCATTTCCTTCGTCACCAAATCCCGGTCTATTTGTAAGATACCATTTATAAATTAACCCCAAAAATTTTATTACAACTTGTGCAACCATAAGGGCTATTACGCCTTTCATAAAACCTTTTTGTTTTTCCTTTTTCTCTTTAATTCTTATCTTTATCATATTACTCTCCTCAAGAAATATATTCTTAATATAATCTTATTCATACACCTATATAAAAAATGTATCGTTTAACTAACTATTTTTCTACAAATTTATGCAAAAACCTTGATTTTTTGCCTATTTTATAGGATAATATAGGTGAATATTTTTTAATTTTGAAAGTGGTGAAATTTTTGAAACTTATAGATAAATTTTTGAAATTTTTAAAAACTGATAGAAATACATTTTTTACATATATATTAACTCTTTTTTCTATTTACTTTTTTGTAGATAGACTTGTAGAATTAGTGCTTTTAATTCTTAATGGAGTTTGTATTGATTACTGGGGACCTTTCATGTATACGTTTGCGTTAGCATGCCCTATATTTGCATTTCTATTTTCAGGGAGTTCTAAATTTGCAAAGTCAAATAAAGCTAAAGAGACATTATTTCATTTGTATGTAATATGCTTATATGTAATAAGTATTTCCATGGTAGCACAATGGTTAAATATGTTTTTCTGGATGAAAATTGTTTCATTACCTGGTTATCCAGTTTTAGCATTAGAATTTCCAGAATTATTTAGACCAGCGCTATCATCTCTTGCAGTTTACTTACCTCTTACTACTGCACCTATGCTATTTAAATTCCTATACATGGGTGTTAATGATAGTAAAATGTGGCAAGAGTCAATTTGGGATTATGGTGGAATTAAATTAGCTAAGAAAAATACTGAAGGAACAGGTGCATATGCTTGTGAGATGTATGTTTGTATGGATAAAGAAGCTGGCAGAAGATGTGTAATTCCTGAAGGCAGTAGATTTAATCAATTTTTAGTTGTTGGACCTTCTGGCTCTGGTAAAACCTCTCTAGTTTTTGAACCTTGTATTGCTAGAGATTTTGAAAAAAAATATTTCTTTACACAAACTGCTAAAGAAATGGGGATAACTGCTTTAAGAACTGGAATTGCAACACTAAATCATCCATATTCTAATGATTATTTAAATGAACACTTTACTTTAAACATGTTAACTCCTGTTCAAGGTAAACAAGGTTTATACGACACTTACATGAGAAAAATGATTCTTGGAAAATCTGGCGATACTTATATTTATAGAAATTTAGGCTTAACCTCTATTTCTCCAGATTACGAATCTATTGGACATATGATATCAGTTGCTGAGAACTATAATATTCCTTACAATATTATAGATCCTAATAACGAAAACTCTATAGGATTAAATCCTTTTGTATATGAGAGTCCTTTAAAAGCTGCTAGTGTATTTACTCAAGTACTAAAAGCTGCTTACCAAGGTACTGTAGAAAATGTAGATAAAGCAAGTATAGAAAACTTTGCAGTTCAAGCTATCGAAAATGTATGTATATTATTAAAAACAACTTATCCTATAGTATATAAAGACAAAGATTATCTGCCTACACTTGAAGATATGATTAAAATATTTAACAATTTTGATTTAGTAGAAAATTTATGTAATACTTTAGAATCTGTTCCAGAGGTTGCTGAACAATATAGCAATCAATTAGCTTACTTTAAAAAGAATTTCTTTAAAAACTCTCCTGGAAGAGAAAATACAGAGAAAGTTGTTTTATATGCTTCTTCTGTTTTTGAAAAATTAATAAGAAATGCTGGACTTAAAAAGATTATTTGTAATCGTCATAATAATATAAACTATGATAAAGTTTTATCAGATGGTGAAGTTACATTTGTTTGTACAAGAAGAGGAGATTTAGGACCTTCTGTACATAAATCATTTGGTATATTCTTTATGATATTAATGCAAAACGCAGTGCTTACTAGACCGGGAAATGAGTCAAATAGAGTCCCTCATTTCTTATATATAGATGAATTTCCAGAATTCATATCAAAAGTTACAGAACCTATATTTACTTTATATAGAAAATATAGAGTAGGAACAACAATATCTACTCAAACACTTGCACAATTAGGTGCTGTTAGTGAAAAATACAAACAAACAATTACTTCAAATTGTATGAATAAAATTGTATTTGGTGGTGGAGATATTTCTGAGAATGAATGGTGGACTAAAGAATTTGGTAACGTTAGATACTGGAAATTTGGAAATAGCTATGATACTGACAAAGGTAAATACGATTCAAAATATACTGGTATAGAATGGGCTTGGAAGTCTAAATTTGCTCCAGATAAAGTTAGGTCTTTACCATTTAAAGCTTGCTTATTTAAGTGGAGAGGTGTTAATGGAGCTATGGACCTTTGTGATGGTAAGATTGATTTTATGGAAGCAAAACACAAAGAAAAACATGCTAACAAAATATATGATTTTGAAAAATACACAAACGGTATTGTAGAAGATCCAGAACCAAAAAAGAAAAAATCAAAGAGTTGGAAAACAGAAACAACATTTGACCACGATACTAATGGAGATGTAGATCCAATAAAATTAAATGATTCTGATTCTAAGTTTTTATATGATAACGAAGATGCAATAATATTTGATTTAAAAAAAGGAAATCCTAACGGATAAAAAATAAGAGGAAGTGTATATATGCTTCCTCTTATTTTTTATAAAGCGAATTTTACTCTATTTTATTAAAATTATTTAAAGCTTAAAATCTTTTAAAATATATAAATTTCAAGAAGATTTTAAGCTTTCTTTTTTATAATCCTAATAATTTAACTTCAACATTTACAAGTTTATATTTGTTTGTTTCTTCATCTTTTTTAAATTCTACTAAAGTTTTGTCTAATGTTTCCTCATTTTGTCTTAAGTCTGTTGAAAAGTATAATTTTAATTGTGGTATTTCTACTTTATTTACAACTATTGTTTTAAAAGTTTCTGCCATATGTTTTTCATCTTCGCAAATAATTATTAATTGAGGCATTGAGCTAAATCCTGAATCTCCTTGGACAAAATTTTCATAAAAATCTTGATATAACTTCATTTTGTCTACTAATTTCTTTTCCCAGTCTTCTTCTCTTCTTACTACTTCAAATAAAAATTGAATTGCTTTACCATTTTTAGTTAATTTTACGCTTCCACCTGTTGCTTTAAAAATCTTTCCTGCCATTTTGGCATTTATTGATGGCTTTGGAACATATGAATCAAATGCTTTTACCTTTCTTAGGTATGCAATTATTGTTTGATTTCCAGCTAGTCTTTTCTTTATCATTGGAACTGGTTTTGTATTATCTGTTGGTTGCCATTTACAGTCTACACCTCTAGAATTTAATAGATATTTTCCCATTTTTTCTAGGCAGTATATTCTATATATTCCTTTTCCCTCTTCTGAACTAAAGTAGTATCTTGTAAGAATTTTAGATTTTACTAATTGTTCTAGTTTGTTATTTAGTTTATCTTGTGAACCAACATCTATTCCCTTCCACTCTAATAATTGCATAATTTGTCTTGATGTAATAAACTCAAATTCATTTACTATCTCTAGTATTTTAAAATGTATATCGTTTATATGACCTATATTTATTTTGTGTATAATTTGGTTCATAGAAACATATCCATCTTTTCCATCAAAAGTTTTTATTTCTCCTTCTCTTATTGCAAATGGAGATATAGTTGCTTTAATTTCATTATCTTTTACCATTATTCTTCCTCCTTAAGATAATTATCTTATATAATTATTAATTTTACTTTGTGCTTTTCTGGTATAATTTTCTTTATATAGACATCTACATTTTGTCCATATTCTATACCTTCTTTATATTCTGCAAGACCTACCAAATTTGGAGTTAGTTCTATAAAAATTCCGTTATTGTTTTTTTCCGTTTCTCTTGCTATTCCCGAAACCTTAACTCCTTCTTCAAATTTTTTAGCATTTTCCTCCCAGGTGCCAAGTAGCTCCTTATACGAAAATGTTACTCTCTTGCTCTCCCTATCTATAGATTTTACCACAACTTTTACATTTTGTCCAATTTCTACTCTTTCATAAGGTGTTTTTATTCTTGCTACAGATAAATCCTCTATATGAATTAACCCTGTAATTCCATCTTTTAATCTAACAAATACTCCATAATTTTTTATGTTAGTAACTACACCTTCTACTATTTTTCCTTCATACAAATTATTGTCTAGCATTTTTTCATCACTAGGGCTTATATTATTTACTTTTATTTTATATTCCAATTTAGTATTCCCCTTCTTCTTTTGTTTTCTTCATTATATAGATTTTTCTCTTCAATGTAAATAGTTTTGCATAATTTTTTATTACTTATAATTGACGGCTTATAAAGTTATTTATTTAAAAGTTAGACAGCTATGAGTTGTAACAAATTTATTTGACAAAATTAGACATTTATAGTAATATATATTATGTAATTCAATTTTGTAAAGGAGATTATATATATGGGAATGCTTAAAGAATTCAAAGAATTTGCAACCAAAGGCAATGTAGTAGACATGGCTATAGGTGTTATCATTGGTGGTGCTTTTCAAAAAATTGTCACATCACTTGTAAATGACATTATTATGCCAGCAATCTCTGTATTTACTGGGAAAATGGACTTTTCTGAATTGTCTATAACCATCGGTGAAGCATCAATTATGTACGGTTCATTTATCACTTCTGTTGTTGACTTTTTAATTATTGCTTTTTCTATATTTATAGCTTTAAAAGTAATAAATAAACTTAATGACAGAACAAAAGCTGATTTTGCTAAAATAGCTAAAAAAAGTAAAAAGCGTTTTGGAAAAGATGTTGCAGCTAAAGAGGAAGAGAAAAAAGAAGAACCAACTACAAAGGTTTGCCCTTATTGTTATTCTGAAATCAATATTAAAGCAACAAAATGTCCTTGCTGTACAGCTGATTTAGATGTAGCAGCAAAATAGGAAAGAAAGCTAGAAAATTTTCTAGCTTTCTTTTTTTGTTTTCTTTAAACTCCTCCTATTTATTAATTAAATATCTCATTACTATTATAATAGGTAATTGCTATGAATAGTAAAGTATTATTTTATTAAATTTCATAAATGTTTTACCCTATAAATATACTTTTAATATCTAATTTCAAAAATCATTTGACAATTACTATACAAATGTGTATAATAAAAATAGGAAATGGAGAAACCACAAACGTGGTTTACCTAGATAAAATGTTTGGCACATCTAACTCTGGTAAGTTTACAGATGTGTCTGTTTTTTTTGGTTATTTTAGTCTGCTAATAATTACTACTAATGCAATAATTAAGGCAAACGTAATGATAGTTATTCCAAGTAATCCATAAAATAATATGTATACAATGCTTAGTAATTGTGTTTCTATCATACGCCTCACCTCCTTGTTGGAGGCAAACCACATCTGCTTATTCTCATTTCCTATTGTTGACAGTATAGTACATTTTTACTTATTTGTCTAGCGAACATTATAAATTTTACTAATTTTTTATATTTATTCAATCTATGTTCATTAAGATTGCATATAGATTTTCAGAAATAATACAAGTGTTACAAGATATTTAATTTATATGCATTAGATATCATAATTTCATATAATCATATACTTGTTTTATGAATAAATACAAGTGCTTTATAAAAAACATATATAAATTGCTTCATAAAATCATCAATTTCATAATCAAATTTTGTCATAAAAAAACACCTCCTATTTATTAATTTCTTAATCAATAAATAAAAGGTGTTTATTTTTTTTACTTTTCATGCTTATTACTGTAAAAAAGCATTTATTGGCATATACATATAAATTTTATTTTTTTAAATCTATATACTTTTTCATATTACTTCATTATGCAGTTTTTAGCTCTAGTCTTAGTTTATCAGCAATCATTGCTATAAATTCACTATTTGTTGGTTTGCCTTTACTTGCTGATACAGTATAGCCAAATATACTTTCTACAGTGTCTGTTTGCCCTCTGCCCCATGCAACTTCTATTGCATGACGTATTGCTCTTTCAACTCTTGAAGGAGTTGTTCCATATTTTTCTGCTATTTCTGGATACAATTGTTTTGTTATTTGATTTATTACATCTATATCATTTACTACCATCATTATTGCTTCTCTTAAATATTGGTAACCCTTTATATGTGCTGGTACGCCAACTTCGTGTATAACATTTGTTACCAATGCTTCTAAATTTCCTTCGTCTTTTTCTTTTTCTGGAGTAAGTTCTATGTATTTAGCTTTTATCTCTCTGCTAATGTAGTTTCCTTTTGTTTGTCCTGGTTGATAATACTTAAAGTCTCTCATTCTCTTTATTAGCAAATCAATGTCGAATGGTTTTACTACATAGTATTCTGCTCCTAAGTTAATGGCCTTTTGAGTTATTTTATCTTGTCCTACAGCTGAAAGCATAATACACATAGGAGTTTTTTCTAATTTTTGTGATTGTATTTTTTCTAGAACTCCTAGTCCATCCAAATGTGGCATAATTACATCTAATAATACTATATCTGGATTTTTTGTAGTTATCATTTCAAATGCTTCTTCTCCATCTCTTGCCATTCCTACTACCTCAATATCTTCTTCTTTATTTAGGTAGCCTAATAAAGTTTCAGCAAACTCAGCATTATCATCTGCTATTATTACCTTAATTTTGTCTTTCACTATTTCTTTCCTCCCCATTTCCAATTTTTGTAAATTAATTACTAGTGTGATTATAATATTAATATATCTATTTTGCAATAGTTTTTTGGAAATTTTTTCAAAAAATTGCAGTTTTCATTTATTTATCAACGTTTTTTCTTATATTTTTTTCTTTTAAGATATTATATTTTTCAATTTTAAAATTCAATTCATTTAAATTTGATAATAGTTCATCTTTTTCTTGTTTATTAACCTCTATTTTACATTCAATTTTTTCATTATAATTTGATTCTACTATTTTTATCTTTTTTTGATTGCAGAAATAGCTAAATTTTTCAAAATCGCTGTAATTTATTGTAAGTAGTAGTTCGTAACCTCTTTCTTCTACAACCAGCTCCGCCTTTTCTATTGCTTTAATAGTAGTTTCTGAATATGCCTTTACCAGTCCGCCTGTTCCTAGCAAAATTCCTCCAAAATATCTAGTTACTACTATTAGTACATTTATTAGTTCATTTTTGTTTATTATATTTAACATTGGTGCACCTGCTGTTCCACTTGGCTCTCCATCATCAGATGCTCTATTTACTATGCCATCTTTAGTCATAATGCTATACGCAAAACAGTTATGTCTTGCATCATAATATTTTTTTCTTATTTGTTTTATTATATTTTCTGCTTCTTCTTCACTATTTACATATATTAAATTTCCTATAAACTTTGACTTTTTTTCTACTATTTCTGAAGAAGTATTCTCCATTATTGTTCTTAACAACTTTTACCTCTTTTCTAGCTTTCGTAAAATTTTCCCTGCCATAAATCTCTTGCTCTAAATCTCTTCTCAAAACCGTGTAAAATCCACATTTTGTGCTTATTCCAATTTGGTGCTACTAAAATATCTTTTGGACTATCTCCCGATATTCTATGTATTATTATATCAGGCCTCAAATGAGTCATTATATCTATTAATGTTTCTATATAGTCATCTATGTCTAGAGCCTTATATTCCCCATTTTTGTACATTTGTGCAAGTTTTGTATTCTCTACCACATATGTACTGTGTATTTTTACTCCTTGCACTTTATGCTTATTTATAAAATCTACTGTATCCATTACATCTTTGTGAGTTTCTCCGGGTAGCCCCACCATTATATGTGTTATAACATCTATATCATATTTATTTAAAATTTCTACTGCCTTCGTAAAATCATTTGATGTATACCTTCTATTAATTATTTCACCTATTTTGTCATTAGCAGTTTGAAGTCCTAATTCTACACATACGTAATATTTTTTTGTGTATGTTTTTAATAGTTTAGCAATTTCTTCATTTATGCAATCTGGTCTAGTTCCTATTGAAATTCCTATTATTCTATCATCTATTAAAGCTGCATCATATTTTACTTTTAAATTTTCTATAGTGTCATATGTATTTGTAAAGTTTTGAAAATATACAATAAATTTATTAGCCCTTTCAGCCCTATATGTTGTAAAATAGTACTTTATTTGTTCCGTTATCCCTTGCACATTATTTATAAGTTCTCCAGAACCTTTTTCGCTACAGTATATACAACCCCCATATCCTTTTGTACCATCTCTATTAGGGCATGTAAATCCTCCGTCAACACATATTTTTAGCGTACGTTCTCCAAATTTTTCTTTATAATATTCATTTAAGTGTCTATATCTTTCCATATCATTCATAATGCCCATATTATAACAAAAATTTACATTTTTTTCAAGTCATGCATAATATTTTTGACTTTTTATGTTAATCGTGTTATAATTAGGGTACTATAAAATCTTAGGAGGTACATTATATGTACAGTATCATTGCTATTAAAGAGAGAATTAGACGTTATGGTTTAAACACAACATTGTTGTTTTTAACTTCTCCAAATTTATCTCCTTATGCAGTTGAAGCTTTAACTAGTTCAGGTATCCTTGTAAATGGATATCCTAATCTTTCTTTAATTAGCACACTTTAACTCCAAAAGAGCACCTAATAATTTAGGTGCTCTTTTGGAGTTATTTTTATGGCTGGGCTGGCTAGATTCGAACTAGCGCATGCCAGAGTCAAAGTCTGGTGCCTTACCGCTTGGCTACAGCCCAATCTTTATATAAATTATATGGGGTGGAATATGGGACTCGAACCCATGGTCTCCAGTGCCACAAACTGGCGCGTTAACCAACTACGCTAAATCCACCATAAGCATTTATTATTCTACCCCATTTTTTTTCAAAAGTCAATATTTTTTCACTTTTTTGTGATATTTTTATGACATTTTTCTTCTAATCTTCTAATTTTGGTGCTCCAACTGGACAAACTGCTGCACATGTTCCACATTCAATACATCTTTCTGGGTCTATTATATATTTTTCTTCTCCTTCGCTTATGCATTGTACTGGACAATTTGCTGCACATGCTCCACATTTTATACATTCATCTGATATTTTGTATGCCATATTATTCACCTCCTATATATCGTCTTCTTCTGAATTTGTTTTATCCATTTTTTCTAGTTTTTCTAGTTCTTGTAGTTCTTTTAAATGTTCTTTTTCTTCTGGATCTACCACTTCTGTTGTTACATTTTTTATTATTTTTACATCTTTTGCATCATATTTTTTGTAGAAATTTTCGCCATCTTGGTCTCTCATCTTTACTCTTACTTTTTCTTTTAATGTCTCTACTGCATCTACAACTCCTTCTCCATCTTCTGTTTTAACTATTGCTCCTATTTTTGGAAGCCTTTTTAGTTTTTCTTCATATGCCTCTTGTTCATATTTTAAGCAGCACATTAATCTTCCACAGTTTCCTGATATTTTTGAAGGATTTAATGACATATTCTGTTCTTTTGCCATTTTTATAGATACTGTTTCAAAATTTGATAAAAATGAACAGCAGCATAATTCTCTTCCGCAAATTCCATTTCCGCCTATTCTTTTTACCTCGTCTCTAACTCCTATTTGTCTAAGTTCTATTCTTGTTCTAAATATTGCAGCTAAGTCTTTTACTAACTCTCTAAAATCTATTCTTCCATCTGCGGTAAAATAAAATAGCACTTTGCTATTGTCAAATTTAAATTCTACATCTGTTAATGTCATCTCTAATTTATGTTCTTTTATTTTATTTTTACATATTTCAAAAGCTTCTTTTTCTTTTTGTTTGTTTTCTTCATAATGTTTTATATCTTTATTAGTAGCTTTTCTTATTACTTTTTTTAGTGGCTTTACTACTTTTTCTTCTGGTATCATTCTGTTAGCAATTACAACTTTTCCAAATTCTTCGCCTTGTGATGTTTCTACTATTACAGAATCATCATTTGCTAGTTTTAAATCCTCTGGATCAAAAAAATATATTTTTCCAGGCTTTTTAAATCTAACACCTACTATATTTTTCATTTACTTCCTCCCATATTTTAATTAATAAATAGTCTATAGTCATATCATAGTTACTATTTGATAATATTCTTTTTTTAGCTTCTTCTACATATTTTATACAATTTATTTTTCCTTGATTGTATAAAAGTACATTCATGTAGTTTAATAATTCTTGTATATCTTCTTTTGCTTTGTATAATATTTCTGCATTATTTAATACTTCTACTAAGTCTTTTTTAGTTATGTTCTCTACAACCTTGTCTACTTCTAAATATTGCTCTTTGTTCTCGCACACATTTATGGCAGTTGCTATGCTTCCTAGGCACATGCTTAGGAGCTCTTTATTTATTATCATATTTTTATTTTTTCTTAGGTAGTCTTCTATTTGTTCATCTTCTATCTTCGAAAAACTTATTTTTATACATCTTGACCTTATTGTATTTAATAACTTGTTTTCGTTTGAGCATATTAATATTAATGTTGCATATTCTGGTGGCTCTTCTAATGTTTTTAATAAACAGTTTTGAGCTTCTTTTGTCATTGTATCACTATCATTTATAATATATACTTTTCTATCTGATGTAATTGGTTTTTCTGAAATTTTTTCTTGTAAATATCTTATTTGCTCTATTTTTATTTTTTTATCTTCTGAATCTATCATTATATAGTCTGGATGGTTATTACTCTCAAATTGCATACAAGATTTACAACTACCACATGGTGAATTTTGCCCCATGCATAATATCATTTTAGCAAATTCATTAGCAAATTCTTTCTTGCCTATTCCCTCTATTCCTGTAAAAAGATAGCTATGTAAAATATTTTTTGAGCTTATTGATTTTTCTAATAAACTTTTTATTTTTTCATTTCCAATTAATTTATCAAATGCCAATTTTTACCTCTCTTTTATGTTTTATTCTACTTTTCCGAAAAGATTTAAAGGCCAAAATCTAATCCATACTATACTTTCAATTTTATCTACTGGAATACATCCAAATTCTCTACAATCCATGCTTTGTGCTCTGTTGTCTCCCATTGCGAATATATATCCTTCTGGCACTACGAAATCTACTAAATTTACATTTTTAGCTTCTGTCTTTACATTTTCACTTAAATAGTTTTCTTCTAGTTCTTCATCGTTTACATACACTTTTCCATCTTTTATTTCAACGTGTTCTCCTGGAAGTGCTATTACTCTTTTTATATAACTTGTTTTTCCTATTTCTAGTACATAATAGCTAAATTTTTCATACCATTTTGTTGGTTCATATTCGTACTGTGCTTTAACTGATTTTGCTGAAGATATGCTTGGTGCCTCAAATGTGATTATATCTCCTCTTTCAGGTGTTTTACTAAATGTCTTTGGTAATTTATTTAAAATAAGTCTTTGATCTTGCTTTAATGTAGGATACATTGATACATGTTTTACAACAGTTGGCGTTCCTACAAAGTATCTTATTAATAGTGCCAAAACTAATGCTATTACTATGCAATATACCCATTCTAATATATTTTTAACTTTATCATTTATTTGTATCATTACTTATTCTTCCTCTCATCCTTTTGTGTATTAACGTATTTATTATATATTGTTTTAACTTATTTTTCAACTTGTTTTATTATATTTTAGAAAAATCCTACTATTTAATATTACAAGTCTTTAACCAAAATATTTGATAATATATATTTTTATTACTTTGTAGGAATTCGTATAACAACTTCTGTTCCTTTTCCGCACTCACTTTTTATATCTATACTTCCATTATTTTGATCTAATATTTCTTTAGCAATAGAAAGACCTAAACCTGTTCCCCCCATTTCTCTTGTACGAGCTTTGTCAACTCTATAAAATCTTTCAAATATTCTTTTTAAATCTTCCTCTGGGATTCCTATTCCATTGTCTATTACTTTTATATATGCATCATTGTATACAAAACCTACATATATTTTTATATTACCATTTTTCGGTGTATATTTTATGCTGTTAGTAAGAATATTTAAAACAACTCTTTCTATTCCGTCTGCATCAGCTCTTACAGGTGGTACGTTAGCTGTTACAAAGCATTCTACGGTGTGGTGTTTTTTATTAATTTCTAATTGCACTTTTTCTTGACATTTCTTTACTAGCTCTCCTAGGTCAAACTCTGTTATTTCCTTTTTAACCTTATTTGTATCATATCTAGATAGCGTTAACAAATCTGTTACTAATTTTGCCATTCTTCTTGCTTCTGAAGCTATTACATTTAGGAATTTTTCTTGCATATCTTTTTCGTACTCGCTTTCTAGCAAAGTGTCTGCATATCCCATAATAGATGTAATAGGTGTTTTTAATTCATGTGATACATCTGCCACAAATTCTTTTCGCATATTATCTAGTTTTACGTGTTCTGTAATGTCTTGAATAACTACCATTATTCCTGATGGTCTTTCGTTTTCGTCTTTAAATGATGCAAAAAATATTTTTAAATATTTATCACCTACCTGTGCTCTTTGCTCTAGTGATGTCCAATCCTCTAAATATACTGTTTTTTCTAGGTTTATGTTTATATTTAATTTGTTAAATATTTTTTCAAATGTATTTTCAGTTTCAGTTAAATTAAAAAGTTCTGTTGCTGCTGGATTTATTTGTATTATATTTCCATTCATGTCAAATGCAATAATTCCATCTGTCATATGTAATAAGATTGTTTCTATTTGTTTTTTTTGTCTATTAACATCATTTAAGTTTTCTCTTAATTCATTAGTCATTATTCCAAAAGCATATGTTAGTTCATTTACTTGTGCTTTTTTCTTACTTTCTGGCTCTTCTTCAACTTTTTCTCCTGCTGCTATTCTTGGAGCATCTTTTATTAATTTAGATATTGGATTTAATATTGTTTTAGAAACAAACATCGTTATTACTATTGTTATTGCTCCATATAATATCATTGCTATTATTGTTATATATTTTATATTGTGTATTTGTTCATAGATAATGTCTGTGTATCCTTCTACTTGTGCTAATTTATTTAAACTTAACCCATAAAATGTTCCTATAACTCCTATTAGCAATATTCCTAATATTCCAAATATTAATATAACTTTTAATTGTGTATCCTTTAACATCTTCCTTTTCCTTTCATTATAAAAGGGCATAATTCGGTATCTTGCAGATGTTTTACCGATTAAGCCCTTACATTTTATTTTCTATTATTTATAGTGTTGATGCTTGTATTATCTAGATGCTATATAATATCCAACTCCTCTTTTGGTTATTAGTATTTTAGGGTTAGATGTATCTCTTTCTATTTTTTCTCTAATTCTTCTTACAGTAACATCTACTGTTCTTATATCTCCGTAGTATTCATATCCCCATACTTTTTCTAGTAAAGTTTCTCTTGTGATTACTTGTCCAGGTTGACTTGCTAAATATTTTAATACTTCAAATTCTCTTAATGTTAAATCTATTATTTGTCCTCTAACTTTTACTTCAAATTTAGTTAAGTCTAATGTTAATTCTCCTACTTCTAAAATTTCTTTTTCTATTTCTTTTTTAGGTTCTGCATTTTCCATAGCTTTTGTTGTAACTTCTGCTTTTCTTAAATTTGCTTTTACTCTTGCCATAAGTTCCCTTACACTAAATGGTTTTGTTATATAGTCGTCTGCACCTAATTCTAATCCTAAAATTTTATCTATTTCTTCGTCTTTAGCAGAAATCATTAATATTGGTATAGTTAATGATTGTCTTATTCTTTTACAAACTGCTAGCCCATCCATCTTTGGAAGCATTATATCTAATAATACTAAGTCTGGTTTTTCGTTTAAAGCAATTTCAACTGCTTTTTCTCCATCTCCAGCTTCTAATGTATTATACCCTTCTTTTTGTAAATTGTACACTAACATATCTACTATTGTTTTTTCATCATCTACAATTAGTATAGTTTTTTTATTTGTATTTTCATCCATAAGTCTCTCCGCCTTTCTTCCCTAAGACTTTTTAACTTTCCTTATTTATATCACATAATATTATTTTGTACAAGTATTTTTCTAAAAAAATAAATATTCCTTGCTTTATGTGTTACAATTTACAAATTACAAAATGTTTTCTTTAATAGTTTGATAATACATTATTTCAATTAAAGATTAAAAGCCTGTAAATCGTAACCTCTATGTAATTATTTCCATTATTTTCTTCGTTTATGCATCTTGAAGAAGTTGCTAGTTTTTAGTTTCTGTAAATCGAGTAGGGGATAATTTTTAATGAACTCTTCCCCTCTCACTATTTAAAAAGAGAGACTTTGAAATTTCAAAGTTCTCTCTTTCTTTCTGTGATTAAAACCAGATTAAAACAATATTAAATTATTAATTAATACAAAGGACTACACGAAAACCAGTACTTTCATAGGATTCATTTGGAGAAATAAAAAAGCGACTGGATGCCGGTTTATCAGAGCGGTAGCATCCACCACGAATAACACGGTAAGAATTAATATGGTAAGAATCTTCATATTTTTCTTGTGTCCATTCATCCACATTTCCAGCAAAGTCATAGATGTTATTTGTACACCATTCTTCTCTGCTTCCTGTTTTGACTACTTTTCTCGGTGAATTATTTGTACTCCAATAATTTCCCCACTTTGTAGAATCCTTTTCAATCTCACTGCGTGTTCTTGCCTTTGATTGGATAAACCACTCCAGTACAGAATCAACTTCTGAACCAAATGGCAAATGACTTTTAACTTTCACACTATCTTCTACAGTAGCAGCCACCTTCATTACATCAGCAAAATTGATACTTGTCCACGGCATAGCTCCTTTTATCGATTGTGGCTTACCTGTCTTTTCATTCTTGGAAATGTTATACCTTGAAATATAGAATCCTCCATAGTTCATAACACTTATCCATTGATTTTTCATTAGATATGTTTCCTCATAAAATCCATCTCCTGAAAATTCAGATTTTGTAAAATTATCGTTCCGATAATTTCTTCTTCCAAATTTCTCCATTAGCCAACCATTGGACGTCCAATTATAATCTAATATTCCTACTGGTACCCATGTAAATTGACTGCCATCGTAATATCTTTCAATTACAAATCCATTGTTCCATTCTCCACAAACATGCTTGTATCCTTCTAGAATTGGCGGATTTTTACATGCTGAAGGATATAACTCTTTTTTAGCTTTGATAATTAACTTTTCTCTTGTTTCCTCTGCGATTTCAAAGGTTATACCTTTTTCTGCCTTAAGCACAATTTCTTTATACCGCTCCATAATTTATTCCCCCTTATGTGATAAATTGCGGTTTCTATTCTACATAAATCATGTTAATAATTTTAGCATGATTTTCTTACCTTTTCAAGTTCTATTCCTAAATTCATTCATATATTAACTGCAATTTGCATCTTTTAGTTCTTACTAAAAAAAGTCTGATAATATATTGTACAATATCAGAACAATATATTATCAAACTTTTAAATGACGTATTTTATAAGCTGTAAATTATAGATACATTATATTTCTACATTATAACTTCTATATCATACACCTTTCCGTCATTTTGCAATCTTATGCTTTTGCTTTCCATCTCTTGTCCATTTACAATAAACTTTTCTACACCAGTGTTCTTGCCTTTTGGATTTTTTACTTTTATATTATATATGCTTGATTCATATTTATATCTTATACTATATTCCTTCCACGTACTTGCTATACATGGTTCTACTTTTAGTGTTCTATTTTCTATTTTTAATCCTAATATATACTCTAGCCCCGCTTTTAACATCCAACTGCTTGAACCTGTATACCATGTCCAACCACCTCTTCCTGCTAAATTTCCATATCCATATATGTCTGCTGCTATTACATATGGTTCTACTTTATACTTTTGTGCCGCTTCTCTAGTACGAGAGTGTTCTATTGGGTTTATCATTCTAAATAGTTCTACAGCTTTATCGCCAAATCCTAACATTGCCTCTGCAATTATTGCCCATATTGCTCCATGTGTGTATTGTCCTCCATTTTCTCTAGTTCCTGGCAAATATGCTTTTATATATCCTGGCTCTAACTTGCTTTTTTCAAAAGGTGGATCTAATAATTTTATAATTCCATTTTCTCTATCTACTAGATGATTTTCTAAGCTTTCCATAGAAATATATTTTTTGTCATTATCACCTGCATTTGATATAGTTGCCCAACTTTGTGATATACCATCTATCCTACATTCCTCATTTTGCAAAGTTCCTAACTGATTTCCATCGTCCATAAATGCTCTTTTATACCATCTTCCATCCCATCCATTTGTGTTTAATGCTTTCTTTAGCTTAGCTATTATTTCTTTATATTTATTTATTACTATTTCTCCGCTCTCTTTGTTCTATTATTGGCAAAAATCTTGTTAATACATCATATAAGAAAAATCCTAGCCATACACTTTCGCCCTTGCCTTTGTTTCCTACCGTGCTCATTCCGTCATTCCAATCTCCAGAGCCTATTTTAGGTAATCCGTTTTCGCCAAAATTCAAAGACTTCTCTATTGCTTTTAAGCAATGATGATATATATCTTCTTTATATGCAGATTCTGGATAAAAATCATATTTTTCATCTACATTTTCTTCTAATATTTCTCCTTCTCTATATTGTGTTACCTCATCTAATATGCTGTAATCACCTGTAGTATTTATATATTCTATTACTGCATATACAAGCCATAGCAAGTCATCTGAAAATCTAGTTCGTATCCCTCTTGATGTTTCCTCATGCCACCAATGTTCTACATCTCCTTCTATAAATTGATGTTTGCTGTGTTTTATTATTTGTTTTTTCATAAATTCTGGTGAATAATATTTTAACCCTAAAGTGTCTTGCAATTGGTCTCTAAACCCAAATGCTCCTCCTGATTGATAAAATCCGGTTCTTCCCCATAGTCTGCTTACTATTGTTTGGTAACAAAGCCATCCATTTATTAAAATATTAAATGATTCTACTGGCGTATTTACTTGAACTTTGTCTACTAGTTCTCTCCAATATCTTTTTACATTTTCGTACTCATTTACGCATGCTTGTATCTTTGAATATTTATAGCTTGAATCTTGACATTCTAATACACTTTTTTGCGCTCCTATAATAAAAGATATATCTTTATTTTCAAAAGCTTCTAGCTCAACTTCTATCTCTATTGCAATTATACTATTTGTTCCTTCTCCACTTTCATTGTCTAGCTCAACTTTTTTTAACCCTTCTGGATTTGCTATTGTTCCTTTTCCTATAAAAAATGCTTTGCTTGCAGTATATGATTTTATTTTTTCATTACTAGATACATATATATATTCTTCATTTTCATTTGCATTGTTTTTAGCAATTACAGTATTATTTTTTTGTTCTAACTCTATACATCCTTTTGACAACAGTTCGTCTTCACCTATTACTGGTTTTATATAATACACTAATTTTAGTTTTTTCTTTTCTGGTGCTAAATTTTTTAAATTTAATAGATTTATTTTTACACTATCTTCTTTTGCCACAAAAGTATCTAGTTCTTGTATTACTCCCATACTTGTGTGTTTGTATTTTGCATATCCTAAGCCATACGTTACAACATAATCACTATTATCTGGCATTGGATTTACTCCTAACGACCATGTTTTTCCGGTTTTCTTATCTTGCATATATATTATTTCTGACGGTGTATCTGTAACCTGATTATTTGACCATGCTGTTATTCTGTTTAACCTACTATTTTCACTCCAAGTATATCCTCCTAGACTTTCTGTTACAAGTGTACCAAATTTTTCATTTGCACAAATATTGCTCCATGTAGTTGGAAGCCTATTGTCTCTATTTATTTTCATGATATATTCTTTTCCGTCTTCAGAAAAGCCACCATATTCATTATAATATTTCAATTTTTCCGTGTTTATTTCTTGAACTATCTTTTCTTCTGTATCATATATTTCACTTGGTTTTTCATATCCTATTTGCTCTATACTTTCTAAATATTCGTCTTCCATATCTTTTAATTGTCTTGCCAGATGTCCTTTTTGAGCATCTAATACTAGGCTTGCTCTATATTCAAAAAGATTTATATCCTCTACATCTTCTAACAAGAATATTCCGCCTCTAACATTTTGCATGTAAGATAAGTTTTTGTTTAATATTTGATTGATAATTCCTTCTTTAACATACTTTTCATAACTATTTATTTCTTCATCTAATATTACTAAGTCAACTTCTATATTTTTAGCTCTATAATATTCGTATGCTTTTAGTATATCTTCTAAAACATATACATCATTTATCTGCTTCATTTTTACTAATATTATAGGTAAATCACCTGATATTCCATATTTCCACAATTCGCTTTGAGGATATTTTTTATCTGGTAAATTTTTAATATATAATTTTTTTAATGGATTTTGAAACAACACATATGCTAACATTTTTTGATAAGTTTCTATTTGCTTATTATTTATCTCTAGATATCTTGCTTCCGCTTCTACCCTTGCTTTTGATAATTCAAATGTCTTTTTAATTTTTTCATTATTAGAGTATGCTTTTACTGTTTTTAATACATCATCTTCTTTTTCTCCTATAGCAATTACTAAACTTAAATTAGCTCTTTCTTCTGGTTTTATTTTTATCGTTCTTTTCATTGCTATAATTGGGTCTGTAACTAAATTTGTACTTTTAGAAAATGGTTTTGAATTTTCTACCATGTTTGGAATTTTAAAATTTCCTCTTCCTTCAAATTTTTCTTTGTCTATTTCATATTCTAATTCTCCTATGGTATTCGACTCCGTTTGCATGCATACTGCTAGATAAATATTTTTTTCATTATGCTGTCTTGCCTTTCTTTTCACTAATATTGTTCCATCTTCTTCTATATATTTATATATTAAAAATAAATTGTTAAACGCTGGATGTGCATAGTCTTGTATTGCCTTTGATATAACTGGCTCTAATGTTGCAGTAACCTCTAAGGTTTCTTCTTCTAGTCCATTATTTTTTATCTCTACATTTCTTATTTCTACAGCTTCATCTTGTGCAACAGTAACTTTAGTTGTTGTCTCTATTGCTCCGTCTATTCTACTTATTTTACTTACATCTTCTGCAAATGTTACATCATATTTATCTGGCTTAGATAAATAGTTCATATAATTTGATGTCCATATTCTTTTGTTTTTTATATTTTTAATATAGAAAAATATTCCTTGTTCCTCTTCCGAGGTTTCCTTATATCTATTTATTATTATGTCTTTATACTTACTATATCCATTGCCTTTTTCATCCATTACTATTAGATATTTATCGTTGCTAATTGCATTTATTGTTCTTAAATTTTCGTTTATTTTACTTATGTTTCTTTGAGCATAATTTTCATAATCTACATATTTTATCTTGCTTGGCTTTGATTTTTCTTCTTTTGTTATTATCATATTTTCAGGCATTTTTTCTTGCAATAGTATATCTAAAGCCTCTATTTCCGGATTCATATTAAATCTTTTTACTAATACATTTTTTGAAAATAAATTGTTTATAGAAAGTAGTATTAGTGCTTGATGATGTGACATATATGTTTTTACTGTTTCATATTTTTTTCCTCTAGCTAGTCGCATTGGAGTATAGTCTATTGATTCATAAAATCCATATTTACCATACATCTCTTGTTTTTCTAACCTTTTTAAATTTTCTACTACTTCTTTTGCCTCTTCTGTAATTGCAAGCACAGATGCATATGTTGCAATTACAATATCATCTTCTAACCCTCTTTTTAGTCCTAGCCATGGTATTCCTATTGCTTTATATTGATAGTTATTATTTAAATCTTTTACATTAAATGCTGTCTCTGAAAATCCCCATGGTATTCCTATTTTATTTGCATATTGTTTTTGATTTTCTAACATGAACTTGCAAGATTCATCTAGTAAGCTTCCTTCATATTTTTTCATATTTACATTTGGCATTAAATATTCAAAAGCTGTACCTGACCATGATAGTAATCCCTTATATCCATCTAATATAGTAAGTGTTCTATTTAAGTTGTACCAGTGTTTAGATGAAACATCTCTTTTAGCAATGGCCACAAAACTTGTTCCTCTTGCCTCTGAAGCTAAAAGGTCGTAATAAGAGTCTGTTAATTTGTTTTCTTCTATATTAAATCCTATAGAAAATAGCCTTTTTTCTTCGTCATATAATTTTGTAAAGTCTGCCTTTGCAATTGGTATTTCATTTATAGGTAAGTCAACCCAATATGGTATTAGTTCTAACAATTTATTTGTTTCTTCATCGTTTTGTTCTATAATTTTTTCTCTTATTTCTATATAAAATTGTTTCAAAACATACACATATGATACAAAATTTCCACTATCTACGGTTGATATATATCTAGGAATAAGTGGCTCTAAAGTTTTTATATTATACCAATTGTACAAATGTCCATGCCATTTTGGCAAGCTTTCTATTGTTGTAACCATTTTGTTTAAAAGTTCTAATGTGTCTGGCAGTGTTTCGTATCCTAAATCGTAACTAGATACTACTGCCAAAAGTGCTAGTCCTATATTAGTTGAAGAAGTTCTTCCCACGACTTTAGGATTTCTATCTTCTTGGTAATTATCTGGAGGTAAATAATTATTTTCTTCAGTTAAATAGTTTTTAAAAAATTTCCATGTTTTCTTTCCTAATTCTAGTACATATTCTTTATCTTCCTTGTTTAATTCTTCTATTTGTAGATTTTCCTTTTCTCTTTTTCCTATATACCATAGCACCAATGGTGTTACAAGCCATATTATTGATAAAACTAATAATACAATTCCTAGTCCGATCTCTATATGAATATAACTATATATTAGTGCTAATATTCCTATCACTACATTTGGAAGCATATCCTCATAATACGATTTCAAATCGTTTTTACTCTGTTTTTCTGCATCTTCTGCAGTTGTCCATTCTAACAGATGTTTTTTACTTACTCTCATTCTATATACTGTTCTTATAATTGCATCTAACATCATATATGCCTTATCTGGTAAAACTGCTATGGCTATTAGGCCTCTTAATAATGTAGCATTAGTTGAACTTACTTTATTTGAAAAACTTTTTTGTTTCTTTTCTCCATCTTTTTTTAAGATTATTCTATCTAGCAGACTTATAATAGTTGGCATTAAAACAGATATAATTAAACTTGATATTACTAATGCTATATTAAATTTTTCAAAGCTGTGCCAAATGCATGCTATTATAAAACATAACATTACACTTATTGGATATATCGCTCTTATTAAATTATCAAATATTTTATATTTAGATAATAAATTTAATGGATTAATTTTTTTATTTTGCATTCTATCCACTATATATTTTCGTATCCAATAATAAATTTGGAAATCTCCTCTTGTCCATCTGTGCAATCTCTTTTTAAAGCTTTTATAGTTAGTAGGGTATCCATCCATTAGCATAATATCAGTTGCAAGAGCACACCTCAAATAGCTTCCCTCTAGTAAATCGTGACTAAGTACTGTATCTTCTGCTATTTCATTTTTTAATATTTCAGAAAAAACTTTTAAATCATATATTCCTTTTCCAGTAAATATTCCCTCTCCAAAATTATCTTGATATATGTCAGAAATAGCATTTGCATATAAATCTGTTCCACCATTTCCAGCAAATATTTTCGTAAATTTTGTTTTTCTACTACTGTCTAAGTTAATTCCCACTCGTGGTTGAATAAGTGCATGCCCATCTATTACAACATCTCTTTTTTTGCTTAAAACAGGAGTGTTTAATACATGTGACATTGCTCCTATTAGTTCTAGACCTGTATTTAAAACTAATTCTGTGTCACTATCTAAAGTTATAACGTATTTTATGTCTTTTATTTTTCTGTCTTTTGCTGCTTCTTTTTTCCATTCCTCCAACGTATTTACTCTAAATACATTTTCTTCGTTTCCTAGTATATATTCGTTGAATTGATTTAATAAACCTCTTTTTCGTTCCCAACCTAAGTAACATTCTTCTTTTCCATTCCAAAATCTTTTTCTATATATAAAAGTAAATTTAGGTATTTCTCCTTCTTTATTTGGATATTTTTCATTTAGCTTTTTTGCTTGCCTTATTCCTTCTTCCATAACTTCTATATCAAATAGTTCTTCTTTATTTTTTCCAGAAGAACAGTCTCCTAATAGTGCAAAATATATATTTTCGCTTTTATTAGCTAAATAATATACCTCTAGCCTTTTCATCAATTCTTGCACTTTTTCTTTACTTTTTATTATAGTTGGAATAACTACAAAAGTAGAAGATTCTTCTGGTACTCCGTTTTCTTGCATATCCATTTTAGGAACTAATTTGGGTTTTACAACTTTTCCTAATATATAATTTATTATTTGAACTGAAATTTGTTCAAATGGTAATATTAATAATATTCCAAGTATAATGCTTAATAGCAAGTTTTTAGAACTTATATATACACTTACAGATACTATCAGTGTTAATAAAATTGTAATTATCCATATTGATGATATATACAGTTTTTCTTTATTCTTTATTTTGTTTTCTTTTACTTGTAATTCTTCTAAAAGCATTTCTCTTCCTTTATCTATTAAGTAATATCCTACATGTTTTTCTTTTAGCGTATTACCTTTCTCTGCTATTTGTAATAACTTATTTGCTATATAAATTTCCGATATTTTGGTTTTTTGTGATAATTCTTTAATATTTACTCTATAATATTCTTTTGTTTTATAATCCATTTTAGAATAAATGCCTGCCGGATCATTTTTTAGAATTTTTTCAACTCCATTTATTTTTTCAAATATTTCTAAAAAGTCCATTCTTAAAAGTTCTTTTATACTTTTTACAGAATTTGCCATACTTACTTTTTTTACTGCTATATCAAAATGTTCCTTTTTTATTACATCTTCTATAGAAGTCCCCATTTTATTTACTTGTTCTTCTAAGCAATTAGTAAAACTATAGACAGATTTTCCATATTTTTTTAATCTATATGACATATACTCTATAAAAGGGTACTTCATTTCACCATACCCTTTTACCCTTTGCTTATATTCACCTAAATTTTTATATTTTAAATCTTCTTTATTTTCAACTAGTCTTTCTATTATGTTTTCAACTCTGTACTTTTGCATTTGACTAAAGTATATTTTTTCGCAAATATCTTTTATATTTTGTATTAGCGCTATTTGCATAAATATACCTATGTTCCAAATTTCCTCCATACTAAGGGACTTTTTTCTTTGATATGCACAAATCAAATTGCTTGTTACATCTTTGTCTATTCTATTATCAGTATAAGCTACTATTTCTGCGGCAAGTACATATATTCTTGCAAAACCTTTGTATATTCCATTTGATATTCCCAAAAATTTTGTGTATTTAGACATGGGCATTTCCTTTATAACCATTTTTACAGTTTCTTCTATCATGTAAAAATTATCTAGCAACCATTCTCCTGCTGGGTGTATAGGTATTCCTAATTTTATATTCTCATTTAACAAGTTATACACTTCTTCTATTGCCTCAAAATTTTCTTTTAATTTTGGAATTGGATATGTGTCTTTACTACTTTTATTTTGTAAAACATGGTCTGAAGCAACTTTTTCCAAATAATTTTCTAATTGGTTTTTATCTAGCATAGTGCCTTTTATATTTAAATTTTTATAATTCTTCATACAAAAAAATTTCCACTCCTTAGTAAACGTTTTACACATATTGTTTACTAATTGTGGAAATTTATGCGTTTTTATCTCATTTTCAAAACACATTTGTTCCAAAGGACATTTGGGGACGGGGCACTTTTGTCCTTTACATAATTTTTTATAATCAAAAATGAAAACATATCATTTTTCTTTTGATATGTTTTCATTTAAGTTTTATAAAGGACAAAAGTGCCCCGTCCCCAAATGTCCTTTGAAAAAGTTTGATTAGTTTACAATTTTAGGTCCAAGTACTTTTCCTCCAAGTATATGGAAATGTATATGCATTACTTCTTGTCCAGAGTCTTTACCGCAATTTGCAATTACTCTATAACCTTGCTCTTCAAATCCTTCTTGTTTAGCAATTTTATTTATTGTAGTGAATATCTTTCCTATTAGAGCTTCATCTTCTGGTTCTAAATCTGTTAGTTTAGAAATATGCTTTTTAGGTATAACTAATATATGAATTGGAGCTGCTGGATTTATGTCATGAAATGCTAGTACATCTTCGTCTTCATACACCTTATTTGAAGGAATTTCTCCTTTTATTATTTTACAGAAAATACAATCTTCCATTTTAAATCACATTCCTTTCTCAATACTAATCATTAGTTTTTACTCTAAAATTGCTTTTATACGTCTTACTCCAGCTGAACTTGCTTCTTCTTTTTTTATTTTGAAATGACCTAGCTCTGATGTATTTTTCACATGAGGTCCACCACATAATTCTTTAGAAACATCTCCTATTGTATATACGGTAACTACATCTGGATATTTTTCTATAAACATACATTCTGCTCCAGATGCAACAGCTTCTTCTTTGCTCATTTCTGCTACAGTTACAGGAATTGATTCTTTTATCCATTCATTTACTAAGTCTTCAACTCTTTGTTTTTCTTCATCTGTTAATTTATGGTCACAGTTAAAGTCAAATCTCATTCTTTCTGTTGTTATATTTGAACCTCTTTGATGAATACTTTTATCTATTACTTGTTTTAATGCTGCATTTAAAAGATGAGTTGCTGTATGATATTTTGTTTCTATTTCACTATTTCCAGCTAGTCCTCCTTTAAATCTTTGTTCTGAACCTGCTCTACTTTTTTCTTGATGTTCTTTAAATTTTTCGTTAAATCCTTCTTTATCTACTTCTATTCCTTTTTCCTCAGCAAGTTCTACTGTTAATTCTAGTGGGAATCCATAAGTATCATATAATTTAAATGCTAAATCTTTGTTTAATACTTTTGAATCTAGATTTGATACTATTTTTTCAAATTCTCTTAAACCTTTTTCTAATGTTTTATTAAATTTGTTTAATTCGTTTGTTAATACATCTAATATTACTTCTTTATTTTTTGATAATTCTTCATAATATTTTTCATATTTTTCTATAATCATTAATGCAAGTGTTCTTTCAAATCCACTTTCTAAGTCAATTCCTATTTTCTTAGCATGTCTTATCATTCTTCTAATTAGTCTTCTTAAAATATAACCTTGGTCTGTATTTGATGGTTTTATTCCAGAATTATCTCCTGCTATAAATACTGCAGTTCTTATGTGGTCTGCAATAATTCTTATACTCTTTGCATTTTCTGCATAAGTAGTATTTGACATTTCTTCTATTTTATCTATAACATCTTTCCAAATTGATGTTAAATAGTTATCATCTACACCTTCTAGTATAGCAACTGTTCTTTCAACTCCCATACCTGTGTCTACATTTCTTTTTGGTAAATCTGTTATTGTCCCATCTGGATGCTTTTCATATTGCATAAATACATTGTTCCAAATTTCTACCCATCTTTTATCTTCTGGATCATGTTTTACTGGTACTTCGTCTTCACTTCTCCAATAAAATATCTCTGTATCTGGTCCGCAAGGTCCTACTTCTCCTGCTATCCAGAAATTATCATCTTTACCTAAATAGCTTATTCTTTCTTCTGGTATTCCTAGACTTTTCCATGTATTGGCAGATTCTTCATCTCTAGGAATTGTTTCATCACCTTTAAATACTGTTACTGCTAATTTTTCTACTGGTATATTTAATACACTTGTTAAAAATTCAAAACTCCATGAAATAGCTTCTTTTTTAAAATAATCCCCTAAACTCCAGTTTCCTAACATTTCAAAAAATGTATGGTGAGTTTTATCTCCTATTTCTTCTAGGTCGTTTGTTCTGATACATTTTTGGTAATCACATAAACGTGTTCCTAAAGGATGCTTTTGTCCCATTAAATATGGTACTAGTGGTTGCATTCCTGCTGTATTAAATAAAACACTAGGGTCATTTTCTGGCACTACTGGTGCTGATGGTATTTGAACATGTCCTTTTCCTACAAAAAAGTTTATATATAGATCTTTTAAATTTACTTGCTTCATTATACATTCTCTCCTTTATATTCTCTTCTAAACTTGAATAATTATATTACAATTTTATATATTTTTCAACTGTTATAGGCGAATTTTGTTATTAAAGCCTCCTTTTATTTTTTATAATATTTACACTAACCTTTCTTTTCAAAAAAGACAATATATATTTAGCTATATACTGCCTATATATTGTCTTTTTTATTTAATTTATATTTATTATTTTTCTGATTATTTTTGCATTGTTATTCTTATTCTGTTACTTGATTTTCTTGTAGTTGCCATTTTAGAATTGGATAGCCATTGTTATATTTCCATGTTCCATCTTCATTTTGAATATCGTTTGTATAAGCATCTCCTAATGTTGTTGCATAAGATTTTAATGTATTTGCATCAACTGGTGTTGCATTAGTGTTGCTTGAAGGATATCCATAAGTTGCTCCACAACCTTTTAGCCAATAATTGTTGCTATAAATTAAATTAGGGGTTCCCCTATAAGAACTCTTTTTGTTAAATATTCCACTAATTTCATTTCCTGTCAAAGTTCCTATTGAATAATTATTAGTTAAGTATATGTTTCCACTTCCTTCAGCATAAGATACAATTCCGCCAGTATTCGTATGTCCATAAACACTTCCTGTATTATAGCAATTTGATATCGTTGCGTTTCCAACTCCTCCTTTATAACCTACAATTCCTCCTGCTAGGTAATAAGTATTATTTGAACCACTATCGGTTGTTTTTATTTGTCCTATATTATAACACGAATCTACTAAACACCCGTCCATACCAATTGAACCTACAATTCCTCCTGTACTATGCTTTCCTGTTATATTTCCTTTGTTTGAGCACTTCTTAATTATGCTATTTTCTGAAATATGTCCCACTATTCCTCCTATATGCGCATTTCCCAAAAAATTAACTTTATTATTGCAATTCTGCACATCCGTATTATATGCCAAACCTATAATTGCTGCTCCATTTGAACTATTTATATTTACATATCCATTTTCCATTTTTATATTTTTTATATTGGCATTTTTTACACAACCAAATAATCCTTGGTAATTTTGATTTGTATTTATATATAAATTACTAATTGCTTTATTATTTCCATCAAATATACCATTAAAACTATTATATTCTGTATCACTAATGTATTTTCCTATCGGCTCCCAACTTACTTCTTTTCCACCTACATTCGCTCCACACACTGTACTTAGGTCTATGTCTGCTCCTAGTTTTACTGTTTTTCCTTCGTAGGTTAATCCACTATTTACTCTATCTCTAAAGCTTGCTAATTGCTCTGCGTTCATTATTGTTTCTTCTGATTTTTCTATTATCTTTTTCGTGTATCTATGTCCATTTGCTGTGGTTAGTATTACTTTGTATGTTTTATCAAATTCTATTGTCATGTCTTTTCCTACTGTAGTTAGTCCATCTGGTTCTAAGGTTAGTGTTGTTCCGTCAGGGTTTTGTATTTCTAATTTTGATATTTCTGCATCTCCGGTTGCTTTTAATAATACACTGGCTTCATATTTTCCATCACTATTTTTTCCTAAATGCTCTTTTACTTGTGCTTCTATACTTACTTTTCCTTCTAAGTCTACATCTACTATTGATATAAATTCAACCTTTTTACTTTCGTCTACTTTAAATTGACAACTATTATATACTACATATATTTCCTTTGGCGAACCTATATCTACTTCTCCAGTTACTAGTCCTACCTCTTCTAAGGCTACATAGTATGTTACACTGCTGTCTTCTGCTAAGTAATCTATTATATCTTGCAAGCTTGCATCTCCGCCTTTTTCTATTATACATTCATCTATTTTCAATTCTATATATTCTTTGGCTGATGCTATCTCATACTTTTCTCTTGCTTCCTTTGTTCTGTTTAGTAGACCATTTTGTCCTAATGTTAAATTAATTGCTACACCGGCTAATATTATTAACACTATTATGGTTATTATTAATGCGATTAGAGTTATTCCTTTTTGCTCTTTTTCTAATAATTTTTTCATTATTTTTCTCCTTTGTTTCCTTTTTTTACTATATTATCACAGCAAAATTTTAGTGTCAATTGTAAAGTCTTTTAATCTAATATTTTTTATCTTTCATAATAAAAATGTGAAACTTTTTATTTGTTTCACATTTCTATTTTCTATTCGATTTTTTATTCTGTTACTTGATTTTCTTGTAGTTGCCATTTTAGAATTGGATAGCCATTGTTATATTTCCATGTTCCATCTTCATTTTGAATATCGTTTGTATAAGCATCTCCTAATGTTGTTGCATAAGATTTTAATGTATTTGCATCAACTGGTGTTGCATTAGTGTTGCTTGAAGGATATCCATAAGTTGCTCCACAACCTTTTAGCCAATAATTGTTATTATGCTGTATCTTTGGTGTTCCTTGATAAGATACTACCTTGGAAGAACTTATCGCATTAATTGTGCCACCAGATAAATTTCCTATATTGTAATTATTTTTTATATCTATCGTTCCTCCATACGATATATATGGTATTATGCCTGCTGTATATATTTTTCCATATACATTTCCTACATTGTAGCAGTTTGAAATTGTTATATTCCCTACATTTTCTTTGTATCCTACTATTCCTCCAGCTATATAATTTTCATTAACTGATCCGTTATCTGTTGTTTTTATATTTCCTGTATTATATGATTCATTCACTATTGAGCTTCCATTTATCTCCCCAACAATTCCTCCAGCGCTATGCTTTCCAGTTATTTCTCCAGTATTCGCACACCTTTGTATTAATGTATCTGCTGAGCTTCCTATTATTCCTCCAATATCAACATTTCCACTTATATTTGCAGAATTATTGCAATGTATAACTTCTGATTTTTTTGAAATTCCAACTATTACCCCACTATTATGTAGTGCATTAACTTGCCCATTCTTTATTATTACATTTTCTATTTTTGCACCATCTATATATCCGAATAATCCTCTATTACTTAGTTCTACATTTATATATATACCTTTTATCACATAATCTTTACCATCAAAAGTTCCTTTAAAACTACAATAATCATTGTCGCTATTATAATATCCTATCGGCTCCCAACTTACTTCTTTTCCACCTACATTTGCTCCACACACTGTACTTAAATCTATGTCTGCTCCTAGTTTTACTGTTTTTCCTTCGTAGGTTAATCCACTATTTACTCTATCTCTAAAGCTT